>Ga0335397_10007175_pt1 | contig 14239 bp, 13 predicted proteins | sample MAT04_FD_205740 | JGI IMG/M metagenome (GOLD analysis project Ga0335397, IMG submission 205740) | Freshwater microbial communities from Lake Fryxell liftoff mats and glacier meltwater in Antarctica - MAT-04 (spades assembly) (version 2) ...
TGAACTGCGCGTCGGCCTCGTTCCAGCGCTGCTGCTGGCACAGGAACCAGCCGTAGTTGTGCATGGTGTTGCCATCACGCGGGCCCAGCTGCAAGGCGCGTTGGAACGCCCGATCGGCCAACGGCAGGTCGCCCTTGGCGGAGTAGGCCAGGCCCTGCAGGTTGAAGGCCTCGGGCAAGTCGCCCTTGAAGGCCAGCGCGCGCTTTACCTCTTCAAGTGCCGTGTCGTGCTGGCCACGGGCGAGGTAGAGCCCGGCCAGCTCCAGGCGCACGCGCGCACGCTTTTCCAGATCGGCCGGCTCGTTGGAGGGCTTGACCTCGCGCACCTCGGCGCCCGTGCGGCTGTTGGTGGTGGTGGTGACGCAGCCGGCCAACAGGCTTGTCAGCGTCACGAGCACCAAAGGGGCCAAAGGGGCCAACGGGGCCAGCACATCCAGAGCGGGCCGAAAGTTCTTCTTCATGCCCGGCTTCCGTTCACCGCGATGGGGATCACTGCGCGTTGCATCTCGCGCTGTTGCGCCAAGCGAACCCGCGCATTGGTGCGGTCCTGCACCTCGCCGGCCAGTTGACCGCAGGCGGCGTCGATGTCGTCGCCGCGCGTCTTGCGCACGGTGGTGACGATGCCTGCCGCCTGCAACACCTGCGCGAAGGCCTGCACGCGTTCACGCGAGGAACGCAGAAGGCCCGAGGCCGGGAAGGGGTTGAAGGGAATCAAGTTGATCTTGCAGGAGATGCGGTGTTTCAACAGCCGCACGAGTTCGTCTGCAAGCTCTGGCGTGTCGTTCACGCCGTCGAGCATGCAGTACTCGAAGGTGATGAAGTCGCGCGGTGCGCTCTGCAGGTAGCGCGAGCAGGCGTCCAGCAGTTCGTCGATGGGGTACTTGCGGTTCAGCGGCACGAGGTGCTCGCGCAGCGCGTCGTTGGGGGCGTGCAAGGACACGGCCAAGGCCACCGGGCAATCTTCGCGAAGGCGATCGATCATCGGCACCACGCCCGAGGTCGACACCGTCACACGTCGCCGCGACAGCCCATAGGCGTGGTCGTCAAGCATGGTGCGCAGCGCCGGCAGCAGCGCCGCGTAGTTCTGCAGCGGCTCGCCCATGCCCATCATCACGACGTTGTCGATGGCTCTTTCGCCTTCCTTCAGGCCCAGGGTCTGGCGCATCCGGTGTTCGGCAAACCACAGTTGCGCAACGATCTCGCCGGTGCCGAGGTTGCGGCTGAAGCCCTGGTGCCCGGTGCTGCAGAAACGGCAGCCCACCGCACAGCCCGCCTGCGAAGACACACACAGCGTGCCGCGGTCGGTTTCGGGGATGAAAACGGTTTCCACCGCGTTGCCGGCGCCGACATCGAAAAGCCACTTGGTGGTGCCGTCAGCGGAAACGTTTTCGCTGATCAACGTCAGGCCGCGCACCTCGGCAGCACCCGCCAGCTTGCTGCGCAAGCTCTTGGCCAGATCGGACATTTGCTCGAAGTCGGACTGGCCCTTCTGGTGCATCCAGCGGTACAGCTGAACGGCGCGAAAGCGCTTCTCGCCCAAGCTGGCGCAGAAGGCCGCCAAACCCTCGATATCGAAGTCGAGAAGGTTGACGGCCATCGCGTGCTTCAGCGGCTGTAGACGTTCATGCCGGGAAAGAAGAACGCGATCTCGGCCGCGGCGGTCTCTGCGGCATCGCTGCCATGCACGGCGTTGGCGTCGATGCTGTCGGCAAAGTCGGCGCGGATGGTGCCCTTCTCGGCCTTCTTCGGGTCGGTCGCACCCATCAGGTCTCGGTTCTTCAGGATCGCGCCTTCACCTTCCAGGGCCTGGATCATCACCGGCCCGCTGATCATGAAACTGACCAGATCGTTGAAGAAAGGGCGGGCCTTGTGCACGGCGTAGAAGGCCTCGGCCTCGCCGCGAGACAGGTGCGTCATCTTCGCAGCGACGACCTTCAGGCCAGCGCCTTCGAAGCGCGCGTAGATCTGCCCGATCACGTTCTTGGCCACGGCGTCGGGCTTGATGATCGAAAGGGTGCGCTCGGTGGCGGATGTAGGGGCCATGATGAAAAGTTCTCCTGAATCAACGACTTGGCAAAGCTTTTGATTGTAGCGTGAGGCCGAGGCTTGGCGATGACGTTAACGGGACCCGCTGCGGCCGCCACGCGGGCCGCCGCGACCCGGGCCGCCGGCACCGCCACCGCCACCACCGCCGCCCGAACCGCCGCCTGAGCCTCCGCGCCGGGGACCCCCGCGACCACCGCCGCCTTTTCCCTTGTTCAGAAAGGCGTTGGCGCCGATGTAGCCCACGGCGCTCTGCATCGGGTCGGGCGCACGATTGGGGTCGCCCCCGCCCTTCTTGGGCCCACCGGCACGGCCACTGCGGCCACCGCGATTGCCTGGCCCCGGGCCGCCGGTTCCGCTGCCTCCAGCACCGAAGCCGCCACCACCGCCGCCGCCGCCCGAGAAGCGCTTGTCGTAGGTCTGCTGCAGCGGGTTCGGAATCGGGCCGTCTTCGGGAATGTCGCGCTGCGGGTAACGGTCGCGCTGCAGCGCGCGTTTGTCGTAGGTCTGTTGCAGCGGGTTCGGAATCGGGCCGTCCTCCGGCATTTCGCGCTTCTTCGCGCGTTCTTGCTGGATGGCGCGTTTGTCGAAGGTCTGCTGCAAGGGGTTCGGGATGAAACCGACGTCGCCACCCTCGCCCCGCGGGGGGCGCGGTTCACGCGGCGGCCGGGGCTCGCGGGGCGGCCGCTGCGGAACAGGACCGGCGGATTCGGGGCGCGGGCCGCGGTCGCCCTCTGGCCGAGGACCGCGTTCGCCTTCAGGCCGCGCCACACGATCGATGTCCTGCCGTGGGCCACGATCGGCGTCGTCACGCCGTCCCTTGCCGCCACGCCGGTTGCGGCCACGGCGGCCAGCGCCCTCGCCCTCGCCCTCACGCGGCGGGTGTTGCGGCAGCTGCGAATGCGGCGGTCGCGTCGGCGCGGCACCCTCACCTGCAACAACAGCTGCGGCTTCGGGGCGCGGTCCGCTGGCCAGGCGACGCAGGTTGCGCAGGTCGTGTTCGTCGAGATCGACCCAGACACCGCGCTTCAGCCCGCGCGGCAGCACCACGCTGCCGTAGCGAATGCGGATGAGCCGGCTGACAGCATGGCCCACCGCTTCGAACAGGCGCCGCACCTCGCGGTTGCGACCTTCGGTGATGACGCAGCGGTACCAGTGGTTGACACCTTCGCCGCCACCGTCTTCGATGCTCTTGAAGGCGCAGCGCTGGCCGTCGATGTCCACACCTTCCAGCAGCCTGGCCTTGGCATCGGCGTTGAGCACGCCCAGCGAGCGCACCGCGTACTCGCGTTCGACGCCGAAGCGCGGGTGCATGAGCTGGTTGGCCAGTTCGCCTGAGGTGGTGAAAAGCAGCAGGCCTTCGGTGTTGATGTCGAGCCGGCCCACGCTCTGCCACTTGCCTTGCTGCAAGCGCGGCAGACGGCGGAAGACGGTGGGGCGTTGCTGCGGATCGTCATGAGAGACCACCTCACCGGCGGGCTTGTGATAAGCCAGCACCCGCGGCGGTGGCGGCGCGATGCGGTAACGCACCGGCTTGCCGTCCAGCGCGATTCGATCGCCGAAGCTGACGCGCTGGCCGACGTGGGCAGGCTCGCCGTTCACCGTGAAACGCCCTTCGGCGATCATGTTCTCGAGATCGCGGCGTGAACCCACGCCCGCCTGCGCCAGTACCTTGTGCAGCTTGGGGGCATCCGCCTCGGCGGCCAGCACACGCTTGGAGGCGCTGTCGGCATCGCTGATTTCCTCGTCGCCGGAACTGTCGCCGCTGACGACGTCAGGCGATGTGGCACCTGCGGCATCAGCGGTATCAGCCGTATCAGCGACATCCGAAGTATCGCCAGTGGGGTCGATGTCGAACTCGCCGGCCAGCACTTGCGCAAACACCTCTTCGGCAACGGGCTGAGCAGCACGCGCAGGCGCAGAGCCAGCGAGGACGCCTTCGCCCTCTTCACCCGCAGCGGCACCATCGCGGGCGCCGCCACGCCGGCCGCGACGGCGGTTGCGCCCGCGGCGGCCACTTTCTTCGCCGCCAGAGTTGGCTGCATCAGTGCCGGACGCGTCATTGCTGGCAGCGGCATGGCTGTCTGCGCTGGCTTCACCCGGTGTGTCGGCGCCAGTGCCAGTCGCTTCGCGAAGGTGCTGTGCATCCACTGCAGCAGTTGGCGAAGGGGCTTGTGGCTCCGTGGCCACCGTTGCAGCATCCTCCTCCGGCTTGGTGGCCGTGGCGGTACGTCGACGGCGCGGGGCGGGAGCGGGAGCGGGAGTCTCGACTCCGCTTGCCGACTCTTCGGCCGGCGCTGTCGCTGCCTCCGCTGCCAGCGGGTCGGCCTCGGCAGCCGTCTTGCGGGGCGCGCGCTTGCGTTTGGGCTTCTCGGCCGCGGCCGCTGGGCCCGCGTCGGCGTCGGGAATCTCGGGCAGGTCGGTGTCGGAAGAGTTCATGCGGGCTTGTCGTTGGAAGTGGGGACTGCGGCTTCTACGGCCGCCGGGGGTGCGCCTTCTTCGGGCGCGACGTCGTTATCAGAATGGGTCTCAGGGCCGGGGTCAGGCATTGAGGCAAGTGCCAGATCAGGCGCCAGATCAAGCATGGCGGTCGATGCGGGTTCAGGCATTTCCAGCCGTGCGGACTCGGATTCGAGCAGCAAGCTGCCCTGGCCCTCGTCAGCCAGCAGGTCGGGCAGAAGATTCAACGCTGCCAGAGCATCGGCAGACCTCGCGGCGGCCTCGGCGCCGTCTATCGGGGGCAGTTGGTCCAGGCTGGCCAGACCCAGGTCGTCGAGAAAATGCTTTGTCGTGGCATACAGCGCCGGCCGGCCTGGGGCTTCCCGGTAGCCGATTGCGTCTATCCAGCCGCGGTCTTCCAGCTGCTTGACGATCTGGCTGCTGACGGTCACGCCGCGAATGTCTTCAATGTCGCCGCGCGTCACCGGTTGGCGGTAGGCCACGATGGCCAGGGTCTCCATGGCAGCACGCGAGTACTTCGGTGGCTTTTCCGGGTGCAAGCGGTCGAGAAAAGGGCGCAGTTCGGGCCGGCTCTGGAAACGCCAGCCACTGGCCAGCGCGACCAGTTCGACGCCACGGTCCTGCCAGTCCGTCACGAGTTCGTCCAACACACGGCGCAAGGTGTCTGCGCCCAGCTCGCCATCGAACAAGGCTTTCATCTCGCCCATCGGCAATGGGGCACTGGCGCAGATCAGCGCCGTTTCGAGGACACGTTTGGCCTCAGCTGTATTCATCGCCTGCGTTGGGTGTGGCCATGGCCCGGGGCCAAGGTCTCAAGGTTCGTCCGAAGAGTCGGGGGGCCGCGCAGCCGACCAAGTCGGGGCGCGGGCTGAACCCGGTGCGGCGGAGCCGGGAGCCAGGTTCGGTGCAGCGGGTCGAACAGGCGCGGTACGCGGTAACGTGCGGCGGCTCTGTGATTTCGGCGAATTGTAGCCCCGTCGCGCTTCTTGCCGCCAAGTCCTGCCGCCAAGCAGTTGTTGCGCAGACGTTGCGCTAGCGGTTGACCTCCTGCCAGGCCTGTTCGAAGTCGAGCGGCGGCGGGCATGCAAATGCCAGCGGCTGGCGGGTGATGGGGTGAGCCAGGCTCAGCTCGGCGGCATGCAGGGCCTGGCGCTGCAGACCCAACATGGGCTTGCCGCCGTAGACGGCATCGGCCACCAGCGGATGGCCTTTCCACGCCAGGTGCACGCGGATCTGATGAGTGCGGCCGGTGTGGAGGGTGCAGCGCAGCGCGGCCACGCTGCCTTGCTCGTCTTCGTGCGCAGCCAGAACCTGCACATCGGTGCGCGCAGGCTTGCCGCTGGCTACCACGGCCATGCGCACACGGACCGCAGGGTCGCGGCCTATCGGGGCTTCGATGCTGAACTCGGGCTGATTCGGCACGCCGTGAGCCAGCGCCAGGTAGCGGCGGCTGACCACGCGTGCTGCGATGTCGCGCACCAGCGCCGTCACCGCCGGCAGGCTCTTGCCCACCATCATCACCCCCGAAGTGTCCTTGTCGAGCCGGTGCACGATGCCGGCACGCGGCAAACGGGCCGCAGCCGCGTGGTGGGCCAGCAGCCCGTTGAGCAGCGTGCCCGACCAGTTGCCCGGGGCCGGGTGCACCACCAGACCGGCGGGCTTGTTGATGACCAGGAGGTGCTCGTCCTCAAAAAGCAGCTGCAGTGCCATCGGCTGTGGGCGGAAAGCTCGGCTCTCGTCGGTGGGCACGAGTTCCAGCTGCAGCCGCTGCCCACCGCGAACTCGGCGCGAGGCCGCACCGCCTGCGGCACCGTCCACCTGCACGTGGCCACGCTCCAGCAGCTGCTGCAGATGGCTGCGCGAGAACTCGGGCGCCAGCGCCACCAGCAGCTTGTCCAGGCGCTCGCCGTGCTGTGCAGGGCTGACCACCGCGGTGCGAATTTCCGGTTCCGCATCGGGCGCATGCGTGGTCGCGTCCGTGCTTGCGACATCAGGCCCTGCGGCACTGTCTTGGACGTCGGGGTCGACGAGGGGGGGCTCCCTATAATCGGCGCCTTCTTGCACGATCGGCACCTTTCCTGATGAGCCTTTTTCTGATGCGTCGCCCGATATGGCGCGGAACCTGGCGGCTGGCACTTGTCAGCCTGGTGGCAGTGGCCTCGCAATTGGCCGGCTGTGCGAGCGCACCCAAGGAAGAATCGGTAGAAACCACTGCCGAAAGATTGTACAAAGATGCCCGCGAAGACATGCTCGGCGGCACCTTCGAACGTGCCATCAAGACCCTGGAACGTGTCGAAAGCCTGGCGGCGGGTTCGCTGCTCGGCCAACAAGCCCTGCTCGACACCGCGTACATCCACTGGCGCAGCGGTGAGCGCACCGAAGGCCTGGCAGCCATCGACCGCTTCATCAAGCTGAACCCTTCGAGCCCGGCTCTGGATTACGCGCTGTATCTGCGCGGCGTGATCAACTTCAACGACAACCTCGGCCTGCTCGGCAACCTGGCCCGGCAAGACCTGTCTGAGCGCGACCAGAGCGCTTCGCGCGAGTCTTTCCAGTCATTCAAACAGTTGGTCGACCAGTTCCCGCAGTCACGCTACGCGCCGGATGCGAAGGCGCGGATGAATTTCGTCATCAATTCGTTGGCCAGCTACGAGGTGCATGTGGCGCGCTACTACTTCCGCCGTGGTGCCTACGTGGCAGCGGCGGCGCGTGCGCAACAGGCCGTGGTCGAGTACCAGCAATCGCCGGCCGCCGAGGAAGCCCTGCACATCATGATGCAGAGCTACGACAAGCTGCAGCTCGCGGGCCTGCGCGACGACACCGAGCGCGTGCTGCGCAAGAACTTCCCCAACAGCAGCTTCCTCGGCCTGGGGACTGCACTCGCCCCCAAACCCTGGTGGCGCTTCTGGTGAACCAGTAGCGGGCAGTCAGCCGGCCTGCGAAGTTTCCTTCGCGCTCAGTGTGCTGCGGCCAGTTCGCCCAGCCAGGAGAGGGCTTCGGCCTCTTCCTTCAGCACGCCCATGGGCGGCAGCGCAGCGATCAACCGACGACCGTAGCCCATCTGCCGCACGCGGGGGTCGCACAGCACGAGCAGGCCGCGGTCGCTTTCCGTGCGAATCAAACGGCCCGCCCCCTGCTTCAGTGACACCGCGGCCTCGGCCACGAAATAGTCCTCGAAGGGGTTTCGCCCTTGTTCACGCAGCTGCTTCACGCGCGCTTCGACCAAGGGGTCGCCAGGCGGCGGGAACGGCAGCTTGTCGATCAAGACGCACTGCAGCGCGTCGCCGGGCATGTCTATGCCCTCCCAGAAGCTGGCTGAACCCACCAGCACGCTGCCGCGGCCGTCGCCGAAACGCTGCAGCAGCGCGCGTCGGGGCTCCGTGCCCTGCACCAGCACCGTGAGTTCGTGGCCGAGCTCCAGGGCCTGCGCCTTCAGGGCATCTGCCACCAGCGGCAGCACGCGCAATGTGGTCGTCAGCACGAAGGTGCGGCCGCCCAGAGCCACCGCGCAGCGTGCCGCCAGCGCACCCACCGCTGCCGGGTGGCCGGCCGCATTGGGCAGCGGCAGGCGTGCCGGCACCCACACGCGTGCGTTCGCAGCGTAGTCGAATGGGCTGCCCACACGCAGGCGTTGGGCGTCTTCCAGGCCCGTGGTGGCGGTGAACCAGCTCAAGCCTTCGTCATCACCCAGCGTGGCCGAGGTGAAGATCCACGCCTTGGAAGAGGCCGCACGCTGCTGGGTGAGCATGTCGCGGATGTCCAAAGGCGACTCCACCAACCGCGCCTGCTGCGGCGTGAGATCGACCCACCTCACCTGCCCGGCCGCCGCGTCTTGCGCGAAGCGCCTGGCCAGCGTGGCCAGCGCACGTGCACGCTGCTCGAGCTTCGGGAATTCGGGCGTGGTTTCGGTCACGGCAGCCGCCGCCGCAGCTGCCGCCAGCGCTGCATCTGCCAAACCGCGCAGCGGCTCCAGCAGCTCATCGGCACGTTCTTCCCAGCGCAGCTTCAGCGTGCCGCGCACTTCACGGTGCGTGCCTGCTGCGGCCAGGCGAAGCTCACGCGAAGCTCGTTCCACGTCAAGCTGAAGATCAGCCCAGGGCTGCAGGCCGCGTGCATGTTGCAGGCCCGCGGCCAGCAGGTCACGCCCCAGTTCCAGCGCCACGCCCGTGGCCAGCGTGGTACCCAGGAACTGCACGCCCGCTTCCACCAGCTGATGGGCTTCGTCGAAGACGGCCGCGTCCACCGTGGGCAGCAACTCGGCCACGCCGCTGTCGCGCAGCGCCAGATCGGCGAAAAAAAGATGGTGGTTGACGACGACCAGGTCCGCCGCCATCGCTTCACGACGCGCCTGCATGACATGGCAGTTGCGGTGCTCAGGGCACTCGGTGCCCAGGCAGTTCTCGCGCGTGCTGGTGACGAGCGGGATGACGGGTGAACGCTCATCCAGACCTTCGATTTCGGCCAGGTCACCGCTGCGGGTGCCCTGCGCCCAGATCGCCACGCGGTTCAAGGCGCGCAGCGCGAAACGGTCGGGCAGCTGCCCGCTCACTTGCGCCTGCTGCAGGCGCCAGCGGCACAGGTAACTGGCCCGGCCTTTCAGCAACGCCAGGCGCAACGGCACCTTCAGCGCTTCGGCCAGACGCGGCAGATCGCGCAGGAACAACTGATCCTGCAAACTCTTCGTGGCGGTGCTGACCAGCGCACGTTTGCCGGACAGCAGCAGCGGCACGAGGTAGGCGAACGTCTTGCCCACACCGGTGCCGGCCTCGGCCACCAACGTGCCACGCGTCTGCACGGCGTGCGCAATCTGCGCTGCCATCTGGTCTTGTTGCGGTCTGGGCAGAAAGCCAGGATCGGCACGCGCCAGCGGCCCATCGACCGCAAAGGCCCGCGCCACCGCTTCCGCCAGAGCCTCTCCGCGTTCGGGGTTCACGCCGGCTCGGGGGGGCTGAGTTGCACTTCCAGGCGCTTGATGTGGTCGCGCAGCAGCAGGCGGCGCTTCTTCAACCGGCGCAGCACGAGGTCGTCGGTCGACCTGTCTGGCCGGTTGCGGTCGATGAGGTCGTCCAGGTCGGCATGTTCGATGCGCATCTCGATGAGGCGGCGCTGCGGGGAATGCAGGTTCTCGTCCATTGCTGCACGTTGGGGGGCGGGGGCCGAGTTTATATTCGGACGATGCCCACCCCAGTCGCTTCGTTCCGCTTCAGCGCCGCCACCGGCCTGCACCGAGGCGACCGCGCCTACCAGCAGGACCAGGTCGAGATCATTGCTCACCCGAAGGTCACCGGCTCGGTGCTGGCCTTGGTGGCCGACGGCATGGGCGGCAAGAGCGGCGGGCGCAAGGCCGCCGACCAGGTGCTGATGACGGGGCGCCAGATCTTCGAACGCTTCGTTCCGACGAGCGACGAAGCCGCGGAGATGCTGCGTCAGGTGGTTCTCGAATCGCACCTGATGATCAAGCTGACGGCGATCACGTCTGAAGAAGAGCCGCACAGCACCGTGGCCGCGTTTTGCGTCTCGCCCACGCTGGCATGCGACGTGGCGCACGCGGGCGACTCCCGCGTTTACCACTTCCGCGGCGCTGAAATGATGCGTCGCACGGTGGACCATTCGTTCGTGCAGCGCCTGGTGGACGAAGGCAAGATCGGCGAAGAGGCCGCCAACACGCACCCACAGAGCAACCTGCTGACGGGTTGCCTGGGCACCCACGCCGACCCGCCGGTGGCGCTGTGGCACATCGACAAGCTCGAATTCGGCGACACCATGCTGGCCTGCAGCGACGGCCTGTGGCACTACTTCACGCCCAAGGAAATCGGCGCCATCCTGCACGCGCTGCCGCCGCGAGAAGCCAGCGAAATGCTGATCAGCAAGGCGCGTCAGCGCGCCCGGGGCGGCGGCGACAACCTCTCGCTGGCGCTGGCGCGGATCGATCCTCTGCGCTGAGCTTGCGCTGATCTGTGCGCTGAGCCCTGCGCAGAAAAGCGTGTCCTGCCGCTGATGCCCGCGAAAGGCGGGGCGAAGCAGCCGTCAGCGCGAAGCTGCAGGCACCGGCAACGGCGCGGCCACCTTGCCCTCGCGCAGCCGCTCGGCCTGGCGTTCACGGATGCGGGCCTGCGCGGCTTCGATCTGTGCCTGGCGTTCGCGCGCGGCATTGGCGCGCTGGCGTGCTGAGGCTTGCGCAGCCGATGCCGCTGCACCAGGGTCGGCGCGCTGGGCAGGCTTTGAAGTTTCAGCAGAAGGGGCGGGCCGCACACGCTCGACGGGCGCCGATGTCGCCAAGGGAGCAGCCGCCCGCGAGGCCGCTTCGCGCTGCTTGGCCTCGATGGCTTCGCGTCGCACGGCGGCGCGCTCCCGCCGCTCGAGGTCGTCCAAGGTCAACTCCTCGGCCCGCGGTGCTGTCAGCGCATCGCGCCGCCGCTGGCGAGCGTCGTCCATGCAAGCCGTGACAACGAAGCGCTGCTGGCACGCTGCCATGTCGGCGTTGAACTGCGCCTCGATGCGGCTGCGCTCGTCCTCGATACGCGCACGAAGCAGTTCGCGCTCTCGGGCATTGGAGGCAGATGCAGATGCGGCTGCGGGTGCGGATTCGGGCACAGGTGTGGGTGCGGATTCGGGCGCAGCCTGAGCCAGACATGCGGCCAAAAGCAACGCAGCTCCAGCGGCCAGCAAGGTGGGCTTGGGCATCGGCCTCATGTGAGCGAGGTGTCGACGTCGCGCCGTGCCAGCGCCAGGAACTCGGCGCTCTGCATCTCGTGCAGGCGCGACACGGTGCGGGGAAACTCGTGGGCCAACGGGCCCTCGGTGTACAGCTGCCCGGGCGGCACGGCGCAGCTCATCAACAGCTTCACACGACGGTCGTAGAGCACGTCCACCAGCCAGGTGAAGCGGCGGGCCTCGCTGGCCAGGCGGGGCGGCATCTGCGGCACGTTGGAAAGCAGCACGGTGTGGAAGCGGGATGCGATCTCGAGGTAGTCGTTCTGCGAGCGCGGCCCGCCGCACAGGGTGCGGAAGTCGAACCACACCACGCCGCCGGCACGGCGCAGGGCACGAATTTCGCGGTGTTCGATGTTCATCACCCGTGACTCGTCGCGTGCCTCGGTCAGCTTGTCGAATGCACGCTCCATCGCAGCCTCGGCTTCGGGGCCCAGCGGGCAATGCAGCATCTCGATGCCGGCAAGGCTCTGCTGCCGGTAATCGGTGCCGGCATCGACATTCACCACTTCCAGCTTCTGTTTCAGCAGCTCTATGGCGGGCAAGATGCGCTCGCGGTGCAGGCCGTCGGGATAAAGGGCGTCGGGGTGGAAGTTCGAGGTCGTGATGACGCTCACGCGGTTGTTGAACAACGCCGCCAGCAGGCGGTGCAGGATCATCGCGTCAGTGACGTCAGAGACGTGGAACTCGTCGAAGCAGATCAGCCGGAAGCGGCGCGCAATGCGTGCACCCAGTTCGTCCAGCGGGTTTGCGGTGCCCTTCAGGTCTTGCAGCTCGCGGTGCACCTCGCGCATGAATTCGTGGAAGTGCAGACGCGTCTTCCGCGTCAGCGGCACGGCCTGGAAGAAGCAATCCATCAGGAAGCTCTTGCCGCGCCCCACCCCGCCGTACATGTACACGCCGCGAGGAATGGGCGGACGGCTGATGAGCTTGGTGATGGCGTTGCTGCGCCTGGATTTGTAGGCCACCCACTCGGCTTCGCAGCGCTCCAGGGCATCCACCGCGCGCAACTGCGCGGCGTCGCTCTTGAAGCCGCGTTCCTTGAGCGTGGCTTCATAAAGCTGCCGAACACTCACGGGTTCAGAAGTTCAGGGTGCGCTTGTCCACCGCCAACGCGGCTTCTTTGGTGGCTTCGCTGAGCGACGGATGCGCGTGGCAGATGCGTGCAATGTCCTCCGCGCTGGCCTTGAACTCCATCGCCACCACGGCCTCGCTGATCAACTCGCTGGCCTGAGGCCCGACGATGTGCACGCCGAGGATTTCATCGGTCGCCGCATCGGCCAGGATCTTCACCATGCCGGTGGTGTCACCCAGCGCGCGCGCCCGGCCGTTGGCCAGGAAAGGAAACGTGCCGGCCTTGTAGGTGCGGCCGGCGGCCTTCAACTGCTGTTCGTTCTGCCCCACCCAGGCGATCTCCGGGCTGGTGTAGATGACCCACGGGACGGTGTTGAAGTTGACATGGCCATGCTGGCCGGCCATGCGCTCGGCCACGGCCACGCCCTCTTCCTCGGCCTTGTGCGCGAGCATGGGGCCGCGCACCACGTCACCCACCGCCCACACGCCAGGCAGGTTGGTGCGGCAGTCGTCATCGACGACGATGGCGCCGCGATCGTCCAGCTTCAGACCGACGGCTTCGGCGTTCAAACCGACCGTGTTGGGCACGCGCCCGATGCTGATGATGAGCTTGTCGACATCGAGCTTCTGGGCTTCGCCTTTCGCATTGGCATACGCAACGCTGACGCTGTTCTTGCCAGTCTTGACCTCGCCGACCTTCACGCCCAGTTCGATCTTCAGGCCCTGCTTGACGAAGGCCTTGTGCGCTTCCTTGGCGATCTGCTCGTCCACCGCGCCCAGGAAGGTGGGCAGCGCTTCCAGCACCGTCACATCGGCGCCCAGGCGGCGCCAGACGCTGCCCATCTCCAGGCCGATGACGCCGCTGCCGATGAGGCACAGCGTCTTCGGCACGTCAGCGATGCGCAGCGCGCCGTCGTTGCTGAGCACTTGCACTTCGTCGAACGGCGTGCCCGGCAGCGGACGCGCGCTCGAACCGGTGGCAAGCAGCACCTGCTTGCCGAGCAGCGTTTCTTCGCCGACGGCGATCTCGTAGCCGCCCTCCACCGCCTTCACGAACGACCCGCGGCCGTGGAAGAAAGTGACCTTGTTCTTCTTGAAGAGGTAGAGGATGCCGTCGTTGTTCTGCGCCACGACCTTGTCCTTGCGCGCCAGCATCTTCTTGATGTCGATGCTCAAGTCTTTCAGGCCGATGCCGTGGTCGGCGAAGGCGTGGCCGGCATGCTCGAAGTGCTCGCTGCTCTGCAGCAAGGCCTTGCTCGGGATGCAGCCGACGTTGGTGCAGGTGCCGCCGGGCGCAGGGCCGCCCTTGCCGTTTTTCCACTCGTCGATGCAGGCGACGTTGAAGCCCAGTTGAGCAGCGCGGATGGCGCCGATGTAGCCGCCGGGGCCGGCGCCGATGACGATGAGATCGAAGTTCTTGGACATGTTGGGTACGGTATCGCCGGGTCAGCCTTCGTCGGGCACGAAGAACCACAGCAGGATGTAGAACAGGATGCCGACGCCGCCGAACAGCGCCAGTGCGGTGAGCATCAGGCGCCAGATCCACGTCTCGACCCCCGTCAGCGCCGCAATGCCGCCGCAGACGCCGGCAATCCAGCGGTCGCTGCGGCTGCGGCGCAGCCGGTTGATGGCGGCCACCGTGGGGTTGTCGACCGGCTCGTTGCCGCTGCCGATCAGTCGCGCCTTGGCGCGCTGGAACTCATCTTCGCTGAGCGCACCGCGAACACGCAGTTCATCCAGCCGGGCGAGGTCGTCGACGAATCCCATGGTGGCCCCTCTTGCGCCGCAGGCGGGGCGCGTCAGATATCGAACAGCAGACGCGCCGGGTCTTCCAGCGCGTCCTTCATCGTCACCAGGCCCAGCACGGCCTCGCGGCCGTCGATGATGCGGTGGTCGTAGCTCATCGCCAGGTAGTTCATCGGGCGCACCACGACCTGCCCGTTCTCGACCAC
>Ga0335397_10007179_pt1 | contig 14237 bp, 14 predicted proteins | sample MAT04_FD_205740 | JGI IMG/M metagenome (GOLD analysis project Ga0335397, IMG submission 205740) | Freshwater microbial communities from Lake Fryxell liftoff mats and glacier meltwater in Antarctica - MAT-04 (spades assembly) (version 2) ...
CCTCGCGTCACTCGCGTCCATGCCGGTCGCGGTCAGCAGATCAACGATGAGCGGGCGGATGAGCAGCACGAGAACCGACTCGGTCAGCTCGGACCCGGGCAGCACGGCCTCCGGTGACAATCGCCGGGCGACCTCGGTGAGATGCTCGCGCGCCTGGTCCTGATCGGTTCGTAATAAGCGGATGCCGGCCCGCATGTCGGTGATGAGCGTCGCGAGTTCCGGCCGCTTCCGGCCGTCGCGCACGAGGAAGTCGGCCCGGCGGGTGATGATCCGCAGGTGCCTCGAGGCGAGGTCGAGACATCCCAGCAACCTCCATTGGGCGCGCAGCTCAGGCAGGTGCCGACGAAGGAATGGGGAGATCTTTGCGATGCCGATCGCCGAATCGAGCGATGTCGTCCACTCGTCGATGATCTGCTGTGTCCGGCGCAACCGGGTGAGCGCCAGGTCGGCGGCTGGCTCGTCGGCCGTCTCGAGGGCAACGACGAGGGTGCCGAGCGCCTCGTCGAGTGTCGCAAACAGCTTCTTCGCATCGCGGTCGGCCGCACGCCGCGGGTCGCGCGGAATGAGCGCGGTCACCAGCAACGCCACAACCCCGGCGACGACGCCGTCGATACTGCGGACGAAGACCCCTCCCTCCGGTGGTGGGAGCACCATCACGAGCATCGACTGCACCCCCGCCGCGACGGAGAACGCCGCGCTCGGCGAGATGAACCTCGCCACGAGCAGGGTCATCACGAGCACCAGTGCGAGTTGCCAGGTGCCGGACCCCACAAGGAACAGCATGAGCTCGCTCAGGCTGATCCCGATGAGGATTCCGACGACAATGTCCAGCACTCGCCGCGGACTCGCATCCCGCGCGAAGCCGAGGGCGGTGATCGTCACGGTGACGGCGACGACCGGGTAGTCGTGCCCAAGCAGGAAACGGGCAATCAGATACGAGCCGGTGGCGGCGATCATGATCTGCACCGCCGCGGGGATCGAGTTGCGAACCCGGCGCAGCCGCTGGGTCAGCTCGATGCGGCGCCGCAGGGACCGCTCGAGCCGTCGCATCGCGCCGTCGGCCGAGCGGGAGGCCATCATGTCAGCGGCGCACGGCACCGAGCCGCGGGATTCGCGGAACACCGGCCGTCGCACCCGCGTCCGGCGGCACGATGATCTCCTGCGCCGCCGCGACTCTCGTATCGCCCGTGACGACGATGAGGGTGCTGGCCGGGTCGGCGGAGCGCTTGAGCACGGCGAGCGCGATCGGTCCGAGCTCGAAGTGAATCGCCGAGGATGTGATCTTGCCGATGCTCTTATCGCCCAACATCACCTCGTCGCCGGGCTGCGGCAGCACGGCATCCGATCCATCAAGGTGCAGCATCACGAGGCGCCGAGGCGGATGCCCGAGGTTGTGCACCTTGGCGACGGTCTCCTGACCGCGGTAACAGCCCTTCGCGAGGTGCACCGCGGAGCGCAGCCAGTCGAGCTCGTGCGGGATGCTCCGCTCGTCTACCTCGGTCGCGGCCCGCGGGCGCCAGGCGGCGATGCGGAGCGCCTCCGCGGCGAGAATCCCCGCCGTGGGCCGCGTCGCCGCGATCTCGGCGAGGGCAGCGCGGGGGACGATGGTCTGAGTCCAGTGCCAGTCGGCAGCCGGATGCCCGTCGGCCGCCGCATACTGGTGCCCGCCGGGCGCGACCGACGTCCACGGATCACGCCAGACGAGCGGCACGCCGGCGGGGGCTGCGGCTGGCAGTCCCGCGTCGCCGACGGCGCCGACAACGGCGAACTCGGCGGAGCGGTCGGCGGGCTCGACCCTCAGCATGAAGCGCATTTTGGTGAGCCAGTCGAGCAGGCCGGGAGCCTCGGACGCCTCGAGCAGCATCCACAGGGTCTCACCGTCATCGAGCAGCCCGACCGCGTATTCGAGATGCCCGTGCTGATCGAGCAGCAGCGTCTCGCTCGAGTCGCCCGGGCGCATGCCCTTGACTGCCTGGCTGGTGATCGAATCGATCCAGCTCAGCCGGTCAGTTCCCGAGACCGAGAGCACTGCGCGGTGCGAGAGGTCCACGACCGCCTCGCCGCGGGCGAGCGCCCGCTGCTCACGGAACGGGTCGCCGTAGTGCCCGGCGACTCCCGCGTCTGCTCCGGTGGCCTCGACTGCTCCTGGCAGATTGAGAAATTCATTCGTCACGGGACAGCCTTCCTGAGGCGTGGGTGCGCAGGCCCTGACCGAGCGCGGCGATGTCCCAGGCCCAGAGCAGGTGGTTCTCGACGAGTCCGTAGAGCCGCGTCGATGCCGCGTGCTCCTTGGAGTTCACCGAACGCAGCACGGCGTCCGTCGCGAGGTTGATGCGCGGCCCCTTGACCTCGCCGATGTACAGCTCGCTCACGCCGCCGGGGTGAAGGATCGACACCTCGATCTCGAAGGCGTTGCCCGCATTGCGCAGCGTCTCGACGGCGCTCGCGGTCGTGAAGGGCGTCACGCCGACACCGGGCAGGAGGCCGGGGCCAGGGTCGGCTTCGGTTGCGGGGCGACTGAGCCGCCAATAACCGGTCTCGGTCGCGAGCGGCGTCAGGCCCTCGTCGAGCAGCCAGGTGTACGAGGTGTAGTTGAGGTGCGGGAGGCCGTCGTGGCTGAAGCTCAACCGGTGCCCGAACTCGTAGTTGCGGAGGCCATCGCCGGTGTCGTAATTGACCACGCCGGTGCCCTCCCAGACGCCGAGGAGCCATGAGAGCGGGACTAGCTCGGCGGGAAGGATGGAGTCGAGTTCGATCATGACAACTCCCGGATTGCGATGGGCGTCAGCGCTGGCCCTTGTAGAGGTTGTAGACGACGAGCACCGAGATGTACCCGATCGACAGCGACGCAAGCACGAGAAGGCCGACGAAGAACAGCTCGATTGCAAGGAGAGACATGACCCGATTCTAGCCTCACCCGGCGGCGACGAGGCTCAGCACGCCCGTCGCGGCGGCGAGAACGAGGATGGCGCCGCCGACGCTCAGCATGATCCGGTCGACAAGGCCCTTCTTCTGGGTCGTCGCGACCTGGATGACGAAGGTCAGCAGCACGGACGATGCCATGGCGACCGGAATCCAAACCAGGTATTCGTCGGTCGGGGCGAAAAGCCCGATGAGGAGCGCTCCGATCGCCGCCGCGACCCACACTGGGATCGCCGTACTGAGGTGAGCCGACATTATCCAATTGTGCCTTACCGTCCGCGCTTTGGTGTGCGGCGGCGCCGGTGCCGCGATGCCGGGTATCCCCGGACTTATAGACTGCAGTTTCGGCCCTTCTGGAGGACGCGTGGCACAGCTGTTGATATTGACCCCCGCGGTCGACAGCGAGGTGCTCCCCGCCCTCGGCCTGCTCAGCCACAGGACGCGCCAGATTCCGGCGCAGCCCGCGCAGCTCATCAATGCGCCGAGCTGCGACCTGCTTCTGGTCGACGCGCGGCAGGACCTCGCGAGTGCGAAGTCGCTCTGCAAGATCCTGGGGTCCACCGGCATCAATGTGCCGCTCCTGCTCGTGCTCACCGAGGGTGGGCTGACGGCCGTCAACGCCGAGTGGGGCATCGACGACGTGATCCTCGAGAACGCTGGTCCGGCGGAGGTCGACGCCCGCATCCGCCTCCTCATCGCCCGCCAGGCGCAGGACCAGATGAGCAATAAGATCCACGCCTCTGGCGTCGTGATCGACGAGGCGAGCTACTCGGCGAAGGTGCATGGGCGTCCGCTCGACCTCACCTTCAAGGAATTCGAGCTTCTGCGCTTCTTGGCGACGCACCCGTCGCGCGTGTTCACCCGCGAGCAGCTGCTCAGCGAGGTATGGGGCTACGACTACTTCGGCGGCACCCGCACCGTCGACGTGCATGTGCGCCGCCTTCGCGCCAAGCTCGGCGACCTCGAGTCGCTCATCGGAACCGTGCGCAACGTCGGCTACCGGTTCAACCTGCACGACGACGACGAGCTCCGCGGCCAGGCCGTTCATGCCTGACCTGCTCGTACCCCTCGACCCGACCTCGTCGGAGCACACCAACCGCCTCGTACTGCTGACCGGTACGGCGACCCGCGCCGACGGGCAGCCACCGTTCTCTGACCAGTCCCTCGTGGACTTGCGTGCGGGGGCGAGGCTCGGCACCGCCATCGAGATCGATGGGGAGATCGCCGGCATCTCGATCATGACGACGGATGCGGAGCCGGCCGAGGCCGAGATCGTCGTGAGCCCGGCCTACCGACACCGCGGGTTCGGCGCGCGCCTGCTCGCTGATGTGCTGGCCCGGTCGGGCGGCACTGCGTTGATTTGGGCCCACGGCGACCACCCAGACGCTCGCAGTCTCGCCGCCCGAGCCGGCATGGAGCCGATGCGCGAGCTGCTGCAGCTTCGGTTGAGCCCGGTGCGCGCGCCAGGCAGTTCCACCAAGGCACGCGCCTTCCGCCCCGGCTCTGACGACGCCGAGTGGCTCGCACTCAACGCGCTGGCTTTCGCTGACCACGCCGAGCAGGGCGCCCTCACCCAGGCCGACCTCGACGCACGCAAAGCCGAGCCGTGGTTCGACCCCGCCGACTTCCTGATCGCCTCGGACGACGACGGCCCGATGATCGGATTCTGCTGGCTCAAGGTCGAGGGCGGGATCGGCGAGTTCTACGCCGTTGGGGTCTCCCCCGCCGCCCAGGGGCGCGGGCTTGGCCGGGGCCTCGTCGCCGCCGGGCTCGCGAGGCTCGAGTCATGCGGCATCCGGGAGTCGAACCTCTACGTCGAGGCGGAGAACACCGCGGCCGTCGCCCTCTACCGCTCCGTCGGTTTCATCGATCACTCGATCGATATCCAGTACTCGTTGCGGTCCTCCAGCGCGAGCTGAACGGCCGTGGACCGCGCGGTTCACCCCTCGTTCACGGATTCGCACGGGGGCGGCGGTGGCATGGTGTCATGATGGTCGAATGGACAGCGACATCTATCCCGTGGTCGCCGCCGTCGGCGCGGACTTCCTTGACGACGAGTACGACGACGAGTGGACATGGTCCGACACGGGCGCCCTCCCGCCCGACCGGTTCCTCGACCGCGAACTGAGCTGGCTCGCGTTCAACACCCGGGTTCTCGAGCTCGCCGAAGACCCCGACCTGCCTCTTCTTGAGCGGGCCAACTTCCTGGCGATCTTTGCCGGCAACCTCGACGAGTTCTTCATGGTGCGAGTTGCGGGCCTCAAACGCCGGATCGTGACCGGCTTAGCCGTTCCGACGAACGTGGGCCGGGCGCCGGGCGACGTGCTCAGCGACATCGCTGCGCACGCTCACGAGCTGCAGACCCGGCACGCCGCGGCATTCACCGACCTCGTGAAGCCCGCCCTCGACGACGCGGGGATCCACATCGAGACGTGGGCCGACCTCGGCCCGGCCGACCGGGTGCGGGTCGAGGAGATCTTCTCGTCGCAGATCTTCCCGGTGCTCATGCCGCTTGCCGTCGACCCCGCGCATCCGTTCCCCTATATTTCCGGGCTCTCGCTGAACCTGTCGGTGCGCATCCGCAACCCTAAGACCGACCGCGAGGAGTTCGCGCGGCTCAAGGTGCCGCCGGTGCTCGCGCGCTTCGTGCAGCTGCCGGATGACGGAAGCGGGATGCTGCGCTTCATCCCCCTCGAAGACCTCATCTCGAACCACCTTGGCCACCTCTTTCCCGGCATGGAGATCCTCGACCACCACGAGTTCCGCGTCACGCGCAACGAAGACGTGCAGGTTGAGGAGGACGAGTCGGAGAATCTCATCCAGACGCTTGAGCGCGAGCTGCTGCGGCGCCGCTTCGGACCGCCGATCCGGCTCGAGATCACCGACGACATGGACCCGGTCACGCTCGACCTGCTCGTGCGGGAGCTGGGCATCACCGACCAGGAGGTCTATCGGCTGCCGGCGCCGCTCGACCTCGCCGGCCTGTTCGACATCACGAAGATCGACCACCCTCAGCTGAAGTACCGCAAGCATGTTCCGACAACGGCGACCCAGCTCATGCCGACCGAGCCCGGCGCCAGCCCCGACATTTTTGCGTCCATCGCGCGGCAGGACATTCTGCTGCACCACCCGTACGAGTCGTTCGCGACAAGCGTGCAGGCATTTCTCGAGCAGGCCGCGTCCGACCCTAACGTGCTCGCGATCAAGCAGACCCTGTACCGCACGAGCGGCGACAGCCCGATCGTCGAGGCGCTCATCAACGCCGCCGAGGCCGGCAAGCAGGTGCTCGCCCTGGTCGAGATCAAGGCGAGGTTCGACGAGTCCGCGAACATCAACTGGGCCCGCAAGCTCGAGAAGGCCGGGGTGCACGTTGTCTACGGCATCGTCGGCCTCAAGACCCACTGCAAGCTCGCGCTTGTGGTGCGCCAGGAGGAGGGCCGCCTGCGGCACTACAGCCACATCGGCACCGGCAACTACAACCCGAAGACTTCCCGCCTGTACGAGGACCTGGGCCTGTTGACGGCGGACGATGTCGTCGGCAAGGACCTCACCCGGCTGTTCAACGAGCTCTCCGGCTATGCGATCGAGAAGAAGTTCAAACGCCTCCTCGTCGCCCCGCTACACCTGCGCAAGGGACTCATCAAGGCCATCAGGGCGGAGACAGCGGCTGCGCTGGCCGGCGCACCCTCCGGCATCCAGATCAAACTCAACTCCATCGTCGACGAGGCGGTGATCGACGCGCTGTACGAGGCGAGCAATGCCGGTGTGCCCGTTCAGATGGTCATCCGCGGCATCTGCACGCTCAAGCCCGGCGTGCCAGGGCTCAGCGAGAACATTACGGTGCGCTCGGTCCTCGGTCGCTATCTCGAGCATTCCCGGATCTTCTCCTTCCACAACGGCGGCAACCCAGACGTCTACATCGGCAGCGCCGACATGATGCACCGCAATCTCGACCGCCGGATCGAGGCGCTCGTGCGGCTCACGAGCCCCGAACACCTGCGCGCCGTCGAGAGCCTCTTCTCCCTCGCGATGTCGGAGGACACCGCCGCGTGGAAGCTCGCGGGCGACGGCGCCTGGACCCGATACCATCTCGCCGCCGATGGCACGCCCCTGCGCGACATGCAGAACGTCATGATGAGGCGGATTTCCCAGCGCAAACGCCCGGGGGTGCGCCGGTGACCATCACGGCCCCCTCCACCGTGATCGCAGCGGGCGTCGTGTGTTGGCGGATGACCGAAGGCAGAGTTCGCGTGCTGCTCGTGCACCGCGCCAACCGCGGAGACATCTCGCTGCCCAAGGGCAAGCTCGAGCCCCGCGAGTCGCCGCCGGAAGCGGCCGTGCGCGAGACACTCGAGGAGACGGGCCTCGCGGTGACCCTCGGGGCACCACTCGGCGAGACCGAGTACCCGCTGCCGACCGGTCGCGACAAAATTGTGCACTACTGGGCCGCGGAAGCGACCGAGGCCGCCATCGCCGCGTCGAACTTCATGCCGAGTTTCGAGGTCACCGCGACCGAGTGGGTCACGCTCAAGGCCGCTCGCGCCAAGCTCAGCTACGAGCGTGACCACGAGCTCATCGACCGTTTTGCCGCTCGTGTCGAGAGCAACACGCTGCGCACCTTCGCGGTGGTCGCGCTCCGCCATGGCAAGGCGGTCCCCGCGAGCTCCTGGAACGGACCCGACTCCACGAGGCCGCTGGAGCATGCCGGCATCGAGGAGGCCAGGGCCGCGGCGCGCGCAATCGCCGCCTACAACCCGACGAAGCTCATCAGCAGCACCGCCGCCCGCTGCATCTCCACGATCGAACCCCTCGCGACGATGCTCGGGCTCGACGTCAAGGCGACTGCCGCGATCAGCCAGGACGCGTACGAAGACGGCATCGCCAACGTGCACCGCGTCGTCAGCAAGCGGGTCGCCAAGCGGCAGAGCACTGTGCTCTGCAGCCATGGTCCCGTGCTTCCCGAAATCATCGACGAGATCGCCGGCTGCGCGGGAAGCGCCAGCGACGGGACGCTGCGCCACGCGGCCTCGCTCGCGACCGGCGACTTCGCCGTCGTGCACCTTTCCAGCGCAGATCCCACCGCTGGAATCGTCGCTGTCGAGGTGCACTCCCCCACCAGCTTCTGACGCCCGTTGCGGGTGCGGCGTTTGCGGCTTGTTCACCTTCCGTTCACCAAAACAGTCGAACGTAGTCATCGGCACTGAGTAACGTCACGTTTCGGGCCAGCACTGGCCCTCCACAGCACACAGCACCTCCCGAAGGGAACATCGTGAATTCCACACGTCTCGGCCGCGCGGCCGTCATCGCCATTACAGGCACCATCCTGCTTTCCTCCTGCGCCACCAACGAGGGCGGGACCACGCCGACCGAGTCCGACGCGGGCTCCGAGCTCACCGGCACACTGGTCGGAACGGGGTCGTCCGCCGTCGGCGCGGCCCAGCAGACCTGGATCGCCGAGTACCAGAAGGCCAATGAGGGTGTCACCATCAACTACGACCCCTCCGGCTCCGGGGCCGGTCGCGACACCTTCCTCGCCGGCGGCAGCGACTTCGCCGGAACCGACCGCGCATTCAACGACGAAGAGGTCGCCGCCGGCGGCTTCGCGGCGTGCGCCCCCGACAGTGGCATCGTTCAGCTCCCGCTCTACGTCTCGCCGATCGCCGTGATCTTCAGCCTCGACGGCATCGACTCGCTCAACCTCGACCCCGCGTCTATCGCGGGTATCTTCGCGGGCGAGATCACGTCGTGGGATGCGCCTGAGATCGCTGCGCTCAACGAGGGTGTCGAACTCCCGTCGACGGCCATCACCCCCGTGCACCGCTCGGATGACTCCGGCACGACCGAGAACTTCACCGACTACCTCGCCGCGACCGCCCCCGATGTGTGGACCTATGAGGCCGACGGCGTCTGGCCGATCGAGTCCGGCGAGGCCGCGCAGGGCACCTCCGGCGTCGTCGACGCGGTAACCAACGGAACGGGCACCATCGGCTACGCGGATGCCTCGCGCGCCGGTGAGCTCGGGACCGTCGCCGTCCAGGTTGGCGACGAGTTCGTTGAATACTCCCCCGAGGCCGCAGCGGCCATCGTCGATGCCTCCCCCTTCATCGAGGGACGCCCGGACTTCGACCTGTCGATCGAACTCGACCGCACCTCTGACGCAGCAGGCGTCTACCCGATCGTGCTCGTCGCCTACCTCGTCGGTTGCGAGACGTACGTCGATTCCGAGCAGGGAGCGCTCGTGAAGGACTACTTCACCTACATGGCGAGCCCCGAGGGCCAGGAAGTCTCCGCGGCAGACGCCGGCTCGGCTCCGATCTCCGACACTCTCTTCGAGAAGGTGACGGCTGCAATCGAGATCATGAGCTAGTAGCGTAATCCGCGTCGACTGGCTGCGGCGATCGTGTCTTCGACATGACTCGCCGCAGCCTGTCGATTGGGTCAAGCCCCACAGTCTCCCCCCCCACACCCCCAGCAGACGGGCCGCAGGAAGAATCACTATGACAACAGCGACACCACGCGCGAAGGTCCGCCCCGCAGACCGAATCTTCTCCGGGAGCACCCTGTTCGCGGGTGTGCTGATTCTTCTGGCCCTCGCGGCCGTCGCCCTGTTTCTCATCGTTCAGAGCATCCCCGCACTCGTCGCCGATCCGGCCGAACTCGAAGGATCTCCAACGAGCTTCTGGGCCTACGTCGCCCCTCTCGCCTTCGGAACCGTCTGGGCCGCGGCACTCGCCCTGCTCATTGCCTTCCCACTGTCGATCGGCATCGCCCTCTTCATCTCCCACTACGCCCCACGCCGCATCGCACAAGGGCTCGGGTACATCATCGACCTGCTCGCCGCCGTGCCGTCGGTCGTCTTCGGGCTCTGGGGCATCAAGGTACTCGCACCATTCATGACACCGTTCTACGACTGGCTCGTCGGCAACTTCGGCTGGTTTCCGCTGTTCGCGCCTCCCGTGTCGGGCACCGGCCGAACGGTGCTCACCGTCGCCATCGTGCTGGCCGTCATGATCATCCCGATCATCACCGCTCTCTCGCGGGAAATCTTCCTGCAGACCCCGCGGCTGCACGAGGAGGCAGCCCTCGCCCTCGGCGCTACCCGATTCGAAATGATTCAGATGGCCGTACTGCCGTTCGGTCGCGCCGGCATTGTCTCGGCCGCGATGCTCGGGCTCGGCCGCGCTCTCGGGGAGACGATGGTTGTCGCCATGGTGCTCTCGCCGGCAGTTGTGATCAACTTCGTGCTCACCAGCTCAACGAACCCATCCACGATCGCAGGCAACATTGCCCTGAAGTTCCCCGACGCATTCGGTGTCGGCGTCAACGCGCTCGTCGCGACAGGCCTCATACTCTTCATCATTACGCTCGTCATCAACTCGATCGCCCGATTTATCGTCAATCGCCGCAAGGCGTTCTCTGGAGCGAACTAGTGACCACCACCACCGCACCGGCGACCACGGGAATAACCAACACGCTGACCGCCAGCAGGCTGCCCAAATGGGCCACGTGGGCAATTCTCGGCGGATGTTTGGCGGTCGCGGCCGGTGTCTTCGCGATCGTGCGCCTCAGCACGGGCGGCGAGTACTCGATCGTCGGCGTGGTCTTCTTTGGCACGGTCCTGTTCAACATCATGCTGTTCGTGCTCTCCTATCTCGTCGAGGGCGGCCGCCAAGCGCGCAACAGGCTCGTCACCTCTCTCGTCGTCACGGCCTTCCTAATCGCCCTCGTGCCGCTGCTATCGCTCGTCTGGACAGTGCTGGGCAACGGCATCGCCCGGTTCGACCCGGCGTTCTTCAGCCAGTCGATGCGCAACGTCGTCGGCGAAGGCGGCGGCGCCCTGCACGCAATCACGGGCACGCTCCTGATCACCGGCATGGCCACGATCATCTCGGTCCCGGTTGGGCTGCTCACCGCCGTCTACCTGGTCGAGTACGGACAGGGGGTCCTCGCGCGGGCGATCACCTTCTTCGTCGACGTGATGACCGGCATTCCCTCGATCGTCGCCGGACTGTTCGCCTTCGCGTTCTTCTCGCTCATTACCGGCGATCCCGGCATCCGGTTCGGATTCGGCGGCGCAATCGCGCTGTCGCTCCTCATGACCCCCGTTGTCGTGCGTTCGTCGGAGGAGATGCTGAAGATCGTACCGAACGAGCTGCGCGAGGCCGCCTACGCGCTCGGCGTTCCGAAGTGGTTGACCATTCTCAAGGTCGTCATCCCCACATCGATCGCGGGAATCACGACGGGCGTCACGCTGGCGATCGCCAGGGTCATCGGCGAAACCGCACCGCTGCTCCTCATCGCCGGCTTCACCTCGAGCATGAACTACGACCTGTTCAACAACCGCATAATGACCCTCCCCGTGTTCGTCTACACCCAGTACGCGACGCCGGGAACCGACGTGCAGACTTACCTCGACCGGGCCTGGGCCGCAGCCCTCACCCTCGTGCTCATCGTCATGGCCCTCAACCTCGTCGCCAGGCTCATCGCGAGGTTCTTCTCGCCCAAGCTCGGCCGCTAACACTGCACCCGTCAGACCCAAAGGAAACCTGTGTCAAAGCGCATTGAAGTGAACGACCTCAACGTCTACTACGGCAAGTTCAAGGCCGTAGAAGACGTCACCCTCACAATCGAGCCGCGAACGGTCACGGCGTTCATCGGCCCGAGTGGGTGCGGCAAGACCACGTTTCTGCGCACGCTCAACCGCATGCACGAGGTGATCCCCGGCGCCTATGTCGAGGGTGAAGTCATGATCGACGGAAACAACCTCTATGGCCCGGGAGTCGATCCCGTTCTCGTACGCCGCCAGGTCGGCATGGTCTTCCAGCGCCCGAACCCGTTCCCGACGATGTCGATCCGCGAGAACGTGCTGGCGGGCGTCAAGCTCAACAATCGCCGGATGTCGAAGTCCGACAGCGACGACCTCGTCGAGGAGTCGCTGCGCGGAGCGAACCTCTGGATCGAGGTCAAGGACCGCCTCGACAAGCCCGGCTCCAGTCTTTCCGGTGGCCAGCAGCAGCGCCTGTGTATCGCGCGCGCCATGGCCGTCTCGCCCGAGGTCATCCTCATGGACGAGCCCTGCTCCGCCCTCGACCCGATCTCGACCCTCGCGATCGAGGACCTCATTGAGGAGCTCAAGAAGGACTTCACGATCGTGATCGTGACCCACAACATGCAGCAGGCAAGCCGTGTCTCCGACCGCACTGCCTTCTTCAACATCGCCGGAACGGGCTACCCCGGCAAGCTCATCGAGTACGACGACACGACGACGATCTTCTCGAAGCCGAGCATTCAGGCGACAGAGGACTACGTGTCGGGCAAGTTCGGGTAGACCGACCGGCAGAGCAATGCCCCCGCGGCCCGCGGGGGCATTGCTGCGTTGTGGGTCAGGCGTCTTCGATCACGACGATCGGGGTGGTCGTCGGCTGCTCGGACCCGCCCTCTGGCTCCACACTCATGCCAACGGCGCTCGCCTCGCCGATCGATCCCTCGAGAATGCGCCAGTCCTGTCCTGACGAGGCGCTGAAGGTGCCGGCGCTGACGGCACCGGCGTCGCCGATGTACCAGAGCTGGTAGACGAGGTCCCCGGTGAGCTTGGGGAGGGAGTCGAACATCATCGCCGAACGCTGGAGCGCCTCGGACCAGACGAGGGTCGCCGTTCCGCCGCCGCTCACCGGCGACTCGGAGCGTTCGACGTCGGGCGCGGCAGTCAGCTCGGCGAGGCTCGCTGCTTGTGCCATCGCCTCCTGATAGTTCGCGTCGGTGAACTGCTGCCCGACGACGGCTCCTCCGGCGAAGAGCGCGACGGCGGCCGCAGCCGCCACGAGCATCGTCATCGGCCTGCGGTACCAGCGTGCCTGTGCGCGAGCGTCGGCGCTGCGGGTGGTGCCTGCGGCGATTTCCCGGATGCTGGCCTGGTCCTCGCTCGTGGGAACGGCGTCGGCCGGCGCGGTCGGAACCGGGGGGACGGCGGCAAGCGGCGTGACCGCGGCATCCGTCTCCGCGTTCGTTGCCCGGCCTGAACCGAGCTGCGGAGTGGTCGAAATCAGCGCCATGAGGTTGGCCTTGAACTCGGGCGATGGGGTCACCGGCGGGGACGCGAGTCCCAGCATCACTGCGGTGTCAGACAATTCAGTCACCTCCGTTCTGGCTTCTTCTGATTCGGCGAGGTAACCGTCGACGGCAGCCCGCTCGGTCTCGTTGAGGGCGTTGAGTGCGTACGCTCCAGTGAGGAGGTGTAGTTCATCGCGTTCGTTCACGATGCGACTCCCAGTTCATCGCGAAGTCTGATCATGCCGTCACGAAGGCGGGTCTTCACCGTGCCGATGGGCACCTTGAGGAGCGCCGCAACCTCGCTGTGGCTGTAACCGCCGTAATACGCGAGGCAGACGGCCTGGCGCTGCAATGCTGTCAATCGCTCCATGGCCCCCTTTACCCTCTCGTGCTCGATGGTGACTTCGACTGTTTCTGAAACATGATCGTACTCCGGGGCAAAGTCCCGGATTCCGACCTTGGTGTCGCGGTCCCGGGAGGACTGCGACGATCGGATCCTGTCAACGGCACGCCTGTGCGCCATCGTAAGGATCCACGTTGACGCGCCGCCCTTGTTCTCGTCGAAACGAGAGGCGGTCTGCCAAACCTCCAGAAAGACTTCCTGGGCTACTTCTTCGGACTGCGCATGATCAATGAGCAGACGACGGATGAGACCGAGGACTCGGGGGGCGACGTCGTCATACAGCCGGCTGAACGCCTGCTGATCACCCTCCGCGATTCGACGCAGAAGCGCCTCTTTCGAGACGCTCTCAACGTCGGACACGTAGTCCTCGCTGGGTTCACTGAAGCTGGGCACGAGTCTAAGCATGCCAAACATTCCCCACTATCGCGTGCGCCGCGGGTGCACCACACTCGATCGTCATGCCTCTCTATTCGACGCAGACGCCCGATCCGATTGGTCGGCGGCGCTGATAGGCGGCGAGAAGAAGCAGAACGAGGTGTGGCCGAACCGCAGAACGCCTCTCGGCGTGCGGCCGCTCTAGGCGGCGAATATTGGAGCCCGGGGTTACTGCGGTCCGGCCATGGCCCGGAGGCCAGTCACTAGTCTAAGCACAGCCGGCTGGGTCAATCCAGTGTGCCGCTACGCCATGAGCGAGCGCAGGCGGTGAACTCGCTTGCAGTGTGCGAGAGACGCAGTGCCTTGGTTGTGAGCTCCGTCGCGCGCGCCGGATCGGTGGCCTCCGCGTCGTCCGCGACGCTTGCGGCTCCGGTCGACGTGACGCGGCAGAACGCGGCAGCGCGGTCCAGAGCGATGCCGAAGTCGC
>Ga0335397_10007181_pt1 | contig 14232 bp, 12 predicted proteins | sample MAT04_FD_205740 | JGI IMG/M metagenome (GOLD analysis project Ga0335397, IMG submission 205740) | Freshwater microbial communities from Lake Fryxell liftoff mats and glacier meltwater in Antarctica - MAT-04 (spades assembly) (version 2) ...
CGTTTTTCGGTCAGGGCATTTTTGAGCCTTTGAGGCTGACAGTTGAGCCTCTGAGGCTGACAGTTGAGCCTCTGAGCCTGACAGTTGAGCCTTTGAGCCTGACAGTTGAGCCTTTGAGCCTGACAGTTGAGCCTTTGAGCCTGACAATTGAGCCTCTGAGCCTGAGAGTTGAGCCTCTGAGCCTAAAAGTTGAGCCTCTGAGCCTGAAAGTTGAGCCTCTGAGCCTGACAGTTGAGCCTTTGAGCCTGACAATTGAGCCTCTGAGCCTGAGAGTTGAGCCTTTAAGCCTGAAATTACAAATTTATAGCGTTTCCTAATCACATGAGGTACATCATAGCCCCCTCCTCGCCTGCGGGGAGGGGGTTGGGGGTGGGGTTCTTGTTCCTCACTCAACCGAGAACCGCTATATCTAGATAAATTATTAAATTTACTGCTGGTTTTCAGAAAAAATATAATAAAACCTTGTTGAGATATATTAGCTCAGTACATCTACCAGCATCATAACAACAGCTATGAGCAATACCTCTGGATTTTCAGTCAGCAAACCTGTTGCATTATGGAATAAACCGATTAACGCTGACTTCAAAGAACTATTCAAATCACTAGGAAAAGGTGTAATTAATGGGGTTTTGGGTCAGTGGGGAGAGGTAGCCAAAGATGCTGTGGAAGCTACAGCAGCACTAGGTTTAGCAGCAGCGCCAGAGGAATTTGCTTGGTTACTAATTTACCGTTCTTTGGTAGAAGCAATAGTGAGTTTGATACAAGGAAATCAAGAGTTACTGTTTGAAAAACCAAACGAGAGTGATCTTGAGCTATTGTGCGATCGCCTCAACCATTCCCTAGAAAGTATAGAATTGCGTATTGACCAAGATTTTTTTAGCCGTCCAAAAGATTTGCCGATTCTGGAAGCGATTAAAACTGCTTTTGCCGACTGGTTAAAATACTTTAGCGTCAATCAAGCCCAGGCGCTAACAATTAGTCATCGTCTTGCTACCTATTTTGTGTTTGCCTTACATGAAGAGTGGGCAAAACATCCAGAAAAATATGCTTGTTTAAAAGAAGAACTAAATACCCCCTTTACTCAAGCCAACGAACGGGAACAGTCATGGCAGCGTTATTTAGCTTGGCTACAAAAACAGGTTGAAGAACCGATGCTTTTAGAAGCTTTTGGTTTAAAACAGGTTTATGTTCCTTTACGCGCCTACTATAAGCAGAAAGTTGCAGGTGAAAAAGAAGAAGAATTTGAACGCCGGATGAGAGAAGATGAGAAATATCAGCGAGTTGTTCTTGACTTAGAAATTGAACTAGAAGCTTGGTTAGAAAAAAGCGATCGCAATGATGCCATTAGAGTGATTAGTGGTGGCCCTGGAAGTGGTAAATCTTCCTTTACCAAAATCTTTGCAGCTAACCAAGCAGAAAAAGGGAAAATTCCGGTTTTATTTATTCCTTTGCACCATTTTGAACCCTCTGATGATTTAGTTGATGCAGTTAGTAAGTTTGTGCGAGACGATGGCTTTCTCAGACATAATCCGCTAGATAAAGATAAGGCTGATTCACGCTTACTGATTATCTTCGATGGTTTAGATGAGCTTGCCATGCAGGGCAAAATTGCGACTGAAACTGCTCAACAATTTGTGCGTGAAGTCCAAAGAAAAGTAGAGCGGTTTAATGGACGTGAAACTTGCTTACAAGTATTAATCAGTGGTCGAGAATTGGTAGTGCAAGCAAATAGTAGCGACTTTCGCCAACCACAGCAAATCTTGCATATCTTGCCTTATTTTGTTACTGAAGAAGAGAGAGAGAATTACATTGATGGTCAAAACTTGTTGCAGCAAGATCAACGTCAAATTTGGTGGCAGAAATACGGCAATGCTAGCGGACGGGCTTATGATTGCTTACCAAAAGAGTTAAACCAAGATAATCTTACAGAAATTACTGCCCAACCCTTGCTAAATTACCTGGTAGCATTGAGTTTTGACCAGCAAAATAAATTTCCTACAGACGGCAACCTGAATGCAATTTATGCAAATTTGCTCACAGCAGTTTATCAGCGCGGTTGGGCTGGTTATCAACATCCGGCTATTCGTGGAATTGAGGAAAAAGACTTTGTTCGCATCCTCGAAGAAATTGCTTTAGCTTCCTGGCATGGAGATGGACGAACAACAACAGTCAGAGAGATTGAAGCCCATTGTGAACATAGTAGTTTAAAGAGTCTTTTAGAAAAGTTTCAGGAAAGTGCAAAATTAGGCGTAACTCGTCTTTTGACTGCCTTTTATTTTCGTGAAAGTGGAGTTAAAGAACAGGAAAAAACTTTTGAATTCACTCACAAAAGTTTTGGTGAATATTTGACAGCAAAACGCATTGTGCGAGAAGTTAGACTCATTCATAAAAAGCTGAAAGATCGCCAGAACGATCCAGATGAAGGATGGGATGAGCGCGAAGCTTTAAAAAGCTGGGCAATTCTGTGCGGTGCATCCCATATAGATGAATACCTTTTTAACTTTGTTGTGGATGAAATGCCTTTACAGAATTCATCGGATGTTGGCAATTGGCAGCAGACATTATGCCATCTGATTGGTTTTATGTTGCGTCATGGAATGCCAATGGAACGCTTGACTCCTAGACCTGATTTTCAAGAAGAAAATAGACAAGCACGAAATGCAGAAGAAGCGTTGTTGGCTGTCTTAAATGCTTGCGCTAGAGTGACAAAGATAGTTTCAAAGATTCAATGGCATACTCCTGAAGCTTTCGGTACATGGATTTCCCGCTTGCAAGGGCAAAGAATCAATACTTATGCTGATGTGTTTTGCTTGAATTGCCTGAGTTTTTTGGATTTACAAGGTTGCACTTTAATTTTGAAGGACTTTTTTCAGGCGCATCTTGAAGGGGCGAATCTTGAAGGGGCGAATCTTAGAGGGGCAAATCTTGGAGGGGCAAATCTTAAAGGGGCGTATCTTGAAGGGGCGTATCTTAAATGGGCGAATCTTGAACGGGCGCATCTTGAAGGGGCGAATCTTGAACGGGCGCATCTTGAAGGGGCGTATCTTGAAGGGGCGTATCTTGAAGGGGCGAATCTTGAAGGGGCGAATCTTGAAGGGGCGTATCTTGAGTGGCCGAAACTTTTACCCACAAATTTTGGGAGTGAAGATTTAGCAGACTCAGAACAAAATTCAGATTCAGGCTCCAATGAGTTACCTGCATCAGAGTAGACCACAATCGGGTGGCTGTTACAATACCCACCTATAACTGCTTAAAAATACAAAGCGATCGCCTTTAAATATGTGCCCGTTTCATGACAGAGTGTAGGCGATGTCTACGTTAGTTAAATCTCTTGATACGCTGAAATAAGAATTAAGAAAAACTGATCCAGTTTTACAGTAATAATCATGCCAAAACTTACATTGAGCGATGAACAAGTAATTGAATTAGTCAAGCAACTACCGCCAGAGAGTAAACGAGTAGTATTATTAGCTCTAGCAAAAGAAGGTGAGCAAGAGCGCGATTCTCGTATGGAGTATGCCCAAAACCAATTACGGAACTTGTGTGCTGAACGTGGTTTAGATTGGGAGAGTATGTCAGAAGATGAACGTGAGTCATTTATAGATGACTTGGTGCATGAGGACAGACAGTGCTACCAATAGTCGTGTTTGATACAAACATTTTACTCTCTGCTATTGGTTGGAAAGGTAGCCCTTATCACTGTCTTGATTTGGCACGTCAAGGGAGTGTAAAAGGTTTAATATGTCCAGAAATACTTGATGAACTGACCGAAAAATTAGAGCAGAAGTTGAAGTTTACGGCTATTCAAGTAATTGAGACAATAGCTGATTTGCTTAGTTTCCTACGACTAATCACAATTGCCAATACTTTAAATGTTCTCACTACTGACCCAAACGATAACATGGTTTTAGAATGTGCAGTTGTGGGGAATGCAACTCATATTGTTACAGGCGATAAAAGGCATCTGTTACCTCTGGGCAGTTATGAAGGTATTGCAATTGTCAGTGCCAGAGATTTATTAACGTTGGTTATACCTCAATAATCAACCAAACTTAAGATTTACAGCAAAGCATCTGAAGCTAAACTGAGCGGTCATCGCCCTTTTTATGACAAAGTGGAGGCGATCGCTTAATTTAAAACTCTTGCAAATGCTTGGCAAAGATTACCCCTGCACTGCGTTATTAAGCTGTAGGTAAGCGATCGTAAGATTCCGGTTCAGTATCTGGTACTTTCGCTAAAACTGCGTCGTATTTTTCTCGACTGCCTCGCTTTGCTAACTCCCCTAGATAAACTTCAGTTGTTAGTGCAGCGATTTTTTCTGCAACTGCTGTCGCCACAAACTGATCGATAGAAATCCCGTCTTGTTTAGCAAGTTCCTGCAAACTTTTGTACAAAGAGTCAGGAAGCTCGACGCTAAGGTTGCTCATGACAATGCTCTAATAGATTGCAAAAACTCCGCAGGTGTCAATATTTTTATCCCAAATCGCTCAATGCCATTAAAGTCACGAGCATTATATGTTATTACGCTATCACATTGCGCCTTGACTGCTAGCTCCAGCACCATATCGTCTTTGGGATCGGGCAAGTAAGGTCGCCAGAGAAAGAAAATCTGATGCTGCGTTGCAAGCGAGCAATGAAACTCGATAAATTCTTCAACATCTAGTGAAGTGACATACAAATTTGGGAGTTGCCGCGATAATACTTCTCGATACTCCAAAACCAGTGGAACTGAAAGATGGATATCAAAAACCCCTGTACCCACGAGCGTTAAAACGCGAAAAGCACTCCCTCGTTTGGAACGCAGACCAGCAACAATAACATTTGTATCAAGGACAACTTGTGGAACTGCCATAAAGGCATGATACTGGCTCTCAGTTTAGGAATCAATGCTGTTTTGCAGTTTTAATACCAATTAGAAAATAAAAATCCTATTCAATCAAAAAACTGGCCTTAATGAAAGCCAGTTTTTTGATTTTATTGCAAACTTCTAGCAGATTTTACAGCCGAGTATTAACGGAACACACTTGAGAAGATATTGTGAAGCTTTCTCATTGAAATGTCAAGATTTTATGAAGTATTTCCTCAAAGCTTGCCATTATATATCGCCACCTGTGTTAAATTCTCAGGCTGCGCTTCTGAACTTTTGTCACCAAAATGCTTATCCATCAAGGCCGGAACTTGTGTGGCTTGAATTCGGCTATGGCGCGTTTTGTCTGGCATAACTAAGTTTGGCCCAGCTTTACAGTTCTTCATACAACCAGTGCCCTTGATTGTAACTTGGTCTTCTAAACCGCGATCGCTTAAAGCCGCCTCCAACGCCTGACAAAGTGCTTTACCACCGCGTTTCATGCAATCAGATTTTTGACACACCAAAATCGTAGCTTTAGTTTTAGCTGGTTTTACCTTGGCATTATCAATAGATGGGGGTTCTTGCACTGGGGTAGCCGTCTGAATCACCATTTCAGAACGCGCCGCCATCACACGTTCAGCCTTCAGAGTAACAGTGCCATCCTTCAAATCATGCTTTTTGTAACCAACAACTTGCAGCCAAGTCCCTGGTGGTAAGCGCAAGTCAAAAGCAGCCCGTAAATGTTTAGCAAGTTTAATATAAGACTCACCCTCATGAGTCCCCAGCATTAAGCCTTTAAGCTTATAGCCATCTTTAATAACAAAATCTATAAATCTGCCCTCAAGGGAAAATTCTGATATTTCCATACTGTTAGATGCACCCATTTTTTAACCTCCTTTTAACTAATACAAGCTATCAAGCGAGATATTCTCAGCAGCTAAAAATTAGAACTGTTGGTAGCGACTTTTCCAGCAGTGCTCAAGAGTCCAAATCTGGTCTTGGCGAGAAGCTGTTAATCGCCGTATCACACTCCAAAGTTGAACAACTGTCATAGGAGAGTCAATTTCAACTTGCAATGGCTGGTTAGCCGTACAACTACAGGGAATATCTAACTCCTTTAGGCGTTGATAGACTTGCCAGCGATCTGCCAAATTCACCTCTACAAGGTGGCTGCTTTCTATTTCTGAACTAAACGATTTCAAGAGAATTGCCCTCAAAGTGCACCAAACTTGTAGTAACTACCGCGATTTAACTGTCTGCTTTTTGAAAGTCTGAGGAGTTTAACCTCTTAAAACCAGCATACCTTAAGTGCAAAGGATTCTCAGTAATTTTGGAAAAAAAGTCAAATTTTTGCAGCCATCCCATATTCAAAAGGGGATGAGGGAGATGAGGAAGACAAACTAAAATTTTTTGTCCCTGATCATCTTAGGGAGTAAGCACATTTAATATTTAATGTCAATAGTAATGATAAATATATGCAACTTGATGAGCGTGCCATCATCCAGTCAACAATAAACTTGAGATTTTTCGTAAGCAAAAATACAAAATATTGAGATGGCGAATTGGCTTGCTCTTCTTATTAAAATGTTAACATGTAAGGAATAAGCAGTTAAAATCTATAACTGTGAAAAAGAGAGGAACACAATGTCTGAAACGCAAACTTTGTTACGGAATTTTGGTAATGTATATGACAATCCTGTGTTGCTGGATCACAGCGTAACTGCTCCAGTTACAGAAGGATTTAACGTTGTATTAGCTAGTTTCCAGGCACTATACTTGCAGTACCAAAAGCATCATTTTGTAGTTGAAGGCTCAGAATTTTACTCTCTGCATGAGTTTTTTAACGAAAGCTACAACCAAGTACAAGACCACGTTCATGAAATTGGAGAACGTTTGGATGGACTGGGTGGTGTGCCAGTAGCAACCTTCAGCAAACTCGCAGAATTAACCTGTTTTCAACAAGAATCTGAAGGTGTATATTCCTCTCGCCAAATGGTGGAAAATGACCTAGCTGCCGAACAAGCAATCATTGGCGTAATTCGTCGTCAAGCTGCTCAAGCAGAGAGTTTAGGCGATCGGGGTACACGCTATCTGTACGAAAAGATTTTGTTGAAAACTGAGGAACGTGCATATCATTTGTCTCACTTCCTCGCTAAAGACAGCTTAACTTTAGGGTTTGTCCAAGCTGCTCAAAGCTAAAACTCTCATAATCTAGATTTGTCTACCTAGACTGAAAGAAAAAGTTAGCAGCACTAACTCTTAAAATATTATAAAAAATGGCAGAGGATGGTATTCGTATCTCTCTGCCATTTTTAATCTAAGTAAACATATTCATCTAATATATTTAATGTTGAAAATAATTGGCAATTAGCTACTTAATAAATATTTATAGTTAAGAAATTTATTTGTGTTGAATAATCAGATAGATATATGCCAAAATAAATCACCATATGTTGCAAAATCTTACTAGCTTAAATAATAAAGATTCCCAAAGGCTTTCAAAATTTGAGCATCACAATTAAATAAAATTAGAAATACGGCTCTACCGATCCCCTTATGGTAATTAAACCTCAATCAGGGTGAAAGTCTTATAAGGCAAGGCTTATCAAGCTTCAACATATTATTTTGGTTGAAATACTTACGGGGTAAAGCTTTTAAGGATTTTCAACCCGATTTTGCATAAGGGGATCGGTAGAACCGAAATACAAAATAATAATTGAGTATGGGGCATTGATTCTTAATTATGCTCCCCACTCCTTCTCGATTAGAACTTAAGCAAAAGTACACGCTGTAGGGGCAATTCATGAATTGCCCCTACCTAAAAATAAGGGTTTCGGCTATTGTCTGCGTAAGTCCTGTCTATATCAAACTTAGAAAACTTAATAATAAAAAGCACGAGAGGGGGTAAAGACCCTTAAAATAATCAGGATTTGTATTCTCGTATTCCAAGGCAACTACTATGCCCCGCCGTGACGACCTCCGGAAGATTCTACTGTTAGGCTCTGGCCCAATTGTGATTGGACAAGCCTGTGAGTTTGACTACTCTGGCACTCAAGCCTGCAAAGCGCTGCGAGAAGAAGGCTATGAAGTGGTTTTGGTCAACTCCAACCCTGCAACGATTATGACCGACCCGGAAACGGCCGATCGCACTTACATTGAGCCGCTAACTCCAGAATTGGTCGAAAAAGTCATTGAGAAAGAACGCCCTGATGCTCTCCTACCAACGATGGGAGGACAAACCGCCCTCAACCTCGCCGTTGCTTTAGCCAAAAATGGAGTGTTGGAAAAGTACGGCGTTGAGTTAATTGGCGCTAAACTACCAGCCATCGAAAAAGCCGAAGATCGAAAGCTTTTTGGTCAGGCAATGGCAAGGATTGGGGTAGCTGTGTGTCCCAGCGACACAGCCGAAACTTTAGAAGAAGCCAAAGCTGTTGCGCGCCAAATTGGTACTTATCCCCTAATTATTCGTCCAGCTTTCACAATGGGTGGAAGTGGCGGCGGTATTGCTTACAACCAAGAAGAATTTGAAGAAATGGCACAGGTAGGTATAGATGCCAGCCCCGTTTCGCAAATTCTCATTGACCAGTCTTTACTCGGCTGGAAAGAATATGAACTCGAAGTGATGCGTGATTTGGCAGATAACGTGGTGATTATCTGCTCCATCGAAAATATTGACCCTATGGGCATTCACACCGGAGACTCAATTACCGTCGCTCCCGCGCAAACCCTCACTGATAAAGAATATCAAAGGCTGCGGGATATGGCAATTAAAATCATCCGGGAGATAGGGGTAGAAACTGGTGGTTCTAATATCCAGTTTGCTGTTAATCCGGTTAATGGGGATGTGGTTGTAATTGAGATGAACCCCCGCGTTTCCCGCAGTTCAGCTTTGTCTTCCAAAGCTACAGGTTTCCCCATCGCCAAAATTGCCGCAAAATTGGCTGTGGGCTACACCCTAAATGAAATTCAAAATGACATCACCAAGAAAACTCCGGCGTCCTTTGAGCCGACAATTGACTATGTGGTGACAAAAATCCCTCGCTTCGCCTTTGAAAAATTCCCCGGTTCTGACCCAGTACTGACAACCCAAATGAAATCAGTCGGCGAAGTAATGGCAATTGGGCGCACATTCAACGAATCCTTCCAAAAGGCGCTGCGATCGCTCGAAACCGGCCGCGCTGGTTGGGGTTGCGACAAAGCCGAAAAATTACCCAGTGGTGAACAAATCCGCGCCCAATTACGAACACCTAACCCCGATCGCATTTTCTCGGTGCGCCATGCCTTGCAACTAGGCATTAGTGCTGAGGAAATCTACGAACTGACTGGTATTGACCCGTGGTTTCTAGATAAATTTCAGCAACTGCTAGATGTTGAGAAATTTCTCAAGCGGACACCCTTGCAGCAATTGACAAAAGAGCAACTTTATGAAGTGAAGCGGGACGGATATAGCGATCGCCAGATTGCTTATGCCACCAAAACCACCGAAGATGAAGTTCGCGCCTACCGCAAATCACTAGGGATTATCCCAGTTTACAAAACCGTAGATACTTGCGCTGCTGAGTTTGAAGCGTTTACTCCCTACTACTATTCTACTTACGAAGAAGAAACAGAGGTAATGCCCGCAACCAAGCCAAAAGTGTTGATTTTGGGTGGTGGCCCCAACCGCATTGGACAGGGAATTGAGTTTGACTATTGTTGTTGTCACGCCGCTTATGCTTTGAAGAAAGCGGGGTATGAGACGATTATGGTCAACTCTAACCCAGAGACAGTTTCCACAGACTACGATACTAGCGATCGCCTTTACTTTGAGCCTTTAACAAAAGAAGATGTTCTTAATATCATCGAAACTGAAAATCCAGTGGGGGTGATTGTCCAGTTTGGTGGACAAACCCCACTGAAGTTGGCTATTCCTTTACAAGAGTTTCTTAACAATGACACATCAGGACTGAATACTAAAATTTGGGGTACATCGCCAGATTCCATCGACATGGCAGAAAACCGGGAGCGGTTTGAAAAGATTCTCCAACAGTTGAATATTGCCCAACCGCCTAACGGTATTGCTCGAAGTTACGAAGACGCGCTGATTGTCGCCAAACGCATTGGCTATCCAGTGGTAGTACGTCCCAGCTATGTATTGGGTGGACGAGCGATGGAAATCGTGTATTCTGATGCTGAGTTGGAACGCTACATGACCTTTGCGGTACTAGTGGAACCAGAACATCCGATTTTGATTGATAAGTTTTTGGAAAATGCGATCGAAGTCGATGTAGATGCGATCGCCGATCACACAGGACGGGTAGTGATTGGTGGCATCATGGAACACATCGAGCAAGCGGGGATTCACTCAGGCGATTCCGCTTGTTCCTTACCTTCGATTTCCCTATCACCAGCAGTTCTCAATCAAATTCGCACTTGGACGGTGCAGCTAGCGCAAGCCCTGTCAGTTGTGGGGTTGATGAATATCCAATTTGCCGTTGTCGGCGCAAGCAGTTATTCTCCCCAAGTTTACATTTTGGAAGCCAACCCCCGCGCCTCGCGTACAGTGCCCTTTGTTTCTAAAGCGACGGGTGTACAGTTGGCGAAACTAGCATCCTTAATTATGTCGGGTAAAACCTTAGAGGAGCTACATTTTACCGAGGAAGTCATTCCCACACATATTGCTGTAAAAGAAGCAGTATTACCCTTTAATAAATTCCCTGGAACTGATACGATATTGGGCCCAGAAATGCGATCCACTGGTGAGGTGATGGGGATTGACAGCGACTTTGGCCGGGCCTTTGCCAAAGCAGAATTGGGTGCTGGGGAGCGTTTACCACTGACGGGAACTGTATTTGTATCAATGAGCGATCGCGATAAAGCGTCTGCCGGTGCTCTGGTGAAGGAGTTTATCGATTTGGGCTTTACAGTGATGGCTACCCTTGGTACACGGCGAGTTCTTCTCGAACACGGGTTAAATATTGAATTGGTGCTGAAACTCCATGAAGGCCGTCCCCATGTCCTAGATGCCATCAAAAACAAAAAAATCCAACTTATTATCAACACACCTTCAGGGGAAGAAGCCCAGACTGATGCTAGGTTAATTCGTCGCACAGCCTTAGCTTACAAAATTCCCATTATTACTACCATCGCCGGCGCAAAAGCTACCGTCGCCGCCATCCGTTCTTTACAAAATACGACTTTGGACGTAAAAACCATTCAAGAGTACTGCCCGATTGCGAGGGAGTAGGTAGTAGGGAGTGGGGAGTGGGGAGTGGGGAGTTTTAGGAGTTAGGAGTTGGGGAGATGAGGCAGACAAGGAGAATAACCAATGCCCAATGCCCCAAGCCCCATGCCCAATGCCCAATGCCCAATGCCTCATGCCCCAAGAAAATTAAGTAATTGTTATAAGAGAATGACTATAGTTCTCATTAGAGATACTTTAACAAATATGAGGAAGCTTATGTTAACCAGATAATTTCTTAAATTGACTTCTAGTCAACCTTGAAAGCAAGGGCAATATTGCATGAACTGGAACAACCAGGAAATTTAATGTCGCCATATAGCCAAAATATTCTCATAAATGTTACAATTATTAATACGGCTCCAATAGAAAAATGTTTAAAAAGGGATTTTTTATCTAACTGTAGATACTTGTGAAAATTAGGAAATAGCTGTAACTTTTAGCAGTTAAGAAGCCTAAATTTGATTATTATAAGCAGCCGAGTTTCTCGGGTGCGTAAGTTGCAAACCATAGCATAGGTTCCCAGTCTGACTGGGTAGCCCCCTAAAAAAGCATCTATCCCTTAATGACCCTACCGCCAAACCCATCATTACCAAAGAGTAGCGCCATGAAGACCGCTCAGACAGCCACAGACCTCGTGCGGACTTACCTGCGTGAGATTGGCCGTGTGCCACTCTTAACCCACGAGGAAGAGATTTTCTATGGTAAACAGGTGCAACGTTCCTGCGCTTTGCATGAATCAAGGGAATCTCTTGCCACCCAGCTAGGTCGTCAACCGACTTTAGAAGAGTGGGCCAAAACGACAAAGCTAGAACCAGCAGAGTTGAACGAAGCGATCGCTGATGGTGAGATTGCCAAACGTAAGATGGTAGAAGCCAATTTGCGGCTGGTAGTCTCCGTTGCCAAAAAGTACATAAAGCGCAACGTCGATTTACTGGACTTGATCCAAGAAGGTAGTATTGGTATGCAACGGGGCGTAGAAAAGTTTGACCCTACCAAAGGGTATAGATTTTCTACCTATGCCTATTGGTGGATTCGGCAAGCTATCACCCGTGCTATAGCCGAAAAAGCTCGTACCATTCGGCTGCCTATCCATATCACTGAAAAATTAAATAAAATTAAAAAGGCACAGCGCCAATTGTCTCAGAAATTGGGACGCGCTCCGACAGCTGGAGAGCTAGCTGAAGAATTAGAATTGACCCCAAAACAAGTGCGAGAGTATCTAGAAAAGGCGCGTTTGCCCCTTTCCTTGGATTTGCGGCTGGGTGATAATTACGACACCGAACTTGGAGAAATGCTGGAAGATCCAGGAGCATCTCCAGAAGAGTTTGTCATGCAATCTTCCTTATGTTATGACTTAGATCGCCTGATGGGTGACCTCACGCCACAACAGAAGGAAGTGATCACGCTGCGCTTTGGCTTAACTGATGGACAAGCGCTGACTCTGGCTAGAATTGGTGAAATCCTGAACATCAGCCGAGAACGAGTCCGGCAAATTGAGCGGGAAGCTTTAACCAAACTTCGCAAGTCTAAAGCCAACATGGGTGAATATTTGGCAAGTTAAGGGAAAGTTAGGAGTTATGAGTTATGAGTTAGGAGTGAGGAGTTTTTAATTAACTCCTCACTCCTAAGTTTATTTATTGGGGTGAGAAAATACGCTGACTTTGGTACGGTTACGCCTACTTCCACTCTTAAGCTTGGCTGTTACATTAGTTGACAGGAAGACGAAATAGCTAGCTAAGTCTAATCCAAAACAGACATTTAATATTCAAATCACAAGCACCGCAGCTAGTAGTGGAGTTAAGGAGCTAAAAAATGAATAACCCATCCAATCGTGTCTCAGAATTTTTCAATAGCGAATCGGAAACTAGCGATTTACTATGGCAGTATGTTAAATCATTGAGTCCAGAAACAGTTACCCAACTATCTAAACCCACGTCTACCGAAGTTTTTCAGGTAATGGAACGGAATATTACAGGACTTTTGGGTAATCTACCTTCAGAAAACTTTGGCGTTACTGTAACTACCAGTCGAGAAAGTCTGGGTCGGCTTCTGGCTTCTGCTATGATTAGTGGTTATTTCTTGCGTAACGCGGAACAGAGAATGGATTTTGAAATCGCTCTACAAGGATCTGAAACCAAGAGCAGCGAAATTGACTAGAAATGTAAATGGTAAATTCAATATTGTTGTTGAGTTTACAGCTAGTCACAGTCATGGCGATACGAATTTAAAATAAACCTCTGCGAAATCTCTGCTCTTAATTCCCAATCAAGAATCAGCTAAATCTTTTTAAAATATACCAAACAGTGACAAATTAAGATTGAAATTTAAACGCATAGGCGCTTTGCCGAACTGCATATTAGGAGTGCAGAGATTATCGCAGAGGTTTGGAATGTGGTTCTCTATGAACTTATGTAGTTTGGTAATCAGTTCAAGTAGGGGCGTATCTCTAAATGATTAATACACAGGCGTGGGTAAACTAACGACTATAAATCATACTCGCAATAAATCCAAACTCGGCAGAGTTCACACTAGTCTGCCGAGTTTTATTATGAGTCAATAGCGGACTTTGAATCAAGGGTTAAAAGTTAAAAATTAGGAACTTTATCTCTGCCTATCTCCCCATAAACTATGAGTAAAACCAACTCTCTCCCACCCCATAAAATTATTGGTGTTGCAGTAATTTGGAACGTTCAAGAGCAAATTTTAATTGATCGCCGTCGTCCAGAAGGAGCAATGGGCGGTTTGTGGGAATTTCCTGGTGGTAAAATTGAGCCTGGTGAAACTATCAGCGAGTGTATTCAACGGGAAATTTCTGAAGAACTGGGAATAGTAATTGAAGTAGGAGAGCATCTGATTACTATTGACCATACCTATACAGACTTGCGCGTTACCCTCACAGTACATCACTGCCGCCATGTTACAGGTGTTCCCCAACCTTTGGAATCCGATGAAATTCGCTGGGTAACGTTGGAAGAACTGGAGGAGTTTACTTTTCCTAAAGCAAATATTCAAATTATTGCTGCTTTAAAAGGGGTGAGGAGTAGGGAGCAGGGAGAAAGAGAGCAGGGGAAGCAGGGGGAGAAATAACCAATACCCAATGCTCAATAGCGTAACAATCTATTAATTGCATCAGGTTAAGTCCCGCAATTTTCTACAATAG
>Ga0335397_10007190_pt1 | contig 14223 bp, 7 predicted proteins | sample MAT04_FD_205740 | JGI IMG/M metagenome (GOLD analysis project Ga0335397, IMG submission 205740) | Freshwater microbial communities from Lake Fryxell liftoff mats and glacier meltwater in Antarctica - MAT-04 (spades assembly) (version 2) ...
AACTTCGCTGTAGGCGTAGATGCCAGCACCCAGAATTTGGGCGGCAGTGGTGACACTAACCGTATTGCCTTGGATGATACTCCGGTTGATTTCTAATGTCCCATCAAAGATGAAAATCGCGCCGCCGCTGTTACTGCTGATGGCATTTTGTAAAATCACATTATTCAGAACGAAAGTCGCTTTGGCAGTGACCGCAAAAAAGCGAAATCTGTTGGCGGAGGGTGTGGTTGCAGCGCGGCTGATGACTTGATTGTAGCCGTTGATGGTTGTGTCGCAGCGAATGGTTGGGAAAGCATTCAACCCAAAGAAGCCAGTCCTGTAGGCTTCGCTTACATGATAGGGATTGGAAGCGCCGCCTTGTGTCAACAAATTAATGATGGTGGGACGCGGATTTGCGCCGCCGCACTGGCTATTTGCATTGTCGATAGCGTTTCTTAGGTCACTAAAGTTATAAACATTGACTTCAATCGGCAAACCGCTCGTCAACGCGAGAAAAGAGCCGCGTGAAAAAGGTGGCGGGTTATAGCGATCGGGTGTCGCGGTATAGGGTGATGAAGGCGAGGGAGCAGGTGCTGTTTCTGTTGAAAAAATAGTAGGTGTCGCTGTCGATGAACTAGTAGGTGCTATAGTTTGGGTCAGCGTGGATGTCGGCGTTTCCATAAAAGTCGGCAGTAATGTTGGCGTTTCGGTAAAAGTTGGCAGTAATGTTGGTGTTTCGGTTGGGAGGGGGAGCGGTGTCGGTGTTTCGGTGAAGGTCGGGATGGGTGTGGGCGGCAGCGGCTCAGGTGTGGTCTCCTGCGCCAGCGTCGGTGCGAGGAGCAATAACAGCGCGATGCTAACTATTACCTCCCCCCATAATTTTCTTATAAGTCCCTTTCATGCTTGTCTCCTATGAAATAGCGGTTTGTTAATGAGAGATTATACGAAGTTTGTTTAAGAATCAACAAATTCGCGGTTAAGTTTAGCCTACGCTTGTCCACTGATTGCCCTACGCTGCTTTTGTTAGAATACTGTTTGTAACGATCTTTTTAGAGGTGATGCGCGTCAGACGATGTTATGCTACACTAGACGACATCATAAACATTCTTTGGCGAAAATACATCCATGATCGGACGCAAGCTCAACAACCGCTACGAAATCCGCGAACATCTGGGCGATGGCTCGACGGCGACTGTTTATAAAGCCTTCGATGAACGGCTGGGGCGCGATGTCGCCATCAAGCTGCTGCTCCCCCACGTCCGCGAGACGACCCGCAAACGCTTCTTTCAGGAAGCCACCTCCGCCGCGCAGTTGAATCATCCCAACATCATGGCGATTTTCGACATCGATCAGGAAGGCGAGCGCCATTTCCTCGTCGTCGAATATGTCGATGGGGCTTCTTTGGCGGATTATGTGCCGTCCGCGCCGGAATTGGTCGTGCGGCTGGGCAGGCAGATCGCCCTCGCGCTGCAATACGCTCATGAGCGGCACATCATCCACCGCGACATCAAGCCCGCCAATATCAAGGTCACGCCGGAAGGCCAGATCAAGATTATGGATTTGGGGCTGGCGCTGCCGCGTGAGGCCAAGCGTGTGACCGCTTCCGGCATGGTCATCGGGACTCCGGCCTATCTCTCGCCCGAACAGGCGCAGGGGCTTAAGCTCGATCATCGCACCGATATTTATTCGCTCGGCATCGTCCTGTATGAGATGGCAACCGGACAGCTTCCATTTAATGCCGACGACATCGGGGCGTTGTTGTTGCAGCAAGTCAAACAGCCGCCGCCGCCGCCGCGCCTGATGGTGGCGGATTTACCCGTCGCGCTGGAAAGCGTCATCCTAAAGGCGCTGGAAAAAAATCCGGTGCGCCGTTTCCAAACATGCAACACGTTAGCTGAAGCACTGGAAGCCGCCATCCCGAATACTGATGAAACACCGACCCTTTCTGCCCGGCCTAATTGGACGGATACCATGCAAGCCGGCCCGATCCATGACGTGACGCGCCGCAATAAACGGGCGCTGCGTGTCATTCTGGCGGATGACCATACCCTGCTGCGGAAATCGTTGGCGGGGCTGCTGGAACAAAAAGAGGGCTTTGTCGTCGTAGCAGAGGCCGCTGATGGCGAAAGTGCGCTGCAACAAACGCTGGCGATTCTGCCTGATCTGCTGCTGCTGGATTTAAATATGCCCGGCAAAGGCGGCCTGGATATTCTGCCTGATGTCCGCGCCAAAGCCCCGCAGGTCAAAGTGCTGGTGCTGACCGGACGCGATGAAGATTCCTACATCGTGCGGGCGCTGCGAGCAGGCGCACATGGCTATATCCTGAAATCCTCGGAAGAAAATGATCTGATGGATGCCATCTCGCGTGTCATGCAAGGTCAGCTTGTGCTAGGGCGCGGCGTAGCGGAAAAAATCGTCACGGGTGTACTCGCACCAACTACTGGTCACGATAAACTAAACGATACTGAACAGCAAATACTGCTGTATGTCGCGGCGGGTTACGAGAATGATGTTATCGCTAAGAAGATGGAAAAATCCATGTCCGAGACGATAGAAGCACTCGCCCACGCGATGGACAAACTCGGCGCGAAAGATCGCCACGCGGCTGCCCTCAAAGCGTTGCGGAACGGCGATATTATGCTGGATGACCTACACAACCTGTCTCAATAACGCAGGTTAACGCGATGACGCAGGTTGGAACACAACTTTATACCTCCTCCAATGTGGCCTTCTTAGACGTTCTCTTACGTGCTAAACCCCTCTAAGAGAACTTTTGTGCTATTCTAATCGCGTTTATACAAAACCTGTGGTATGCTTGTTTTAAAACAGGCAGCATTCTATCCATACACCAACGCAAAATTTCCCTGTTCGTTTAGGTTAATTTTTTAGGTTCAACCATGAGCAGAGACGACGAATATTACGACGACGACGAATATTATGATGACGATGTTGATGATGGGACGGACGATGACGACGATGAGGAAGTAAGCTCGTCACGCTCATCCGTCAATCCTTTTAAAGCGCCTTCATCTGGCCTACCGGGGAGTGGGCGTTTCGGTAGTCCAGCCAGCCCATCCGGTTCGTCTGGGTCATCATCCGGTTTACCCGGTTCATCAAGCAGCTTCGGCGCACGTCCGGCCAGCAGCACCCCCTTCCAACGCCCCGGTTCACCCGCAACGCCGGGTTCCTCTTCACCGGGAGGCTCTTCATCATCTGGCGGCAGCGGAAGCAGCAGTAACCCACCCCGTTTCGGCAGTGGTTCATCACCATCCGGCAGCGGTACATCAAGTCCAACATCGCGTGATCCCAAAGACGTTTCTTCTGATCGCCAGCGCTTTTTCGGCGGAAGTGGTTCTGGGTCAGGCTCGCAAGGTTCATCGGGGTCTTCTGGCTCGTCCGGTTCGTCATCAGGCGGATCAGGGTCATCTGGCCCACGTCCACCGGAACCTAACAGCCCAACCACACCGGGTCAGCGTCCGCCGCTGCCGGGAAGTTCAGGCAGCTCAGGGAGTTCCGGCTTTAATCGTCCCACCAGTCCGCCCTCCGGTGGTTCCAGCAGTGGTTCTTCTGGCGGTAGTTCTGGCAGTTCCGGCTTTAATCGTCCCACCAGTCCGCCGTCCGGTGGTTCCAGCAGCGGCAGCGGCTCTTCAAGTGGAAGTTCTTCCAGTTCAGGCACACCCGGCTTTGGCAACCGTTTCGGCAGCGGGGGAAGTTCATCTCAAGGCAGTTCGGGCGGCTCATCTAGTAGCGGATCCAGCAGTTATCCAGGCAGTGGTTCATCCGGTGGGAGTTCATCCCAAAGCGCTCCGCCCAAAAGAGAAGAGCCTAAGAAAGAAGAAGAGAAAAAACCTGCTGAAAGCGGTGGACGTTTTGGCGGATTTGCCTCGCGTTTGCCTCTTGGTGGCAAAAAAGATGAAGGTGATAAAAAACCAGCCGACTCCGCCGCGAAATCAACCAGCAGTCCAGCCGCTGCTTTAGGTGGCCTCACATCACGTTTACCTTTCGGCAAAAAAGATGATGCCCCTGCTAAACCTGCGGATAAGAAACCAGCCGACTCCGCCGCGAAATCGGGTCCTGCGGCGGCATTAGGCGGCCTCACTTCTCGCTTACCCTTCGGTAAGAAAGAGGAAACGCCTCCAGCCAAACCTTCCAGTTCCGGCGCGAAGCCCACCAGCAGCCCATCCGGTGCGTTAGGCGGTCTTACCTCGCGCTTACCCTTCGGTGCAAAGAAAGAAGACCCGCCCGCAGCAAAACCCGGCGCTCCAGCCGCGAAACCTTCAGCTTCCGGCTCTAAACCAGCGGAAGAGGCCAAATCTTCACCTTTCGGAAGATTCAGATCGGGCGCACAATCTGCCCCATCGGGTAATGCACCCACCGCCAAAGCAGGAGCATCCCCGGCGAAAGCCTCAGCCGCCAAAGCCGAATCCAGCGGCGGCTTATTGGGTCGCTTTTTGCCTTTCGGTAAGGCCGAGGATACAAAGTCACAAAAAACCAGCAAGACTCGCGCCAGCAAAATCCCACAATCCGCAGGTGAAGGCATGTCGCTCGACACCCAACTCGATATCCTCGGAGTTGGGCTAGTTTTTGCGGCGCTGGTGATTTCTTTCAGCAGCCTCTCGCCCGATCAAGGCGCGATCACAGGCGGAATCAATGCCTTTGTACGAGAACTGTTAGGGCGCGGCGCATTAGGCATCCCTGTAAGCATGATGGCTGTCGGGATATGGCTGATTGCGCGGCATTTTGGCGAGAACGCCCCAACGATTGATCCAGTTCGCATCAGTGGCATCCTTATGCTTTACGTCGGCGCATTGGTGATCTTCCAATATACCGATGCCTTCCGCGCAGTCTATGTCGGCGTGGATTCGCAGACGTATCGACTTTTGGTCGATCAGCTTACAACGGCTGTCGGCAGCGGCGGGGGACGAGTCGGCGCGGAACTCTATATCCTGATCCTGTCTAATGTTGGCGACATTGGCAGTATTTTTGTTATCTTAGGCTGGATGGTCATCGGTTTGATGCTCGCCACCCGCACCACCGCCGCCGAACTCGCGGTTTTCGTCATCAGCATCTATCGCAGTTTGCAGATTACACTGCAACGCCGCGCCCAAGTCGCTTCTGCCAAACGTGCCGAAGCCCAACTGCTCATCGCACAGCAAGCCGAGGCCGCCCGTCTACAAGCAGCACAAATCAGCATTATGAAACCTGCCCAAGAAGCGCTTCCGGCACCTCTCGCCATGCCAATGGCTGCCTTACCCGCGCCTAGTGAAGAGGCCATCCCGATTCCGATTGAGGAACGCGGCATCCCGATTCGTATCGCCGGACAAATGGTGACGGCTCCGGTAGGCAATCCAGAAGCGCCCCTCGCACAGCCGTTTGCACCCCAACCTGCTGCCGCGATGGCTGCGCCTGCCCCTGCTGCAACACCACCGCCGACTTCATCCCCTGAACAAAATCGCTTTGGTGGCATTGCATCGCGCTTACGCGGCGCTACCGAAGAGAGCAAGTTATCCCAGCAGCCCGCCGCCAATGGGGGCGATGCCGCCAAGCCAGCCAGCGGTGTGGGTGGATTTTTCCGCCGGACAGAGCCGAACAAACCGGATGCGACAAAAACTAACGCGCCACCAGTGCCGCCGCTGCCCACACAAGCGCCTGCCGCCGCTGCTCAAGCTGCACCCTTTAACGCCGCCACCCCTCCAGCAGCAGCACCCCTATCTCCTGCCGCCGAGAATACCAATCCGGCAGCAGCAGCAAGAGTAAGCACACCACCTGCACCGCCGACCACCTTACCAACGGAACGTGCGGCCTCGCCGTTCAACCGTCCGGGCGAATCGGGCAGCCCGTTCTCGCGTCCAGCATCACCTTTCAGCAAACCGCCGAGCGCGGATGATGAATCATCCGAAGACGAAATGCTCTCACGTCTGGCACCCGCCCGGCCTAAAGGCACGGGACCCGCGCCACGTCCACAACCCACCTCGCCCTTTGCCTCTCGCTTTAACACAGGCATATCCAAACCTGCTGACGACGAGCTAGAGGATGAGGACATCAACGATGACGACATCAAGGATGAAGACGAAAAAGACAGCGGACTCGTCCCAGATCGCATGAGCCGTTTGAACGAAATCCGCGCCGGACAAACTGCCCGTCCCGCCGCCGATTTACGCGCCTCAATGGATGATGAAGATGACGTTGAAGATGATGATCTGGATGATGAGGATAACGAAGATCGCTTATCAGCGCAGCTACGCACCGCACCATCGCCCTTTAACCGTCAACCGCTTGCGCCGCGTCCGTTTGGCGCTCCCGCGCAGCCCGCGGCGGTAAATGGTGAAAGCGCCGCCAAGCCCTTCTCGCCGTTTGTCCGTTCACCGGAAGAAGCAAAGGTCAGCGACGAGACACAGCGCCCCGCCGCGTATACACCGCCTTCCGTCGCAGCGACGACAACGCCGCCAGCGCCTGCCAACATCGCCCCACCGGAACGTAAAATCCCGCAGGTGATGCAGCCCGCCGCACAAGCCACATCGGAACCGGTCATCAATGCCACACCCAGTCCGGCTTCTGCCGCGGCTATACGTCCCCGCAAAGAATGGCGACAGCCCGATTTCCGCTCATTATTGGCTTCCGGCTCTGAACAGGATTTTGATCGGGAAGCGCTCGTCAAACGCGCCCGTACCATCGAAGAAACGCTGTTGAGTTTCGGTGCGCCGGGGCGCGTAGTCGAAATCAACACAGGCCCCGTGATTACCCAGTTCGGTGTCGAGCCGGATTATCTTACGGTGCGTGGGGGCAAGAAAAATCGCGTCAAAGTAAGTGCAATTGCCCAACTCGATAAAGACCTTCAGCTTGCGCTCGGCGCACGGTCAATCCGTATCGAAGCGCCTGTGCCGGGTAAAGGCTATGTCGGCGTGGAAGTGCCAAACGACCAGGCTTCGCTCGTTAGCCTGCGAGATGTAATGGAAAGCCGCCAATTTCATAAAATCAAATCGCCGTTGAAAATCGCGCTCGGACAAAGCGTTGACGGTACGCCAATCTCGGCTGATCTGGCCTCAATGCCACATTTGCTTATCGCCGGAACGACGGGTTCAGGTAAATCGGTCTGTGTCAACTCGATCATCATGAGCTTGATTCTGCAAAATACGCCCGAAACCGTCAAGTTCATCATGGTCGATCCGAAGCGCGTTGAATTAACCGGATACAATGGCATTCCGCATCTCGTCGCGCCCGTCGTTGTGGAGTTAGAGCGTATCGTCGGCGTACTCAAATGGGTAACGCGAGAAATGGACGAGCGCTACAAAAAATTCAGCGATGCCGGAGCGCGTAATATCGAGGATTACAACACACACCTCTCGACACAAGCCGAATCGATGGCTTATATCGTCGTCATCATCGACGAATTAGCCGACTTGATGATGCTCGCTCCCGACGAAACCGAGCGCGTCATCACCCGTATCGCCGCGTTAGCCCGTGCGACGGGTATCCATCTCGTCATCGCCACCCAGCGCCCTTCAGTCGATGTCGTCACGGGGTTGATTAAAGCCAACTTCCCGGCGCGTATCGCCTTCGCGGTGGCAGGCAGCGTGGACAGCCGCGTTATCCTCGACCAACCCGGTGCGGAACGCTTGCTAGGGCGTGGCGATATGCTCTACATGAGTGGCGACTCGCCTGCGCCTGTCCGTCTGCAAGGCGTGTATGTCTCCGATGCGGAAATCAACAATATCACCCGCTATTGGCGCGGTCAGCAGCCTTCAGACGCGGGGCAGCAAAAACCGATTACCGCCCTTGTGATGGATGGTCCCGCCCAAGAAGCGCGTTCCGTTATCCCGCGTGGGGATCGCTTTATGCAATCGCCGCCACCCTCGACACAGGCTGCCTTCTGGGATGCCGACAAATCTGGTGACTCCGGCAGTCGTGATGATGATAACGACAGCGCCAATGGTGACGACGAGCTTTACGGTGAAGCGGTTGAGATGGTGCGCCGCCTCGGAAAAGCCTCGGTCTCGCTGTTACAGCGCCGCCTAAGAATCGGTTACACCCGCGCCGCCCGACTGATCGACGTGATGGAGGCACAAGGCATCATCGGCCCCGCGACTGAAGGCAGCAAACCGCGTGAAGTCTTGCCGTTCAAGAAATAGGTAAGACGACGAAGGAGAAAGGTATTTTGTGATAGTTGTTGGCAGCAGACTCTCTACCGTGCATGAGTTTGAAGGCTTTATTGATCTACCGGAAAACAGCGAAAAACTCTTTGAACTCATTGACGGGGAGATTGTAGAAAAAGTGGTCACACGCGAACATGGAATTATCGCAGGAAATATCATCACTGATCTCAATATCTACTTGCGCCAACACCAAAACGGGCGGGCTGGTGTAGAAGTGCATCACCATACACCTGAAAATGACCAGAATAATCGTTTGCCGGATGTGTCTGTCATTATGGATATAACGAAACCCGTTCCTGATAATGGCACAACACCCTACATGCCTGATTTGGCTGTTGAAATCAAATCGCCTACTGACAGCTTAAAGAAATTGCGCGAAAAGATACACTTTTACCTCGCGCATGGTACAAAAATCGGTTGGTTGGTCATTCCTGAAAAACGGCTCGTCGATGTGTACACGCCTGACGATGAATTTTTTCTAGGCGAAGATGAAACACTCTCCGGTGGCGATATGCTGCCCGGTTTTACCCTCCCCGTTAAAAATATCTTTTGGGGACTTTAGCCCCATAAAAAGGGTGATGCTGCTCGCAACAGGCATCACCCTGCAACCTCGCCATAGAACACGCTTCTGTTCACCGATATAATGCCACTTTATGATGACACGATTCACATTCCCTAAGATTAAACGCCGCATCCTCATCGCGGCTTTCGCCGTATTTTTGCTTCTGACGGCGGGATTGGCCTTCGATTTAGCCAATCGCGGCCTTGTGTGGCAGTTCGCGTGGTCGGTTACAGGCGAGGAAGAACCCATCGCGCAGGTACGCGGCATGGTGGAATATTTTTCTAACGTCACCCGTCCCCAACCGCGAACCGACCCCCTCACCCCGGTCAATTATGCCCATGTCAATCCGTATGGCATCAACACCTTCTTACAATTAGAGGTCGAATCCGTGAAGGTCGAGCGCCAGTTGCAGATGGTCTCCGAAGCGGGATTCGCATGGATACGCCAGCAGTTTGAATGGGCGGAAATCGAAGTGGATGGGCGCGGACAGTTCACCGACAGCCGCAACGATCATAACGGCGATGGGCAGAACGACACGATTTCCGGTTGGGATAAATATGATCGCATCGTCGCCCTGGCGGAACAATACGACCTGGAAATTCAGGCGCGGCTCGATAATCCTCCCGCATGGACGCACGCCAATCCTGATGTTGGCTCCTTCGCCCCGCCCGATGATTTGCAGGATTTCGTCAACTTCGCTTCTGCCGTCGCGGAACGGTATCAAGGCCGCATCCATTTTTATCAAATTTGGAACGAGCCAAACATCTTCCCGGAATGGGGCAATCAAAGCGTCGATCCAGAACGCTATACCGAACTGCTCTGCCGCACTTATGCCGCGCTCAAAGCGGTTGATCCTGATATTGTCGTCATCTCTGGCGCACTCGCGCCAACCGTTTCGCTCACCGGACGCGATTTAAACGACTTCATCTTTTTGCAGCGGATGTATGATGCCGGCGCGGGCGCTTGCTTCGATATTTTGTCAGTACAGGGTTACGGCCTTTTTAGCGGCCCCACCGATCACCGGATGCGCCCCACGACGGTCAACATCGGACGCAACCAATACATCCGCGATATGATGATCGCCAATGGGGACGAAAATAAAGCGATCTGGTTCAGCGAAATGGCGTGGAATTCCGTCCCGCCTGCCAGCGAAGTCCCGGATGTTGCCGAACCGCGTGATGCGTATGGGCAGGTCACACCACAGCAAGCGGCGGATTATGCCCCGCTGCTTTATCAACGCGCTCAAGAAGATTGGCCTTGGGTGGGCGTAATTAATTACTGGTTTATGACGCGCCCTGATGATACGTGGCGCACCCGGCCTGAATATTATTTCCGCATGGTGGAGCCGGATTACAGCGAAGATCACCCCACCTATACGCCACTGCCTGTTTACGACTCGATGCGCGAGTGGATTACGACGCAAACCCCGACGCTTTACGCAGGATTACATTATGCTGAACAACATTGGGCGGTACGTCAGCGTGAGGTGGATTTAAATGCCAGCTTGGAAGCGCAGCGTAACGGCCTAAGTTCTGTAACGGAATACACCTTTTTCGCTCACGGCACGGATGTGCGGATTCGCTGGCAAGGCGCTTTGCTGGCGGCATTTGTCGATGACGGCGATTTGCGCTTGACACCCGACAGCCCAACTGAACGCAATGGTTGGTATGAAGTGACGCTGCATCACTCCACCCGCCCACAAACCATTATGGTGCGCCTCGTAACGAATACCCCGTTTACGCTGGAAACAATCACGGTCTTGGATCGCTCCTTTCAGAATCTTTTCCCAATAATCACGCTCATCAGTGTTGGCATTGGGATGCTCATCTTGGCAATCCTCATGGGCATTGCGGAGCGCCGCGCAAAATGAGCGAGCTTTCCCCCAGTACTCCGCCAATGAAAGAAAGTATCGACCCAAGAGCGCGGGATTTCTCCCCCTCTATGAGTTTGGGAAGGGGGGTTTTGCCTGCATCGCTGCATCTCGGTATTTTTGTGGCGATTCTTTTCATCCTCCTTATTGCCTTCGCCCTCCGTTTTCATCATCTCGGCGCTCAATCCCTCTGGCATGATGAGGGCAATTCTTATGTGCAATCCACGCGCAGCTTTTTCGATATCGCCGCCAACGCCGGACGCGACATTCATCCCCCCGGTTACTATTGGCTGTTAGGAGTTTGGCGCTTGCTTGTTGGCGAAAGTGAATTCGGACTCAGATCACTTTCCGCCTTCGCCAGCTTAATGAGTGTCGCTTTCACCTTTGCGCTCGGCAAACGCCTATTTAGCCCGATTGTGGGACTGGTGGCGGCGGCTTTTGTCGCGCTGAATACGTTCAGCATTTACTACGCCCAAGAAGCCCGTATGTATGCGCTGTTGGCGATGTGGGCGGCGGCGGCGATGTGGGCATTCGCCAATTTTTTGTTTTTGAACCGCAGAGACACAAAAAACGATTTATCTAGATTTGTGTCCTTTGTGCCTTTGTGGTTTAAATGGGCTTTGATATTGGCAGTGCTTAATGCGGCAGGATTATGGACGCAGTATGCTTATGCCTTTGTGATGCTGGCACAGGGCATGATATTTGTCCTATGGTGTGCGTTTACGCTAAGGTCAACTCGGCGAGTCGCCCAAATAATCCGCATTTTAGGCTATTACGTCGCCGCCAATGTGTTCACGCTTCTACTTTACGCACTCTGGATACCTACCGCCTATCGTCAAATTACAAATTGGCCCAATACAGGTGATGCGATTCCCGCTGCACAAGCTGTTTCGGTGATTCTGAGCCGGTTCGCTTTTGGCATCACCGCCGCACAAGGGACGACGATTAGCGTGGCATTTTTCCTGTTATTTGGGCTTCTTGTGTTTTCCCCTAAAGATGTAAATAGGGGCGACTCGGCGAGTCGCCCCTACACTATACAATCGGCGATACGGATGTTGTTTCCGGTCAGCTGGGCGTTTACAGCGGTAGGCATTTTTCTTGTATTTGGCCTGTTCCGCGAGGCAAATCTTAAATTCTTACTTCCAGCGCAAATCGCCTTTGCGTTATGGATTGGACGTGGCGCGTGGATGCTGTGGCATCTCCCGATTCGGCGCGACTCAGCCTTCGCCCGTGTTGTTCCACGTATGGCGGCAGTATTAGGGATATTCGCACTGCTCGTAACGCTCTGGAACGGTTTAAATCCCCTTTACAGTGAAGCCCAATTCCAGCGTGACGATTATCGTGCCATCGTCGCCCGAATTATGGCAGAAGCCCGTCCCGGCGATGCGATTATCTTGAACGCGCCGAATCAACAGGAAGTTTTCGATTACTACTATGACGGGGAGATGCCAATTTATGCCCTGCCGCGTGGATTGGGTGGGGATGATGAAGCGACGTTAGCCGAAGTGCGCCAAATTATCAGTGAACATAATCGCATTTATGCAGTGTTTTGGGGCATGGACGAGCGCGACCCGAATCATATTATCGAAAACACGCTGGATCGAGAAGCCTACGAAGCCGATAACGTGTGGTATGGCAGCGTGCGGCTGGTGCGTTATGGCGGCGCGATTGAATTCGAGTCCGTGCAAGACTCCGGCGCACGATTTGGCGAAACAATCATGCTGGAAACTTATGCCCTAACCACAAATACGGTCAATGCAGGCGATGTGCTGCGACTTCAATTGATGTGGATGACGAATGCTCCTCTGACGACGCGCTATAAGGTGTTCATGCAACTACTCGACTCAAACGGCGTTCTAGTCGCGCAGCGCGATTCTGAGCCGAGTGGTGGTTTGCTGCCGACACTTTATTGGGCGGTGGATTCAGCCGTAACGGATAATCACGCCCTCGTTATCCCGCCCGATTTGGCTGCTGGCGACTACACGCTGATTATCGGCCTCTATGACGGCAACAACTCATCCATCCGTCTATCAGTCGGCGATGGGGATTACCTCACGCTGTCGCAAATTACAGTCCGCTAATTTTAAGTGAGTCCACGAAACCCATACACAATTGGAACCGCTAGGAGAATTTCTTAAAATCTTCTTGGCGTTCTTGGTGACTTGGTGGTTAAAAATTGAATGACTTTCACAGATTTACTTTTATTCTATATATGACGAAACCATTTCCCCCACATAATCCGCCCAAGTGATTTGCCCATAACGATTTTCCGGCACCGTGTTGATGCCTTGTCGAAATGCCTCTACTGCACTAGGCGGGAAGAATCCTTTTTCTGGATCGACAAACGCAGGATTATCAATGCCACGCGCCTTCAAATAAGTACGCGCAATTTCCGCGACTCGTAAAATCTCTGACCCGCCAACATCCGGCAAACGTCCGACTGGTTCGGCTGTGAGAAAAGGCGCGATATAGGCGGTGACATCGCGGGTATCAATCAATTGAAATAAAGCATCATGCGCTATAGGGAGGATATAACCTTCTGACGATCCCTTGAGTTTGGATATTATAAAATCCAGCAGCGTATGAAACTGCGTGACGCGCTGAATCGAATACGGTACGCCGCTGTCGATAACGGCTGCTTCTGCGCTCACCTTGTGCCGATAATAATCGAGGTCAATGCGCTCAATCCCCACAATCGAAATATGGAAGAAATGGTGAACACCCGCTTGTTTCGCGGATTTAGCGAGGCGCTTTACACCTAAAACGTCGGTTTCATAGACATTCTTCCCGTCACCTGTGCAGTTCACTACAATATCTACGTTCTTGAGTGCTTCGATCAACCCAACGCCGGAAGCAATATCCCCCCGCGCCCATTCGATGCCGGATTCGAGATCGGCGGGGGCAGGTTTGCGGCTCAATAAACGGACGTGATCGTCTGTCGATTTTAGGTGGTTGACGACGGCGCTGCCTAATGCACCCGTACCGCCTGTAACGAGTATTCGTGCCATCGTTTGCCCTCCAAATGAACAAGTGGATGCGGTAAACTGCGATTTAAGGGCTTAAAGTTTTATTTTACCCTCTAACCACCACTCAAGATATTTTTCCATTGAGGGTGTAACCCAAAAACGACTATCATCTTCGTGATTCCAGGCAAATATATTTGATGTTCTAATTTCCTTTTGTATAACTGCAAAAGCAAATAAGTCTCCGTTACCCGCATCAGCGAAAAACAGCAAGTTATCGAAGGGCATGAAAATTTTCGAATATTGGGAATCGTTGCGAATGGAAAGATTGTCATTTTTTATTCTTTCTGATGACCATACAATTCCCAGACCAAACACATCAGTCACACCGTCAGTTTCACCGAAGAAGTTTTTGAGTTCATCAGGTAAAGCGATGCCAAACGTCTTTTCAATATCTTCAAGTTGATTACGAGGTGCTGGTGGATAAAAAACGCTATTTGGGTTTCGTTTCGCTATTATTTCTTTCCACATCATAAATTTCGCTTCTCTATAATAAATGAATAACGATGTAGATTATTCTTATGGATTAAAAACTCTTGTAGGGGTATAAAATTACACCCCTAGTGCGATGATTATTTCTTTAGTTCAATTCCTCATGGTCTCCAGGGATACTTACGATAATCCGGCTCGCGCTTT
>Ga0335397_10007192_pt1 | contig 14221 bp, 14 predicted proteins | sample MAT04_FD_205740 | JGI IMG/M metagenome (GOLD analysis project Ga0335397, IMG submission 205740) | Freshwater microbial communities from Lake Fryxell liftoff mats and glacier meltwater in Antarctica - MAT-04 (spades assembly) (version 2) ...
ATCAACGAAGGATCATCAGCTTTAGGCCCGCCAAACGCATTGAAAGGACGCTCTACCATGACAGCCTCGAAAACAACTTCAATGACACTTGAACAAATGCGCGCCGCCCGAACACAAGGGAAATCCGCATCCGACTTCGCGCATATCAGGCGCGACGCCTCGGCGGGCATGGAGCCGACAGTTGATCGAGACTCGCCGGACGCAAGTGCCCTCATCTGCAAGGAAGTCGTCAAGCGGCGCGCGGGGCGGCCCGTTGGCAGTGGTAGCAAGGAGCAAATGGCGATTCGCTTCGACAACGACGTGCTTACCGCGTTCCGTGCCCAGGGGCCCGGCTGGCAGACGGGCATGAATGCTGCGCTGCGGGAATGGCTGGCGCAGCATCCGCGCCGCACTTCCGGCTCTTGAGACTTTCCGACCTGACGTGCAATCGTTGGAGGCAGGCCAACGCCGCGTCGTGAACGTCTCATGGCGCCAGACCATCGACGGCCGCAAGCAATTTCTCCCGTACCGCCACCCGCAACCCGACCGGCCCCACTACCTCCACCTCCGGCACATGCCGCAGGATGTCCATCACCAGTTCGCGCGAGTCGGCATACGGGAGTTCCAGCAGCCAGTAGCCGTGTTCGTCAAAGCTGCCGCGCTGCTTGGGGTGCCAGCTCTCCGCGGCGACCCATTTGGCGCGCTCGGGGGTGAAGCGTAGCTGGGCCCATTGCACCTTTTTGCCGGCAAAGATGCCGTAGCCACTGCCAAGTACATCGTCCAGTTCGCCGTCCGGTACCTCGATGGCCGGTTTGTCCAGCGTGCGTACGCTGCGAATGGCGTCCAGGCTGAAGCTGCGCAGCGCCGTGCGCAGATGGCACCAGGCGTCCAGGTACCAGTTATCACGGTAGTGGATCAGACGTTGCGGCGAGACCTCCCGTTCTTCGGTCCGGTCGCGTCCGCGCCCGTGGTAGTGGATCACCAGGCGCCGCCGCTGCAGCAGCGCGCTGCCCACCGCCTGAAAGTGCGGCAGGTTTAGCTGTCGCGCGCCCACGGTTAACACGCGTATGCGCCGGGCCAGGTCGGCAGCGCCCTGGGTTCCTTTGCCCAGCAGCTGGACCAGCCGCTTCCTCAGTGGCTCGATGTGGGGACCCAGCAATCCGCCGGCATCCAGGTTCGCCAGCAGATGCTGCATCATCAGCAGCGCATGGATTTCATCCGGCAGAAGCCATAGACCGGGCAGTTCATACTGGGTGCCGGCTTGCTGGCTGGCTGGATCGAGTTTCCAGCCATTGCGCTCTTTGTCGAAGACCACTGGCGCGTTAATGCGATTGCGCAACAGCGCAATGTCCCGCTTGAGCGTGGCGGGTGATATTTCGAGCCTTTCAAGCAGAAAGGCGCGGCTGAGGCAGCGCCCGCTGTCGAGCCAGTTCTTGAGCTGATACAGGCGGTCTGTTTGTCCCATGCGGCCTCTGCAGATAAATTTCCAACGCAGTTTGTCGTGTCCTGCCACATGGCCGTCGGCGTGAGGCTCCCGACATTGACATTGTGCCGCGGGTATTCCCGCCAGGGGCATGACAGGCACGTGAAGTTGAAAAATTGGCGGCAGGAAATGGCAGAATAGGATTGCTGGATACACCTCGGGCTCTGCAGCGTACCGCGCTTGCTGGATCGCCACGACACGGTTGCCCTGTCGCCAGCAAGAACGCCGCGGTCAGTCCGGATCAGCCAGCACGAAGTCAATGAAACCGCGCTCGACATGGGCCACGGTCAAGCGCACCCGTACCGTCTTTCCGACATCGAGGTGGGGCGGCGCGCCGACCAGCTTGCCTTCCGCCGGCGGTGTGAAGATGCGCACCCAGCTCGCCTCGGCGTTTATTCCGGTCACGATACCCTCGAACACCTCGCCGATGCGGTTTTCAAGCACCAGGGCCGCTTCGGACTTGCGCACCCGCCGCTCCACCTTTTGCGCTGCATCCTCCTGCGTTGTGCATTGATGGGCCAGTTCGCCGAGTTCGGCGTTGTCGTAGGGTGGATGACGGTGGTTCAGCACGGCCTTGATCAGGCGTGCCGTGATCAGGTCCGGATACCGGCGGTTCGGCGCAGTCGAATGCATGTAGTCGCGCACCGCCAGGCCAAAGTGCCCGATGGGTGGACCTGCCGGTGTTTCCACCACGTATTCACCGCGACCCATGAGTTTGACGATGACCAGCGACAGATCGGGGAAACGCAGCGGGTCGATCCGGCGCCGCTGTGCCAGAAAGGCTTCCAGCGCCTTGCCGTCCGGCTCACGCGGTAGCGCCGTACCCAATTGCTCGGCCAGATCGACGATACGTTGCCAGCGTTCGGGCGAACGCACGATGCGGCGCAGTGACACGCCGCCGTGGCTGGCCAGAAAGTGCGCGGTGCATCCGTTGGTGGCGACCATCAGCTCCTCGATCAGCTGGCGTGCCCGGTTATGCGGTTGTTCGCGGATGTCGACCACCTTTTCGCCATCGAACACGGCGCGCGGCTGGAAGGTTTCAAACTCGAGTGCGCCTTGCGCGCGGCGCCGCGCACGCAGCTGCTGCGCCACGTTGTCCTGCGTGCGCAGCTGCGCGTCCAGACCGGGCACTGCGCGGGCGGCGGCGGGCAGATCGCCGCGCTCTTCCAGCCAATCGGATACCGCGTCGTAGGCGAGCTGGGCCTTGTTGTGCACCATGGCTTGCGACACGGTGGACCCGGCGAGGCTGGCGTCCGGGTTGAAGATCATCGTGGTGACGACGGCCAGCCGGTCCTGGTGCGGGTTCAGCGAGGTCAGGTTGGTGGACAGGCGCTCGGGCAGCATCGGGAAGATGCGTGCGCCGGTGTAGACCGAGGTGGTGTTGGTGCGGGCGTGTGCATCAATGGCGCTGCCCATCGGCACCAGCGCGTCGACGTCGGCCACGGCCACCATGATCTTGACCCGTCCGTCGGGCAATACCTCGCTCACGCTGAGCTGGTCGAGGTCACGCGAGTCGTCGTTGTCGATGGAGCACCAGTCCAGGGACCGCAAGTCGGTAGCGTTCGGGTCCGTGGCCGGGCCCTGGATGCCAGCGAGCTGGTCCAGCACGGCGGGCGGGAATTCCGGCTCCAGGCCACGCTCGCGCATGGCATCGGCGGCGATGCGCGCCAGGTCGGCGCGGGTATGAGGATGGCGTGATGTCATGGCCCAATATACCGCCGCGCGACCCGTTGGTGTGCGCTCGCCACCTGTGGGTCAGTGCCGGTACCCGGTGTCGACGCGATCAACCAGGCGCACCATCGCATCGAACACATCCTGGCCACCACCGTGATCCGGATGGAACTGCAGCGCGTCGTGCGCACAACGTGCCGCAACGGCATCCGGCACGGCAATGGCCGGCCCCATGCTCAGCGTCGCCAGCTGGATCTCGCAGGCCCGCTGCAGTGTCCACAGCAAGGCGAAGGTCTGCGGCAGCGTTCGCCCCCAAGTCAGCAGTCCGTGGTTGCGCAGGATCACCGCCGGTTTGTCGCCGATGCTCGCGAGCAGGCGGGGCGCTTCGTCGGCATGGATGGTGATGCCCTCGAAGTCATGGTAGGCAAGCCTGCCGTGTAACTGTGCGCTGTAGAAGTTGGTCTGCTGCAAACCACCCTGGGCGCAAGCCACGGCCATGCCGGCCGTGGTGTGGGTATGCATCACGCAATGTGCTTGCGCCAGTGCGTCGTGGATCGCCGCGTGCACGGTGAAGCCGGCCGGGTTCACCGCGTGGGTCGAGCCGTCCTGCACCTGGCCGTGCAGATCGATCTTGACCAGGTTGCTGGCGGTGACCTCGCTGTAGTGCAGGCCAAACGGGTTGATCAGGAATTGCCGCTGGCCGCCAGTCGCGCTGTCGGGCAGGCGCACGGTAATGTGGTTGTAGATCAGCTCGGTCCAGCCCAGCAGGGCGAAGACCCGGTAACAGGCGGCCAGTTGCACCCTTGCGGCCTGTTCGTCCGCATGCCACGCCGTGGGCGCTGCGCGGCCTACCTCAGCCATAGGTCTTGTCGGCCGGTGGCGCTTTGACTACGGCCGGCGCTGCGACCATGAACTCGTTGGCCAGTGCGGTCGAGCCACGCATCAGGATGCCGGTGTCCAGGCCCACTGCCACAAACAAGGCGCCCAGCTCAAGGTATCGTCTGGCGAGTTTCGTGTCGGCGGTCAGGATGCCCGGTGCCTTGCCCGCCTCGAGAACGCGCGCGATCGCGTCTTCGATCGCCGCCTGCACCTCGGGATGGCCGGGGTTGCCCACATGGCCCATGGACGCCGATAGGTCGGCCGGCCCGATGAAGACGCCATCGATGCCGTCAATGGCGGCAATCGCGTCAAGGTTGGACAGCGCCAGCCGGGTCTCGGCCTGCACCAGCAGGCAGACCTGGTCATTCGCCTCAAGGGTGTAACGCGGGTAGCGGCCCCAGCGTGAGGCACGGGCGCCGGCCATGCCGCGAATACCCTGCGGCGGGTAGCGGCAGGCTTGCACCAGCGCAAGCGCATGCTCCGGCGTGTCCACCATCGGCACCAGCAGATTGGGCACGCCCAGGTCGAGGTATTGCTTGATCAGCGCAGCGTCGCCTACCGGTACGCGGCACACCGGCTGGCTGCGATAGGCGGCAATGGTCTGCAACTGCACCAGCATGCTTTGCAGGTCGTTGGGCGTGTGTTCGCCGTCCAGCAGCAACCAGTCGAAGCCGGCGCCGGCGCAGATTTCGGTGCTCAGTGTGTTGCACAGGCTGAGCCACATGCCGATCTGTGCGCGTCGCTCTTGCAGGGCTTTCTTGAAAGTGTTGACAGGGGTTTGCATGGCGTTCCTTGGACGGGAGTTTGTGGGTGGGAAGGTGTTGTTGCGCGTCAGGTCGCCTGGAACAACGGGTGCAGATTGCTGTGTTTGGCATCAAACACTTCGTGTCCCTCGTCGATCTGAAAGGTCAGGCCAATATGGCGCTCCTTGAACACCGGTTGAAAGTGGGCCTTGGCGCACATCAACAAGGCGTCGCCTATCCGCTTATGGGTGGCGGCGCTGCGACCATGGGCCATGCGCATGTTGAGATACACGAAAGCATAGTCGGCCTTGCCGTCAGCCACCGCGTAATGCGCAGCCGGATACGCCAGTACGCGGGTGCCGCCGGTCGGGAACACCGGCTTGCCGTCGTCGTCATGGGTGAGCAGCATGGCATCGGCCAAGGCGCGGCACAAGACGGTCATGTCGGTTTCGTGATCCAGGTTCGGGGTGTAGAGCACAACGAGATGGGGCATGGGTTCGGGCTTTCCTGCAGGTTCCTGTCAAATGTAGCCGGGCTTCCCTGCGTATGGTGGAGGCTGACAGGCGACATCGGTCAGACCGGGCGCTAACATGGCAACATGGCCAAGGAAAAAAGCGTTTATACCTGTAGCGAATGCGGTGGCACCAGTCCCAAATGGCTGGGCAAGTGCCCGGCGTGTGGGGCCTGGAACACCTTGATCGAATCGGTGGCCCAGGACCACGCCGGTGGTGCGGTGCGCAACCGGTTCGCCGCGCTGGCAAAGACTGCCGAGGTCACCACGCTGGGCGACATCGACGCGGTGGAGACCGAGCGCACCCCCACCGGCCATGAGGAACTCGATCGCGTGCTGGGCGGGGGCATTGTCGAAGGTGGGGTGGTGCTGATCGGCGGTGACCCCGGCATCGGCAAGTCGACCCTGCTGCTGCAGGCCATGCACAGCCTGCAGAACGCCGGGCACCGCACCTTGTATGTGACGGGCGAGGAAAGTAGCGCCCAAGTGGCTTTGCGCGCACGCCGCCTGGGCCTGGACCGGTCCCGGGTATCGGTGCTGGCCGAGATTGCACTGGACAAGATTCTGGCCACGCTGGACGCGGTCAGGCCCGCCGTGGCAGTGATCGATTCGATCCAGACCGTGTATTCCGACCAGCTGACATCGGCGCCCGGCTCGGTGGCGCAGGTACGTGAATGTGCGGCGCACCTGACGCGCGCGGCCAAGGCCAGCGGCGTGTGCATCGTGCTGGTCGGCCATGTCACCAAGGAGGGCGCATTGGCGGGTCCCCGGGTGCTCGAGCACATGGTCGACACGGTGCTGTATTTCGAGGGCGACACGCATTCGAGCTTTCGCCTGGTGCGCGCCATCAAGAACCGCTTTGGCGCGGTCAACGAGATCGGCGTGTTCGCCATGACCGAAAAAGGGCTCAAAGGGGTGAGCAACCCGAGCGCGATTTTTTTGAGCCAGCACGATACCGCCGTGCCGGGCAGTTGCGTCATGGTGACGCTCGAAGGCAGTCGTCCGCTGCTGGTCGAGATCCAGGCGCTGCTCGACGATGGTGGCCCGAGTCCGCGCCGGCTGTCGGTGGGCCTGGACCGGGATCGACTGGCCATGTTGCTCGCGGTGTTGCACCGCCATGCCGGCGTGGCGTGTGCCGATCAGGATGTGTTCGTCAATGCCGTTGGCGGCGTGCGCATCAACGAACCGGCGGCCGATCTGGCGGTGATGCTGGCCATCACCTCCAGTCTGCGCGCCAAACCCCTGCCCAAGGGATTCTTCGCCTTTGGCGAGGTAGGGCTGGCCGGCGAGGTGCGCCCGGCACCGCGCGGCCAGGAGCGCCTGCGCGAGGCCGCCAAGCTGGGCTTTGGTGTGGCCGTGGTGCCGCGTGCGAATCTGCCGCGCAAGCCAATCGAGGGACTGGTCATTCACGGTGTCGACCGGGTCGAACAGGCGATGGAAGTAGTGCGCGGACTGACCTGACGATGAACGGGCGCGGTGCGCGTGGCCCGCGTCCTTAAAATGCGGCGACGCAATAGCCGCCCATTACTTATCAAGCCATGCAACAACTGCTTCTGCGCGTCGGCGTTCCACTCGTCGGCATCGCGATCATCACCCTGGCCTGGTACCGGTTCGGCTGGCAGGGTGTGGCGGTGGTCTTCACCGCCATCGTGATGTGGGCGCTGCTGCATTTCAACCGCATCGTGCAGGTGCTCAAACGCGCGGCGAACCGCCCGATCGGCTATGTGGACAGCGCGGTCATGCTCAATGCCAGGTTAAAGGCCCGCATGTCGCTGATGCATGTGGTGGCGATGACCCGGGCCCTGGGTGCGCTGCAGTCGGTGAAAGACGTGCAGCCTGAGGTTTACCGCTGGACCGACGGATCCGAATCGTTTGTCGACTGCGAATTTCAGGGTGGCCGACTGGTGCGCTGGCAGCTGACCCGACCACAAGCGAACCAGACGGACCCGGCTGCGGCGCACATGCCCGACAACCCCGAGTCGCCGGCCCCGTAAAATTGCCCTCTGCGGTGTGTGACGGCCCTTTGACAGCCGACACCCTGAACCTGGACAACAACCTGTGCGCCGGCATGGCGCGAGACAAGGAATCAGCATGAGTGCATCACCCCCTTCAATGGCCGACCGTGACGGCAAGATCTGGATGGACGGGCAACTGGTGGAGTGGCGCGACGCCAAGATCCATGTGTTGACGCACACCTTGCATTACGGCTGCGGCGCTTTCGAGGGCGTGCGCGCCTACAAGACGGTCGACGGCACTGCGATCTTCCGGCTCAAGGAGCACACGGAGCGGCTGTTCAACAGCGCCAAGATCCTGCGCATGCAGATTCCGTTCACGCATGAACAGGTCATGGCGGCGCAAACGCAGGTGGTGCGCGAGAACCAGCTCGAGAGCTGCTATCTGCGCCCGCTCACCTGGGTCGGTTCGCAGAAACTGGGCGTCAGCATGAAGGGCAACACCATCCACCTGATGGTTGCCGCCTGGCCTTGGGGAGCCTATCTGGGCGAAGACGGCATGAAAAACGGCATCCGGGTGAAGATCTCGAGCTACACCCGTCACCATGTCAATATCACGATGACCCAGGCCAAGGCGGTCAGCAATTACACCAACTCGATTCTGGCCAACCAGGAAGCCACCGACGACGGCTACGACGAAGCCATGTTGCTTGACGCCAGCGGCTTTGTCAGCGAAGGCGCAGGCGAAAACGTGTTTGTCGTCAAGGACGGTGTGGTCTACACCCCCGACCTGTCGGCGGGTGCCCTGAATGGCATCACGCGCAACACCGTGATGCATATCTGCAAGGACCTGGGTCTGGAACTGGTGCAAAAGCGCATCACCCGCGACGAGATCTATATTTCGGACGAGGCCTTCTTCACCGGCACGGCCGCCGAAGTGACACCGATCCGCGAACTCGACCGCATTGCGCTGGGCAACGGTTCGCGCGGTCCGATCACCGAGAAAATCCAGAGCGCATTCTTTGACATCGTCAACGGACGCAATCCGAAATATGCGCACTGGCTGACCAAGGTCTGATGAAGAATCACATGAGCAATCCATCGATCGAGCTGCTGGCCAAGGACCTGAACGCCCAGGGCGGCATCTTTTGCCCGAATCCCAAAGCCGACATGAAGATCTGGAACAGCCATCCCAAGGTGTATCTGGATGTCGGCCACACCGGCCGAGCCAAGTGTCCGTATTGCGGCACCGAATACGCGCTCAAGGCAGGCGAGTACTTCGACGGTCACCACTGAGCGGGCGAGCCCCATCCGGTGACCCCGAAAACCGGTCGCCGCGCGACGGATCGGCGGAAACGGCCTGCACGTGCGCGCGCACGGTAATATGGTCGATCCACACCTTGCGACCTGCCATCCTGACGCCGATGTCTGCGCCCGTATCTCCGCCCCTGCAGTCGGTGACGGCTTTGCCGTCCGATGCCAGCCTGCGCGACCTGCAGGTGGTGATGGAACATGCCGGCGTCGGCATCGTGTACATCCGCCAACGCACCGTGGTTCGCTGCAACCAGCGCTGGGCCGAGATTTACGGTCTGCCGGATCCCGGCATGGCAGTCGGTCTGTCGAGCGCGTCGCTGTATCCGGACGAAGCAGCGTTCCATGCGCTGGGCGCGGCGGCTGATCCGGTGATGGCCTCCGGCTTGCCCTACAAGGCCGAGGTGCGCATGATGCGCCACAGCGGCGAGAGCTTCTGGACCCATTTGACCGGTACCCTGGTCAACCCGACCGACACCGAGCAGGGGTCGATCTGGATCGTGGACGACATCGACGCACACAAGCTGGCGCAGGCGCAACTGCAGTCGCTGCTGGCGCAGCAGCAGCTGATCCTGAGCAACGCCATGGTCGGCATCGTGTTTCTGCGCGATCGCCGCGTGACCCAATGCAACGAGAGCTTTGAGCGGCTGTTCGGCTACGAGCCTGGTGAGCTCAAGGGCAGCTCGTCGCGCCAGTGGTACCTCACCGAGGAAGACTGGCTGGCCGCCGGCGAACGCTGTTATACGCCGCTGCAGCAAGGTTTGTCGTTCGAGGGCGAGATGATGCTGGCCACGAAGGAGCGCAAGGCGATCTGCTGCGAAGTGCGGGCCAAGGCCATCGATTCCAGCCGGCTCGAACTGGGCTCGATCTGGATCACCATGGACATCACGGCGCGCAAGGAGGCCGAGTCGGCGCTGCAGCTGGCGCGCACCGAGCTCGAGGATCTGGTACAAGCGCGCACCTCCGAATTGCGCCGCACCGTACTGGCGCTGGAACACAAGATCGTCGAGCAGGCCGAAGCGGAGGCGCGCATCCAGCAATTGGCACACTACGACGCGCTGACCGGATTGCCCAACCGCACGTTGCTGGCCGCGCGTTGCCAGCAGGTGCTCAGCCAGGCACAACGCAGGAGGCAATCGGTGGCACTGATGTTCCTGGACCTGGACAACTTCAAGGCCGTCAACGACTCGCTAGGACACCGGGTTGGGGACACGGTGCTGGTGGAGCTGGCGCGTCGCCTCAACGCGGTGCTGCGCGAGCAGGACACCATTGCGCGGCTAGGTGGCGACGAGTTCATTCTGCTGTTGCCCGACACCGACGCGGCGGGTGCGACGCGTCTGGCTGTCAAGCTGCTCGAGGCCACGCTGGCACCGATTCAGCAGGACGGCCACGAACTGGTGGTGACGCCGTCGATCGGGATCGCCCTGCACCCGCAGGATGGGGCCGACCTGGACGCGCTGTCGCGCTGCGCCGATTCGGCGATGTACCGCGCCAAGGCCGGGGGTCGCAATGGCTACTGCTTCTATACCGCTGACATCCAGGCCCAGTCCGACGCGACGCTGCGCGTGGGCAATGCGCTGCGCCGGGCCCAGGAGCGCGATCAGTTCACGCTGCACTATCAGCCGCAGGTCGAACTGGCCAGCGGGCGCATCGTCGGCGTCGAGGCGCTGCTGCGCTGGAACCACCCCGAGCTGGGCGCGATACCGCCGCATGATTTCATCCCCATTGCCGAGAGCAGCGGCTTGATCCTGCCGATCGGCGAATGGGTGCTGCGTTCGGCCTTGCAGCAGCTTGCCGAGTGGATGCGCGATGGCCTGGCGCCGGTCAGCATGGCGGTGAACCTTTCGTCGGTGCAGTTCCGCCATGCCGAGTTCCCGCAACTGGTGCATGCCATCCTGCAGCAGACCGGCGTGCCGGCACAATGGTTGGAACTGGAGCTGACCGAAGGCGTGGCGATGACCGACCCGGCGGGTGCCATCGCCATCATGGCGGCATTGCACCGGCGCGGCGTACGCATGGCGATCGACGACTTTGGCACGGGTTATTCGTCGTTGGCCTACCTCAAGCGTTTCCAGGTCCGCAAGCTCAAGATCGACCGGACCTTTGTGCGCGACATCACTGACGACGCGGACGACAAGGCCATCGTCGGCGCCATCATCAGCATGGCGCGCAGCCTGGGTATGCAGACACTGGCCGAAGGGGTGGAAACAGCCGGCCAGCTGGAATTTCTGCGTGAGCGCGGCTGCGACGAAGTGCAGGGCTACTACTTCAGCAGACCGGTGCCGGCCGATGCGCTGGCTGAGCTGCTGCGCAAGGGCGTGTTGCCGCAGACTTTACGCCAGGCGCGCACCTGCGGCTAGCCGCCGCACCCTGCCGGCATCGCAACTTTCGCCTGCGGACCACCATGGCGTCCTGATTCTTCTCCAGACGACGCCACAGCTCTCGAGCGTCGTCCACGTAGTTCGCACAGGCCCCCTTCATCACCGCGAGTACCTCGGTATACGCATGCTCTTGCACTCGACTCGCCTGAAGCAGCATAGCGCCTGACATGTAGGGGACGCGCGCTCGGGACGGAAAAATCGCTTGAACAGTTGCGTTCTATCATCGGCGCCCTTCTTGGCACCCACTCAAAGGGGAAGCTGAAGACTAGAGTGGGTCAAGCAATCGCTCAGGGCACCCCAGTCGACCAAGAGCGCATGGCACGATTCGAAGTCCTAGCCGCACACTTGCGGACTGCGCCACTGCCGCAAATCGAGCGCGCACTGCAGGGTGTGTCTCTTCAGAACGCCGCCTTCATCGAGTCCTACTTTTCGAACTATGTAGCGCTTACCAGAAAGAACGTGCCCAAGGGGTTTGTGGACAGCCTGGCAAAAATGGCTCGATGGTCGAGTCAGTTCGACTACTCTGACATCGAGGCCTCGCTTGCAGCTGTGCGGCAAACCAATGCTTTGGAAGAGTCCCCTGTCGAAATCGACTGCTAAACGTAGACGGCGGTGTTGAAGCATAGGGCTCATCCAACGTATAGGCGACTCACATAGGCGGGTACCCCCTGCGCATAGCGCTCGACGACAGCCGTCGGGCTCGTTTCTGCGTTCTGAGAAGTACAACTCGAAAATCACTAGTTTTCGTAGTCTTAATTGGCTCAAACCCGCACCAGCATTGGCTCTCCGGGATTTCTTGGGCCACCAGCGTGGTAAAACCCCGGGGACCAAAAAAAAGCCACCCGAAGGTGGCTTGGAAAAGTCCTACGGGTAGGACGTCGTTGGAAACGAGACACGGAATTTCAGCAGGGTATTGTTCGAGGTGTGACCCCTCCGCCTTTGCACTGTGTGACAGCAGTTGAAGCGACTCTAACGGCTGGGTTTGTAGCCCGCCATCCTCCATTCAGGGGATGGGACGCAGTTTTTTCTTTCATCCGGTACTATTTCCGGCTGCACGGCAGGCAGTTGCCGGTCAGGCACGCGCGATTTGTGGCAGGCAGACCCGAAAACAGGCGCCACCGCCCGCATGGTTCTCGCAGCGCACCGTGCCACCATGGCGCAAGACGATGGACTTCACCAGCGCCAGGCCCAGACCCACGCCGCCATCACGTTCGCTGGCACCGGGCAGGCGATAGAACGGCTCGAAGATGCGTTCGCGCAAGGCCTCGGGCACGCCCGGACCCTGGTCGCAGACCTGGATCTCGATCTGTTTGCCGGCGACGGCGGCGAGTTTGAGCGTCACCTCGCCAGCCGCATGGCGCCGAGCGTTCTCGAGCAGATTGCGCACCACACGGCGCAGCAGCCTGCCCACGCCCAGCACTTCCAGTGTGGTGCTGGTGCCCTCGACCTGCAGTTGTGCGTCCAGTTTGGCGCATTCCTCGGCCGCCAGGCCCAGCAGATCGACCGGCTCCATGGTGCCGATATCCACCTCGCTGGCGTCCAGGCGGCTGGCCAGCAGAATCTCGTCGATCAGCTGGTCGAGTTCCCGGATGTTGCGTGCGATCTCGTCGCGGAACTCGGTCGAGGTCTGCGGGCCCATCAGCTCCAGCCCCATGCGGATGCGTGTCAACGGAGAGCGCAGCTCGTGTGAAGCGTTGGCCAGCAAGGCCTTGTGCGACTGCAGCAGGGCCTGAACCCGGGCGGCTGCGGTGTTGAACCCCTTGGCCAGGTTCGCCACTTCGTCATGGCCTTGTTGTGGCAACCGGGTTGTCAGGTCGCCTTCGCCCCATTGGTGCACGCCTTGTTCTAGCGCTTCGAGCCGTTTGGTCAGGCGGCGCACGATCGGGTAGGTGCCCAGGGCCACCGCCACCGCGATGAAGGCCAGCATCCAGGCAAACCCGAGGGCGGGACGATCGGGACTCTTGTTTCTGCCCATGGCGCCGTGGTTGTTGTCGGGACCTCGCGGGCGCGGCAGCTGGATGTACAAGGTGCTGCCATCCTGCATCATGACCTGGAACTCGGGCGCCTGTCCAGGCACGCGAATCGGGCGCGCCGGCGCCTGGCCGAGAATATTGCCGGCTTCGTCGCGCAGCACGATCTCGCGACCAGGGCGCATCGCACGTTCATGTTCCGCATCCATACGCGACAACCAGCCGGCCAGCAGTGCCAGCACGGCGATCGTGCCCACCACGGCGAGCCAGATGCGCAGGGACAGGCGTTGGAACAACGGAATCTTCATGGGCCCGGCGCTGGCAAAGCCTCAATCCTGCTGGCGTGCGAACACGTAGCCGACGCCGCGCACTGTGAGAATGCGCTTGGGATTTTTCGGGTCCTGCTCGATCGCAGCGCGGATCCTGCCCATGTGCACGTCGATGGATCGGTCAAAGGCATCGAGCTCGCGTCCGCGCACCGCTTCCATGATCTGATCGCGCGTGAGCACCCGACCGGCCCGTTCGGCCAGAGCCACCAGCAGGTCGAACTGGTAGGACGTCAGATCACAGAGCTGGTCTGCCACCGACACCGTACGGGCATCGCGATCAATCTGCAGCGCGCCGAACTGCAGTGGCTGATCGCTGGTGTCGGGCGCGCCGTTGCGACGCAAAACCGCACGGATGCGCGCCAGCAATTCACGCGGTTCAAAGGGCTTGGGCAGGTAGTCGTCGGCACCGATCTCCAGACCGACGATGCGGTCCATCGGGTCGCCTTTGGCCGTGAGCATCAGGATGGGCGTGCGTGCGACCGCGCCGGGCAAACTGCGAATGCGTTTGCAAACCTCCAGCCCGTCCATGTCGGGCAGCATCAGGTCCAGGATGACCAGATGGGGCAAGGGCTCGGAGCCACGCCCTTGCAATTGCGCCAGTCCGCTTTGCCCGTTGCATGCGTGCGTCACCGTGAATCCGGATTGGCCCAGGTATTGCGTCACCATCTGGGCCAGTCGGGAATCGTCCTCGATCATCAATAACCGTTCCACCATGGGCGCAGTTTAGGGTGTGCCTTGCCGGGGTTGTTGAAGCCGCGGTAAAGATTGGTAAACCGCAGCGCGCTGTCAAAGTATGGCTGCCGAAGTCGGTGCCGCTTGGGCCGTCGGCTGGGTCTGTCCAAGGCCCGCCCAAATGGCCAGCACAATCAGCCCGAGCACCGGCAGCCCCAGCAGTGCCGTGGCGACGAAGAACTGCGCGTAGCCGAAGCTGTCGACATACTGGCCGGAGAAGCCCGCCAGGAATTTGGGCAACAGCAACATCAGGGAACTGAACAGGGCGTACTGGGTGGCA
>Ga0335397_10007195_pt1 | contig 14217 bp, 10 predicted proteins | sample MAT04_FD_205740 | JGI IMG/M metagenome (GOLD analysis project Ga0335397, IMG submission 205740) | Freshwater microbial communities from Lake Fryxell liftoff mats and glacier meltwater in Antarctica - MAT-04 (spades assembly) (version 2) ...
CAACCACTGGCTGAGTTTGTGGAACGGCACCCAACCGCTGGTGGTGGCATTGGTGCTGGCCCCGCCGGGGCCGGCCACCTCATCGCCCGCCCACAGGTGCGGCCAGACGTCACCCGCCGGCAGACCCTGGACGCGGCTGCCGCTGGTCCAGATCGGGGCCATGCCTGCGAGCAGGCTGCCCAGCACCTCAATGGCACTGACGCTGGGGCCAGCCGCCGCCCATCGGTCAAAGAACAGGCCGGGTCGGGCCTGCCCGCCGTGCACGGCGGCTTCGCTGCGCAAACACTCGCCCAGCCTTTGCAGCAGCGCGCTTCGGCCTTCCAAACCCACCAGCGGGTTGCTGGCACTGGTTTGAAACAGCGGGCCCAAAGTGGCGGCGTCCAGGCCCATCAGGGCCGCGGCATCGACCCGCAAGGGGTCGTCCGCCTGGGCCGAAAAAGCCCCCGCCACAAACGCCCGAAAACTCGCCACGCCCAGGCCCTCGCTGCGCTGAAAGGCCACGCCGTCTTCGGTGTAGCGCCATTGCGGGCCGGCGCCGGCGTCCAGCAGCACGCTCACCATCGTCAAGTCGATGTGGGCGCGGGCCTGTTCGTGCGGGCTGCGGCCGGCAAGCAGCGTGTCGAGCTCGGCCTTGCGGTTGACGCCGCCGCTCTCGAAGTGGCGCCAGCGGCTGTGGTACGGAACATTCGAGTCCGGGAAGCGCTTGAGCGTGAGCGCGGCCACACGGTCGGCCAGTGCCGGCAGGGCGCGCCGTTGCACCTTGAAAAACGGGCTGACACCGCCTTCGACTGACCGCATGATGGCTGCGCAGCGCAGCCGCACGGTACCGGGGTGGCGCAATGGGGCAAGCGGGTGCGCAGAAGGCCTCACGGGCGTGGGAGAGTTCGGCGCCGCGCCCCAAGCTGAATCACCCCCGTCGAGCGGCGGTCGATGCGCAGCACCGGCCTCGGGGCCGACATTATTCAAGGCTGCGCCCTTTCACGCCAGCCAACTGGGCGCTGCTGGGGATGGCGGCATCGGTGTAATAACCCGCGGCGATCTTGGCTTGCATCTCCACGTTGGCGTCGGCCGGTACCAAGTTGTCAGGAATCTTCACACGTTCACCCACTTCCACACCGGCGCCAGTGATGGCGTCGAATTTGTCGTTGCTCATGCTCACCAGACGGTGAATCCTCTGCACGCCCAACCAGTGCAACACATCGGGCATGAGTTCTTGAAAGCGCATGTCCTGCACACCGGCCACACATTCGGTGCGCAAAAAATACTTGTCAGCGCTGTCACCGCCAAGCTGCCGCTTGCGGGCGTTGTAAACCAGGAACTTCGTCACTTCGCCCAAAGCCCGGCCTTCCTTGCGGCTGTAGGCAATCAAACCGACACCGCCGGCCTGCGCGCCGCGAATGCACTCCTCGATCGCGTGCGTCAGGTAAGGCCGGCAAGTGCAGATGTCGCTGCCAAAGACGTCTGAGCCGTTGCATTCGTCATGGACCCGCGCTGTCAGTGTCACGTTCGGGTTAGCCAAATCGGCCACTTCGCCAAAGACATACAGCGTCTGTCCGCCAATCGGCGGCAAGAAGACCTCGATGTCGCTGCGTGTGACGAGCTCAGGGTACATGCCGCCGGTCTCCTCGAACAGCGCGCGGCGCAACTCGCCTTCGCTGACCTTGAAGCGCTCGGCCACGCCGGGCAGCCACCATACCGGTTCGATGGCGATCTTGGTGACAGCCGCGCTGCTGTCGTCCTGAACCAATTTGCCATCGACCCGCAAGCGCTGGAAGGCCAGGGCTTGTTTGATCTCCGGCAGATGGATGTGCGCTTGGGTGATGGCAATCGTCGGCCGGATGTCGTAACCCAGCGCCAGTTGTTCGGCAAACACCGTCTGCACGCTGGCGCCCCAGGGGTCGATCGACACCATCTTGTGCGCGTCGCCCCAGGCCGGGTGCGGGCCCACGGCGTCGGTGGGCGCGGTGTTGGTGAGGTCGGCGCGGTGGCCCCGGGTCAGGTTGCCGGCGGCCACGGCCAAGGCACGGTACACGCCATAACTGCCGCTGTGGGTACCAATCACGTTGCGCTGGCTGCGGTTGGTGGTCGAGCCGACCACGGGACCGCGCTGTTGTGGGTCAGCGTCACCCCAGCGAATGGGAGGTGCGCCGCGGGTGCCTTGCCCCGGGTGCGAGGTCAAGCGGATGTGGCTGGGAGCGGCGGAATGGTTCATGGGCTGAAGATAGCCGAGAAAGGCATCCGCACTGTAGTGCGGGTGCTCGCCTGCAGTGAACAAACACTTGCATTCGGCCGCCGGCCGAACAGAATGCCGCGGCAGCGGCGGGTGGCCTGAAGCAAAGTGCGGCGGTTGTCGCGCGGGTTCTGGCTGGATCGCTGTGGCAAAAAATCCAGGAATGGGAAAAACATGAACAAGCAAGCTCTCAGGCGCGCCGTCATCTCGCTGTTCGGGGCAGCAGCCTTTGTCGGTGCGCCGCTGGTTTGGGCGCAGTCCGGCCCGATAGTGGGTGTGAGCGTTGACGCCGCTGGCAAGGTGCTGGTGTCGAGCACCGTCGTCACCAGCAGCAGCGGCCAGACATTGGTCAGTTACCGCATGACCACAACGGGGTTCGTGTTTCCGGCTGGCGGTGTCAACGTAGAGGGCGGCGCCTTCACCTGCGCGGTGGTGGAAGGCGGCCGGGTGGCGCGGTGTCGCAAGGTCGGTGCGCACGAGCCGGGCAAGCGCTATGCAGTGCAGTTGCAGGTGATGGCGACGGGGGGCGGCAGCATGATGGCGCCCGGGGTCGACATCTGGATCCAGAACGATTGACTTCCACGCCTGGCCGGTTGGCTGGCCGCTTTGGTGGCCACTTGGGTGGCCGGCCCCGACCGACTTGCCCCGTTCACTGACTGACCGCGGCGATGCCCAGTGCGCGGAGTCTGGCCAGTGCAGAGCCAAGTTCTGAATCAGCACCGACTCCGGCCACCTCGTAAAGCTGCTCCGCCGTCCGCCTTGCCGAAGCGGCTTGGAGGGCCTCACCGGCAAGCCATTCGGCTTCGGCCTGACTGCACAACAGCAACGCGAGGCTGAGGTTGTCCATCGACGCCAGCAGCAGGGCATGCCCCTCTTCGAAGGCCGATCGAGCGGCCGCAAACAGGGATTGCCTGGCCTGCGCCAAGCCGAGATGGCCCAGGATCTGACCCAAGGCATGGGTCAGCGAGGTTGCCCGCGCCAAGACAACGGCGGCTTGCAGGCGGGCCAGGGAAAGCTCCGATCGGTCAGCGGCGCCGTAGATCAGTCCGAGGTTGCAAAGCGCGGTGCAGACCAACGCGGTGTGGCCCAGGTCGCAAGCCACCGCGTGGGCTTGTTCTGTGACGTCCGCGGCTTCAGCCAGGCGACCTTGCAGAAAGTACAGCATGCCCAGGTTGCTCAAGGCGTTGCCTTCGCGCCGACGGTCGGCGAGCTCGCGCGCAATCAACAGCGCTTCTTCGTTGTGCCGGCGTGCATCATCCATGTTGCCCATGTTGGCGTGCATCGTCGCCAGGTTGCCCAACAGGCTGCCCTGCCAGCGCCGCAGCTTGGCAGAGCGGGCCACCGTCAAGCCTTGCGTGTAGTGCTGTTGCGCCATGGTCATGCGGCCCTGTTCGAAGGCGACCGTCCCCAGACGGGTCTGGACAGAACAGGTCAATCGTGCATCACCCAGCTCGGCTGCCAAAAGCAGGGCGGTGCTGAGTTCGGCTCCGCCTTGTGCTCCATGCAGGCTACCGAGATGGATGAGCGCTTCGGCTTCGGCGTGCTTGTTCCCGCAGGCGCGGGCCTCGCTGAGTGCCTGTGCGTAACTGGTGCCGCACAGCAGGCGCTGTCCCGACGACTCCAAGGCTTGGCCCAACACGGTTTGTGCCCGCGCAGCGGCAAGCCCGGTCAGCGTGGGTAGAACACACACCATCTCGGCCATGTCCACGCCGGCCTTGAACGGCCCTTGCAGACTGATCGCTGCCCAGGCACCCCGCAGCGCGGCTGACGCGGTCTCGGCGTCATCCATGTTTACCGCGCGGTGGCAGGCCGCAGCCAGGTTGTGGATCTCGGCGCAGCCGTGTTCCACCGCCCGCTCAGGGCCCAGCGCGGCAAACCAAAGGGCATGACGCAGCAGCGCAGCCTGCTGTGCTGGCGGCCCGCTGCCGGCAAAGCGGCCAGGCGTCTGCAAGTGCTCAGCGGCGTAGGCCTGGACGCTGACCAGCAGGTCAAATCGTTCGCCCACCAACGGCCGCACAAAGGACTTGTCGACCAGCGAGGTGACTGCGTTCATGGCCCAGGGTGCGCCCGTCACGGCCGACAGGTCCAGCACCCCTTCAGCCGCTTCCATCGTGAAGCCGCCTTCAAATACCGAGAGCTGCGCCAGCGCGGACTTCTCGGCCGCAGTCAGCAATTCCCACGACCAGTCAAAGGTTGCGCGCAGGGTGCTCTGGCGGTCCAAACGCCCACCGCCTGACGCCAACAACTTGAAGCGTTCGCTCATGCGGGCCAGCAAGGCCCGGGGCGACAAGGAACGGACTCGCGCAGCGGCCAGTTCGATCGCCAGCGGCAGTCCGTCGAGCAACTTCACGAGCCTCGTGATGGCCACCTGCTCTTCAGCACTGGCGACGAAGTCGCGTTTGGCAGAGGCCGCGCGGCGCATGAACAGCTGTTCGGCGTCGGCCGCGTTCAGTGGCGCCACACCCAGGGTCTCTTCGCCGGTGATGCCCAGTACCTCGCGCGTGGTCACCAAGAAGCGAGCCAACGGTGCACGTTCCAACCAGTGGCCGAGCGTGCTCTCGGCATGGCGCGCCAGGTGCTCGAAGTTGTCCAGTATGACCAGGCATTCAGCGCGCCCGGCAATCGCATGGCCCAGTTGCAGCACCGGGTCGTCTTTGCCCAGCGGCACGTCCAGGCCCTGTGCGACGGCATGTGTCAGGCCTTCCACGCTGCGCGCGCCGGCGAGGTCGCAAAACCAAACCCCCCCGGGAAAGTCGCCCAGCCACACCCAGCCGAATCGAGTGGCCAACCGGGTCTTGCCACAGCCGCCAATGCCCACCAATGACACCAGACGGGCGTCGGCCTCAAAACGCCTGGCAATCTCTTGCAGCGTGCTGCGCCGGCCGACAAAAGCATCGCGCTCGGCCGGCAGGCCGTGGCGCAGGTCGCGTGCCGGCAGCCACAAGCCACCTTGGCGCACCACGCGGTAGACCTTGTCACCGTCAGGCGGTGGCGCAAAGGGCGCAAACGGCGCCAAGGTGTCATCCAGTTCACCGACCTCAAACAACTCGATGGGGTCCTGCAGCCCCTTCACCCGCCAATGGCCGTGGTTCAACACCCGTTGCGGGATGCTGCCCAATGCCTGCACGGCGGGCGCGGTGAGCAGGGTCTGTCCACCCAATGCGGTCGACATGACGCGCGCAGCCAGCGGCTTGGCCAGACCTTCCACTTCCAGTGGTTTGGCGCCCAGGGCCACGTCATCGGCTGGCGTTTCGCGCAGCGTCACCGAACCGACATGCAGGCCGGCGCGCGCGCGCAGCGTCAGACCAGGGTGAGCGGCTTGCAATGAAGCTTCCAGCCGGGCCAGCAGGCGGTGGTAGTCCAGGGCATAACCCAGTCCGTCGTGTGGGCTGTCGAAGACCAGTAAAAAACCATCGGTCTTGTCGATCTCGCGCCCGCGCCACTGGCGCAGCAGATCCCGAGCCTGGCGGTCGTGCTGGGCGCCCACATCGGCCATGACCGTATTGCCCAGGCGTTGCGCTGTCGCAGCACTGTCCACCAGGTCAGTCAACAACAGCGCGACGGTCTTCTCCATCGCCCTGCTGCCTTGCTTCAGGCCTGCACGCGCGCCAGTTCGGCGTAGGCCGCTGCCAGCCACATCTTCAGGCGTTGGCGCTCCATCAACCCCAAGCCGGCGCTGTCAATGCCGCTGCCGTTCTTGGCGGCCCAGAAGCTGCTGTTCCTGGCGTCGATCTTCTGCATCACGGCGTCGTGCAGCTTGCGCACGGTGATGACTTGCGCGCCCAGGCCCACTGCGCGTTCCAACTGGCCAGAGGATTCCAGCTGTGCGAAGTCTTCGCCGCGCAGCTGGTTCTTCACCAACACATAGCGCAGGCGCTGGCCAAAACGGTCCAGCAAGCGTGTCAGCAGGTCGACCGAGTCGCGGCCTGAATCCATCACATGCCAGTAGTGCAGAGCGATATCGGAGAGGTCGGCCAGGTCGAGCACGCCGGACTCTTCCATCCACTTCACCAGCGGCTCATGGGTTTGTGCGGCCAGGTCCACCAGCACCCGCCGGCCAGGGTGTTCGACGGCGCTTTCCACCACCCGGTCCAGGGCCTCATAACGGTCCACCAGCACGGGGCTGGCGTAGTCGGCGTAAAAGCGCATCAAGGAGCCGTGGGACCGGTCGGTGTCATAGCCAACAAAGGGCAGTTCGTGGTCGATGAAGTACTGCGCCAGCAAGCGCGCCACCATCGACTTGCCGACACCGCCCTTTTCGCCGCCGATGAGGTGGATGCGCGAGGCGGGCGTGGTTTGCAGGGTGGGCAGGTTGGTCATGAAGGTAGCCATCGGCGATGGCGCGGGCTGAGTGTCAGTCCATTGTGCAGCGCCGGCGGCACCGAGCCAGCGACGCCACCAGCGCGGCGAATTCACACGAACCCGCGGGGTGCGACGCCAGAGCCGCGCTGCAGCCAGTTCAATGGCGAGTACGTGGCGTTGCCGTCGGTGGCATGCAAGGTGTAGGCCAGGCGCGAGCGCGCAGAGCGATTGGCAGCGCTGCGGTGCGGCAACTGGCCGCCGAACACCACCAAAGTGCCGGCTCGCACCGGTAAGGGCCGCGCCTGCACCAGCGCGGGCCAGGCGCTGGCGTCCAAGGCTTGCATGTGCAACCGCATGGGGGCATCGGCGCTGCGCACATAGGCTTCACGCAGGGGGCTGTGCTGACCGCCGGGTTGCACCCACAGGCAGCCGTTGTCCAAAGTGGCGTCCTCCAGCGCGAACCAGAATGTCGTCACGCTCTGCGGCGTGGTGGCGAAGAAGCTGCCGTCCTGGTGCCACCCAACTTCGCCACCGATGCGCGGCTGTTTGAAGATCAGCTGCGACTGCCACACCAGCGGTCGCAGCAAACCCAGTTCAGCGGCCAACGCGGCCAGGGCCAGGCCATGTGAGAACGTGTCGAACACCGGGTCGAGTTCATGCAGGGCATGGCCGATCTTGTTGATCGACTCGTGCCTGGGCACCTGCAGCCGGCCATCGGCGCCGAAGGCTTCTTCTTCAAAGAAGCAGTGCACGGCGTGAGCCGAGGCCAGCAGTGCGGCGTCGGCCACCAAGGCGCGGTCGCGAGTGGAGAACACGCTGGCGCCGGACGGGTCACTGGCGTCAAATGCCTCCACCAGTTCGGCAGCTCGGCGGCAGGCGATGGCCACTTCGTCGCGCGACTTGAATTCCGGCAGCACGGCGTATCCGTCGTGTTCCCAGCTGCGGCGTTGTTCGGCGTTGAGCATGCGGCGGTGTTGCTGCGTTGTTGCAAATTGGCGTCAGCCAGTCGAGTAACTTGGGGCTTGCGGTGACGGGGCAGCGCGGCTGGCGCCATCATCGAATCATTCTCCTCGCTGAATCGTCACTGAATCGTCACTGAGCCCTGGCACGCACTTTGCTGCATCGCCCGGGTCCATTGCCAAAGGTTTGTGCTGCCTTTCTTTACCCGACCCCTTACGGAGTATTCATGAGCCATTTGCCGCGTCGCACTCAACGCCACACCCTGCTGCCCAGCGCCTTGGCCGTGGCTGCATGGGCCCTGTTCAGCGGCGGGGCCAACGCCCAACCGGCGCCAGCCGCTGCCGAAGCCGGCAAGCTGCAGGTCATCACCGTCACCGCCGAGCGGCGCATCGAGAACATCCGTGACGTGCCCAGTTCGGTGTCGGCGCTCTCGGGCGAGATGTTGGAAGTGCTGAACTCAGGCGGACAAGACATCCGCTTGCTGGCCGCGCGCGTGCCCAGCCTGAACATTGAGTCCAGCTTTGGTCGTGCCTTCCCGCGCTTCTACATCCGCGGCATTGGCAATACTGACTTCGACCTGAATGCCAGCCAGCCCGTCAGCCTGGTGTTTGACGACGTGGTGCAAGAGAACCCCATCCTGAAAGGCTTTCCGATCTTCGATTTGGCCAACATCGAAGTGTTGCGCGGCCCGCAAGGCACCTTGTTCGGGCGCAATTCGCCAGCCGGGGTGGTCAAGTTTGAATCGGCCAAGCCGGAGAAAACCTTTGGTGGCTACGGACTCTTGTCCATCGGCCGTTTTTCAGCGTTGACCGCCGAAGGTGTGGTCAACGTGCCGCTGTCGGATGCGGCCGCGCTGCGTGTGTCCCTGCAGTCGCAGAACCGCGGCGATTGGGTCAAGAACACCAACGCCAAAGGCCCGACCCAAGACCTTGAGAGCTACAACGACAACGCCGCACGTGTGCAACTGTTGGTGACACCCGACAAGAACTTCAGTGCTTTGTTCAACGTGCACACACGGGACCTGAAGGGCAGCGCACGTGTTTTTCGCGCCAACATCATCCAGCCCGGCAGCAACAACCTGGTGGCTGGTTTTGATCCCGCGAAAGTCTCACAAGACGGCATCAACAGCCAAAGCGTGAAGACCACCGGCGGCAGCCTGCGCATGCGGCTGGATCTGGGCGCCGTGGCCATCAGCTCGATCAGCGGCTACGAAACAGTCAAGTCGCTCAGCCGCGGTGACATCGACGGCGGTTTTGGCGCGTCCTTCCTGGGCGCTGGCAACTTCGGCCCGGGCAACATTCCGTTCGACGCCGAATCGGCCGACGGCCTGCCCAAGCACAAACAGTTCACACAGGAACTGCGGGTCGAGAGCACCGGCGCTGGCGCCCTGAAGTGGTTGGCTGGGGTTTACTACTTTGATGAAAAGATCAACATCGACAGCTTCAACTACAGCTCCATCGGCGGCAACAGCCTGAATGGCCTGGCCAGACAGCAGCAGGACAACAAGGCTTATGCGGTGTTTGGCAGCGCCAATCTGGACGTGACCAAGGAATTCAAAGTCCGCGGCGGCTTGCGCTACACCAAGGACAAGAAGGACTTCTTCGCTGACCGCCTGCGAGCCCCGCCGTTCAGCCCCACCTTCATCGGCCGTCGCACCGTGTCAACCGACGCTGACAACACCAGCGGTGATGTCAGCGGCACCTACAGCCTGGACAGGAACACCAACGTCTACGCCCGCGTGGCCACCGGCTTCCGAGCACCGTCCATTCAAGGCCGATTGCTCTTTGGCGACACCTTGTCGGTGGCCAGGTCAGAGAAGGTCACATCCTACGAAGCCGGTGTGAAAGCCGACCTGCTGGACCGCCGTGCGCGCATCGCCGCCAGTGTGTTCAGCTACACCATCAAGGACCAGCAATTGACGGCCGTGGGCGGTGCGGCCAACTTCAACCAGTTGGTCAACGCGGCCAAGACCGTGGGTCAGGGCGCCGAGGTGGACTTCCAGATCAAGGCCACCGACAACCTGCTGTTCACGCTGGGTGCGAGCTACAACCAGACCGAGATCAAGGACCCGGGTCTGAGGGTGGACGCCTGCGGGAGTGGCTGCACGGTGCTGGACCCCATCACCAGCCCCATCAACCCGGCCATCGGCAAGTTCGCGCCGACGGTATCGATCAACGGCAACCCGCTGCCGCAAGCGCCCAAGACCACGCTGAACTTCACCGCGCGCTACAGCTTTGCCTTGCCCGGTGGCGAAGCTTTTGTGTTGACCGACTGGGCTTACCGCAGCCAGATCAACTTCTTCTTGTACGAGTCCAGAGAGTTCACTGGCAAGTCGCTGCTCGAGGGCGGTTTGCGCGCGGGCTACGGCTTCGGCCAGGGCAAGTACGAAGCCACGGCCTTTGTGCGCAACATCGCCAACCAGATTCGCGTGGTGGGGGGTATTGACTTCAACAACCTCACCGGCTTCATCAACGAGCCCCGCACTTACGGCTTGAGCTTCAAGGCCAACTTTTGAGGTGGGTCAAGGCCCTCACCTCAGCCCTCTCCCGCAAGCGGGAGAGGGAGCAGATCGGGTTGCAGGAATCTGGCCCGCCCTGGTTTGCTGGGGAAGGTAGTCGGCTACGGGAATTTCCCCCGCTCCCGCTTGCGGGTGAGCGCAGGGGTGAGGGCAGGGGAGAGGGCGTTCGCCGCGCCCGATTCTCGGCCGCAGCCTGGCTCCTCGCGGCGACCAGCGCAGGGGCCCAGCCGGCCATCATCTTCGAGCTCGGCGGCAAGTTCGACAAGTCGTTCGGCCAGGCCGCTCACGCTGGCGCTGAACGCTGGAAGGCTGAAACCGGCAAGCCGTACCTGGAGTTTGAAATCCAGAACGCAACGCAGCGAGAGCAAGCCGCACGGCGCTTTGCGCAGCGCGGCGCCAACCCGGTGGTGGGCGTCGGCTTCCCGCAGGCCAGCAGCATCGAAGCCGTGGCGCGTGATTTTCCCAAGGTGCGCTTTGCCATCGTCGACATGGTCGTCAACCTGCCCAACGTGCAGAGCTTCGTGTTCCGCGAACACGAAGGCAGTTTCCTGGTCGGCGTCCTGGCTGCGCTGGCCAGCAAGACCGGCACGCTGGGCTTTGTGGGCGGGCAGGACATTCCGCTGGTGCGCAAGGTGCTGTGTGGTTATGAACAAGGTGCGCGTCATGCCAAACCGGGCATCAAGGTGGTCTGGGCCATGACCGGTACCACCAACGCCGCCTGGACCGACCCGGCGCGCGGCGTCGAACTGACCAAGATCCAGGCCGCCCAAGGCGCCGACATCGTCTTTGCGGCCGCCGGCACCACCGGCCTGGGCGTGCTGCAAGCGGCCAAGGACCTGGGGATTTTGGGCGTGGGCGTGGACAGCAACCAGAACGGCCTGCACCCGGGCAGCATCCTGACCAGCATGCTCAAGCGCACCGACGTGGCGGTGTACCAGGCCTTCAAAGGGGTCAAGCCTGGCATCACAGTCCTTGGCTTGAAAGAAGGTGCCCTGGACCTGGCTTACGACGACAACAACGCCAGGTTGGTGAGCACCGAGATGCGCCGCCAGGTTGACGCGGCGAAAGCGCAGATCATTGCCGGCAGTTTGAAGGTGGTGGACTACACCACGAACAACGCCTGCAGGTAGGTGCTTGGCACAGCCAGAGACACTCGCAACACTTATCCCAGCGCAGCATGCGCATCCTCACCCTGGGCCGCCAGGCCTACAGCCAGACCGAGCCGGCCATGCGGGCCTTCACGGCGGGGCGCACGCCGGACACGGAAGACGAGTTGTGGCTGGTCGAACACGACCCCGTGTTCACCCAAGGCATTGCCGGGCGCGACGAACATGCCGTGCAGGTGCTGGCCGCGGGTGATGTCCCCGTGGTGCGTACCGACCGGGGCGGCCAGGTCACTTTCCACGGTCCGGGCCAGGTGGTGGCCTACCCTCTGCTGGATCTCAGGCGCCGTGGTTACTTCGTCAAGGAGTATGTGTACCGCATTGAACTGGCGGTGCTCGACACGCTGGCTCACTTTGGCGTGACCGGCCACCGGGTGCGCAGTGCGCCAGGTATTTACGTTCGACTGGCCGACCCGTTCGGCCACGCCGTGTTGCAGGTGCAAAGCGCCGACCCGTTCAATGGCCTGGGCAAGATCGCCGCACTCGGCATCAAGGTCAGCCGCCACTGCACTTACCATGGGGTGGCGCTGAACGTGGCGATGGATCTGGCGCCCTTTGAGCGCATCGATCCGTGTGGTCATGCGGGCTTGCAAACGGTGGACCTTGCTGGATTCGGCGTGCGCGTCGCTGTGGCCGAAGTCGCCCAGGAAATGGCTCGCAGGCTGGCGTCGCGACTGAGCTAGAACTCGCTCAGGCATCGCGGCGCTGGCTTGCGAACTGTCCTCTGCATTCGCCATGCAACCCCGTGTGGCCACGCTTTATTCCATCGGCCGCCCACTCTGCGCACAGCCTGAACCCGGGCTCGGCGTCAAACCCGAAACGCTACGGACGCGGCGCGCACACCTTGGACTGTGGCGTTAGAGCACCTGTGGCGAAGCCGTCTCGCTGGTCGGCGCAGTGACCACCACGCTCAACTCCAGCGGCGTCCCCGTCTCGCTGTTGGTCAAGGTCCTGGCAAAGTCGGTGTAGGCGGCTGATGAGGCCACCGCCGAGGTGGGCACCCCGGTGATCACCACCTGCCCCGGCGTGTCGGCCTCGTAACCATTGCCGCCACCACAACCCACCAGCGCAGCGCTGACCAAGGCCGCGGCCAGTCCGGACTTCAACAAACCGGACTTCAACAAACCGGACTTCAACAAACCGGACTTCAACAATCGAGAAGTTTTCATGGTGCCCTCCTTCACTTGCTGCCCGGCATGGGCGTGAACAGGTACGGGAAGGTCGTCAACAAGGGCACGACCGCTTGGTCCACGGCGTCATGCAGCCTGAAGCTGGTTGCACCCAAGGGCACCTTGCTGGGGTTGCAGTCGGTGCCAAGGCCCAAGGCGTTGGTGTTGCCATTGGCCATGCACAGGCCGCCCATCACTGCCACCAGACTGATGTCGACCACGTCATCCTTCGGGCGGCGGCCATTGGGGTAGCCCGCGTTGTCGGTGCCACCCGCCAGGATGTTGCCGACGATGCCCAAGCGGTTCTGCATCGCAAAGGGCACCGGCGCGATGGCGGTGTTCAAACGCAGCTGTTCGCTGGGCACCCCGGTCCTGGGCTTGTTGACTCCGGTGATGCCTGTCAAAAAGGTCGTCACCAGGTCGTTGCGCGGGAAGTTCGTGGGCGCAATGCCGGGCAGTGCCAGGGCAATTTCCAGCAGCGCGGGCAGGGTCGGGTTGGTCACATAGTCGATGAACTGGCCGTCAGCGCCGGGGCTGCTGGCGTTGAACTTGTCCTTGTCTTTCAAGCCGATCACGACTTCGTTGACCAGCGGCATGGCCAGGCGCGACACCTGAACCCAGGCGCCGCCGGGCTTCTCGCTTGTTTGGTGGCCAGACGGAGGTGACGGGTTGAGCAGCCGTGCCTGGCGCAGGCTGGCCGTCGTCCAGCCGCCAACGACGTCGTCGCCGGCCGTGGCCAGGCAAGTGCGGTGCACCTCCAGCGCCAGCGTGGTGACGTTCTTGTTGTCGATGACGTTGGGCGCGGCATTGATCAGCGCAGGGTCGGTGATGACGGACACGGGTGCGTTGACCAGGTCAAAGATGACGCCCAGGTTGACCGCGAACGGGTCTTTGCGCTGACCCACAAACACCTTCGCGGGTATCGCGCAGCCCGGAATATTGACGCTGTAGATGTGCTTGGCGGCGTAGGCCGGGTAGTCTGGAATCGTCTTGACGCCAATGTTGTCGACTGGCTTGTCGAAAGTGGCGCTGCCGCCCACGGCCTTGGTGATGGGCGTGGCGGCACCGGTGCGGCGGTCGCCGCGCACCAGGGTGACGGTGTAGCTCTCTCCCAGGTTCAGATTACCGTCCTTGATATTGGCCACCGCGCCAGCCTGCACCAGCGGTATGGCCACGTTCTTGCCGCCAATGGGCAGCGTGACGCCATTGCCGCCGTTGGCCAAGGTGTTGGTGAAGCGGAACTGAAAGGTCAGGTCTTCCCTGGCGTCGCCGTTGTTGTCGAGGTGAATCTCGTACAGCGCGTTGGGGTCCATCGCGAAGTAGTTCGGGCCGCCGTAGGGATCCTGCAGCGGCTGATAGTTGGCGATGACGGTGACGAATTCGGCGCGGCCGGGCTCGTAACTGCGGAACATGTAGAAGTCAGTGGCATCGACCTTCGGGCTGGTGGTGATGAACGGCGCCTCGCGGTGGCTGGAGGCCAAGGTGGGACCGCTGGGAGCCAGCAGCGCGGCCAGCGCCAGGGCCAAGGGCGTGAGCCTGGTGCGAACAAGGTGCAGAGGGTTGGGGGTTCGCGTCATGACGGGGCTCCTGGTGTGGGTGGTCGTCGGCATGTGCCGGCAAATCGCCTTACGCGGCCTGCGCTGAAACGGATGCGTGATTTTTTTCTGCAGTCGCCACAGCCCCGCTGCATCCAGCGCCACGCCGTGCGCGTATTCGGCTGTGTCTGGCAGCCCGTTGTGGCCATTCGCGCCCATTCATGCTCATTCATGCGCATTCACGCTCATTCACATCCACCCCTCCCAGGAGCCCCACCATGAAGCCTCTGTTTTCGCGCGGCCGAAGTCTCTTTGCGCCGCTGGCCTGCTGTCTTTCGAT
>Ga0335397_10007198_pt1 | contig 14216 bp, 11 predicted proteins | sample MAT04_FD_205740 | JGI IMG/M metagenome (GOLD analysis project Ga0335397, IMG submission 205740) | Freshwater microbial communities from Lake Fryxell liftoff mats and glacier meltwater in Antarctica - MAT-04 (spades assembly) (version 2) ...
GATCATCATTTTTGCCGCGGTGGTGGTGGTGGCCCACCTTGTCTTGACGATGACGCCGCTGGGACGGCAGATCTATGCCGTCGGCAACGATAGCGAGGCCGCCAAAAAGGCCGGCCTGAACGTCGGTCGCGTGCTCGGCACCGTGTACGTGGTCAGCGGGTTGATGGCGGCATTGGGTGGCTTCGTGTCGGTGGCGCAGCAAGGGGTGGTACATCCGGGTTTCGGTGAAGGCTACGAGTTCAACGCCATCGCCGCCACCGTCTTGGGCGGCACCAGCCTCTTCGGCGGCGTCGGTTCCGTCTTACCCGGCACCGTGCTGGGCGCGGTGCTGATCCAGATGATCCAGACCGGGCTGATTTTCACCAAGATGGATCTCTATCTACAACCGTTGATCACGGCGGCCATCATTTTCTTTGCGGTGCTGCTGGATGCCTTCCGCAATGTCCAGTTGCAGAAGATGCGCCGGCGCAACATTCGGGTCGAAAAGGGGATGCCGGTAGGAGCGTCTGCCGGTGACGACTAGCCAATATTCTTGTCCTATCTTTGTTCCAGGCAATTCCCAGGAGGAAACCAGATGAATCGCAGATATTCAGCCGTCGCCGTCGTTTTCGCCAACTGCGCCGACCGCTATGTCATCCAGGGCTATACAGAACCGCGTTCGTTCGATCAAATGCTGGCCGATGCGCAGCAGGTCAAGGGATTGACCGGCATCGAGGTGATCGGCGGCTGGCACATCAACGACCAGAATCAGCACGCCGTCGTCAAGCAGATTCACGATGCCGGTTTTCAGCTCGCCGGCGTGATCCCTGAAATCTGGGCCAACCCCAAATGGGGTTGGGGCACGTTGGCCTCGACCGATCCCGGCATTCGCCGCGACGCCGTCGATCGCATCAAGGTAGCCATGGACCTGGCCGCCAGCACCGGCTGTAACCACGTGAGCCCGTGGCCTGGCCACGACGGTTGGGATTATGTTTTCCAGGCCGATTACATCAAGATGTACGACTGGATGCTCGAAGGGTTGGAGGCGTGCGCCAACCATAACCCCGCCGTGAAGATTTCGCTGGAGTTCAAGCCCAAAGAGCCGCGCATGCACATCATGATCAACAGCACGGCCAAGGCGCTGCTGTTTGTGAATATGATCAACAAGCCGAACCTGGGCATCAACCTGGATGTGGGCCATGCCAACATGGGCAATGAGACCCTGGCCGAGGCCGTGGCCTTGCTCAAGCGCTTTGGCAATCGGCTCCTGCACCTGCATCTCAACGACAACTACCGTTCCACAGACGACGATATGATCCCCGGTTCGGTCCACACGCTGGAATGGGTGGAGTTCTTCTACTGGCTCGAGCGCACGGGCTACGATGGCTGGCTTTCGCTGGACATCTTTGCCTATCGCGAGCGGGACAAAATCGCCGTGGCGCGCGAAAGCCTGGCCTGGCTGGAAACCTTTGCCAAGGCGGCCGAGCGCATCGACAAGCAGGAGGCGGAGGCGATCTTCGCCAGCGGCGACGCCATGAAGGGCCAGGCCATGCTGCGCCGCGCGCTCTTTGGATGATATTGCCAGGCTTCTCCTTTGGAATCTCCCACCCTTGCCTCAGACGCAAGGGTGGGAAGGGGGAAGCGCTTCCCGGTGTACTGGTAGAGGCTAAAGAATAGGACAGGCACAATGGACACGGAGTTGATTCTCCAACAGGCAAAGGCATTGCTGCGCGCCGAAGGTGAGGTGATCGCCGAGGTAGCTGACCAGCTTGGACCGACCTTTATTGATGCGGTGCGTCTTGTGAGTGAATGCACCGGTGTCATTATGACAACCGGTTCCGGCACGTCAGGCACGATCGCGCGCCGGATGGCGCATCTGTTCGCGACCTGCGGGATGCACGCCTTCTTCGTACATCCCGCCGATGCGCTGCACGGGCCATCGGCTGCGGTGGCGCCCGGCGACGTGCTGATAGCGCTCTCCAAGGCAGGCAAGAGTGCAGAAATCAACGAGTTCGCGCGCGTCGCCAAGGAACGCGGCGGCCACGTGATCAGCCTGACCTGGGAGCCGGCGTCGCCCTTGGGCAAGTTGAGCGATGTGATACTGGTGATCCGGCCGGGCGTGCGCGGCGAGGGCGAGGGCGTGCTACCCTTTGCCAGCACCCTGGCCAACGGCGCCGTGGGCGACGCGCTCTGTCTGGCCGCCAAAAACCTGCGCGGCTTCGACCTGGCGACGTTGACGCAAACCCACCCATCAGGCGCGACGGCGGAGTTGGTACGGAAATAGCGAGGGGCAAAAAAGATGACGCATTGGGCAGTTGCGCGCACACAAGACTATCTAACCAAAGACGGCGAACCGTTCTTCTATCTGGCCGACACCGCGTGGATGGCCTTTGCCAACCTGCCACTGAGCGACTGGCCGCGTTATCTGGCAGTTCGCAGATTACAAGGCTTCAATGCCTTGCAGATGAGCATCTTGCCTGTGACCCACGATACGAGCATGTCGCCAGAGAATATCGACCCTTTCCTGCCCGACGCGCACGGAAACTGGGATTTCTCGGCCTACAACGAAGCCTACTTTCACAAAGCCGAAACCATGGTCGACCTGGCTGTGCGCGCCGGCTTCGTACCCGTTCTCGGCGTGCTTTGGTGCAGCTATGTTCCGGGAACGCGTTGTTCACAACACAGCCCGGTTGCTTCGGCGATGCCGCTGGAGGCCGTCCAACCCTATGCAACCTACGTAGCCAAGCGCTTCAAAAAGTATGACCCTATCTTCTTTGTCAGCGGCGACACCTGTTTCGAATCGCCGAATGAAGAACCCTATTACATGGCAGCGCTGCACGCGGTCAAGGCGACCTGCCCAGAGGCGCTCATCTCCATGCATTTGCACCCGCAAGGAGATCTGCCGCGCACGTTTATGGATGCCGTCGACTTTTATATGTACCAGTCGGGTCACAGCGCAACGCGCCAGGACCAGCCTTATCTCTTGGCCGAAAAGTTCGCGGCCTATCCCGTCAAACGTCCCGTCGTCAACAGTGAGCCTTGTTATGAAGGCCATGGTCGCATCGGCGAACCCACGCGTTTCAATGCCTTTGACGTACGCAAGGCGACATGGCAAAGCCTTTTGTCCGGCGCCAAAATGGGCATCACCTACGGCGCGCATGGCGTGTGGATGTTTCACCGGCACGGAATGAAGTTCCTCAACACGCGTTGGTCCTTCGAACCATACGATTGGGACGTGGCCCTTGAAATGGCGGGCGCGTGGGACGTCGGGTTTGCCAAATGGATATTCGAAACCTACAACTTGTTCGACCTGGAACCTGCCGATTTTGTGGTGAACGAGGACGGCGAGCCGTCGAGCCGGAAGGAAATCAGAGCGGCGGCAAACCAAAGTCTCACCAAGGTGGTGGTCTATTCCCCCTATAGTTTCGCTGTCGATCTCGAACTCGATCTCACCGGCTTCCGTTGCGTGCAGATTGACCTGGCCACCCGGCGCGTCACAGTGCCGGAAATCGAAACCGGATCCAGGTCGCGCATCGCGATGCACCGTTTCAACGCCGATGTTTTGTTTTTGGCCGTCAAAGAGCCGGCAAAATAGGCGACCCGACGCACATGCTTTATCGGCAAAAACCTGCGTAGCTCGACTTGGCAACGTTGAGACAAACCCATCAGGTCAATGCAACAGCCGAGTTGGTGCAAATATCGAATCTGTATAAATACGGGAGGAGGGACGCGAATGGGGTGAATCACCGAAATGCTGTCAAACCCGAAGTTCTGTTGTGTACGCTATGTTTTGTACTACAGTCGAGAATCCAGGGAGGAACCTATGTTTAATCGCACACAATTGTTGAGATTGCTGACAGTGACGATGCTGTTCGCCATGCTGATGAGCGCATGTGTGGCGACACCGCCACCAGCGGCAGCACCGGCGGCCGGTGCCGCCACCGAAGCACCAGCCGCCGCCGAACAACCGGCTGCTGGCGGCGAGAAGATTACGCTGCGCTGGGCCAATATTCTGGACGCAACCGGTCAAGAACAGTGGCAACCCATCATCGACGCGTTCCAGGCAAAATATCCGAACATCGAGATCTCCAGCGAGTCGACCGCGGGCAGCGGTGCGGCCGTCTACCCGGACGTGCTCAAGACCTCAATGGCTTCTGGCAGCCCGCCCGACGTTTTCTTCCTGTGGGGTGGTACGATCGCCGAGCCCTTCATCGCTGCCGGACAGGTCATGGACCTGGCCTCTTATTACGAGAAGTATGGCTGGGCAGGCAAATTTGCGCCGTGGGTGACCGAGCGTATCAAATCGGATGGCAAACTCTACGGCGTGCCGTACCATGCGCTGGGCATGGGGTTCTGGTACAAGACGGACCTATGGGAGCAAAACAGCTGGAAGGTACCCACCACCTTTGCCGAGCAGGAAGACCTGTGCGCAGCCATGAAGGAGAAGAATGTATACTGCGTGAGCATCGGCGGCAAGTTCGGCTGGCACACCATGCGCATGCTCGACTACTTCCTGGAACACCATTGCGGCCCGGCACTCCACGACAAGCTCAACGCGCTTGAGGAAAGTTGGGACCAGCAGTGCGTCATCGATTCCTACACGACCTTTCAGAAGTGGATTGACAACGGCTGGGTTGTGCCGGATTTTCTAACCGTCTCGCCCGACGACTCGCGGTTCCCCTTTTTCAAGGGGGAAGCCGGCATCGTGAATGAAGGCGTCTGGTATGAAGGCGTGCTCAAGAATAACGAGCAGGATGTCGCCAACTACAGCTTCTACCTGCCGCCGACCGACCAGGAACCACTGCGCTTCTCGACCTTCCCCGAGCAGTGGATGATCCCCGCCAGCGCCGCGCACCCAGATGAAGCGGCGATGTTTATCGACTTCATCACCAGCGCCGATACGCAGACGAAGTTCCCCATCAACGACTTCGCCAACTCGGCAACCGTGGGTGTGAACCCGAACTGCACCGAATGGCCGTTGAGTTGCGAGTGGCGCAAGCTGATCCTGGGCGCCGAGTCCACCTATCCGCCAACCGATCAGGCGTTCGTCAAGGAACTGATGGATGGCTTCTTTGAGGTTCAGGACAATATCGTGGCCAAGAAGCTGACGCCGGAGGAAGGCGCCAAGCTCATGCAGCAGCGCGTCGACGAGTGGAAGGCAAAGAAGTAGCGTTGACGGTGAATGGCTGAGTGGCCCCCGCGGCACGTGACTCAGCGAATGGGCGAGCGCAAAGCTTGCCAGCGCATATGCAAGTCAATCTCCTGATCTCCCAGTTGCCTGAGCTTGTGTCTACGGGTGACTGGGAGATTAGGAAATTGACGGGAACAGCAGAGGGACCCGCAAGCCTATGACTACAACAACCAAGACGGCGACCGCGCCCAGAGCAACGCGGCGCAGGCGGCGCCGGTTCCGGCTGACCCCGTATCTATTCCTGGCGCCTGCCCTGCTCTGGTACTTGATCTTCCTGGTCTACCCCATGTACCAGTCGCTCGTCATCAGCTTCATGGATTGGGACGGGCTTTCGGCCAACATCAAGTTCATTGGCCTGGAAAACTACCGCACAATCTTTTTCGCCGACGATACGGCGCGCCGGGCGTTGTGGAACAATATTCTGTGGACGCTGGGCAGCGTCCTGATCCCGACCTCCATCGGTTTGATGCTGGCGGTGGCCCTTGACCGCAAGCTGCGCGGGCGCACTGCTCTGCGTGCGATCTTCTACGGACCCGCTATCTTGCCGTTGGTGGCCGTCGGCATGATCTGGGCCTGGATGTACAACCCCCAGTTTGGCTTCATCAACTATGTACTGAGGGCCATCGGTCTTGGCTTTTTGGCGCGCGGTTGGCTTTCGGTTTTCGAAACCGCGCTACCGGCCACCTTTATCACGGCTGTTTGGGGCGGTGTCGGCTTTGCCATGGTGATCTACCTGGCCGCGCTCCAGGCCATCCCGCGCGAACAGTATGAAGCGGCCAAGATCGACGGCGCCAACGGCCGCCAACTCTTCTCTCGCATCACGTTTCCCTGGCTGCGCGAGGCGAATGTCATCGTCTTCTCGCTGGCCGTGATCAACTCGTTCAAGACCTTCGACCTGATCTACACCATGACCTACGGCGGTCCTGGTCGTATCACGCAAGTGCTAGGCACGTGGATGTATTTCAACGCCTTCCAGTACTACCATGCCGGTTATGGAGCAGCAATTGCATGGGTGATCGCCCTGATCACATTGGTGATGGCAATTCCCTACATCCAACATATGTCACGCGACTGACCAGGACTTGACCAGCGAGAACCGAAGAGGCGTAGCGTGCACAACGTAGAGCAAGAAGGCAGAGAAAACAGAACAATGGGCGAAAAACCTAAGAGCATGAAAGCACAGAACCGCCTGATCGATGGGATCCTCTACGTCTCTCTCATCGCCATGGCCGCCGTCTGGTTGGTGCCCTTTCTGATCATCGTACTGACCTCAGTGCGCAGCATGGGCGACCTTATCAACAATGGCGTCTTTGCGTGGCCTAAGGAGATTGTGCTCGCCAACTTCGAGCGCGCTTGGAACATCGGCAACTTCTCGACCTATTTCCGCAACAGCCTGCTGTTGATCATCTTCAAGGTGCCGCTCGGCATCGTCATTGCCTCGCTGGCGGCCTTCCCGTTGGCAAAGATGAAGTTCCGCTTGTCCAGTTCGATCTTTGTCTTTTTCCTGGTAGGGCTGGCCATCCCGGTGCACGTCACGCTGACGCCGCTGTTGGTCATGATGAAGCAACTGGGCATTCAAGGCACGCTGCCGGCACTGATCCCACCGTATGTGGTCTTTGGCTTGCCTTTTCAGATCTTTGTCATGCGTGGCTTCTTCCGCACCGTACCTTCGGAGCTACTAGAAGCAGCCCGCATCGACGGCGCCACCGAATGGGGCAATTTCTGGCGTATTCTCATGCCACTTTCGACCCCGGCGTTGGCGACATTGTTTATCATCGACGCGCTGGCCACCTGGAATGAACTGCTCATTGCGCTGGTTTTGATCAGTTCCAATGCGTCGCGCACCGTGCCGGTTGGCTTGCTACAGTTTCAGGGACAGTTTTCGTCACAGTACACGCAGTTGATGGCCGGTGTGCTGATCTCGATCGCGCCAATTCTCCTACTCTATGTTTTCTTGCAGCGCTTTATGGTAGCGGGGCTCACCGCTGGGGCCGTGAAGGAATAGAATGATTCGTGATGAGGTTGAACCAGCCATGAACGAAGTCACCCACCCGTGGCAAGCGGTCGAACTGAGCCTCACATCCAGTCGAACCTATGACAACCCCTACACCGACGTGGAGGTCTTCGCCCGCTTTCGCCATGAAAGCGGTGTCGAATTGCTGCGTCCGGCATTTTGGGATGGCGAAAACATCTGGAAGGTGCGTTTCGCCTCGCCGCTGGCTGTGGGAAGCTGGCAATGGCAAAGCTTCAGCGCGCCGCGCGACCCGGGGCTGTGCGGGCAATGGGGGGAGGTGCGCGTCGAACCAGGGGATTCCGCCAACCGCTTCCAGCGTCACGGTTTCTGGCACATTCCAACTGGTCAGCGCAACTTGCGCCACGCCGATGGCGCCCCTGCCCTGCTCGTGGCCGATACAGCCTGGGCGCTGCCCTGGCGCGCCACGCATGAGCAATGCGAGGTCTACGCACAAGATCGCCAGTCGAAAGGCTTCAACGCGGCGTTGTTGATGTCTGTTCAGCCAGACCGTCGTGCTCGCGGCCCGCGCAGTCGCAGCGAACACGACGGTTTCGATGTCGGCTTCGAGGATCTGCCGGATGGTCACATCAACCAGATCAATATCGCCTATTTTCAGTATCTTGATCGCCTGGCTGAAATTCTGCAACGTCACGAAATTGTCCCGGTCTGGAACCCGGTTTTTCACGGCTATGGCTGGAAGGGGCTGGATGTGGCCGGGTTGGTGATCCCCCCCATTGAATATGCCCGCTATTGCCGTTACTTGGTGGCGCGTTACGGCGCACACCCTGCCATCTGGCTAGTTGCAGCAGACGGGGATGGGCTTGCTCCGGGTGTAGACCCAGGTGGCTGGGAGATCGAGCGCTGGGATGCCTATCAACACCCCACGGGCATCCATTATGCCCCGCACCAAGACCCGTGGGCCTATCAAGATCGTCCCTGGCTCGACTTTCAGTGGTGCCAGACGGGCCACAATGGCGAACACGTTCCCCAGCGCGTCGCGACGATGTGGGAAAAACGCCCGGTCAAAGCGATTGCCAATGGCGAGCCGACCTACGAGCATATCGGCGACCCTGGACGAGCAGCCGGCTGGTGGCAGGGGCACGAAGCCTGGAACAACCTGACGGCTGGCGGCACGATGGGAGTCGTTTATGGCGCTGGCAGCCTATGGCAGTGGCGTCTCGATACGCAGGAGGAACACCAGGAATGGTGTATGGCGCGCACTGCAGGCTGGCGCGAGGCGCTCGATTTCGAAGGCTCAAGGTACGTCGGAATCCTCTCCCGAATCTTCGAAGACCTGCCCTTTGCCGAAATGAAGCCTGACTATTGCCACACCTATGGGCGGGCCGGGCTGATCGTGCGAGGCAAGCTCTTCATTGTTTACCTACCCAATGGGGGCGATCTGCAACTTGAGCAGGTCAGGAGGGATGACCTGCCGCAAAAGCACCGCGTGATTGACCCAACAAGTGGCGCCATCCTTGCCAGCGGCGAAGGCCACAATCTCATTGCCATGGAGGCCGGCGCGCCGCGCGTGGTGGTCTTTGCTGACGTTGACCATGTTTGAACCATACCGGAAAAGCCAATGAATGATCAAACCGAACAATGGGGTATTTTCGAACTTGCGCTCAATGGCAACGTGGATGGCAATCCCTTCCGCGATGTTCAATTTTCGGGGCAATTTTCCCACAAACACCGCACGATCGAAGTCGATGGCTTTTATGATGGCGCGCCCAATGGGCGCCCGATCTATCGCATTCGCTTTATGCCCGATGTGCAAGGCGAATGGCATTTCCGCACACAGAGCAATCTGGCCGAGTTGAACGGCAAAGAGGGGAGCTTTACCTGCGTTGCGCCCAGGGCTGGCAATCATGGACCGGTGCGCGTCGCCAACACCTATCACTTTGCCTATGCTGATGGCACGCCCTACAAGCAGATCGGCACCACCTGCTATGTCTGGAATCTGCAAGGGGCGGCATTGGAGGCGCAGACATTGGCAACGCTGGCGCAGTCACCTTTCAACAAGATTCGCTTCTGCGTTTTCCCCAAACATTATCGGTACAACGAGAACGAGCCGGAAAATTACCCGTATCCCTGCCTGTCGAAGGGCAGCAGCCAATGGAACGGCAGTTGGATGGTCGATCTGCAATCGGGTTGGTCGTTCGATTTTGAGCGTTTCGATCCGGCCTATTTCCAACATCTTGACCAGTGCGTCGGGCAACTACGCGAACTGGGCATCGAAGCCGACATCATCCTCTTCCACCCCTACGACCGCTGGGGCTTTGCTACGATGGACGCCGAACACGATGACCGCTATCTGCGCTACGTCGTGGCGCGGCTGGCAGCTTATCGGAATGTCTGGTGGTCGATGGCCAACGAGTACGACCTGATGGATGGCAAGTCGATGGCAGACTGGGATCGCTTCTTCCGTGTGGTGCAGGAGAGTGATCCTTATCAACATCTGCGCTCGATCCACAACTGCCGTGAGCTCTATGACCACGCCAAACCCTGGGTGACGCACCAGAGCATCCAGCGCCCCGATCTTTCCCAAGCCATTCTCTGGCGGCAGCAAGCGGCAAAGCCAGTGGTGGTTGACGAATGTTGTTACGAAGGCGATATTCCGATGGGGTGGGGCAACATTTCGGCGCGCGAGATGGTGCACCGCTTCTGGCAGGGCACGGCGCATGGGGCCTATGCGGGACACGGTGAAACCTACCTCCACCCGCAGGCAATTCTTTGGTGGTCCAAAGGGGGCGTGCTCCACGGCGAAAGCGCGCCGCGGCTGGCCTTCCTGCGCCAGATCCTCGAAGCCGGTCCGGCCGACGGGTTGGAGCCAATCGAGGAGATTATGCAGATGCATCCCTGTGCCGGCAAAGCGCACAGCTACTACCTGATCTATCTTGGCGTGTCGCAGCCTGCCCTGCTCGAGATCACGCTACCCGAAGGCGAAGAGTACCGCGCGGAAGTGATCGACACGTGGGGCATGACGGTGACGCAAGGCGAGGTTTATCACGGGCGAGTGGACATCGCCATGCCGGGCAAGGCTTATCATGCGTTGCTGCTGCGGAGATTGCCGGAAGCCCTGCCGTCGCGGTCTTGATCGGGTCAACCCAGAAACAGAATCCGGAGAAAAATGATGCGCATTCTCATGATTGGCGGGACAGGATTGATCAGCAGTTCGATTACGCGCGATCTGGTGGCACGCGGCGATGACGTCGTTCACTATAACCGTGGAAAGTCCGACCTCTATCCCAATCCGCCGGGCGTGACGACCATTCACGGTGACCGCACCGATTACCCCGTCTTCGAGCGGCAGATGGCTGAGTTGGGCTATTTCGATTGCGTGATGGACATGGTGGGCTATCAGCCAGATGACGCGGTGAGCGCGGTACGCGCCTTTCGCGGGCGAAGCGGACAGTACATCTTTTGCAGCACCGTTGATGTCTATCGCAAACCGGCCAGCCGCTACCCCTACACAGAATCTGAGCCCTATGGCGGACTGAACGCCTACAGCCGCAACAAGGTTGCTCAGGAGAAGACGCTGCTCGACGCTCATCACCCAATTGAATTCCCGTTGACGATCATTCGCCCGGCCTACACCTATGGCGAAGGCCGTGGCCCCATTCACACGTTTGGCGGCAGCACCACCTATGTGGATCGCATCCGCAAAGGCAAGCCGATTGTGGTGCACGGTGACGGCAGCTCGTTCTGGGTGGCCTGCCATCGCGACGATGTTGCGCACACCTTTGTCGCCGCGGCGGGCAAGGCGCACACCTTTGGCAAAGTCTATCACGCTGCCGGTGAGGAGTGGTTGACCTGGAACGAGTATCACGAACAGGTAGCGGCGGCCATCGGCGCGCCTGAGCCCATGTTGGTGCATATCCCGACCCATGTACTGGCGCAGTTTGCGCCGCAGCAAGCCGCCATTACCGTTGAAAACTTCCAGTTCAACAACATCTTCGACAACGGCGCCGCGCGCACCGATCTCGATTTTCACTATACGATTCCTTGGATCGACGGGGTGCGACGAATGGTCACCTGGTTGGAGCAGCAAGGCAAGATCGAAAACAGCGACGCCAATCCCTTCGAGGATCGACTCATCGCAAAGTGGTACGAAGCAGTCGGTCAGGGGGGGGCGATTGAGTAAAACGACACGATCGCAGGGGAAACTGAGCATGGGGCGGCATGCAATCGCCAAAGATCTGCGGCAAAACGCGGTGCTGTACCTCATGGCATTGCCGGGGATTGTGGTGCTCTTTGTCGTCAGCTACCTACCGATGCCCGGCATCATCCTTGCCTTCAAGAATTATAAACCGGCGGCTGGTATCTGGGGCAGTCAATGGGTTGGACTGTACAACTTCGGCTTCTTGCTCAACTCAGGAATTGCCTGGCAGATCATTCGCAATACGCTGCTGCTCAATACCTTGTTCATCATTACAGCCCAGGTCTGTTCGCTGACGATGGCGGTCATGATCAACGAGATCTATCATCGCTACATTAGCAAGGTTTTTCAGTCGATCCTGTTTTTCCCGCACTTTGTTTCCTGGGTCTTGGTGGGTTATTTCACCTACGCTTTCCTCAACAGCGACACCGGCTTTGTGAATTCGGTGTTGGTGCAGATTGGTTGGCAGCCAGTCAACTGGTACGCCGAACCGTTGGCATGGATACCCATCCTGGTCTTTCTCAGCGTGTGGAAAGGGCTGGGGTACTTCACGATCATTTATCTGGCGGGTATGTTGGCGCTCAATCCTGAATACCTGGAAGCAGCTCGCATCGATGGCGCAAGCAAACTGCAAGAAATCTGGTATATCAATTTGCCGCTGATCCGCCCGCTGGTGATCATCAACGTACTGTTGGCAATTGGGCGGATCTTCTATGCCAACTTCGACTTTATCTGGAACGTGACGCGTGACACCAGCTTGCTGCTGGAAACAACCAATGTCATCGACACTTTTGTGTTCCGCTCCCTGGCGGCGCTGGGAAACTTCAACCTTGCCGCTGCGGCTGGTTTCTTTCAGGCCATCATGGGATTCATGCTGGTCATCCTTGCCAATTGGGCCGTGAAACAGATCGACTCAGAGCAGGCATTGTTCTAGACAAAGCAATCATGGCGAAACTGAGCTACCGAACCACCACACAAATCTGGCAGGGGACAATTATCGTGCTGATTGGCATCGTCTGCATGATCTTTGTGATTCCGCTCGTTCTGATCGTATCTGCTTCGTTGACCGAAACAAGCGCTCTGGCGAACGTCGGCTATCGCCTGATTCCGCCCGTTTTCAGCACAGAAGCCTATCAATTCCTGCTGGTCGACCCTTCCGTGGTTGGCCGGGCCTACGGCGTATCATTGTTTGTCACCGTGGTCGGTACGACTGTGGGCGTGTTCATCATGGCCATGTTAGCCTATGTGCTTTCGCGCCGCCAGTTTCGACTGCGCGGGGCGCTTACGTTCTATGTCTTCTTTACAATGCTTTTCAACGGCGGTCTGGTGCCTTATTACATCACCATCACGCGAACCCTCCATCTGAAGAACACCGTCTGGGCCTTGATCATTCCATATCTGGTCGTACCATTTTTTGTATTGCTATTACGCACATTTTTCTTGACGCTGCCCAAAGACCTGTTTGATGCGGCTAAGATCGACGGCGCCGATGAATGGCACAGTTTCTTTCGGATCGCCGTACCACTGTCGACCCCGGCTATCCTCACGGTAGCGCTCTTCTTGTTACTGCAATATTGGAATGATATGTACCAGGCGTTGCTCTTTATCGAGGGCAACGCTCTCTCGCCGCTCCAATATACATTGTACAAGATGATCGCCAACATGTCGCAGATCAGTGAACTGGCCACCCAAGTCGGCAAGCCAGTGCCGGCGCTTTCGGTGCGCATGGCAATGGCGGTGCTCGCGCTGGGACCGATCCTGGTGGCGTTCCTATTTGTCCAACGCTATTTTGTACGCGGGATCACGTTGGGTGGCATCAAGGGAGACTGAGCAGGAGGTGAGCGCAAACAAAAAGTGCAGGCTGGCTGGCTTGAGAAGCTGGATGAGGGAGGCAGAGGAGGGAATTGGGAAAAATTGAAGATAAACTCCGTGGTTCGTGACAGTACTTGGCAAATGGCCAAAACAATCGGTTATCAAGAGTACGGGTTCTTCACAATACAGCTTTGGGGAGGCGTCTATGCGTAAGACTTCGATCATCTACATGACCTTTGGGTTGTTGGCGATCCTGAGCGTTTTGCTGACATCCTGCGTTGCGCCAGTGGCACCGAACGGCTCGGCTGGTGCCGAGCCGGCTGCCGTCGGCGAAGTTCCAGTGCTGGATTTCTATTTTGTGGCGTATCAGTATAAAGATGAGGACATGGCCCAAGTGGAGGCCGCCGCCAACGAAATCCTTGCGAAGGAGATCGGAGCAAAGGTCAAGTTCCATCCGATGACCTTCACTGACGCGCCTACCAAGGGTTCGCTGGTCTTGAATTCGGGCGAGCCATGCGACCTGATGGTCTTCAGTGGTTTCAACCCGTTCGCGCCGGCAGTCACCACGGGCGGGCTTCTGCCGCTGGATGATCTGTTGCCGAAATACGCACCGACTGTACTTGGCAACTTCTCGGAAGATATCTGGAACGTGGTGAAGCGGGATGGCAAGACGTACGGGGCCATCAACTTCCAGGGTGGCGGTATCTCGAAAGCAGCTTTTTGGACACGCCAAGACCTGCTTGATAAATATGGTTTCGACTGGCAGCAAGCCACGACACCTGAAGCCTGGGAACCGTTCTTCGATCAGATCCTGGCGAACGAAGAGGGTGTCGTACCGTTGATCTCCAGCGATCCATTTTGGGGACGGCACTGGTGGCCGAACCTGTACGGCTACGACCCGATCAACACCTCCATCGGCAGCAAAGGCTTCGGCGGCCTGTTGGGCGTCAAGCTAGACGATCCCACCCTCAAGGTGGTGGCCGCTCCCTGGACGCCAGAATACAAAAAAGCTGCCGAGATGGGCCGTAGTTGGTATAACAAGGGTTACTACTTGAAGACACCGC
>Ga0335397_10007200_pt1 | contig 14213 bp, 14 predicted proteins | sample MAT04_FD_205740 | JGI IMG/M metagenome (GOLD analysis project Ga0335397, IMG submission 205740) | Freshwater microbial communities from Lake Fryxell liftoff mats and glacier meltwater in Antarctica - MAT-04 (spades assembly) (version 2) ...
GCCACGGCGCCGCCGGCCGCCGAGGTGATGGCCGAGGTGGCCGACTTTTGCCGCGGCGCAGCGCTGGTGGCGCACAACGCCAGCTTTGACCGGGGTTTCTGGCAGCACGAGATGGCGCTGGCCCAGGCAGAAGGCCGATTACCGGATGCGGATGCGGATGCGGATGTTGGCCGGGGCGGGGCATTGCCCGAATTCGGCTGCACCCTGCTGCTGTCGCGCCGGCTCTGGCCCGAGGTGCCCAACCACAAGCTGGGCACCTTGGCGCGCTGGCATGGCATCACGGCCACCGGCCGCGCCCACCGCGCACTGGCCGACGCCGAAATGGCCGCCGAGCTGTGGCTGCGCATCACCGACGATGTGCAAAAGCGCTTTGCCGCGAGCGTGCCGTTTGGCCTGCTGTGCGCCTTGCAGCGCACGCCGCGGCACCAACTGGCGCGCTGCGTGACGCGTTACTTCGACCAGGCTTGAGCCCGAAGCACCGGGCTGGCCCGGCCGTTTACTTGACGGTGACCCGCACCGGCTGCACCGCTCTCACCTCGGCCTCCCACGGGCGTTTCAACTCGAAGCGCAGCTGGCGCTCACCAGGCTTGTCGCAGGTCAGCACAAAGCGTTGCAGCGCCGGGCCGCCCACGCCTGCGCCGGCCGGCTGGCTGTCGGCGGCCGTCAGGCTGCAGCCGGCGGGCGCGGCCGGTGCCTGCCAGGTCACGCCGGCGCCCGGCATGGATTCGAGCTCGATGGTCAGCGCGTGGCCGGCGCTGGCGTGCAGGTGCAGGGGGGCATGGTCGATGGCGGGCATGGGGATCTCCGTTAAGGGGGTGACGGCGGCCGGTCGCATCATGCGCCCGGCCGCCGGGTTGGCGCCGCTCAGTGCCAGCCGCTCAGTTCCAGCCGGTCAGTTCCAGCCGTTGCTGGGGGCGGTCTGCCAGCGCCGCCACAGGCCCAGGTCGGTGCCGCGCACAAACACCTCCATCCGGCCGTCCTTGTTGCTGGCCATGGCCTGGTCGCCGACGATGCCGCCGCCCAGTGAGCCCCAGCCGCTCCAGCCGGCGTTGGGCGCGGTTTGCCAGACATGCCACAGCGCGCCGTCGGTACCGCGGGCATAGGCTTCGAGCCGGCCGTCCTTGTTGCGGCCCAGCGCCGGGCTGCTGGTGATCTTGCCGCCCAGCGCGACCCAGCCGGCCCAACTGGTGTTGGGCGCCACCTGCGAGATCGACCACAGCGCACCGTCGCTGCCGCGGCCCAGCACCGCCAGCCGGCCGTTGGCATGGTTGCCCACGGCCAACTCGCTGGTCAGCACGCCGCCCAGCGAGGCCCAGCCCGACCAGCCGTTGTTGGGCGCGGTCTGCCAGACATGCAGCAGCGCACCGGTGTTGCCGACCATGAAGACCTCGATCCGGCCGTCCAGGTTGCGACCGGCCACCGGGTTGCCCGAGAACTGCACACCCCGCGAGGCCCAGCCGCTCCAGCCCTGATTCGCGCCCTTTTGCCAGACATGCCACAGCACACCATCGCTGCCACGTGCAAACACCTCCATCCGGCCGTCGGCATTGCGGGTGGCGCTGGGGTCGCTGGTGATCACGCCGCCCAGCGAGGCCCAGCCGCTCCAGCTGCCGTTGGGGACGGTCTGCCAGACATGCCACAGCGCGCCGTCGGTGCCACGCGCAAACACCTCCAGCCGGCCATCGGCCGTGTTGGTCACGGCCGGCACGCTGGTGATGACACCGCCGCGCGAGGCCCAGCCGCTCCAGGTGCCGCCGGGGGTCATCTGCCAGCAGTGCCACAGCGCGTTGTCGGTGCCGCGGGCAAAGGCTTCGAGCCGGCCGTCCTTGTTGCTGCCGACCACCGGCTCGGTGGTGAGCCTGCCGCCCAAGGGTTGCCAGCCAGAGGCCGGCAACTTGACGCCGGTGGCGCCGTACATCGGGAAGAACTGGCCATTGAACTTCAGGTCGCTATAGGCGATCTTGCCAAAACCGCCGATGCCCCAGGTCACGTCCCAGGAGTTCTTGATGATCCAGCACTGCTCGGCCTCGGAGTACCCGATCACCAGTACGCAGTGGCCGCCGACCTTCGCGCCCGACACATGGTGGTAAACGCCGCCGCCATAGTTGAAGAAATCGTTGTAGACGTCCAGGCAGCCGGTCACCGGGCCGACGTTGCTCAGGTGGTTCTTGGCCGCGGTGGCGTCGCCCAGCGCATGGCGCGCGGTGATCTTGGTGGTGCGGTTGGCGCGGTCGGGTGCCAGCTTGCACTGCGGCGGGCTGCCATAAATGTTGTTGCCCGGAAACGCCGACGGGTACGGGAACGCCGCCTCGTCACAGACGCCGCGGGCCAGCACCTGGTCCAGGCACTGATCGGGCCACCAACCGCTGCAGTTCGCGCCGTGTGACGAGCAGAAGTGCGAGTCGGCCTCGGACAGGTCGATCCAGCGGCCGGTTTCGATGTGGGCCATGGACTCGATCAGGCCGACCGAGCCAAACGACACGCAGGAGCCGCAGCCGCCCTGGTTGCGCACCGGGCTGACATGGTTGCCGCCCTTGTTGCGCCAGTCCACTGCCGCGGCAAAGCCCGGTGCCGCCGCCAGCATCGGCGCAGCGGCCGTGGCCGCCATGAAGCTGGCGGACTCGGCGCTGGGGATCGCACCCAGCAACTTGGCGCGGGCCTGCTCGTCGAGCTTGGACACTTCGGTCTCGGCGCTGTGCCAGCGGGCCTTTTTCTTGGTCAGTGTGGTGGCGAGCGCTTTCGCAGTGATCGGTTTGGTAGCCATCAGCGTCTCCTGGATGCGGTTGGCCGCGACCGACACCATGCCGGGCAGCGGGATCGCCATCTTGGGCGCCTGGCCAGAGGCCGCAATCCCTATCCCGTTGGCGCATCGCCAAACCGGGGGATGGCCGCAGGCCCCACCCGCCGCGCTTGAAAAATGTCACGTCAGCACCATCTGTGCAGGATGTTTGTGGGCGTTTGGGGAACTGAGTTACCGTGCGCCTGCTCATAGATGGCACAGTGCCGGCTCCGCGGGTTGCGGCTGCCGACTTGGAATACTGGAGACTCCCCTGATGAAACACCTGCTGATTGCGATTTCGATGACCTTGGCGGCGCTCACCCTGGGCCTGGCGCCCGCTGATGCCGACGCCAAGCGCCTGGGCGCAGGCAAGCCTGCAGGCATGCAGCGCGCGGCCCCCACCAACGCCACGCCACAAAACGCACCGGCCAACACGGCCGCGGCGCCCGGCAACGCGGCCGCACCGGGCGCGGCCGCGGCAGCCACGCCCAAGCGCAACTGGATGGGCCCGCTGGCCGGTCTGGCAGCCGGGCTGGGCATCGCAGCGCTGTTCAGCCACCTCGGCATGGGCGCCGGGTTGGCCAACTTCGTGATGATCGCGCTGCTGGCCGTGGTGGCGGTGGTGGCGGTGCGCTTCATCATGGCCCGCATGCGCGGCGGGGCATCGTCCGGACCGCAGCTGGCGGGTGCCGCTGCCGGCGCTGGCGGGGCGTCGGGCGGTTGGCAGCCTCAGCCGGCGGCCACGCCGATCAACCTGTCGCGCAGCACGCTGGACACCGCGCCGGCCCTGCCGGCAGCGAGCACGCTGGCGGGTGCAGGCGCAGCCTCGACCGCCGCGACGGCCACACCCACAGCACCCGTCCTGCCCGGCGGCATGGACGCGGCGGACTTCGAGCGCCTGGCCAAAATGGTGTTCATCCGCCTGCAGGCCGCCAACGATGCCAGCAACCTCGACGACCTGCGCAAGTTCACCACGCCCGAGTTGTTTGCCTCGTTGCGGCTGGACCTGCAGGACCGCGCCGGCGCCAAGCAGCAGACCGACGTGGTGCAGATCGACGCCAAGGTGGTCGAGTGCGCCCGTGAAAACGGCCAGGACATCGTGACCGTGCGCTTCACCGGCCTGATCCGCGAGGCGGCCGAAGCCGGCGCCGAGCCCTTCAACGAGCTCTGGCACCTGGTGCGCGCGGCCGATGGCCACGGCGACTGGGCGATTGCAGGCATCACGCCAGTGCAGTAAGGCTGGCGACTGCCAGGCCTGCGGGCTTGGCGCGTGCAACGGCGGCCCAGGCCGCCGTTTTCACGTCCGCCGTTCCGGCACGCCTTTGCCACCGCCCGCGGCTGACTACACTCGCCGCTTCGCTCACAAGCAAATGTTGTTTGGCCACTTTGCTTGACCCCCGCCGGGGGCGGGCGGCCTCGGCCTGCCGGGGGCGCTTTTAGGGCTGACATTTCAGGCACTGCTCGTGAACCGTACCTTCTTCAAGAACCCCATCGCCGTCCAGGCCCTCCAGGCCAACAGCGCAGCCGTACCCCGCTGGCTGCTGGCCGGCGCGCTGGCTGCTGTCCTGGGCCTTACCGCCACCGGCGTTGCTGCGCAGGCGCCACCTGCTGCGGCTTCTGCACCTGGCGCGGCGGCGTCGGCACCGTCGGTGCGGCCCGAGGTGGGCAAGCCACTGCAGGCGGCGCAGGACGCCGCCAAGGCGGGCAACTACAAGGACGCATTGGCCCGGGTGGCCGAGGCCGAGGCGATGCCCGGCCTGACGCCCTACGAGCTGCACATCACCCAGCGCATCAAGGGGCCGGCCGCGTTGGGCGCCGGAGAGGTGGCCCTGGCCATCGTCAGTTTCGAGGCGGTGCTGGTCTCGCCGCTGCTGCCGGCTGCCGACCGCTCACCGATCACCGAGACCACCGTCAAGCTGCTGCTGCAGCAAAAAGACTATGGCCGCGCCGCCGGCTGGATGAAGACCTACCTGGCCGAAGGCGGTGCCAATCCGGAGATCCGCCGGCTCTACCCACAGGTGCTCAGTGTGCAGGGCGACCATGCCGGTGTGCTGCGCGAGCTGGCGCCGTTGCTCGCCGCCGACGCGGCCGCCAAGCGCACCACGCCCGAGGCCACGCTGCGTTTGCTGGCGGCCAGCCAGAGCGCGCTGAAGGACATGACGGCCTACACCCTCACGCTGGAGAAGCTGGCCACCAGCACGGGCAAGCCCGAATACTGGGCCGAACTGATCGCCCGGGCCGGCCGTCGCGACGGTTTTGCCGAGGATCGCCTGCGCCTCGACGTCTACCGCTTGCGCCGGGCCACCGGTGTGCCGCTGGAGGCCGGCGAGCTGGGCGACATGGCGGTGCGGGCCCAGCAAGCCGGTCTGCCGGCCGAGGCCCAGGCGCTGCTCGACGAGGGCTTTGCCAGCGGCCTGCTCGGCAAGGACGCCAACGCGGCGGCCGACAAGAAGCTGCTCGAGACCGCCACCAAGGCGGCCGTGCTGGACAAGGCCGGGCTGGCCGACGGCGAGGCCAGCGCGCTCAAAGGCAAGGACGGCAATGCTGCCGTCAACCTGGGCCTGGCGGTGTCGGCCACCGGTGCGCACGAGCGGGCGTTGGCGCTGATGGTGCAAGGCCAGGCCAAGGGCGGCTTGCGCCGGCCCGACGACGCGATGCTGCACCTGGGCCTGGCGCAGTGGCGCGCCGGCAAGACCGACGAAGCCAAGGCCAGCTTCGCGGCGGCCAAGGGCGCCGACGGGGTGGGCGATCTGGCGCGGCTGTGGGTGTTGTACCTGGGCAGCCCGGCACGCAAGTGAGTGCGGGCTTGGCAGCCTGGCCAAACGGGGCCGGGCGGTGCGGCTCACCGCTTTGGCTTCAACCTGGGATCCGGGCCCCGGGCGCGGCATCCGGCCGTCGCCGGAACATGCCCCAGCCCTCCATCGTCAGCACTGGCGCGCGGTGCTGGTTCAGCACCTCCCAGCGCGACCGCACCAGGCCCACGCCGGGCCGGCTGTTCATCGGCCGGGCTTCGAGCACGGTCAGCCGCACGCTGAGGATGTCGCCAGGGCAGACCGGCTTGAGCCAGCGCAGCTGGTCGATGCCCGGGCTGCCCAGGCTGGCGGCGTCCAGCAGGTAGTCGTCGCACATCATGCGCATCGTCATCGCGCAGGTGTGCCAGCCGCTGGCCGACAACTGGCCAAACAGCGAGGCCTCGGCAGCGGTGTCGTCGAGGTGAAAGGGCTGCGGGTCGAACTGGCGGGCAAAGTCGAGCACCGCCTCGCGGCTGACCGGCATCTGGCCGAACTCGCGCACCGACCCGACCTGGAAGTCCTCCCAGTAGTGCTTGAAGCGGCGCTCGGCAGCGGGCGTGGCGGGCGCATTGTCTGGGGCTGAGGTCATCGGCAGGAAAGGGGATAGCGAGGTCGTGATGCGGGCCGCACACAGCGCAAGCCCCTGCGATGAGCATAGCGGCGCGCCGCCGGCGGCCGGTGTCAAGCCGGTGACCCGGGCAGAATGCGGCGCTGTCGTGCCTGGCACGTTTCCCCCCCACAAGGATTCCACCATGGGCGCTCTGATCCTGGGTCTGCTGCTGTTTCTGGGCATGCATTCGGTACGCATCTTTGCCCAGGGCTGGCGCAGCCAGGTCATCGCGCAGCGCGGTCCGGGGGCCTGGAAGGGCCTGTACACGGTGGTCTCGCTGGTCGGTTTTGGGCTGATCGTCTGGGGCTACGGCCAGGCTCGGCTGTCGCCGCAGGTGCTGTGGGTCAGCCCGGTCTGGACGCGACACCTGGCGGCTCTGCTGATGTGGCTGTCGCTGGTGCTGCTGGTGGCGGCCTACTACCCGCGCAACCCGATCAAGGCGCGGCTGCACCATCCGATGGTGCTGGCGGTCAAGGTCTGGGCGCTGGCCCACTTGCTGGCCAACAACACGGTGGCCGATGTACTGCTGTTCGGCAGTTTTCTGGTCTGGGCGGTGCTGGACTTCCGCTCGTCGCGCCAGCGTGACCGGGCGGGCGCCGTGCGTTATGCCGCCGGTACCACCGCGGCGGGCGTCGGGACGGTGCTGGTGGGCACGCTGGTCTGGGCGGCGCTGGCCTTCTGGGGCCACGCCGTGTTGTTCGGCGTGCGGCCGTTTGGCGGCGCCTGATCAGTTTTTGGCAGTGGGGCCAAACAGCTGGTCGAACACGGTCTGGCCTTCAAGCTCCCGCGCGTCCAGGCCTTTCAGCACCTCGCGCAACGGTGGCTGGCGGCGGCTGGGGGACTCAGGCAGCAACCCGCCGGCTTCGGTAGGCTGCCACTCGCGGCCGGCAGCGGGGCTGGGGGTGGGGGCCGTGGGCCTGCGTCGGTGGATCATCGTGGGTTGATTCTGCGTGCGGTCAAGCCGCGCTGAGACGCAAAACAGGCCAGTGCAGGCGGCTCAGTTCGTGACCGCCTGCACCCAATTGGCAATGTTGTTGGCCCAGCCTGGTCCCTCAGAATAAAGTTGCCGACTGGTCAGCACCGTCGCCAAACGCTCGGGCTCGCGTCAAAGAACGCTGCCAACTGACCTGGTGCGCTGGCCGGCACTGCTCGCGGTGGCACTGGTAACGCACGTCGGGTCACGCCTGCCGTGGCGGACTGGCGCTCTCGGCACTTATGTGGAGCCGTTGTGCCCGGGCCCGAGTTGCAGTGTCGTTCTCCGAAGGAGAAACACGGTTCGTCCAACCGGCCGCTGCGCACGGTTGATACTTGTGCATAGGGGTCGATAGCTGGCGCACCGGGTCCGAATCAGCCTGCCGAGTACCGGACATCGGTAACGGTGAGCCGTCGAGATCGGAGACGCGTTGGCGGGTCACGGCCGTCCTCTGGTTGACCTTGCGATTCGGTCGATTTACGATAATGCAAATCGTAAATATGGAGTTCAGAATGTCCGAGCCGACCACCATGTCCAGCAAGGGCCAGGTCACGATTCCGCGTGACGTGCGCGAGCGGCTGGGCCTGCAGGCCGGCGACAAGATTGCCTGGTCGCTGCTGAGCAATGGCACTGTCGTCGTGCGGCCGAAGACGCGGCGCCTGGTCGACCTCGTCGGCATGCTGACGCGGCCGGGCCAGCCGGGCGTCAGCGTCGACGAGATGCGTCCGCCGGAATGAGTGCGGCCATCGACACCAACGTGCTTGTGCGTGTGCTCGTGCAGGACCCGACGGCTGCGGCTCAGTGCGCTGCGGCCAAACGTGTGGTTGCCGAGGCCTCTGCCAGCGGCGAGCCGCTCCTCATCACGCTGTGCGCGCTGCTGGAAACCGAATGGGTCCTTCGCAGCCGCTACAAGGTCGACCGGGCGTCGATGACCGCAGCCGTCATCGCGATGCTCGAGACGCCAGGCATCGAGTTCGAACACGCGCCGACGGTCGAAGAGGCCCTGTACCTCTTTGAGCAGTACCCATCGGCCGACTTCGCGGATTGCTTGCTCTTGGCGCGTGCAACGCACCTGGGCCGCGACCGCTTCCTGACTTTTGACGCCGGCGCAGCCAAGCTGCCGCGTGTGGAGTTGGTGCAATGATTTTGAAAGGGCCCCACCTCGGCGGCTATGGCACAGGAGGCAGGCCGATCTGCTCCCGAATGGCCGGTTCCGGGCGGTGAATTCGCTCACACGACCGGCCGGTTTGGCTCGATAGCGTACTTTTCGGTGCCCTGAGCAGCAGACCCTCGAAGGGTCGTCGACGCTGAACCTGGCAGGCCGCGGGCACGGTGGCAGTCTGCAGCCCGCCGGGTGTTTTGGTGCAGGACCTGCGAGGTTTCAGCTGCGTATCGGGCAATCAGGTGCCCGATCAAGGGTGGCAGTTGCGTAGTCAACTTCGTTGTTCAAACCGCAACCAGAATCGTACGCAGAGACGCAAGGTTGGCAACTTTGATCGAGGGTGCAATCACACCGCCTCACTGCAGGAACCCACGCAAATTCTCGCTGCCATTTGGCAACTTTGTTTCTGAGCGACCTCGGCCGCCCAGAAACTCAGAAGCTCAGCCGCAGCCCCGCAGACAACGCCCTGGCACCGGCCGGGGTCAGGTCGCGCGCGGTGCGCAGTGCGCTGGCGTTGGTGGCCAGTGCATTGCCCAGGTTGCTGAGCTTGAGCGTCCACACCGCATCGGCCCCGCCCAGGCGCTGTTGCCAGCCGGCCCACAGGTCAACCAGCGTGGCACCGTCGGTGGCGATGTCGCTGGACGGCACCCGGTTCTGGCGCGCCACGACCTTGGCTTGGGCGCCCGCGCGCCAGGCGCCTTGGGTGGCCTCCAACCCGACTTGCAGCCGCATCGGCGCGATGCGGGGCAGCGGCTCACCGGTGCGCAGGTTGTCGCCGCGCAGCCAATCCAGGCCGGCGGTGGCGTCCAGCTGCCAGGGGCCGGTCAGCAGGCGTTGGCGGCCTTCGAGCTCCAGGCCGTAGAGCCGGGCCGGCACGCCGGTAAAGCGGTACTCCGGCACAGCCGTGCTGCCGCCAGCGCCGTCCGGCACCTGCACATCGACACCGCTGGCATCCAACGCGATGTAGTTGGCAAAGCGGGTCTGGAACAGCGCGGCGTGCAGGTGGCTGGTGCCCTGCTGCCACTGCAGGCCCAACTCGACGTGGCGGCTGCGCTCGACCTGCTGGTTGACATCGCCGCGCTCGTAGGTGCCGGTGGCCACGTGCACGCCGTCGGCAAACAGCTCGTAGTAAGCGGGGCTGCGCTCGGTGCTGCCCAGGGTGGCGCTGGCGCGCCAGCCGGCGGCCAGCGGCAGCACGGCGCCCAGCGACAGGCTGTGCGGGCTGAAACGGCGTGACGTGGCGGCACCGAAGTGCGGGTCCGCCCCGGCCGCGTCGCCCGCCGATCGAACCTCGGCCTGCTCCAGCCGGGCGCCGGCCGACACGGTCGCGCCCGGCAGCGCCAGCTCCTGCAGCACAAAGACACCGTTGGAGCGGGTGTGCGAGGTCGGCACAAAGGCCTCCGCGCCCAGTGCCGAGAAGTCCAGCCGCTCCAGCTGCAGCCCCAGCACACCACCCAGCTTGCCGCCCCACAGTGCCAGCGGCGTCTGGCGGGCCTGCAGCCGCAACTCGCTGCCTTCGCTCTTGAAGGTGGTGCCGATGGCGCCGCTGCCCTCGACCTCTTCGTGCTGGTAGCGGGTCTGGCTGGCCTGGAAGCTAAAGCCCTGCACCGGCCCACCCAACTGGCGCCGCTCACCGGCCAGTTGCAGGCGTTGGCGCTGCATGCGGATCGTGACATCGGGCTCCACCGTGACGCCGTAGTCGTTGCGGTAGCTGTCCAGCGCGGCACCGACAAAGCCTTGCGCGTCGGCCCACGAGCCGCCCAGCGCCGCGGCCCGGCTCTTGCCCGCGCTGTTGGCAACGCGGGTGGCCTCGGGCAGTGCCTGGCCGTCGCGCTGCGGCACAAAGCGCGGCGTGCGCAGGTCGCTGCTGTCGCGCTGGGCGGCGTCCAGATGCCAGCTCAGGCCGCTGCTGCGTCCTGTGGCGGCTGTGCCGTCCGCGGCACCCTGGCCGCCTTCCAGCACGACGGCGGCGGCACGCTCTTGTGCTGCACCGCCCAGCCGCAGCTCGGCCCGGCCGCCCAGGCCGCCCAGCAAGTCGCGCGGGATGCGGTTGTCCTGGGTGTTCACCACACCGCCGGTGGCGTTGCCGCCGTACAGCAGGGCGGCCGGGCCGCGCAGCACCTCGATGCGCTCGACCACCAGCGGGTCGATCGCCACCGCGTGGTCGAAGCTGAGGTTGGAGGCGTCGGCCGACGCGCCGCCGTTGTCCAGCAGCCGGATGCGGTCGCCGTCCAGACCGCGGATCACCGGCCGGCTGGCCTGCGGGCCGAAGCCGGTGGCCGATACACCGGCCAGGCCACTCAGCGTGTCGCCCAGCGTGCCGGCGCGGCGCTGCGCCAGCGCCTCGCCGGTCAGCACCGCGCTGGGCTGGGCCAGGGTGTCGCTGCCCAGCGGATTGCCGGTGATGACGACGCGGGTGGCGGGCGCGTCGGCGGCTGCCGCCGCGGGCCGGGTCGACGTGGTCGGCGCAAGCGGGGTGGCGGGTGAGGATGTGGCTGGCGGCGCGGCAGGTGTGGCCTGCGCCGCCGGGTTGGTGGTCTGGGCACCAGTGTGGGATGCGCCGGCTGCCAGCAGGGCGGCGGCAAGCGGGCTAAGGCACCAGCGCGCACGGCGGCGCGTCGGGGTGGATATTGAAGTCATGGGCAAACTCTTGTCGTGTTGTACCGGGCCGTGATCGGTGCGGGCCGCGCCAGCGCCATGCCGCCGGGCCGCCCCGATGGGCGGTGCGACGGTGCGGCGGTGCTGGCGGGCGGCGGCACCCGGGCCACGTCCCCTTTGCAGGCCGCCACCGGGGGTGGGCGGCGGGCCTGCGCGCTCAGGTCAGGGCCAACTGGCGCGGCGGCGCACGCGCCAGGTAAGGCGCGCCGGGGCGCGCTTGCAGTGCCGGCGGTGCCGGCCGGTTGCCGTGCAGGCCGCCCGGGCGAGCGGTCAACCACTGCAACCCCGCCGGCAGCGCCGCTGCACCCAAGGCCGCCAGCAGCAGGCAGACCTGGCACAGGCCGTCGGCGGGCAGCTCGGCGACGGTGGGGTCGGTGGCGGCTTTGACCGCCGCGCTGTCGGTTGCCACCACGGCCACACCGGCCGGCTGCAAGCGCACGTGCGACAGGCTGTGCAGCACCCCGAACTGCTGGGCAAACAGCAGCATCAGGGCCAGCGCAAAGGCTCGGGTGCGGGTGAACATCTGGTTGCGGAGCATAGCTGCTGTGCGTGAATCCCCGCGCATGGGCGTGGCCGCCAGCGTCCCTGGGCCGGCTGCTATCGAGCGGCGGCCCCCTCGGCCAGACCGGGACGACGCCTCTACCCTGCCCGTGCTGGACGCCGCCTTGCGCGGCCTGCTGGAGGCGCTGCTGCTGCTGTTGCTGTTGCTGGCGGCGGCGGCGGTGCCGGGGCTCGACCGGCCTGCTGGGTGCGCTGCTGAACGATCCGCCCGGCTTCGACCGCAGCCAGTTGCCGGCGCTGGACAGCAAGACCGCCAGCGTCTTCAGCCGGCAGTTGCTGCGGCAAGGAGCTGGTGGCCAGGCCCCCATTGGGGGGGGCGGCGCCGGGGGCCCCCTTTGCACCACCCGTCGGGTGATGGTGTCGGTGCCGGGGTGCACAGAAGATCGGTCTCAGTGCGATGTGCCTGCCGTTTCACCGCCGCCAGAGTGCCCCCCCCAACGCCGATTGACTGGAGCCCGACATGACCCCTCAGACCCCCTCTGCGTACAGCATCACCCCGGTGCGCTACGGCGCTGCAAGCAGTCTGGCGCTGGCGCAGGCTGCCGACCGCGCTGCCCACCAGGCGGCCACGCCGCCCGCTGGCATGGCAGGGGGGCCCGTGTCTGCGGACAGTGCCGGCGCCACAGCGGCCTGCGGTTGGTTCGAGTCGAGCTGGGACCTGCAGCAGGGCCTGGCCGTCAGCGAGTTGCCCGACCGTGACGGCGCGGCGGCGGCGCTGTGGTTCAGCGCGCTGGATGGCGCCTGCCCGGTGTCAGCGTGTCTGCAGTGACGGCAGCCTGAGCACTGGTTGGTGCCGCCGGTGCTCTTGATGCATTTGCCAGCGCTGGTAGGGCTGGCTTCGGCCGGACTGCGCCAGTGCCAGCTGCGTCACCCAGTCGTGGGTGCGCGACGGCGGTGCGGCGGCCACCCCCAGCGTGCCCCAGGCCAGCACCAGCGCGGGCACCCAGCGCGGGATACGCACGGCCGGGACCTGCGCTGACAGCAGGGCCAGTCCGCTGGCGCTGGCGCCCAGTGCAAAGCCTGCACCGACCTCGCTCCAGGAATGGACCCCCACCATCACCCGCGACACCGCCACCGCGGCCGCCAGGCTGTAACCCAGCACCAGGCTGGCGGTCTGCCAGCGCAAGGTCAGTGTGCCGGCCGACAGGCGCAGCAGCGGTGGCAGCACCGCGGCGGCAAACATCGCATGGCCCGAGATGCCGGTGAAGTCCAGCGCCGGCAGGCCGATGCCGTAGCCGATGAACGCCACCTTGCTGAGCGTGGTGACCGTGGCCGCCAGCGCGGTGCTGGCCAGCCAGCCCAGCGCCAGCCGGGTCGGGCCCTGGCGCCAGGTCAGCCAGGCGGTGGCCAGCACCATCGCGGGCAGCAGGATCTGCGCTTCGCCCAGGCGGGTCAGCAGCGACCAGAACAGCAGCGGGGGGGTGTCGGGGTTGACCATGGGTGCGCGATGGTAGCCGGCCGGTGTGGCGGCAGGCGGCAGCGGGCGGCGCGTGCGTCAGCGTGCTGCGGCTTTGTAACGCTCGACCAGCATCGCGTCGATGCGGTAGCCGGTGCTGCCCATCGCCGAGTTGCCGCGCACCGTCGTGATCGTGCCGCTGACCCAGACCGTGTCCATGCTGCGGAAGCCAGCTGCAGGTTTGGCCGGCACCACCAGCACGATCTGGTTGGCGGGCGGCGGCGGGGTGTGGATGCAGGCGCCGAAGTACGGCACCAGCAGGAACTCGGTGTGGCCGGCGGCGTTTTCTTCCAGCGGCACCAGATAGCCTGGCAATTTGACACGGGTGCCGTTGAGGCTGGGCTCGGTGGGCGCGTTGTCCCAGGCCTGCCGCATCTCGCTCATCAGGGCCTCGGTCTTGGGGTCGCCGTCGATCAGCACGCCGGGGTTGCTGACACCCTTGTCGCGCAAGCCCTTCATCGGGTCCCAGCCCTTGGGCACCAGGTCGTCCCAGCGCAACTCGGTGTAGCCGCCCGGCCCGGGCTTGGGCAGCGGCTGGGCGTGGGCGGCAACCGGGCCCAGCAGCACGGCGGGCAGCGCCAGGCCGGCGGCCAGCAGGCGGCGGCGGTGGGTGATCGGTTGGGCATCCCGACGCGGGTCGGGTTGAAGCGGATGGTGTGGCATGGGGAGGGCAGGCAGTTGCTGAGGGCGAAAGCGAAGGTCGGGTGCGGAGGTCGGGTGCCGAGGGTGCGTGCGCAGACCGGGTGTGGCGCTCAGATCCGGGGTGACAGGCCATCGACCAGCGACAGGCGGTAAGCGCGCCAGCCCGGCACCAGGCTGGCCAGCAGGCCGCCGGCCAGCAGCGCGGCGATCCAGCGCCATTCTGCGCTGCCCGGCATTTGCAAGTGCAGCGCAATGCCGACCTTTGACTGCACCCAGGGTGCCAGCAGCGCCACCGCGCCCCAGCAGGCGGCTGCGCCGACCAGCACGCCCAGGCCGGTGACCAGCGCACCCTCCAGCGCCAGCAGCAGCAGCATTTGGCGCGGCCCGGCGCCCACGGCGCGCAGGATGGCCAGCTCGCGGCGGCGCTCGTTCAGGCCGGCGGCGATCACCGCTACCAGCGCGGTCAGGCTGACCACCGCCACCAGCGCGCTCATCGCCTGCAGGCCACGCTCGCCCAGCGCCACCACCTCCCACAGCTGGTCCAGCGCCACGCCGGGCAGGATGGCGAGCAGCGGCTCGT
>Ga0335397_10007201_pt1 | contig 14212 bp, 5 predicted proteins | sample MAT04_FD_205740 | JGI IMG/M metagenome (GOLD analysis project Ga0335397, IMG submission 205740) | Freshwater microbial communities from Lake Fryxell liftoff mats and glacier meltwater in Antarctica - MAT-04 (spades assembly) (version 2) ...
CTGGATCGCGCTGCCGAACCCGCCGCTCGGCTGGATCCGATTATGGACGCAGCGTCAGCGGTCGGCATCAGCAACATCAACTACGATGCCAAAGGCCAGCGCCAGCGCATCGATTACAAGAACGGTGCGAGCACTTTATACGATTACGACCCGCTCACTTTCCGCCTGGTGCACCTGCTCACCCGGCGCAACGCCGTCCCCGACGACTGCCCGCAGCCGCCCACGGTCGACTGGCCCGGTTGCCAGGTGCAGAACCTCAACTACACTTACGACCCGGCGGGCAATATCACGCACATCCGGGACGATGCGCAGCAGAAGATCTATTTCAAGAATCAGCGCGTCGAGCCGAGCGCAGACTACATCTATGATGCAATTTACCGGCTCATCGAAGCGACCGGGCGGGAGCATCTGGGGCAGGCTGGTGCCGCGCCTACGCCTAGCTCGTACAACGACAAACCGCGCGTCGGCATCCTGTTCTCGGCCAGCGACGGCCACGCCATGGGGCGCTATTCGCAGCGCTATGTGTATGACGCGGTCGGCAACTTCCTAGAGATGCAGCACCGCGGCACTGGCCCGGCAAACCCCGGTTGGACGCGCACCTACTTGTATGACGAAGACAGCCCGTTGCAGCCCTGCCAGAGCAACCGCCTGACCAGCACAACCATTAGCGCCACGACCGAGAGCTACAGCATCTTAGGCGATGGCTACGACGCCCACGGCAACATGCTGCATATGCCACAGTTACAAATCATGCAGTGGGACTTCCGGGACCAACTGTCTGTGACTCAGCGCCAGGCAGTGAATGCCGATGACGAAGAGGGCGTGCAGCGCACGGGCGAGCGCACTTTTTACGTGTACGACGCGGGTGGGCAGCGGGTGCGCAAGGTGACTGAGCGGCAAAACGGCACGCGCAAGAACGAACGGATGTACCTGGGTGGGTTTGAGGTGTATCGCGAGTACGACGGCAGCGGAAACAGCGTGAGCTTGGAGCGGGAGAGCTTGCATGTGATGGATGACCAGCAGCGCATTGCGTTGGTGGAGACGAAGACTCTTGACACCGCCTCACCGCTCACGTCTCACCCGCCACTGGTTCGGTACCAGTTCGGCAACCATCTTGGCTCGGCCTCTTTGGAACTGGATGATGCGGGGAAGATTATTTCTTATGAGGAGTACACTCCCTATGGAAGCACTTCATATCAGGCGGGCCGCAGCCAGACCGAGACGGCGAAGCGATATAGGTACACGGGGAAGGAGCGGGATGAGGAGAGTGGGTTGTATTACCACGGAGCGCGGTATTATGCGGCATTTCTAGGAAGATGGACTGCCTGTGATCCGATCGGAATAGGTGATGGTGCCAACACATTCTTGTATGTCGGTGCCAATCCAATAAAGTTTACCGATGACTTCGGTACCAATAGTGATGATCCGCTGACGAAAATAACGATAGTTAGTGGAAACACCCAGTATTGGCAAGGGAAGGAGTCGCGCCTTAACATCGCCGAACCGATGACGGTGGGCGAAAAAAATATTTCTGATACCGTCGCGCGTGCGCGCGCGCTGGACGTAAACAATCGTGAAATTTTAGGAATGGTGACTAACCAGAAGGTGCAGGGGAGGGGTGTACCGATGAAGCCGCTTCCAGCTGCACGTACGCCCATTTCGGTAACGACAAACCCAAGCGCATTGATAACACGGCGATTCAGCGAAATCACTGAGATGCAAACAATTTTTAATGAAGCTGTTGCGCGCGTCAAAGATGCAAGCAGCCTAACTCCAACAAACCTCAAAAACAGAATTAACAGCAACGTCTGGGACATTATTAGAAATGGCACATCTGACGAGGCTGCCCGTGTACGGGCAGCCTTTGCAAGTATCGGTGGCCAAGATATCCCGGGGCAAGGGTACCGGCTGGGGGCTGCTCCTCCGCCTAGCGGAGAGGATCCATGGAACCCGCCCGTCAAGCCAAAGAAAGGCGGGTCTGGCGGTTCCGGCACTCAAGCTGAGTCTTACGCAGCGACGAAGCTCCTGGCTGGCGCAGCGATCGGGGTCGCCGTCGCCACTTTCTATTCATTGATCGTCGAACACAAACTGCCCGGCGCTGCAGAGATCGCTGCGAGCTTGCACCCTATCGTCGCAATTGCCCAAGCGAAAGACCACGGTGGGACTGTCGTGCCCATCGTGCTTTGGTTTGCGGGTCCAGCGCTTGCCAAGGCATTCGCGTGGGCTGCGCCGGTTGCACTTCCCGTTGCCGGGGCGGCCGTCGGCCTTGTCTATGGAGTACCTCAAGCGGCAGCGCGCGGGATGAAGGCGCACTTCTTCAGTGCCAAATCGATTGAAGACAATATTTGCTTCTACCCTGGTCTGCACTGCGGGAGACGGTAGCTGCATAGATTAAACAACCGCCTACAGCGCATTCTCGTAAGGCGCAATAGCGGAAGCGTATTGCACCGTATGGTGTGCATCGGAAACGAATTTGGGCGGTGAAGATGGCGGAATACGCTGCGCTATTCCGCCCTAAGTATGGGCTGCGGTGTTGAATAGGGGTGGGGGTAAATATGGATGCCGGATTATCAACGTTATCGGGTGGCGGGGGAACGTATTTTTTTACGGTCACAAGCTGGAACGCTACCCGAACGATTTGCTGGTTCGGCATATTGAATTATTGCGAAGCGTGGTGCGTAAGGGGCGGGAAAAACGGCCATTTCACATTGACGCCTGAGTGATCTTGCCCGACCACTTGCACTGTGTGTGGACTTTGCCGCCTGGCGATGATGATTTCACTAACCGCTGGCGGTTGATCAAGCAAGGGTTTTCGAAAGGCTTGCCCATGACCGAGCGGCGTTCGGCGGTGCGCATCGCCCGCGGCGAACGCGCCATTTGTCGACGCCGGTTTTGGGAACACGTGATCTGCAACGACTGGAATTATGCGGCGCATGTCGATTATCGCCACATTAATCCGTTGAAACACGGCTATTTGAAACGGGTGCGGATTGGCCGTTTTCCACCTTCCATCGCTACGTCGAAAGCGGGGCTTTACCCGGTGGATTGAGCGGGTGGAGCCGCATTCCGATTTACTGGCGAGCGAGGTTGGATGAGCGAAGGCAAACACCGGCACAATGTGAAATACACAGGTGTATAGACGCAGCGGAAGCGTTGGTTTGCGCCGGAAGGGTGGTTTGAATGTTGGAGTTTCAGAGCGGATAACCATGATAAGGACAAAACGTATTACCCAAGGCGGATGGCGCACGGTCGAGTTGTTTTGGAACGCCAACGGCACGGCGTTCTTTAAAGCGCCTAGCGGGGCGCAGATCAAGGTTCGCTACGGAATAGGCTGGTTCGGGTTTGATCGTCAGAAACAAACCCTGAACGGCGCCGACTACACAAAATTGGGGGTCGGCCTCGGTTCCTTGGGCTACGCCAGGATGCAAATTAAAGTTTCGCAGACGACGGATGTCGCCTATGACGTGTACGGTGACGGTGTGGCAAGGCTCTCGCCTGAGATCGAGTTTTAGCAGCGTAATCGGAGCACGCTTAGGTAAACGTATTATATATTTATTAAAAACCTGAATCACCTGGGTCGCGCGGCGTCCCGAAGATTAAGCGGAGGAACAGACTATGAACAAGATCACTTTTCCCTTGAAATCAGGTATGCGAGGGCCCGCCGTGACCGATCTGCAGGATGCGCTGCAGCTCTGCCTGGACCGTGACGTCATTCTGGCCGACGGCGGCGTCAGTCCGGTCAACGATGAAGCGGCTCGGCGCGAGCTGTCTGCCATGCTCAAACGCGAGCGTGTCGAACAGGTATATGGTGATACGACAGGCAAACTGGTGAGCATTTTCCAGCGAGAACGAAACCTGCAACCCAGCGGCGAAGTGGACCAGCCCACCGCCAGCGCGCTCAATGCGTTGCTCAAGGAATTCGGTGTGCTCGACCAGCCAACAGAACCTTCAATGTCGCGATCATTCGTCGTAAGTGGCCAGGTGCGAAGTGAAGATGGCTTGGCACTCCAGGGCATGCGGGTGCGCGCTGTGCATGAGAACGCCACAGGCACCATGCGCATGGGTGAGGACTCCACCGATGCGGAAGGCCGCTACACCATTCGCTATGAACCGCTGCCAGGGGGAGATGGCATCAATCTGCGCGTCATCGTCTTAGATGCCGGGGGCAAGCAACTGGATGAATCCGACCTTATCCCCCGGGCCAAGCCACTGGAGATCGTAGATCTCATGCTGCCTGTCATCAAGCAACCAGCGGCCCGAGTATATGGCATCGTACGCAACGAGTACGGCGATCTGGTGAAGAACGCGACTGTGCAAGCCTTTGATCGCGATATGCGCAGCGAGCAGCTACTGGGCAGTGTGCCTACGCGGGAAGGTCTCTATGAGATTTTCTACAACCGGTCACAATTTTCTAAAGCGGAGAAGGAACAGGCCGACCTCGTGGTCAAGGTATTGGATGTTACCGGAACGGAATTGCATAAGACGCCGATTCAGTACAACGTGCCCAATGAAGCGGAGGTCAACATCGTTCTGCAAGGCACAGAGTACAAAGGCCCGTCGGCATGGGAAGTTTTGACCGACACTCTCACCCCCCTGCTGGAGGACGTCCCGCCTCTGGAACTGCGCGAGGACGACCAATATCAGGATATTTCCTTCCTGGCTGGCGAATCGGGGCGTAGCCAACTCGTCATCGGCACCTGGATCTTCTGTCACCGTTTGGCTGATAAGACCGCCCGTGAAGAGACACCGTTGGAACCCGCGGTGTTTTTTGGATTCATGCGCCAGGGGCAGCCTGCATTGCTTTCCGAATCTCTTTTGCAGGATGCGAAACATCCAGAACGTATTACCCTGCTGGAAGAAAAGCTCCTGCGGGACATGGCAAATATCGCTCCCGAACTCCAACAGTCGCTGTTAGAAAAAGCCATCGCCGACAACCTGATTCCGGCGCGCATTAAAGCAAAGTTAATGGAGATTTTAGAAACGCTTCGTCAAATCAGACTACGTTTTGCCGCTGATATGGCATACGGCGCTGGCAAAGGCACTATCGGTCAGTTGCTCGCACTCAGCCCTGCGGCGCAAGAAGTTCAGACGGTTTTCATGGCGGCGTTTACCGCCCACAACGGCCCTATCCATGAGTTTTGGAAAAAGTTAGAAACGGACAACGTGCTTGGGCCGGAAACGGTACGGGAAGTCAAACTCACCTTCGAATTGGGTGCGCTTATACGCAACCACATTCCATTAGTCAGTGAACTGAATACGATGTTCCAACGCGGGGAAGTACAAGCCAAACGTGAATTGGCAAAATACGACCGCGAAGATTGGAAACGCGTGTTCAAGCGTCAGGGTCCGGATGGCACGTCCATTGGTGTGCCGGCTAACATTGATGGCGAAAACGATGAGGCCAGAATGGAGCAGTTCGCTGTCATTTTGGAGCAGCGCTTTGAGCGCTCATATCCAACCACTTCATTTGCCGCCAAATTAACGAGAAGCGAACAGAGTCCGGTTACCGCCAAATACGATGTAGTGCGCTTCATCGAAAATAATCCCAGCTTTCACCTTGATCGCTATCGGGTGGAACATTACATCGCGGAACACGAGAATGCCCTGCACGGCATTGAGGATAAAGCGGCGCTGACCGCCAATCTAAAATCCATCCAGCGTGTCTTCAAGCTCAAACCTACCTATCAGGCGGTGGACGCACTGCTGGCCCGGAAGATCGACTCTGCCCAGCAGATCTATTTCATGGGCCAAGGGCAGTTTCTGAATGCTGTATCCGATTCGGGCATCAACAAGATCGAAGCAAAAAAGATTTACCGTAAGGCGGAGAATACCTACGCGCTAGCGCTGGCTATTTTCGGCGATTACAACACAGCCATGAACGGCGTAATCCCATCCGGCGTTGCCACCCCGGCCCTGGATGCTGCAACCCTAGCCAAAATCGCCGCGCTGCCCAACCTGCAGACGCTGTTCGGCTCGCTGGACTATTGTGAGTGCACGCATTGCCGCTCTGTCTACAGCCCGGCGGCCTACTTTGTGGACGTAATGCGTTTCCTTGGTGAACGCGGAACGCAGGGTACTGCGATCAACGCTGGCAAGAATGTCCTCCAAGTGTTGTTTGAACGCCGTCCCGATTTGGGCGAAATCGAGCTGAGCTGCGAGAATACCAACACGCCGCTGCCATATATCGATCTTGTTAACGAAATATTGGAAGATGTGGTGGCGACGCCTGACCCCGTTGTTCTGAACAGCGCCATTGAGATGGATCTTGTTGCGGGTCCGATCCGATTGTCTGTACTGAACGAGTTAACGTTTAAGGCGGTACCCATAAACGCCGATGCTCAGGTGTATGCGCCGGACACGCGTGGAGTGTGGGTCATCCGCGATACACAGCATGCCTGCAAGGTGTTAAAGATTGGTGCGACGTTAAACTTGTTACCAACTCGTCAGACATTTCTGTCGGCCGCAGAACTGCGCGCCAACCCCGAGTACACCAATAAAAACGCCTACGACAAACTCAAACAGGAGATTTTCCCATTCAACCTGCCGTTCGATCTGTGGTATTTGCAGGTGCGCACTTATCTCAACCACTTCGGCGTGCCGCATCCGCGCCTACTCGAATTATTCCAGCAAAAGCTAACTGACGACGTGACGCTCGCGCCAAGCGACCTGCAGATCGACTGCGCCTGGCTGAATATCACCGAGACGGAACGCAAAATCTTCACCGGCACGCTGGCAGGTAAACAGCCTTGGGACTTCTGGGGATTGACGGAGGCTGGCAACAACATCCCCAACCCCGAGAACCCGGCCGACCCGACCGAGAACATCAGCGGTACCTGGATCAATGTGCTGAGCAGCGTCAACGTAATGTTGCACTGCGGCGGGCTGACGTACAAGGATTTGCTGCAATTGTTGGACATGAAATACGTTAACCCGACCGCCAGTATTTTCATTTTTGACACTGCCGATTCCAACATGGCCAATTGTGATACGTCGAAGTTCACCATCCGCAACCTGACCGAAGACGCGCTGAACCGCATGCACCGCTTTATCCGCCTGTGGCGCAAGCTGGGCTGTTCAATGTGGGAACTGGACATGCTGTTGCCCGATATAGATGCCGATCCAAATATCATCGACAAGCGCATCACCGATTCAGTATTGCAAGACATCTCGCATATGAATCGCTTGCGTGAACAAACCGGCCTGGACTGGCGCATCATCAATAATCTGTATAACGGCATCGACCACCGCGTTTATGTAGACCACACCCAGGACGGTCCCCCTGCCGTTCAAACACTCTATCAGCGGCTGTTCCGCAACAAACTGGTGGATGCGGTGGCGAGTTTCCCCGCTAGCCCCGATCAGATCACAGGCACTATTGCGGACCAAGTGCCGGGTATCTTGGCGGCTTTCCGCATCAAGGAAATCGATCTCGATTTAATTCTGACCGATCTGAGCCTTGTTACATCCGCGAACTTGGATTTGACGGTGTTGAGCCACATCTACCGCATCACGGTGCTGGCGCGGGCACTCGGCCTCAACATCGACCAATTCTTGCGGTTGAAACGACTGTGGGGGCAGGATCCCTTCGCGAATCCCGGCGCCAGCCGCAAATTCGTCGAACTGGCCCAGCAAGTTGCGGCATCCGACTTCTCGGTGTTGGAGTTGGACTATCTGCTGGCTCACCACTTCACACCCAACTCCGGCGTGGCTCTGGAAGACAAAACGATAGTCACCGTCATCCAGGCCATCCGCGAAGGCCTGCAGAAGATCAGCGACGACATTCGCCTGAAAACGGAGGAGACCCAGCAAGCCTATGTCATGAGCAAGCTGGGCCTGTTACCTACGTTGGGTAAGGACGCCGACCAGGTCATCGCCCTATCCATCATCGACGGAACCTGGCAGGGCACGCCAGCCAAGCGGAACTCGCTCATCGACGCCTTCTTTGTCAACGTGTTATTGGACTTGGCCGTGGCCAAAATCAAGCTCGCCGCGATCCCCGGTGGGCTCTCCCCGGCTGCCCAGCAGGAAGAGGTCAACAAGCGCTTCGACTACGTCCAGCTCGCCTTGGAAGCCTTCCTAATGGAATTGCAGAAGGAAACGTTCATCCATCAGAAGACCGCCGAGGTTTTACAACTGGACGTGCCGTCCACCAGCGTGCTCCTCACCGGCCTGCACCTGTCGGGCACCACCAACAGCCTACTGCAAAGCATCAACGACACGCGTTTGCTCAATCAACTGCCCAGTGGCACATATGAGTTTGCACTGGACGAGACGAATTTTCCCGCCATCTTCAAGAGCCTGCGACTACTGCACAAAGACGCCTTGATGATCGGCAAGCTGCAATTCAAAGCCGACGAAGTGGCCTGGTGGCTGGTTGGTAGCCATGCCACGGACATGGGGTGGATGCACCTCAAGGACTTCCCGATCGACACCACCACCCAGGTGGGCATCAACCAGTGGGTGGCGATCCGGGAATTCTTCCTGTGGAAAAGCGGCCTGCCCAAGTCCGACCTGACCGCGTTTGAGTTCGCGACCAACGTATTGGACAACGCGAAAACCTCGGCCTCGAATGTCACTGACCTGGCTAATTTGACCGCCTGGGACGCCGACGATATCAACGCGCTGGCTGCGGCCTTCCACTGGGTGGATACGGTGTCAAGCTTCGACGCCATCAAGCAGCAACTCAAACAATCGGCCAATCTGGTCCGCCTGGCCGATGGTATGCGGGCGCTGCGTCGCCTTGGTGTCAACGCGGCCCGCGCCATCCAATGGGCTAAAGCTGAGCCCGATAGCGCCGACGCCGAGAGCCTGAAACAGACGGTGAAAGCCAAGTACGATCTCACGCAGTGGCAGCAAGTGATTAAGCCTCTGCAGGACGAATTCCGCGAGCAGAAGCGCCAAGCAATGGTCAGTTGGCTGGTGGTGCACCCCAACCAGGCCCAGGGGCAGAACTGGTCGGATACTAACGGCCTGTACAGCTACTTTCTGATTGATGTGGAAATGAGCGCCTGCATGCTGACCTCGCGCCTGAAACAGGCGGCCGCCTCCGCCCAGTTGTTCATGCAACGCTGCCTGCTGAATCTGGAAGTGGATATCCTCGCCAAGACCGACCTGGACCCAAAATGGAGGCAGTGGAAATGGATGAAACAGTACCGGGTCTGGGAAGCCAATCGCAAGGTGTTCCTCTACCCTGAGAACTGGATCGAACCTGAGTTGCGCGATGAGAAGTCGCCCTTCTTCAAGGACCTGGAAAACGAGTTGATGCAGAACGACGTTACCAACGACACGGCGGAACAGGCTTATCTGAACTACCTGGAGAAGCTGGACAAGGTGGCGAACCTGGAAATCCGCACCCTGTATAACCAGGTTATCAGCCAGGACGAATCGGTGTTGCATGTTTTTGGTAGATCGCGCAGCAGCATGGCACCGGAGCATTATTACCGCAAGCGCATCAACGGTGGACGATGGTTGGCTTGGGAGAAAGTGGAATTGGACATCAACGCGAACCACTTGGTGGCAGGGATTCAGAACCGAAGGCTGTATTTGTTGTGGCCGCAATTTTTGGAAAAGGCCGATCAACCATCCTCTTTTCCCATCCCAAAAGCTGATCAAACAATTAACGCCCAGCCTACTAAATACTGGGAGGTTAGACTGTGCTGGAGCGAGCTGAAGAAAGGGAAGTGGGCGCCGAAGACGCTGTCCGACACCTTTATTCGTCTGAATCAAACTGATGCTGGCGGCGATAAGACCGAGAACGTGGAACTCATGGCGAGTTTTGGCACCTACGTGCCGGTAACGCTCCTTCTATCCGACGACCCCGCCAGCAACGCCCCGGTAAGCGTCGGCAATTTCTTCGGGAAAGTTGGCCGACAGATTAATCAATACCCCGATTCCGGTTCTAGCATTCTGTTGGCTCCTACAGATGGCCGCTACTACAATAATCTGCTCAAACACACTGGTACTTCCTACTACTTTGGGAACTCTTCATCAGCTGGCGGAAAAATCACTACTAAAGTGCAAGCAGCCCAGGCACCGGCAACTTCCAGTAAGGTGCTGCAGCAAATAAGCTCAGAAACGTACTCAGTTGTTGATCTGCGGGGGGGAAGGGCTTTAACCAACGGGTCGTTTTTCATGTGGGATACGGACCGCGCTTATTTTGTAGACTATAGCTGGAGAGAAGATAATCTCTACACTTCTCGAGGGCAGATAACTATAGTAAATAGTTCATTCAGGTTCTTTATTCACTACCATCCTTTCGTCGAACTTTTCATCAAAGAACTCAACATGGGTGGACTTAAAGGGCTGCTGAATCGAAAAATTCAGGTTGAGCCAGGCAGCATACCGGGGAGCCCCGCGCTTTTCGATTTCACAACGTACAAGCCGACGGATAAAGTAGTAAAGAATTACCAGCAACCGGACAAAAGCTACACGTATCCAATTGAGGACGTTGATTTTACTTATATGGGCGCTTATGCGCCGTACAACTGGGAACTGTTCTTCTATGCCCCATTCTTCATCGCAAACAAACTAAGTGCCAACCAGCGCTTCGAGGAGGCGCTGGAATGGTTCCACTATATCTTTAACCCCACAAGCACCGACAACGCCACAGCCACCCCCGACACGCCTCAGCAAAAGTTCTGGATCACCAAACCATTCTACGAGACGACCAAGGCTGAGTATTACAAACAGAAGATCGAGAACATCATGCTGGCCATCGCCAAGGGCGATGCCGAACTGCGCGAGCAGGTAAAAGAGTGGCGCGACAATCCGTTCAACCCGCACCTGATCGCCCGCATGCGCACGGTGGCCTACCAGAAGAACGTGCTTATCAAATACATCCGGACCCTGATTGCCTGGGGCGACCAGATATTCCGTCGCGACACCATTGAGTCGCTTAACGAAGCAACTCAGCTATATATCTTGGCGGCTTCTATTTTAGGTCCACGACCCAAGAGCATCCCAAAGAAGGTCGCCAACCCGATCAAGACCTTATACCAGTTGCAGCAGGAGGGCCTCGACGCCTTCGGCAATGTGCTCAAAGAGGTGGAGAACTTGCTGCCCGCCGTCTCCTCCACCGGCACACAAGGCGACGACACCCCGGAACTGCCACGCTTGGACGTGCTCTACTTCTGCATCCCCAACAACGAGAAGTTGTTGACACTCTGGGACACTGTGGCTGACCGGCTGTTCAAGATCCGCCACTGCATGAACATCGAAGGCGTCGTGCGCCAACTGCCCCTGTTCGAGCCGCCGATTGACCCGGCATTGTTGGTCAAAGCTGCCGCTGCCGGGCTGGATATTGGGTCAGTGTTAAGCGAGATGAGTGCGCCGATGCCCTTGTATCGCTTTACGTTCATGATCCAGCGTGCGCTGGAAATCTGTAACGAGGTCAAATCGCTGGGCGGCGCCATGTTGTTAGCTTTGGAGAAGAGAGACGCCGAGGCATTTACGCTGTTGCGTGCTAGCCATGAGTTGGTGATGTTGGATCAGGTACGGATGGTTAAGAATAAACAAATTGACGAGGCATTAAGAACTTGGGAGAGTTTGCAAGAATCGAAGAAAGTGATTGAGACAAGAAGGGATCATTACCAGCAGTTGATCAAAGATGGCTGGAATACCGAGGAAAAAGCATGGCTGGGTCTAACCACAGGCGCCATGGGGTTGGAGTTAGCCGGAACAGCACTCAACTTTATTGGCGCCAGTTTTGTGCTTATTCCTGAACTGGATGCAGGCGCTGCAGGGTTCGGGGCTTCTCCAACGGTGAAGTTCAAGTTTGGCGGAAAAAATATTTCCGAGGCCTTGATTAATAGTGCGAGCGCCCTGAAAGGCCTTGCCAGTATTGCGCAGATGGGCGCAGGGATGAGTTCAGCCATAGCAGGTTACAAACGTAGAGAGCAGGATTGGGACATTCAACTACAACTCGCGGAAAAAGAGCTACCCCAGGTTGACAAACAGATAACCGCGGCCGACATCCGCCATCAGATCGCTGTACAGGACTTGGCGAATCAACATAAGCAAATCGAGAATTCGCAGAAAGAAGACGAGTACATGCGCACCAAGTTCACCAATCAGGAACTCTATGATTGGATGATCAGCCAGATCTCTACCGTCTATTTCCAGAGCTACCAGTTGGCCTATGACATTGCCCAGCGCGCCGAGCGCTGCTTCCGCTACGAGTTGGGCCTAAGCGACTCCAGTTACATTCAGTTCGGCTACTGGGACAGCCTGAAGAAAGGCCTGCTCGCGGGCGATAAACTGTCTTACGACTTGAAGCGCCTGGAAGCGGCCTACTACGAACAGAACCGGCGCGAATATGAATTGACCAAGCACATCTCGTTGACACAACTGGACCCCGTTGCCTTGGTAAAACTACGGCAGAACGGCGAGTGTTTCGTGGATCTCCCCGAAACAGTGTTCGACATGGATTACCCAAACCACTACTTCCGGCGTATCAAGACGGTTGGCCTGTCCATCCCCTGCATCGTGGGACCCTACGCTACTGTGGCCTGCACCATGACCCTCACCAGTAACCATCTGCGCAAGGACTCCACCCTGCTGGCCAACCAGTATGCACGCGACCTCACCATCGACGACCCGCGCTTCCGCGACGAAATCGCCGCCATCCAGTCCATCGCGACCAGCAACGCACAGAACGACCACGGCATGTTTGAACTCAACTTCCGCGATGAGCGTTACTTGCCCTTCGAAGGCGCGGGCGCCATCAGCTCCTGGCATATCAAGCTGAACAAGGATCTCCCACAGTTTGATTTCTCGACCATCTCAGATGTCATCATCCACCTGAATTACACGGCCCGTGAGGGTGGCGACCTGCTAAAATCCAAAGCGGTCGAAGAATTCAACAAAAAAATTAATGACTTGGCATTGGCAGAGAACCGGCGCGGGTTGTTCCGCGTGTTCGATCTGAAACGCGAGTATTCTGACAAATGGTACAAATTTTTGCATCGGGCCAACCCTGCTGACGATCAGGAATTCGTGCTGGATGATCTGCCGGATAGATTGCCTTACTTCACCCGCTCGTTCCCCACCAAGAAGGTCCGCAAGATTGAGGTGGTTGCGCTGATGAAGGACGCCTCCAACTACAAGGTGATGCTCTCACCGTTAGGTGATACGCCTGCCGACCTTCTGTCACTATCCCCGGATCCCACCTACCAGGGTTTGCACAGAGTCCTGAAAGACCTGACTGGCAGTGAGATCAGTCTTGGCACCTGGACATTCAAGATTAAACTCGAGGGCGTGACTGACTTCAAATCCCTACCGGCAGACGCGATCCAGGAGCTCTTTTTCATCATCAACTATACTATTACCTGATATGCTGACACCAATAGAAATTGATATGCTGGTCGGCCAAATTGTAGCGTGCATTCATCCGAAACAAGTGATCATCTTCGGATCATACGCCAAAGGCACCGCAACGATTAAGAGTGACTTGGACATCTTTGTGATCAAGGAGACGGATCTGCCGATGATAAACCGGGCAGATGATCTGAAGCCCATGCTTTCCCACGCCCTGATCCCGGTAGATGTCCATATCTATACGCCCGAAGAGGTGGAGGAATATGGTAAGGAACAGTTTTCTTTTGTCAATAGCATCCTCAAGTCGGGTAAAACTGTTTTTAGAAATAAAAAGTATTTACCTGCTTTGGGCTGCATGCGTGATACTCCTGGTGCGGGTGATGAGTCATAGCCGTGGAGCCGGGGCATGGTCGTCCGGGGTCGTGCGCCGGCGCTCGAAAGAATGGCGGTTCCAGTCCAACCAAGCCATGCGCGAGCTGAGTCAGTTGGAGCGGCAGAGGTGTCTGGCCGCTCGCATCCGCAAAGAGATCGCGCAAGCAGATTTTCGCAGCCATGAGACGCAGGTCCAGCACGTTCGCTACATTGGGGAATTGAGGCGCACCACGTTCACCAACGAGGGCCTCTACAGCTATTTGCAAGGCAACCTCCGCAAAGTCTATTTCCAGTGCTACCAAGCTGCGTACGAAATCGCCATGCGCGGAGCGATGCTGGCAGTGCTAGGCCGCGGAGCAGATGTGAGCTCCATCAAGTATGGCGCGTGGGTCAGTTAGGAGCAGGGCCTGCTCGCTGGAGAACGCCTCTACTTGCAAGTTGAAGCAGATGAAGCGTGCGTATCTGGAACAGCAGGTTCGCCGAAGTCGCCTTTGAGCGTCTTCTTGCTCCGTCCATTGCGGGTTGT
>Ga0335397_10007202_pt1 | contig 14211 bp, 12 predicted proteins | sample MAT04_FD_205740 | JGI IMG/M metagenome (GOLD analysis project Ga0335397, IMG submission 205740) | Freshwater microbial communities from Lake Fryxell liftoff mats and glacier meltwater in Antarctica - MAT-04 (spades assembly) (version 2) ...
TGAATTTTGCCTTTAACTTTGAACTCTAGGACTAGCATGATTTCTTTCCTCCTGCGTCTATGATATCATAGACGGGTAGCCATTGGATAGATTTCAATGAAAGAGAGATTAAGTTTAAGGATTGAAGCTTCTAGGCTTGAAAAGTTTAGAGCCGTTGCGGAAGAACGAAAGAAGACAATGACTCAATTAATTGAAGACTGGATAGACCGACTACCAAATCCAGTAGAAAAGGACTCTGCCCATTAACATGGGCGCGAAAGGTTCGCTCCATCCCACGCTTAAAAGACGTGGGTTTTGCTCCCCTCTCGAACTCTCCCAACGTATAAACCTATGACTTTTCATCTGGGCTGCGCAATCTGGGCATATAAAGACTGGGTGGGCGATCTGTTCCCAGCAGGTAGTCGTGCGACAGATTTCCTCAATCTCTACAGCCGTCGTTTCACTACTGTTGAAGGCAACACCACATTTTATTCTATTCCTGACGCCGCCATTGTGAAGCGGTGGTCAACAGAGACGCCAGAGGGATTTGAGTTTTGTCTCAAAATGCCCCGAGACTTAACTCATCAGGGGTTACTGGCGGATAAGGTGGAAGGCGCTTTAGCTTTTTTGCAACGGATGCAAGGACTAGAAACTCGCTTAGGTCCTTTCTTTGCCCAACTTCCCCCTACCTATAGCCCGACTCAACTCGCCGATCTCACCATCTTCCTGAAAGCCTTTCCGCACCACGAAGCCCGTCTTGCCTTAGAAGTTCGCCATCCTGACTGGTTCCGCGAACCCCATGCGACAGGGCTGAATGAATTGCTGACAGAACTGGGTGTAGGGCGGGTTCTGCTGGACACTCGACCCATTTACGATTGCCCAGATAATCCCCAGCTTGAGTCGGAGCGAAGGAAGCCGCAATTGCCATTACACTATACAGTCACGGCTGACTTCAGCTTAATTCGCTACATTAGTCATCCGCAGCTAGAACTTAATCAAACATTTTTAGAAGAATGGGTAGTGCAAGTGGAAGCGTGGTTGCAGCAGGGAAAGCAGATTTACTTCTTTGTCCATTGCCCAGTAGAAGTGCATTCGCCTACCAACGCCAAGCATTTTCAGCAACTTTTGGAAAGCCAGGGCGCTGATGTGCCGCCTTTGCCTTGGAATAGCATTACGCCGCCTCCTGACCAGCTCAGCCTATTTTAAGAACTTCTCAACCCAGAGAGATCCCCGGCTTTTTGAAAAGGCCGGGGATCTCAAAAAGCCGGGGATCTTATGTTTATCGATTTGCCTGATGGTTGGGAGATACACCTGTTGATGATCGTTCATCGCCGGTTGAGGCTACTTTTAAGACTGGGCATTAGGGTTGAGATTGGCGATCAGCCTGACAAGTAGACAAGATTCGTTTGTCATTGTTGTTAATGGTATCAATGCGGTGCATCCCTTCTAGGGTGACAGGAGGTACGGAACCTTGGGCATCGGCGATCGCCCCTCCTCCTTGTAGAGCCACAGCATAAGGATGGGCTTCACGAGAGTAGCTATCTACTACATTCAACGCCAACTGATCGGCTTGCAAATTGCCATACACGCAATCAAAAGACGATCGGGGCATGTAAAAAGCACCAATGATTTGACCGCGAGTTACTTCAAACACCAAGTACGCCGAATTAACCTGATCGCGCTCTGGCGACTGCCCGTAAAGATAAACGCCGTCGGCTAAAGGTTGTGCTGTAGAACCCTGAGCAACTTGAGAAATTTTTGGGTGAGCAGACTTCGCAAAGCTGCGGGGAGTTTCGGTGCTAGAAGCCGACAGGGAAGGCAGACCTACTGCTGTCAAACCCAAAGTTAGTAACAATCCTGTAACAGGTTTTTCAATGCGTTTGATAACAGATTGCCACCCGTTAGAGGTACGAATTGGAATATTAAACACCGTAGTTACCTCCTGACAAAAAGAATGGAAAGTTAAAGATTAAAATTAAAAGCGGATGAATATAATTCCACTTTAATGCGGGGAAAGTACCCGTTTTTGCAATTAAGGAAAGACTTTACATAGGTCAATACTTAACTTAACAATCTGCTTTACGGCTTACTGATAAGACCTACAGTTCACCTAGATAGGATTCCAGAAAATAACATCGGAATCCTGAAATTACTTTTGAGTAACGACTCATTAAAAGGCTACAAAACGTAATGCTTCTCTCTAATAATAATCAAAGAACCGATTGGATGTATATCACTCTAGGGAGTGATATACGTCTCAAAATCTACAAACCTATACGATAAAAATCTCAGCATAGTTAACTTCTTGTCGGGGATCGTCGTGATGTTCGCAATCTAAAAAAAAGGGAGGCTTCTTGCCTCCCCATTCTCATTCAATAATTAGAACCCAAAACTAGCTAGCAAGATATCCTCTGACATTCGCCTTACGACGTCGGAGATGATCTAAGGCTTGTCGCTCAAGCTGTCGCACTCGTTCACGACTAATGTTCATGCGCTGACCTACCTTAGCAAGCGACAGCTCGTTACCATCGTCTAAGCCAAAGCGCAGAATAAGAACTTCTCGCTGCTGAGGGGTTAACTCTAGCAACATATCTTGCAAGTCTTGGCGCAATGATTCTTGGGTTGCATAGATTTCGGGAGAGGCGTTTTCGTCCTCTAATAAATCCTGTAATTCGGTGTCTTGGTTGTCGCCTACTCGCAAATCTAAGGAGACAGGTTGACGTGACAGTAATAAGAACTCCCGAATTTGGGCAGGCTCTAGCTCTAAGGCTTCGCCAATTTCAGTAGGGTTAGGACTTCGACCCAATTGCTGCGTTAGCTCGCGTTGGACTTTCTTAATTTTATTGAGCTTTTCGGTAATATGAATGGGTAGGCGAATCGTTCGAGCTTGCTGTGCGATCGCCCTAGTAATTGCCTGCCGAATCCACCAATAGGCATAGGTCGAGAACTTATAGCCCCGCATGGGATCAAACTTCTCTACACCCCGCTCCAAGCCTAGAGTGCCCTCTTGAATTAGGTCGAGAAATTCGAGGTTGCGCTTTTGGTATTTTTTGGCGATCGCCACCACTAATCGTAAGTTAGCGGCAATCATTTTTTGCTTAGCCCGTTGCCCAGTCCGCAAGGCTTGACTCAGCTCTACTTCAGTGACCTGAGCTACTTCTGCCCATTCTGCTTGGGTAGGCTCGCGATCGAGCTTCTCGGCAAGTTGCTGCTGAGTTTCTAGGAGTGCCATCATCTGCTGCACCTGCTTGCCAAGGATAATTTCTTGCTCGTGGGTCAGCAATGGCACTCGCCCAATCTCATGCAGATAGGTTCTGACCATATCCGCAGTCAGCATGGGTTGAGCAGCCTTTTTGTTAGATGTTTCGAGATTGACAGTTGGCATGGCGACCAATAAGCTCCTTGCAACAGGGTTAATGAAAATACGAGCGTTAGAAACAAACAGTTTTTTTGAAATCTAAGGCTTGAAGCAGTTAGCTGAAAAGGCGTTGAATCTTGGAATCCTAGAGCTTTAAAGCTCTTTGCAGTGATGCAATTAAGCCCAAGTCATTCTTCAACGAGATTTTTTCTAAGGATCAGAAATAGATGAAGTGAAAACAGGTGGATTAACAATCCGATGAATTAACTTTGAGTGTGTCTCTTACGTGTTCTCATCCCTACCCTCATCTGATGAATTTCGGTCAGGTCTTACAGGTGATGGGCAAAGGGTTGACAGTAGAGAAGGAAAAGTCGGAATCGTTACGAGTTTACTCTTGATTACAATGATAATACAACTTTAATCTCCCGTAAAGAGGTAGGGTATCAACCGATCGGATGAATAACTGCATTTTTGCTTCTCTTGACATCATCTCGGTTTTTCCTTCAGCACAAGTACGGGAAATACAGACGGGAAACCGAACTAAGCAATCTTAAGGAATTCTGTTCAAGTTCCTGGGTCTAGAACCCTAAGTCTGCTTTGGCAGCTTCGGCAGCAGTAAAAAGCTCTTCAGAAGATAGAGCATCCCAATTGGTATGACCCATTTCGGCATAAAAAGTTTCATCGTATGGACGGGTTCTGATGACAACGGGCATCGGCACAGCATGACCGAGGATCAGCGCCTGTTGCTTAGAGTCAAGCTTTGCCAGCACCGATCGCAGTGCTTGCCCACCCGAAACCCCGGTGAAGATAGCGTCAATGTCTTTTTCGTCGTTGAGCAAGGCGGTGATGCGAGTACCGACTTGCGACATGACTTCGTTATCGATCCCCGATGGGCGTTGATCGACGACGAGCAGGGTCACGAAATACTTGCGCATTTCGCGGGCAATAGTGCCAAAGATGGTTTGGCGAACGGTAGCCGGATCGAGGAAGCGGTGTGCCTCTTCAATAGTGATGACGAGCTGGTGGGGGCGATCGATGGGGTTTTTACTCTGCAAAAATCTTTCTGCTTTATGGACATAGCTGGCGTGAATTCGGCGCGCAATTACATTGGTTGCCAGCATGTAAGACAGCATATTGGACTGAGAGCCGAACTCGACCACCACATGTTTTCCTGCTTCTAGCGACTCTAAAATCTGCCCGACATAGTTTTTAGCACTGGTGCTACGAAGATATTTCAAGTCATTTAAGCGAGTCAGCTTTCGTTGCAACGCCATAATGGAAGACTTACTGCCCATTTTGACTTCGCAAAACTCCTGAATTTCTTCGTTACTCATAGACAGCAAGCGGGTAATCCAAGCCTTGCCAAACTCGTTCCGTAAGATGATGGCGTTTTCGAGGCTAGCTTCTGACAGGTTCAACTCGCCTCGCACCAGCGCCAAGTCTTCTACGTCAATTTGGTCGTAGCTAATGTAGAGTTCTTGGGCATCGCGTACGCCCCGACGCTTGGTGGAGTCGGGATCAAGGGTGTAGACCTGCACTTGATCGGGAAACAACTGCCGTAAGCCTTTGACAGTGCTAAAGTGCTTGCCTTCTCGTGCCGCCTCCCAGCCATATTCAGAGTGCATATCAAAAATGAGATTGACTGCGGCTCGCTTAAGGATGATCCCCGACAGCAGCAGCCGAGTCAGGAAAGATTTGCCAGTTCCTGATTTGCCAAAGATGCCGTTGCTACGTTCGACAAAGCGATCGAGATCAATGCAAATCGGTACCGCCATATCAATAGGCTGCCCCACGGAGAAGTTGCGCCGATGGGGATCATCTTCCCAGCCAAACACTGCCCGAAAGTCGCGTTCGATCGCATCATAAACCTGGCTGAAGTGGCTGGGAATAGTTTTGACGGGTGAGAGTTCTACCGCGTTAGTGTTCGCCTCGTAAGAAGCAAGATTCGATTTACTTTTGTTTTTGGCAGCAGGATTATCTGCTTTGTCTACATCCTTTGGCGTAAACATTAACATTGGAGTTAAGTCGATGGTGCCGTAAGTCCCTGTCCCGGAAAGAACTTCTTGCAGAAATGTGTTGCTGGGATCGGGCGGGTTTGCCAAAATTCTTGGGCTAGCTGTGCCAAGTGCCACGTCGGTCAACATGCAGAAAAAGCGCGATCGCACCCCTTGCACCACCAAAAATTTTCCTACTCGCATATCCTCCACCAATACATCGGGATGGAGCCGTACCTCTAGACCTTCGCTGAGAGAGCCTTGAATGACAGAGCCGAGTGGTTTTTCTGGATTCATATTCAGACTCAGAAAGGATTAGGGCGATCGAGATTATGAAGCTTCAATACACCCGTTCTATTATCAATTAATACGTTCGTTCTAACAAGCAGGGCAAAAGTTCTTGCCAAAATAGTTGGGAATTAACTTTTCTGACGTAGCTCAGAGGATATTTGAACAGTATCGCCAATCATCGGTAGGGGCGTGGTATTCGGCACAAAAGTTCTCGGACTCACCGAAAAGTGGTCGTCCGAATGCCGCGCCCTTACAATCTGATGTCACACCGCCGACTTTTCAAACATCCTCTCAGATCAATTACCCGTATTTGTACGGATATCGTAAAAACCTTTTGTATAAGTAATTGTGACTAAGGGTTTGAGATCAATTCCCCTTGCCTACGACGGATCGAAAACTGGCTACAGGCTTCGAGTTCCTGAGAGGGTAAGGGGTTTCTGTTTTTCTCTAGACATCAAAGCTTTACGCTTCAGAAGGATTTTGTTAGCTTAATGTAAACTAAATCACCTAACGTCTTCCAAAATCAATATTTACACGTAGGATGTAAATAAGTCGGAAAAACACGCACGATTGTGTTTTTTGACTCAAAGTTTCAATGACAGTTGCGGGATTAACGTGGGATGAATAATCTCGCGTTATTTTTTTGCCCCACCAACTTAGATTCACTCATTATTTATTCTGTCTGAGCCAGTCTGGTTTGCTGACCGATTACGCAATACATCCAACAGCTTCGTGAAAACAGGAGGGATAGGCGCGATCGCCTCCACCCATTCTTCTGTCACCGGATGCAAAAGCCTGAGCTTCCAAGCATGAAGCGCTTGTCCTGGCAACTTTACTCCCACCGATTTTCCTAAGCTGTAAACCGGATCACCCACCACCGGATGCCCCATATGAGCACTATGAACCCGAATTTGGTGAGTCCGTCCTGTTTCAAGCTGAAACCGCACCAGCGAATAGTTTCCCAGGCGTTCTTCCACCTGCCAATGAGTCACAGCCCGCCGACCGCCCTTTTCTTCAGGAACGATCGCCATTCGCTTGCGATCGCCTTCCCGCCGACCCATCGGAGCATCCACCGTGCCGCTGGGTGCGGGCGCACCATAGACAATTCCAAGATATTCGCGGCGAGCTGTTTTGGTTTTGAACTGGGCTTGCAAATGTTGATGCGCTTGATCTGTTTTGGCAACGGCGATCGCCCCACTCGTATCTTTATCTAGCCGATGAACAATGCCAGGACGCTGCACGCCACCAATGCCCGCTAGGTTCTGACAGTGTGCCAACAGCGCGTTCACCAATGTTCCCGCCTCATGACCAGGAGCCGGATGAACGACTAAGCCGACAGGCTTGTTGAGAATGATCAGATGATCGTCTTCATAGAGAATATCCAGCGAAATATCTTCGGCTTGCAAATCAAGGGGAACGACTTCTGGAATGGTGAGGGAGATGCGATCGCCCACCTGTACCGCTGCTTTTTTAGACGCGCAAATTTGCCCGTTTACCTGAACTTGCTCTTGCTCAATCAGCTTCTGAATTCTAGAGCGAGTTAGATCAGGCAAATGGTCTGCGAGATAGCGATCGAGGCGATCGGTAGCTTCTTGCACTTGAAGGTTGACTGGAGAAAGCAAAGCGCCTGATCCTGATCCCTCGACGCTAATCTCCATAGAAGTCCTCATTAATAATCTGCTCAATCGTAAAGGAACAGGTTGTAGGATACTCGTTTTTTTCTGAAACTCTTAATCCCAGCTTTGCCAACTGACCTGCTTTCATCGCTAACTGCCGACCATCAAAATATGCTTTTTCCAGCGCCTCTGTCAGAAAATTGGCGATTGAAGGCGTATCTGTCAATTTATTAAGAACTCGCTGTCGATGTTCTAGCACCGAACCATACCAACTCCCGTTTATTGAATCAGGGACATCACGTTGAACTCTAAGCTTGAGCAAATGCATCAACAGAATAGTCAAACTGCTCTTTAGCGCGTTCTTTGCCGACTTCCCCAAATCTGCCAGCTCCTCAACCAGATGCTCAATATCTAACGCCTCGAATTTATGATTTTGCAACTGCTGGATGGTTTGCTCAATCCATAAACCAAAATCTTCGGCATAAAGTGCGTTGATCTGGCTCACTGGTGAACCTCCTGCTTTCGGGGCATGTCGCAAGGTGTGGAACTGCGGACGGTGGTTAGGTCATTGTAGCGCCAATCCTCAAACCCTCGGGCGACTGTCTGACAAAACGCTATGGAGGTTGACGACATTGCCAATAACCGCGATCGCCGGAGGATCAAATCCTGTCTCTTCAATTTTCTGCAAAATATTACCCAGCGTTCCTATCAGCTCTTCTTGCTCAGGACGAGTCCCCCAGCGAACCAGGGCGATCGGGGTTTGGGGCGACAGATTTGCAGCAAAAAGTTGCTCAGTGATATAGGGCAAGTTGTGGATGCCCATGTAAATGACGATCGTTTCAGAAGCCTGGGCGATCGCCTGCCAGTTGACCGCCGGGCGATACTTACCCGCCGACTCGTGCCCCGTCACAAATGTCACTGAAGAACTATAGTTGCGATGGGTGAGTGGAATGCCTGCATAGGCCGGAGCCGCAATACCCGACGTAATGCCGGGGATCACTTCAACAGAAACTCCGGCATTCACCAAATCTTCCATCTCCTCGCCGCCTCTACCAAACACAAAGGGGTCGCCACCCTTAAGTCGCACTACCACTGCATGGGTTTGGGCTTTTTCGATCAGCAGTTGTGTGGTTTCGGTTTGCAATAACGAATGGCGCCCGCTGCGTTTGCCCGCATTAATCTGCTCGGCGGCTGGGTTAATCATTGCCAAAATGGGGGGGCTAACGAGGGCATCGTATAGCACCACATCAGCACATTCCAGCAGGGTTTTGCCTTTTACCGTCATTAGCCCCGGATCGCCGGGCCCTGCACCTAAGAGATAAACTTTGCCCTGTATGGAAAGAGATTGCTGCATGAAAATGTTGACCGAACCTGTTGAAGACTAGCCTGAGTATGGAGGGCTAAGGCGGATGAATTGGTATCAAAAACTGCAAGTTAAGAATATCCTAAATTTTAGGGATCTCAGGGGATTAAATTCACAATATGCTTTGCCAAACTGGAATTTGCACCCAATGTTTCAGCCATTTTGAGGCGAGTCGGAGAGAACTTCTGGCTAAGCTGGGCAACCGTTTGGGCGATCGCATCGGTGATGCCGCCCTCAAACAAAAAGTAAGGCAAAATATCGATTTCTTCGCATCCCTGCGCTACCAAGTTAGTCACCTGAGTTTCTAGACTAGGGGCAACAGACCAATAGGCGGGCACGGCTTTGAGATGGGTGGCGATCGCCTCCACGGGCGCATTGCCCCCAGACCGACGACTGCCATGAGACATCAGAACGCGACCCGTTTTGACAGAAGATGGTGCAGCGGCAGTCAGTAATTGATAAAGACTGGTATCGGTTCCGAGATAGGGGCAAACCTCTAGAGCGATCGAGTCGCCTAAAAGCTGTTGGGCGATCGCCACTTCAGCCGGAATATCTTCCATGACGTGAACGCCGGGAAGCAGAAAGAGAGGAAGAAGGTAGAGATGCGTGGGTGAAGAAATGGCTTGCGAATCTCTCGAAGCGCGCGCATCTTGGGCAAAGGTTTGAATTTGCTGATGTAAAGGTGTGGGCGCACATTCTAGAACCGCAGTTTTAACTAAAGGGTGCAAAGCTCCTTTAGCTTTTAACTGCTGGGTCACCAATTCTGCCAACTGTGCAGTTGCCATTTGAGGACGAGGATCGCGGCTGCCATGAGACACAAGCAAGTAAGCGGAAGAAGTTTTGAGCGGCATCACAAATACAAAATACGGTAGAAATGTTCCCGGCTTCTTGAAGAAGCCGGGAATCTGAGAGAGCTAGAGACTCAAGAAGCCGGGAATCTGAGAGAGCTGGAGACTCACTAAGCTTTTGCCAGATGCAGCATGGTGCCTAGACCAGCGCCCATTTCTTCGGCACTAAGCTTGCCGTCTTTATTGAGATCCATTGCGTCAAATACAGCATCAGTGCCCAGCCATTCTTCGCGGGTGATGAAGCCATCGCCATCTAAGTCATAGACCAGGAAAACGTCTGCGGCGGCGGTAGTGGGTTCTTGGCTCTGCAAGCGCTTCAACTGCTCGGCTAGAAGCTGTTCAAGTGCGACCAGTGCTTTAGTAAAACCACTAATTCCTTCTTCTAGCTTATCTGTTGCCATGCGATCGGCAGCGTGCATTTCATCAAAGGTCGCTTTGTCGATGGAGATTTTTTCGATCGCCACATTAGCCGCCTTTGCAGGGTCAAGCTTGCGAGGAAGACTATCGGTGCTTGCCTTTAACTCTGCCAAAAGCGCAGGAGAGATGGTCAACAGGTCACAGCCTGCCAACTCGATAATTTCGCCCAAGTTGCGGAAGCTAGCTCCCATCACCTCAGTCTTGTAGCCAAACTTTTTGTAGTAGTTGTAGATAGTTGTAACTGACACTACGCCTGGATCTTCGGTAGCAGTGTAACTGTCTTTACCCGTCTCTTTCTTGTGCCAGTCCAAAATTCGCCCTACAAAAGGAGAAATCAAGGTGATTCCTGCTTCGGCACAGGCGATCGCCTGGTGCAGTCCAAACAAGAGCGTCAGGTTACAGTGAATTCCTTCTTTCTCTAACGATTCAGCCGCCTTGATGCCTTCCCAGGTAGAAGCAATTTTGATTAAGACGCGATCGCGCGATACGCCAGCAGCTTCGTACTGGGCAATGATCTGATGGGCTTTGGCGATCGTGGCTTCAGTATCGTAAGACAACCGAGCATCTACTTCAGTAGAAACTCGACCTGGGATAATTTCTAAAATCTTCAGCCCAAATGAAACAGCAAGGCGATCGAATGCCAAAGTAGCAATTTCTTCAGCACTCGCGCCCTTTCCAGCATCTTTGCTCGCTTGCGTTAATGTTTGGTCAACAATTTCCTGATACTCCGGCATCTGTGCCGCTGCGGTGATCAACGAAGGATTTGTGGTGGCATCTCGTGGCGTAAACTGTTCAATTGCCCGGATGTCTCCAGTATCGGCAACGACAGTGGTCATGGATTTTAATTGCTCTAGCAAATTAGACATGATTTTAATTCCTCTACGACTTACTTCCTTACCCCGCTGTCATGATACGGGGGCAAAACGGGAGTCTGGGTTTTTTTCCACATTTTTCCGGATCTCGTACCAGTTGAGAGTTGGAATTCAGGATTTGAGATTTATTTGTCTTATATAGTTAATATCGGCTCATTTGCATCTATCCCATGACTCAGACGCAGTTTTATCCTCCAAAGCGCAATCCCTCTCTCATCTGGCTAGCTCAGAAAGTTATGCCATGGGTTGCCAGGCTGATCCTGCAAGTGGATTTGGTGGTACCGCCAGAGTCGCTAGCACAATTACGAAGGCTGAAGGCAAAGCCCTACCTAATTTGTTGCAACCATCCAACTTTCCATGACCCTATGGTAATGTTTTTGCTGTCGGCTCGGCTGGGGGTGCCATTCTACTACCTGGCAGCTTACGAACAATTTCAAGACAAAGTGCAGCGATGGTTTTACCAGCGTCTAGGAGCTTACTCCATTCGGCGAGGGCTTGCCGATCGCCCCAGCATTGCCTACACCATCGGGCTGATGCAACGAGACTGTCGATTGGTGATTTTTCCTGAAGGCGGCTGTTCGTTTCAAAACGATACCATCATGCCTTTTCGAGCCGGGGGCGTGCAAATGGCATTACAAGCAATGACACGACAGGTTAAGAAGGGCAAAAAAGTACAGGATTTTTATGTCGTTCCCATTAGCCTCAAGTATCGGTATACCGAAGATATGACGGGGGCGATCGCCCAAGCTCTCAACCAACTCGAACAAGCTCTCGACCTTCCTAACAAAAGCAAATCTGATCAAGGCGAACCTCCTAGCAAGAGCGACTATTACCAGCGCCTGCGGGTCATTGCGGCACAGCTTCTGAGCCGTTACGAACAAGAATATGGCATTACCCCACCCCCCACCGCTAACTGGAATCAGCGCATCGCTGCCCTCAAGTTTCGGGCCCTCCAGCAATGCGAACTCAGGCTGGGCTTAACGCCTGCCCCCAACGAACCCCATCGAGAGCGCGTCTACCGCATTCGCCACATCCTCTCCTCTCGCATCAACACTATTTTGCCCGACGGTACAGATGGCTGGGATGTGATTCGCAAAGCCAGTCTCCGAATGCTTAATTTTGATGCGATCTACGATGGTTATGTTGCCGCTCACCCCACTCCCGAGCGCTTTTTAGACACCCTCGTCCGGTTTGAGCGTGAGATGTTTAACATCGACCAGCCCCAACCCAAGGGGCATCGGCAAGCAATTTTGCAGGTGGGCGAACCTGTGAACCTGAAAGATTATTTTGCAGCTTATGTGCACAACCGTTCAGCCACAGTCGACTTGTTGCTCGAACAGTTGCAAGGAACCATGCAGAAGAATTTGAACGAATTGTCAGAGCGATCGCCTCGCTTCGCCTAAGGTTTGCTTAAACTAAAGAAGCTGCAACTATAAAAAGATCTAAAACCCCAATCTGTCATACCCTTTCAGGATGAAATGAACCTGAGAGCTATGTTACATTTGTTAAAAGCAATAATAACTCTGGGCACGTTCGATTCATGTTTACAAAGCAAGTAACCGACTCAAAAACCTTCCAGTGGTTTGAGGAGCGTCTCGAAATCCAGGCGCTTGCCGATGACATTAGCAGCAAGTACGTTCCCCCCCACGTCAATATTTTTTATTGCTTGGGCGGCATTACGCTAACCTGCTTCATCATCCAGTTCGCCACTGGCTTTGCGATGACCTTTTACTACAGACCCACTGTTGCCGAAGCCTTTACATCCGTTCAGTACCTCATGACTGACGTTAGCTTCGGTTGGCTGATTCGTTCCATCCACCGCTGGTCTGCCAGCATGATGGTTCTAATGATGATTCTCCACGTCTTCCGTGTCTACCTAACTGGCGGCTTCAAAAAGCCCCGTGAGTTGACTTGGGTAACGGGCGTAATTCTGGCAGTCATCACCGTTTCATTCGGTGTAACTGGCTATTCCCTCCCCTGGGATCAAGTAGGATACTGGGCGGTCAAGATTGTGTCGGGCGTTCCCGAAGCAATCCCCGTGGTTGGGCACCTCATTGCCGACCTGTTGCGCGGTGGCACTAGCGTGGGTCAATCTACACTGACTCGCTACTACAGCGCTCATACCTTCGTTCTGCCTTGGTTCATTGCAGTCTTCATGCTGCTCCACTTCTTGATGATTCGTAAGCAAGGCATCTCTGGTCCTCTGTAAGCTTTTCTCAAGTCCCTTTCCCCGCTTTAACCTTTGTAAGGAGAACACTCACCGTGGCAACCCAAAAGAAGCCGGATCTAGCCGATCCAATTTTGCGTGAGAAGCTCATGAAAGGCATGGGTCATAACTATTATGGTGAACCCGCTTGGCCTAACGACCTTCTCTACATTTTCCCTGTCGTCATCTTAGGAACGATCGCTTGTTGCGCTGCTCTAGCCGTTCTTGACCCCGCATTGGTCGGCGAACCTGCTAACCCTTTCGCAACTCCTCTGGAAATTCTTCCTGAGTGGTATTTGTATCCTGTCTTTCAACTTCTCCGCATTCTGCCCAACAAGCTTCTCGGAGTTGCCTGTATGGCTGCTGTACCGTTAGGCTTGTGCTTGATTCCCTTCATCGAGAACGTCAACAAGTTCCAGAACCCTTTCCGTCGCCCCCTTGCAACTGCGGTCTTTCTATTTGGAACCGTCTTTACCCTGTGGTTAGGCATTGGTGCAACTTTCCCCATCAGCGAGTCTCTGACTTTGGGCTTGTTCTAAGGAAAGGTTAACCAGTAAGGTTGCTTTTGACTTTAAGTTTGGCATCTACATTGGCTTTGTGGGGTTTGGTTATCCCGTCAAGCACGAGTAGGTGCCAAATTTGTTTAAGGTCTGAGTCTAAGTCCATAGCCCTATGCTCTTACCCAGCGCCAACCAGCATAGCCAAAAAACGTAATGCATCACAATGACTATCTGAAACGCTAATTGATAGGAAGGCTTGCTAATTTTATGGCGCAGCCTTCGCTGGGCGATGAAACCACCCACCCAGCCACAGGCAAGATCACATAAAATCAGCGTTTGTTCTGACGTTCTCCAAGATCCCTGTTGGGCAGAAGTCTTATCGCTGGCGTATTGCGCAAAAGTTATCCATCCCATCACAGGGTAAAGAAATAGAGGAATTGGGTTTCCAGTCTTTATGGTGAAGTGAACGGCTCCAACTAGAGGAAATATCGAAAGACCTAGTGCTTCCGCAACTGGAAATGGAGCCAGGAAAGTAGTCTTAAATTTGGCTTTATAACTAGAACTAGCTTGAGATTGGGCTTGAGGAGCAGTGGAGGGGAGTGAAGTTGGCTTAAGTCTTGCGCCCACAATGAACGCGTCGTAGGCACGCACTTTTCCATCTTGCTGAGCAATCAAGTAGTAGATCGCATCTCCCACGACCGGACGGCGCATAGCATCCTTAACCTCAGAAATATGGAGAAAAACCTCTCGGCTACCATCAGCAGGTT
>Ga0335397_10007205_pt1 | contig 14206 bp, 8 predicted proteins | sample MAT04_FD_205740 | JGI IMG/M metagenome (GOLD analysis project Ga0335397, IMG submission 205740) | Freshwater microbial communities from Lake Fryxell liftoff mats and glacier meltwater in Antarctica - MAT-04 (spades assembly) (version 2) ...
CCCCCCGGCGGAGATAATGGAAACGAGGCGGCTTTAAAAAGGGGTCAGGAACCAATAGCCAAATGGCCCGAAGGGTGCTGCGCACTACTGGTTCCTGACCCCTTTTTTAAAGCCTCTATTCTGCTTTCGTCACTCGCAGGACTTCTTCAATCGTCGTCAATCCGCGAGCAACCTTCAGCCAGCCATCCTGGCGAAGAGTTCTCATGCCGCTGGCGATAGCCGCCTTGCGAATTTCGTTGGTGCCTCGCCGTTCGCTGGCGAGTACTCGAATTTCTTCGTTTGATATCAGGAGTTCGTAGATTCCGAGACGGCCTGAATACCCGGTCCCGCGACACTGTCGACATCCGTTGGCACGATAAATCGGCTGTCCTGCGGTGTAGTCCACCAGTGGGAAATCCACCGGCACTTCTTCTGCTGACGGCATGTAGGCTTCTCGACAGTGCTTGCAAAGTGTCCGCACCAGCCGCTGTGCCATCACGCCTTCGAGAGTACTGCTGATCAGGAACGGCTCGACACCCATGTCCGCCAGTCGCATGAAGGAGCCCGCAGCGTCGTTGGTGTGCAACGTGCTGAAGACCATATGCCCGGTCAGCGACGCCTGTATCGCGTTTTCCGCCGTTTCAAAGTCACGAATCTCACCGACCAAAACGACGTCCGGATCATGTCGCAGAATGCTGCGGAGACAGGAGGCAAACGTCAGGCCGACCTTGTGGTTGACCTGAATCTGATTGATGCCTTCCAACTGATACTCGATCGGATCTTCGGTCGTAATAATCTTGTTACGTTCGCTCTTGATCTCTGCGAGCGAGCTGTAAAGTGTCGTCGTCTTTCCCGAACCCGTCGGCCCCGTGACAAGCACAATCCCGTGTGGCATTCGAATCAGTTCACGGAACCGAGTACACGTGTCTTCTTCCATCCCGACACCAGACAGCGAAAACTTCATCGCGTCTTTGTCGAGAACACGCATCACGACGCCTTCGCCGTGCAACATCGGTATGATGGAAACGCGAATATCGATCTCGCGGCCGGAGACACGCAACTTGATGCGGCCGTCCTGCGGCACGCGTTTCTCTGCAATATTCAGGCGAGCCATGATCTTCAGTCGGCTCAGAATAGCCGCTTGAAAACGATTCAATTCAGGGGGAACCGGCTGATTCTGCAATACTCCATCAATGCGATAGCGAATCTTCATTCCGGACGCCTGCGATTCCATATGGATATCGCTGGCTCGATTGTTCACCGCTTCGGTTAAAATATCATTTACCAGTCGCACCACAGACGCCTGTTGCGCCATTGCGGCCGCTTCAGACTCTTCGAAGTTGAGATCTCCCAGGATTTCGACTTCGTCAGTGTTTTCGGCAGCTTGAGCAGCCATCAACCCATCAAGTGTTTGTGCCCCGACGCCAAGGTGAGACTTGATCAGAGCCGCGACTTCGTGAGGAAGTGCAAGTGCTGTCATCACAAACAACCCCGTGGCGGCAGACACGGCGTCCGCCGCCTGCACGTCAAATGGATTGCTGACCACAATGCGGATCGAAGACGGACTGCGGTCGATCGGGAAAATCCCGTGACGATGCAGCAGTCGAACCGGAAATCCTTCCAGAATGGATCGATCGATTGTCTCTTGCGACAGATCGACGACCGACATTCCGAGCGAATGGGCCACGGACTGCAATGCCTGCAGTTCTGTGGAAAATCCAAATTCGCTGGTCACGGAAGTAAGACCGTCTGTCGCAAACAGACGCTGAACTTGATCGAGTTCTTCCACGGTCAAACGGCGCGGTCTCTCTCGATACGCCGTAGGGCGTTTCAAAATCGTACTCATGAGATTTTCCGAATGTTGCCGAGGGTAGGATGGATTTCGGCGGGTGGGGTACTTTAAGTCGCTGCTTTCAACCACTTGAGTCAGCAGGACCAATACTTGAAGGTGGGTACTCTAGGTGAGTTTTACGTCCTCATCAAGCCTGCTAAATTTTATCGGTCTGTGTCGCAGGCGGGCAATGGACTTTATGTCCTGATGATCGGCATTCTCCATTGTGGACTCTTAAGAAGCCAGCACTTTTGCTGGTTGATTTGTTAAACCGCGTTACTCGGAAAAAATGGACAAACTAAACCCGAACGCGGGAAAACCCGCAGATTTGGCCGGTTTGATGCCTGTGTCGGAGTAGGTCCTGACTTCCAGAAAGGACTTCGCAGTCCCCGCTGCGACCTGCGATCAGATGCATTTCAGCTCAAAAATGATCTCTCTGGAGATCACCGCAACGCTTTTGTTTCAACCTGTGTCGTCCCGCTTTCGCCTCGGATCGCCAGTGAGCCACACTCCGGTCCACCGCACTCGTCACTCCGCGCCCTCTGCCCGCATTCGCGGAGTCAAAGCCGTTTTAGTCCTGTGGTATTGAGTCTGTTTAGTCGAAAAATGCAATATCCTTTGGAGCCTGACGATTCCGCATTCGGTTGCTGTTGTCGCGCACTTGAGTAGCGCCTGAAACGAATGCAAACGCGATCAAACTGGCAAGTGTGGCGCCAAAATAGGCGACAAGAGTATCCTTGACTACAACCTGATACGTTGCAAGTCGATTCGATTTTCCTAGTGCCTGCATTTGTGCATTGTACGCCGTGACAGCAGCTTGGTAGGCAGCGACTTCCTGGACGTAAGCCTTGACCGTTGCGTCATTGAGTTTGTCAGCCGACGGTGGTTCGGGCGTCTTCGGCGGCGCACCCGGTGAATCTGAATTCGATGACAGGACGTAGAAGCTGGGCACGAAGACAAACAGTGCCAGACAAACAAATGTGCCGATAAGGCCCCATTGGAGGATGGACTTCTTGTGGAGTTCGCTTTTTGTGGCGGTTGTGTGTGAAGGTAACGGGAAGGTGTTCCTGGCAACAGAACCAACCCGTTCACCGGGCTGCGTACGGCAAACGGGCCTGGCATCCAAAACTATCCCGTTGACTGTTGATTTCCAGTCGACCGGATGTTCCAGACGTCGCGTGCATATTCTGCGATCGTGCGATCGCTGGAGAATCTGCCGATCCGGGCTGTATTGAGGATGGTCCTTTCAGTCCACAGAAGTCGATTGCTGTAAACTGACGCAGCATCGTCGTGAGCCTTCAGATACGACTCAAAATCGGCAAGATGGAAATAGTGTTCACCGTCCGCCAACAGCCGATCACAGATCCAGTTATATTTGCCGATCGCCCGGGGACTGAATCGGTTTTCCCGCAGCGCATCGATCACTCGTCGCACCACACTATTTTGCTGATAGATTTCTGAAGGACGGTGCCCATTCCTCTGCATGGTCCGGATTTCCTCCACAGTGTGGCCGAACAGAAAGAAATTGTCCGCACCCACTTCTTCGCGAATTTCAATGTTGGCCCCGTCAAGAGTCCCTATCGTCAAGGCACCGTTCATTGCAAATTTCATATTGCTGGTGCCGGAGGCTTCAGTTCCTGCGGTTGATATCTGTTCGCTCAGGTCTGCCGCCGGAATAATGATCTGCGCCAATGAAACTCGGTAATCCGGAAGAAAGCAGACTTTCAGGAGTCCCTTGCAGCGGAGGTTTCGATTGATCTCTCGCGCGACGTCATGAATCAATTCAATGATCTGTTTGGCAAGATAGTAACCAGGTGCGGCTTTGCCGGAAAACACATAGGTTCGTGGCTGTGCCGGAATCACCCCGTCTTCAGTCAGCAGCAGGTATTCGTGAATGATGTGCAGCACATTCAGCAGTTGCCGCTTGTATTCGTGAATCCGCTTGACGTGGACATCGAAGAGTGATTCGGCATTCACCGATTCTCCCATGGTGCGGCGAATCCATTTTGCCAGCCGTTTTTTATTTGACAATTTGGCCGCGCGAAAGCGATCCTGAAATGCCGTATCTCTTGCGAATGGTTCAATCTCGCGGAGTCGATCGAGATTTGTGATCCAGCCGTCGCCGATGACTTCAGTGATCAACACTGCCAACTGCGGATTGGCGGTCAGCAGCCACAGTCTGGGAGTCACTCCGTTCGTCTTGTTGTTAAATCGTTCTGGCCACAATTCGTGAAAGTCGGGAACCAGTTCAGTTGTGACAAGTCGACTGTGAACAGCCGCGACTCCATTGACGGAGTGGCTTCCGGCGATGGCCAGATGCGCCATGCGAACCTGCCTGGAAGACCCTTCCTCAATGAGCGACATGCGACTCAAGCGGGCATCGTCACCAGGCCAGCGGTGAGCGACAGTTGCCAGCATTCTCTCGTTGATCTCGTAGATGATCTGCAGATGTCTGGGAAGCACACGTTCCAGCAATGAGACAGGCCAGCGTTCAAGAGCTTCTGCCATGAGCGTGTGATTCGTGTACGCGCAGGTAGCGTTCGTGATTTCCCAGGCACGATCCCATGCGATGTCATTTTCGTCAACGAAGATACGCATCAGTTCAGCAATGGTCAGCGCAGGATGTGTATCATTCAGTTGAATCGCAACCTTATCTGCAAATTGATCGAAGTTAGCGTGATTTCGCTGGTAACGGCGAACGATGTCTCGCACAGCGCAGGCCACCAGAAAATATTCCTGAACCAGTCGCAGCTCTCGCCCGGCTTCGATAGAGTCACTCGGATATAGCACTTTAGAAATGGTTTCGAGTTCCACTTTCTGCTGCACGGCGTTCAGATAATCGCCCTCATTAAAGATGCTCATATCGAATTCGTGCGAGGCACGAGCCGAATACAGACGCAGGTAATTCACTGTGTTGCCGCCATAACCGACGACCGGCATATCGCACGGCACGCCGATCACAACTTTCCAGTCGAGCCACATTGGGTTGTACCGGCCATCTCGATCGATCGTGTGTTCAACATGGCCATACAGCGAAACGAGCACTGCATCCTGAGGACGCTGAATTTGCCAGGGCGTGTCATAAGTGCGCCAGTTGTCGGGCGTCTCGACCTGCTTGCCGTTTCGGATCTCCTGACGAAACAGGCCGTATTCGTAATTGATCCCGTAGCCAAATCCTGGCATCCCCAGTGTGGCCATGGAGTCCACGAAACAGGCGGCAAGACGTCCCAGCCCGCCATTTCCCAGAGCGGCATCGGTCTCCTGCTCTTCTACGTCAGAAAAATCCAGGCCCAGTTCGAGCAGAACTCCGATGCAACAATTCAGCAGCCCAAGATTGACAAGATTGTTGCGAAGCGATCGACCGATCAGAAATTCGAGCGACAGATAATACAGACGCTTCGCATCGGTTCGGCGAAACTCAGCGTCTGTCGCCAATGATCGCTCGACCATCAAATCCCGAATCGCGAGAGACACGGCTCGAAGAGCTTCCGCAGGCTGCAGTTCTTCGGCACTGATTCCCACAGAATAATTCACATGATGCAGAATCGAAGACCGCAGGCAGTCGTGATTTGGCAACATGTCAACGTGATCACCAGAAACGACATTCTCATTTCGCATGAACGTGCTCCTGGCAGTTACCGTTATTGAACGCTTGAGGCCATGAATTGAATTCTCCCTCGCCCGCAGTATACTCGTTTCAGGCATTGTGCAACATTCAATCTGCAACACCAGGCGTGAAGAGGGCCGAGCCGATGGTGGAACTGCGACGCCATTTTTCCGGCAAGCCGCAACTGTTATCCCCGATGAGAGCCTTTGTTACAGATGGCTGTCGGCAGGTCTGGCAAGAAACGTCTGATGTTTCGGCGATCGCAGAGCTGGAACTGGCGGTGAGTGAAACGGCTGGCAATATCATTCTGCATGGTCTGAAGGGGTCGCCGGATGAGTTGATTGAACTGATCCTGAACGTTGATCCTCACAACGCTTCCGTCACGTTCCGCTATTCCGGCTGTGGATTTGAACCGCAAGCCATTCCGCCACCCGATTTTTCCGGTCATGCAGAGAGTGGTTACGGCATCTATTTGATAGAACACTCAGTTGACGATGTGTCTTTCTCGCGAGACGATGCGGGATTGTGTACAATTCGCTTCGTCAAAAGTCGCAAACGCAGTGCGTAGGAGTCATCCGCAATGGACGTTTTGATCGAACAAGATGGAGACGTCATCGTGGCAACACCGATTGCCAAACATCTGGATCTCAGCAACTCGGAATCGTTCCGCGATGAAATTGTTGCGGCTCTGGCCAATCATCACAAACTGGTGATTGATATGCAGAATATCGATTTTATCGACAGCCGTGGCTGTGGCGCGATTATTTCGTGTCTGAAACATGTTGCTGCGGCGGGTGGTGACCTGAAATTGTGTGATGTGAAACCCCGAGTACGAACGATTCTCGAACTGATTCGGCTGCACCGGATCTGCGAAATTCTGAAAACACGCGACCAGGCCGTTTTCCGCTTTGAGTCGGTCACCTGATTTTGCAGATGCCTTCACGGAAACAATCATGGCAGTCTTGTGTGAAGCGCGCAGCAATCAGGAGTTTCCTCTACATGGTTCGTTGACCATGATCGGACGAGCCCCCGGTTGTGATATTGTCATTGATTCGCCTGTCGTTTCTGCCAGGCACTTCATTATTCTGCACAATAAAGGAATCTATCACCTTGAAGATCTGGGCAGCATGAATGGCACGTTTGTCAACGGACAACGTCTGGCGAGGCGGACTCGGCTTTGCTCCGGTGACAAGATTTCCGTCGTCGGACTGATTTTTATTTTCCACGACGACGCATTGCTCCCCGGTGTACGCTCGATGTCGTCCGTGGCGGATGCGACGTCGATCAGCGGAATTTCGGATACGAAAACCATTCGACTCTCCGAACTGTTGAATGCGAGTAAGGTTCCCGAACTGTCGTCGCTGGAAATTGACGGCGATTTGCGATTGTCCGTCAGGCCGGAGATTAAACTGCGGGCCGTTCTGGAGATTGCGAGGGATTTGAGTCACTCGCTGGATCTGCAGATCGTACTCCCGCAGATTCTGGACAGTCTGTTCGCGATTTTCCCAGCGGCAGACTGTGGATTCATTTTGCTGCGGGACGCAAAAACGGGGGCCATGAATCTCTGCGCCGAGAAGTACCGACGACGACGCGACTCAGACTCATTTCCCGTGAGTCGCGGCATTATTCAACAGGTGCTGACGAGCGGCAGGGCGATTCTTAGCCGTGATGCCGGGGTTGATACACAATTCGTCTCAACTGCGAGTATCCGTCAACTCGATATTCGTTCCATCATGTGTGTCCCTGTCAATCGGGACGACGGAGACTGCATCGGCGTGATTCAGATCGATTCCCGAGACCGCACGTGCCAGTTTAACGAAGAAGATCTGGCGTTGCTGGTTTGTGCCAGTCTGCTTGCTGCAAGAGCAATGGAAGTCGCACGCCTGCATGAAGAGCGGCAGGAATTGGATGCCGCCAGCCGGATTCAACGAAGTTTGTTGCCCACTGTTCGGCCTGCTTACAACGGATTGCAGTTTTTCGATCATTATGCTCCGGCACAACAGGTCAGCGGCGACTATTATGATTATATCCCGCTGCCCGGAAACCGCCTCGCCGTTGTGGTTGCCGATGTCGCTGGCAAAGGAATTTCGGCGGCGCTTTTGATGGCTCATCTGGCGGCAGCGACGCGAATCTGCCTGGCCAGTTCACCGAACCTGACCGACGCTGTTCAGCATCTGAACGGCCTGCTGCTGAATTCCATGATGGATGATCGATTCATTACGTTTGTCGTCGCCGTACTGGACCTGGAACAGTTCCGACTGACGATCATCAATGCCGGACATCTTCCTCCGCTGCTGCGTCGAGGCGGCCGGAATCCGGTTCAGATCGAGGATATTGCGGCGGATGCTGCGGGGCTGCCTCTCGGTGTTCATGATTGTTCGTATCGCCAGGTCGAAATTACACTTGAGCCCGGCGATACACTGCTGCTCTATACGGATGGTGTCACCGAAGCACGAAACATTTCAGGAGAACTGTATGACATGGAACGGCTTCGCGCCGCAATGGTGGATGCACCCGGCGATGCAGCAGGAATGGTCCATTCACTGCTGGGCGACCTGCAGGAATTTTCGCAATCGCGACTTGCCGGGGACGATGTGACGATTCTGTGTCTGGGGCGAACAACCTGAGCACGATCTTTTTCCTGATCATCTGAAAAAAAATTCTGCGGGAACCAAACAATGTTCGCTGGATTCTGTCCTTCATTTTTTCAATGCATAGTCACACTTATGTTGCTCTCCACATTCTCCTTTTCTCATTTGTCCGCTCAACCACCGGACGGCGACGCGCTGTATGTGCTCGGGACGGATTCAGAAAGACATGACAATGTGCCCAAAGGCGTGATCACAAAACATAAATGGGTCAGCACGATTTTCAAAGACACGAAGCGGGAGTATTTTGTTTATGTCCCGGTGCAGTACGATGGGACTCAACCCGCTTGTCTGATGGTGTTTCAGGACGGACATGCGTACGTCGATGAAACAGGTCAGTTTCGCGTTCCGGTTGTTTTCGACAATCTGATTCATCGTGGCGAAATGCCGGTGACGATCGGTGTGTTCATCAATCCTGGCCACAACGGAGATGTCATTCCGGAAAACCGCTGGCGACCGAATAATCGCAGCATTGAATATGACACCCTCAGCGATCAGTATGCACGCTTCGTGACTGAGGAATTGCTTCCGCATATCGTCGCAGAACAGAATCTCAACATCTCACCCGACGCTGAGGATCGAGCGATCTGCGGCATTTCCAGTGGCGGAATCTGTGCGTTCACTGCGGCCTGGGAACATCCGGAATGGTTCAGCAAGGTTCTCAGCCATGTCGGCAGCTTCACAAACATCCGAGGCGGTCATGACTACGAAGCGATGATTCGCAAGACCGAACGCAAACCAATCCGTGTGTTCCTGCAGGATGGTGAAAACGATCTGGACAACGAACATGGCAACTGGTGGCTTGCGAATCTGCAAATGGAAAAGTCACTCAAGTTCAAGGGGTATGACTACCGATTCGTCGGCGGTACTGGTGGACACAATGGAAAGCACGGGGGAGCCATCTTGCCGGAATCACTCAACTGGCTGTGGCGAGATCATGTCGTCGGCAACACGGATGCGGCGAAAGTGGAATCAGTTGACCCACTGAGCGTTTACGAAGACAAGACTGTGCTCTTCACTGGCGGTGAATACACAAACGAAGAATTTCACTACCGACTGATGAAACCGGAGACCATCGAAGCGGAAAAACAATATCCACTGGTGGTGTTCCTGCACGGTGCCGGAGAACGCGGTGACGACAATCAGAAGCAACTGGCCTACTTTCCGGCTCAAATGGCCCAGCCTCGCTACCGGGAACGCTTTCCATGTTTCGTGCTTGCTCCACAATGCCGAGACGATCATAAATGGATGAACGCGGACTGGACGATCCCGGAAGACCCGACCATGGAGGAAAATCCCAGCGAACAAATTCAGGCCGTAATACAGATGATTGAAACAACCTTGAACGACGAAGCGATTGATACGGATCGCGTGTATCTGACAGGCTTGTCCATGGGGGGATTCGGGGCGTTGGATCTTGGGATTCGCCGTCCGGACTGGTTCGCTGCGATTGCGTCCATCTGCGGTGCCGCAGATCCTGCTCGCATTGGCGTACTCAGGGACAAACCGATGTGGATTGTACACGGCATCGACGATACGGTTGTGCTGTCCGATCGTGGTCGAAGTCTCGTGAAGGCATTAACAGACGCAGGCGGCAAACCAGTCTACGTGGAACTTCCTGGCGTGGGTCACAATTCCTGGACCCCTGCCTACAGCGACAACGACGGCCTCGTCCCCTGGCTGTTCCGCCAGGGACGGTAGCTGCACATGCCGTCGGCGATACGGTCTGTTGATTTAGTGAGCGGTAAGGCGCTGGCAGACTGTCGATTTGCCCGCCACCGGATTCATTCCGGTGGTTCTCGGGATTCTGCACTACTCGAAAACACCGGGAATTCCGGTAGTGCAGAATCCTGAAAACCACCGAGGTAAACTCAATGGCGATTAAATCAATCGCTATGGAATCTTGCTTGGATCCCAGATCGTGGCCGCAATATGCCGTTCCGGACCTAAATTCTTGTCCCAGAAATAGTAGGTTGTCACAACATTTCCGTTGGCGGTTTGAACGCTGCGAGGGTATCCGATGTCTCGCCCGCCGCCATCGGATCGCAGCAGGATTTCATCACCCCAGGTCTTGCCGTTATCGCTGGACAGCTTTGCAAACATCTGAAAAGGTTCCGCGCGGTAACCGTAGGTCAGGCAGATTCGCCCATCGGCCAGCAGGATCGTACTGGGCGGGTTGCCTTCACCTGTGTCCTTCACGGGTCGGTTGAGATGCGTCCATGTGGCACCATTGTCGAGCGATTCGTAGGCGTCAATCCAGCTTGGGCCGGAGTTTGGTTCTCGCACTCGTGTTGTCGTCAGCAGGTGAGTCGGCGACAATCGTACGGACGATGGCATGATTTCATAGCCATCAATCTCCTGATTGACCCATGACACAAACTGGAACGACTGACAGCCATCGGTTGTGCGCGCACAAAACACTCGACCTTCCTTCAAATTTGATTTGGCCGCAGTCAGAAACACGGTCGCTTCATACTGGCCGTCAACGATGTAGTCGGTACGGGCGGAAATTCCTGGTGTGCCCATTTGAGGAAGCTCAAACGGACCATCCCAGTTTTTCCCACGATCATGGCTGGAATAGAATCGCGATTGTCGACCGTCGCTGTTGTCCATACGAAAAGTCATGGCAAAATCCGGATGTTTCAGATCGATGGCGGTGGTGCATTTGCGGAGCGGCGGAATCGGCACGCCAGGGATTTCCGTGCCATGCAATGATTTGCCTTGAGGAATCAACTGCCCTTTGGCATTTGGAAACTCGGCAGTCCATGTCTCACCGCCGTCTGTACTGCGTGCCATCAGGAATTCTTCGGGCTTTTCCCGATCGATGTTATGCCGACCTTCTCCAAGGTCTTTGTGATAACCGCGACTGAATCCAACAAGGATTTCGTTACCCCAGCACCAGATTCCATGATTCGCCGGCCATCCGGCAAATCGTCCGGGTTCCCGATGCACGACGACCTGTCTGACGATATGGTCGTCGCCGGCACGTGCAACTTGTCCGAAAAACAAGTCGGACGCAAAAATCAGAACGCCGAGGACCAGGAGGAAGATATGTCTCTGAGCATGTGCCATGAATCTGCTGCCTTTGTTAGATGTATACGTCGCGTGGCTGAGATTGAGGCTTTCTTCGTTTAACCCGACCCAACGGGGAGGCATCACTGTCGCCACGCCGTTGGCTCGGGTCAAACGAGGATCCACAGACTCAATTTGAATTGCGTGCAGTCTAAATCATCGCGCAATGACCAGCAATCGAACCAGGGACAACGGATCCACCATCACCGATCATTAACATCCGTTTGGCGCAGGATCTTCGCGGCTTCTATAGCACCAAGATCCGGCGTCAGGGCAGTGTTGGCGATCCCGGATACAACTTTCGTGATGTTATGATCGACTTTGTCCGGCGTGCCCCAGTTCCGGCCATCTGCACGAGTCATGTAAATGGAAAGTGTATGATGACCGCTGCCAGGTCTCTCCCCGATGATGTGCAAGATTGTGAAATTGCCATCGCGGCCACCAAAAAGCTGCTCTCCGATTCGATAACCCGCACGGACTCGCCCGGAATCGACAATTAGATTTTCCGGAGACAGAACAAACTCAGTCCCATCCAACTCTGATCGCAACAAACGTACCAGATTCAGCAACTGGTCGCCGTCCATAACTGCCAGAGCATTTAGCCCATCAGAGATCACAATCTGAGTGTTGAACTGCTCTCTGCTGTCTTGTCGATATCTGGCAATCAGACCGACCGATTCGTCAGACAGATGTTCACCGGAGACGGGATGAAGAATGTAATCCGTCCTGTCCGCAGAACGAGTTCGCAGCCTCTTCACGCTGGGAACTTTCGCGACGAAAGCATCATCCAGTTGCATCCAGATCGAGATCTTTGCGTCGTCGTAAATATGCTGAATATGATTGGCCAGAGTTGGCTCAAGGATTGAAGGCTGTTCGCCAAATCCTTCAGCGATAAAGACTCCTCGTGAACGTACGTTTGCGATCTGAGCAGCCGCATCACTTTGGATTTCTTTGTCGGATCGAGCATCATCTTTTCGACGACAATACTGCTGATAAACCCAGACAGGATCGCCAAAATGTTCCGTCGGACGTCCCTGGTCATCGATAACGCCGAGTTCCTGGAAGAACTGCCACATCCGGTCGTTCACTTTGAAACCGAATTTTTCGCGAACGTGAACATGATCCTGATAACCGGTTGTCAGGTATCCCAGCATCGGATCGATGCGCGTCGGCAGAGCCATCAGATAGCCGGGGTTGGCTGGCATAATCTGATCAATGCACCAGCCAAGATCGTCCAGACTAACGTCCATGTGCAGGGTTGAACAAACATCCAGGCCGATCATCAGGCCGTGCAGCTTGCCCATCACGATGTCTTCCAGACAACATCGCACCAATTGCTCGCGTGATCGAAAGACCTCCGGGCCAATGAACCCGGCGACGTCATTCAATATCACCCACGGTTTTTCATGTTTCCCGTGTCGTTCAAGAGTTGCCGCAACGGACTGAGTCAGTGCTCGCGCGAACCCATATTTGCGAGATTCGTGAACGACCATGTCCACACCATGACCGTGGCCATTCGTAAAGTCGGCACCCTGACCGGTTTCAAAGTACAGGCTGTAGCGTCCGTCTCGCGATTCGGCATGTCGCTGCATTTTTTCGACGGAAATGTCAAACGTTTTGTTCGCGGTATCATTCCCTGCGATGCTTTGAAACCATAGAGCCGTCAGATCGGGATGGGCATTTTCCACTTCCGCCTGCACATCAATATGTGCGAGCACGCAGTGAGGCAGAACGTCTTCAATTCCAAACGTGACAAGAACATCCTTCAGCGTGGCTTCAACCGCCGCGACAGATTCGGGAGTACTGGACACGGGATTCGATCCTAACAGCACATCGCCTACCGCGTATGCAAACGCATCGAAGACCTGCCAGCGAATATCATCAACATTGTCGGTCGGTGAGTTGGGTTGAACGCGGGCGCCCATATAGCCCCGCGCACCAATCGAAGACTCCGGCAGAGGATTGAAGACTTTCGCGCCGACTTGAATCAGCTCGGCGTTGCTCATCAGTCGGACAACACACGCAATGACGTCGCTGGAAAGTCCATCCTTGATCGCATGAATTTCGGATTCATTCTTTTCCAGCAGGAATGTTTTCAACGCCCCCAGAGTCATGTTGCCGACATTCCGCTGAATTTCGCGGTTGAGCGACGACGTGATCAGCTGAAAAAGGTCGTCCTGGAAAGCCGGATGTTCGTCGATCTCGCTCACTCGTGTTGAAGCAAGTAACTCACGAGCCTGCAGGCGAGCCTTGTCATCAGCAGCAGCCACGCCGATAATCTCATCGCCCTCTTTGAATTCATTGGCAGCACCCAGCAACTGTTTATAAAGCTCGGCGTCCCACTGACCTCGTACGCGCTGGATATATGCAAAAACGCTCTCGCTCGGCACGGAGGCGGCGATTGCTCCTGCGGGACTGGTTGCTCGCGCGGTACGCGCGAAGTTTGCAAGTGTTCCGCCAGCGAGGCCCAAGGCAAGAAATCGTCTGCGATGCAACATGAAGATGGTCCGTGAAAGGCACCGGTCGCTGTGAAGAAACCACGCATTGAAAATACACGTGTCTATTATGACAGCGAAAACGGATTCATCCACCCAGAAAATGCTCTCAAACTGTCTTCCTGAATGCTGACCGACGCGACGACGCCTTGTTGCCTGAATTCTGTTTGCCGTCGAAAACCGCGAGAACCGCAGGCCAGACCCGAGTCGCACGTTGCCGGAACATCGCTCGCTAAAGCATCGACGTGGAAAAACCTGTCTATTTCGGAATGACCTTCCGGGAGCCGCTGGACGACTTGTTCGAACTGTTGGTGCGAGACTCTTTGAGTTGTTTTCGCCAGGTGAGAAAATCGGCGTTCTTTCCCAGCTTCGGAATCGTCTCATTCAGACGCGCGATAGACATCGTGGAATAGGCACGGAAATTCTCTCCCAGAAAGTCGCTTCCCGTCTCGGAATCGGCTTGGTATTGAGCGTATGAGCCGGTCCACATGAAATCCGGAAGGTTACTGACCTGACTCAACCGTCGCAGAGCCTCATTGTAGTTTTCGAGCAATGCATGGCTTCGCGCGGAATT
>Ga0335397_10007214_pt1 | contig 14199 bp, 10 predicted proteins | sample MAT04_FD_205740 | JGI IMG/M metagenome (GOLD analysis project Ga0335397, IMG submission 205740) | Freshwater microbial communities from Lake Fryxell liftoff mats and glacier meltwater in Antarctica - MAT-04 (spades assembly) (version 2) ...
CCAAGGTACCGGCCTCGGCAAAGCCGGTCGCCCCGCATCCGAGGTAACGATTCGCAATCTGAAAGGCCCGAGCAGCCTTGCCGATCAGCAATCGCGGTTCGACCTTTTACGCGATCTCCATGCCGAGCAGTTGAAGCAAACGCCCGGAGACTCCGAATTCGAAGCCGTAGCGAATTCTTATGAACTCGCTTGGAAGATGCAACAAAACGCGCCGGACATTCTCGACCTTTCCAAGGAAACCGCCGACACGCTCAAACTCTACGGCATCGGCGAAAAAGCGACCGATACCTTTGGCAAACAGTGTCTGATGGCACGGCGTTTCTGCGAAACGGGTGTGCGTTACATCCAGGTGACGTACGGCGATAACTCCGCGAATCCGGCATGGGATCAACACTCGGATTTGCCCAAGCACGGCGTACATGCCAACGCCGTGGATCGACCGATCGCGGGGCTAATCGCAGATTTGAAACAGCGTGGCTTGCTCGAAGATACTCTCGTGTGGTGGGGCGGCGAGTTTGGCCGAACGCCGTACGCGCAGGGTAATGGCACGGGTCGCGATCATAACCCCGGCGGCTTCACGATGTGGCTCGCGGGTGGCGGGGTCAAGCCCGGTTTCGCCTTCGGGGCGACTGACGAATTCGGCCACGCCGCCGTACAAGACAAAGTCCACATGCACGACTTACATGCGACGATCTTGCACCTGCTCGGCCTCGATCATGAGAAACTCACATACAAGTACGCGGGGCGAAACTTCCGGCTGACCGACGTCCACGGCCGCGTCGTCAAAGAGATCATCGCGTGATGCAGTTTCATTCAGCTAACACGAAAGTGATTCCATGTTTCGATTCCTGCTGTTTACTCTGTTGATATGGTCTCCGGTTACCTCCGTTCGCGCGGGTGATGTCGACCCGTTCAATCAATCGACGGTGCCGATTGAAGAACAACCTAGCAACCCGAAGGCGATTAAGATCGTCCTGATTGCCGGGAACGGCAGCACGAAACTGAAGAGCGGCGAACACGAATATTTCGCGGGAGTTGCGATACTCGCGAAACTGCTGAAGCAGACGCCGGGCGTAGCCCCCGTGATCGTTCGCGACGGTTGGCCAAAGAAACCGGAGACGGTCAAGGGGGCGAAAGCGGTCGTCATGTTCCTCGAAGGCGGCGACGTTCACACCGCACTCAAAGCCGACCGGTTCGAGCAACTCGCCAGGCTCGCCGAACAAGGCGTCGGTATCGTCTCGTTACACTCGGCGATCGACTACCCGAAAGACCTCGGCGAGCGGGTACGCGGCTGGTCGGGTGCGTGCTGGGAGAAAGGCTATTCGCAACGTGCCCATTGGGTGGCCGAGTTCAAGACGTTCCCCGATCACGCCATCTGCCAAGGTGTCACGCCATTCAAAATCGACGATGGTTGGTTGTTCAAACTGCGTTTCGCTGAAGCAATGAATGGCGTAACGCCACTCTTAAAAACGCAACCGCTGAAATCGACGATGAAACTCTCCGACGCCGACACTGTCATTTCGTGGGCCTACGAGGGCACGTACAATCGCGGGTTTGCCTTCACCGGTTGTCACTTGCACGAAAGCCTGCAACATGAAGGTTACCGTCGCTTCCTCACCAACGGCATCCTTTGGGCGGCCCATGTGGACATTCCCAAAGTTGGCGCACCGGTCGCACTCGAAGCGAACGACCTGAAACGGTATTTCGACAAACGCAACGTCGCGAAGAAGTAAACTCTCCCGAACCTGAATACGCATGCATTCAAGGACTAAACCGATGCTTCGATTGCTCTGCCTCGCGATACTGATTCTGCCAAACCTCTCGGCGAGTGCCGAGGAACCCAAGAAAGAGGCGTGGGTGCCGATCTTCAACGGTAAGAACCTCGATGGCTGGAAACCGAAGATTCGCGGCTACGAATACGGCGACAACTACGCGGACACCTTCCGCGTCGAAGACGGCGTCATCAAGGTGGCCTACGACAAATACGCGAAGTTCGACGACAAGTTCGGGCACCTGTTCTACAAGGAAAAACTCTCGCACTACAAGCTGCGTATCGAGTATCGCTTCGTCGGCCCACAAGTGAAAGGCGGGCCGGGTTGGGCGTTCCGCAACAGCGGAGTGATGCTTCACTGTCAGTCACCTGAGACGATGAGCAAAGAGCAGGAATTCCCCGTGTCGATCGAGGCGCAGTTTCTCGGCGGCAACGGCAAAGACCCACGACCGACGGGCAGCGTCTGTACGCCAGGCACAAACATTGTCATGAAGGAAAAACTTGTCACACAGCACTGCAACAACAGTACCTCGAAGACGTTCCACGGTGATCAGTGGGTGACGATTGAAATCGAAGTCAACGGCAGCGGAACCGTCAAACACATCTTCGGCAGTGATGTCGTAATGGAATACGAACAACCGCAGTACGACCCGAAAGATGCCGACGCCAAGAAGCTCATCAAGGACGGGAAGTTACTTATCGAAGAAGGCTACATCTCGCTGCAAGCCGAGAGCCACCCGTGCGAATTTCGTAAAGTCGAACTCCAGATTTTGAAGAAGTAAAGTCGGCTCATTCCCGACACGGTTTAATGCCGAAAAGGACGACCAGAACTTTGGTTCCAGCCTGATCGAAATCGATCGAAATCGGACGTAAGTCGTTGGTCTGTTAGGTTGGTTCCGAAATTCGGGATTGACTCCAGGGATGGGTGGGTGGAAAGTGCCAAAATCAATCTGCCACCCATAACCGCCGCGATTAGAACCGTGCCTCGTTACGACCTCCCCATCCCCTGCCGGACGCCCATGAACGACACCACCTCTCCCCCAGCATACACGAGTCTCAAACCAACCCGCGTTCGCTATGCGATGCTGTTTATGCTCTGCTTGCTCGCCATGATTACCTACATGGATCGTGCTGCGAACGGCAGCGCGAAAAAAGCAATCATGGCCGACCTCAACGTCGATTCGTCGAAGTTCTTCTACGTGCTGATGGCGTTTCAACTGGCGTATGCCTTGTTCGAAATTCCGTCGGGTTGGCTCGGCGACACGCGCGGGCCGCGTTCGACGTTACTTCGCGTCGTCGTCTGGTGGTCGGCATTCGTTGCGCTGACAGGGTTTACGGCCACCACCCTGCCCTTCAGCGACATTTACGTCGGCTTCTACGGGCTGATGCTGATTCAGTTTCTTTTCGGCGTCGGCGAGGCGGGGGCGTTCCCGAATATATCCAAGGCACTCTACAACTGGTTCCCTGTCGGGGATCGTGGATTCGCGAAGTCGATCGTCTGGATGTCTGCTCGCTTCATGGGCGGGTTGACGCCGTTGTTGTGGGTGTTGATCGTCGAAATCGGCGGGCTATCGTGGCGGGAAGCAATGTGGCTATTCGCGGGTGTGGCGGTGCTCTGGTGCATCGCGTTTTTCCTGTTCTTCCGGAACAAGCCCAGCGAACATCCTGCGGTGAACGCCATCGAACTCGAGATGATCGAACGGGGTCGCTCTGCGATTTCGAGTACACCGAAATCGATCCCGTGGAAAATCATTTTCACCTCGCGGAACCTTTGGGCGGTCTGCCTCATGTACATCGTGACCAACTTCTGCTGGTACTTCATGATGTACAACTTGCCCGGCACAATGAAGGCGGAGTTCAAGGAGTGGGACGCAACGGATCGCGGTAAAATTTTGCTGGCACTCCTTAGCGGGATGCCGTTACTCGTCGGTATGCTCGGCTGTTTGCTCGGCGGCATCCTTTCGGACAAGTACATTCGCCGAACGGGTGACCGCAAATGGGGCCGTCGGCTTCTCGGGATGGTCGGATACAGTGGTGCGGGGCTGTGCTACCTCGCAGCTGCCGGGGTGAAGTGGTACGACCCATCGAACCTGTGGCTGTTCGCGTTCTTCGTAATTCTGATGGGCTTCATGAACGACTTGATCATGGCCCCCGCATGGGCGACCTGCCAGGATATCGGCCAAAGTTACGCTGCGACCGTTTCCGGAACCATGAACATGGTTGGCAATCTCTTCGGTGCAGTAACGGGAATCCTCGTCACGGGACAGATCGAAGACATGTACAAAGGAAATGGCACTTCCGACTGGATGATCTATTGCTTCGTCCTCTACAGTGGCGTCTATTTCCTCGGTGTAATCGCGTGGATGTTCATCGACGCGAGCAAGCCGATCGTGAGCGAAGATCAGGTGGCACCGAGCACGAATTGAGGCAGGGTGATCGCGGCATCGGACTCGATCCGACGTCGCGTTTTGTCGAAAGCATGGACGACAATCCGGCCATCGCCGACCGTCAGATAGTGGCACGGTCGCTCGGTCCACGAACCGCTGTTAAAGTATGAAACCGGGCCGTCGACCTTTGCCATGGCGAGGTGTGTGTGCCCGCAACAGACGGTACTGCAACCGAGTTCCCGTGCGTATGCGATCGCTTTTTGCTCGATCTTTTCGGTACATCGCAGGAAGATCTTGCTGTTTTTCTTGGCCAGTCGGGCGATGTGGTGCGTCTTGTCGATTCTCTGCAACACGCGATAAATGCGGTCCGCAAACCACGTCGTCCACGGGTACGATTCGATGAAATCGTCGAAGCGGTGCCCGTGGAAAAACAGAATCGAACGCCCGCCCGATTTCAGCACGTATTCCTCGATGACGTCGATACCAATCAGTTGCGAGAGATTCTCGAAGGCCCCGTCGTGATTGCCGTGCAACCAGACAATCGGCATATCGTCGGACATCTTGCGCAACAGCGAAAGCACCTTCCAGTGATCCTTCCGCAAACGGCGAAAGTCGATCGAATCGAAGACGTCTCCGTTGAGGATGAGTCGCTCGGTTTTCCGATGGCCGTGGTGAATCGACTCAAGAAACTCGACGAGCAACTCTGCCTCGCAGTTCTCGCTCCCGAGGTGCAGATCAGATATCACAATCGCGTCGCTCACGTGCGGTAGCCTCGAAAGAATTTAACGTACTCAATGCAATCGTATCATTTCGTGCGTTTTTCTGATGAAGCTTGCATGAATGTTTCCAGCGACTCCGCGATAGAGTTACACTTCGGTTTGGTAGAACAACTGCGTAACATCACGAACTCGAACTTGAAACACCGATGCGAATTGCCTTCATCACGGCGGGGGCGGCGGGCATGTACTGCGGTAGCTGCATGCGCGACAATGCGCTCGTCAGCGCGCTGATCGCACGCGGTCACGATGCGCTACTCATTCCGACCTACACGCCGATCCGCACCGACGACCCCGACGCCAGCCAGAGGCGAGTGTTCTTCGGCGGCATCAACGTCTTTCTCCAGCATAAATCGCGACTATTCCGCCACACGCCACGGCTGTTCGACCGTCTGCTGGACTTCCCCCGGTTGCTGAAGTGGGTGTCGCGGTTTGCCTCGCGAACGCCGTATAGCGTGCTCGGCAGCCTGACGATTTCGATGCTCGAAGGGCAAGACGGCAACCAGCGCAAAGAGCTGCATAAGCTGATCGATTGGCTGAAAACCGAGATCCAACCCGAAGTAATACTCCTCACGAACGTGTTGCTCTCCGGCATCGCCCCACAACTGCAATCCGAGTTAAACGTGCCAATTTTGGCAACGCTACAGGGCGACGATATTTTCCTCGAAGCCCTTCCCGAAGCGGATCGCAAAATCTGTCTGGAGTTGATCCGCACGAACAGCATGTCGTTCGATGGTTTCATCAGCACGAGCGAATTTTACGCGAACGACATGGCGAAATACTTGCAGATCGACCGCAAGAAAATCCGCGTCGTCTACCCAGGTATCTCGCTCCGTGGCCATGGCGGCATACGCCCCCCTGCCCCGGTTCCCGCACTTCGTATCGGTTATTTCGCGCGGATCTGCCCGGAGAAAGGATTTCACAACCTGATCGATGCCTTCATCCGGTTACGTCAAATGCCAGGTAGCCGACCGTATACACTTCGAGCATCGGGTTGGCTCGGCGACAACCAACGTGCGTACTTCGTCGAACAGATGAAGGAACTCGAAACTGCAGGCTTACGAGATCAATTCGAGTACATCGAAAGCCCCGATCATGCGAGCAAAGTTCGTTTCCTGAACAACATCGATGTACTTTCCGTGCCGACGGTTTACCACGAACCGAAGGGGCTATACCTCCTCGAAGCGTGGGCGAATGGCGTGCCTGTCGTGCAACCGGCACACGGTTCGTTCCCCGAATTGATCGAGTTAACCGGCGCGGGATTACTTGTGCCACCAAACGACCCACACGCACTTGCACTCGGGTTGCGACGCGTCCTCGACGATGTGACGTTGCGCGAAACGATGTCGCAAAAAGGAAGAAACGCGGTGGCAACGCGTTTCCATGCAGGGGCGATGGCAGAGCAGACCGAGCAACTTCTATACGAATACGTTCGCGGACAAAAGACTGTCATCGCGTGAGGGAGTATAACAAAAATCATGGTAACAGGCTTCACTACCAACTGCCGCATCGCGTTCGGTGACACCGACATGGCAGGAATCGTTCACTTTGCGAATTTCTTCCATTACATGGAAGTCGCCGAGTCCGACTTCCTCCGTTCCCGTGGGCTATCCGTGATGTGGCTCGATGGCGACGCACGCTATGGGTTCCCGCGCGTCTCGGTGGGTTGCGACTTTCAGAAGCCGGCGAAGTTTGAAGATGTTCTAACCATTGCGGTAACGATCGAGAAGATCGGCCGAAAGTCGATCTCATACCGCTTCGACTTCACCCGTGGTGACGATGCCATTGCACTTGGCCGGATTACGAGTGTGTTCTGTCGTACGGGCGGACCGGACCATATTGAATCGATCGAAATTCCCGATGAGATCCGTGCGAAACTCGAACAGTAAAGTACCCGAGCGATGCCGGACGACAACCTGCCGTACCTGACTCGACTGACACTTCGACTGATCGATGGCGTCGAAAAACTCCCTGAAGAGACGCGGGCACGGCACACGGATTACCTGATTTCCGAGCAACGTCCGGATGGCGGCTGGCCGGGACGCGAGGGCGGTTCAGACTTGTATTACACCGGTTTCGCACTGCGTTCCCTGGCCGTCATGCAGGCATTGACGCCGGAACTATGCGAGCGAACTGCGGGATTTCTCCGCTCGCAAATGAACCGCTCGACGGGCGTCGTCGATTTCTTTTCACTCATCGTCGGTACGTATCTCGTCCCGCTCGGCGGTGGGCCGGACGTACTCGCCGAAGCGCCCGCCGACTGGAAAGATCGCGTCGTCGCGATGCTCGAAACCTTCCGAACGCCCGACGGCGGTTACGGAAAAGTGCCCGGTGCTGCCGCAGGCAGCACGTACACCAGCTTCCTCGTTGCTCTCTGTTTGCAGCTTCTGGATCGGCCGATCCCGCACATTGAAAACGTAGTTGCGTTCGTCAATTCGCGACGCCGGCCCGACGGTGGGTATGTCGAAATTGCACCGATGAAACGCAGCGGCGCGAACCCGACTGCCGCAGGCGTAGGGCTGTTGCAAATTGCGAAAGCGATGTCGCCCGAAGCGACGACTGCGGTCAGCGATTTCCTTGCTGCGCTGCCATCACCGTTCGAAGGCGGGTTCCGCGCGAACGACCGCATCCCCGCCGCCGACCTGCTTTCGACTTTCACCGCATCGTGGACACTGATCCAGCTCGATGAGGAAAAGAAGCTGAATCTGGCCGCAATCCGCGACTATGCCGATTCGTGCGAACTGCCTCGCGGCGGCTTCATCGGCGGCATGTGGGATGAACGGCCTGACGTCGAATATACTTTCTATGGGCTCGGCACACTTGCGCTCACCGCCGATGTCCCCCGCCCGCCCGGTGCCTTTTCGAAAGGGTGATGATGCCGCTGATTGCGACGAATCTACACAAAGACTACATCACCCGAAGCGGCACTTTGCCCGTGCTTTCCGACGTGTCGTTCGAGTTAAAGCCGGGCGACGCCGTCGCGATTACCGGCCCTTCCGGTTCAGGGAAAAGTACGTTGTTACACATTCTCGGTGCGTTGGATCGCCCAACTTCGGGCACGATGGAACTCGACGGCCAGAACCCGTTCACGCTGTCCGAAGTGCAAATTGCCGCGTTCCGCAACCGGAAAGTTGGCTTCGTGTTTCAGGATCACCATCTGTTGCCGCAATTCACCGTGCTCGAAAATGTGCTCGTGCCGACGCTGATTCAAACCGAAGTTTCGCGTGCCGACATCGAACGCACCGCACGCGAACTACTGAGTCGTGTTGGCCTCGCAGATCGCCTCGACCATCGACCCGCCGAGCTTTCCGGCGGCGAACGCCAGCGCGTCGCAATCGCTCGCGCCCTCGTACAGAAGCCCCCGCTGCTGTTAGCCGATGAACCGACGGGGAACCTCGACCACAAAAACGCGCAGGCCATCGGCGAATTACTCTTCGAGATGCACCAGCAACAGAACACGATTCTGATCGTCGTTACGCACAGTGCCGAACTTGCCCGAACCTTCCCGAAACGATTCGAGATGGCAGAAGGCCGCCTGATTCAAGCCAGCTAATCCCTCACCTTATCGGTCAAACATGCTGACACTCCGCTCGCTTCCACTCCGTAGTCTGGCGTACCATTGGCGCGGCAACCTTGCCGTGATGTTGGGGGTCGTCGTAGGCACGGCGGTACTCGCGGGTGCGCTGTTCGTTGGCGACTCATTGCGCGGAAGCTTGCGAGCCAAGGCTGAAAAGCAACTGAACGGTATCGATGCGAGCCTGACTGGCGCGAGGTTAATTCGGGAAGATGTCGCATCGCGGCTACCAGGCAAAGCAATTCCCGCGCTCATGCTCCAAGGCTCACTGACGACAACGAGCGCACTCGATGCCTTACAATTGCCCAGAATCACGGTTATTGGCATCAATGACAGTGGTCTGTCATTTTTTGGCATCGAGTCTCCGAATGGCTGGGCTACTGGCGAACCACTTGCGGTCGTTTCCAGCGAAATTGCAACGCGGTTGCAGTCGCAACCCGGCGACAAGTTGCGACTTTCCGTGCAGCAATTTTCGAGCGTGCCGCGGTCTTCGATCCTCGGGCGTCGCGGTACCGACGATGTCTCGACGACGTTGCCGATTGCGGTATCGCAGGTTCTGCCAGCAGTGCACCACGCGAATGCGTTTTCACTTTTGCCGAACCCTTCGGTACCACTCAACGTGTTTGTGCCACTCGCGTTCCTTCAGGAAACACTGAAACAGAAGGGTAAAGCTAATGTGATCTTCGCGTCTGGGGCAACGACCGAAGCACTCAACCGCGACTTCAACAACACACTGTCACTCGAGGATCTCGGCGTCCGCGTCAAGGTACCGAAACTTCGAAACGCCTACATCAGCGTGGAAGCCGACCAACTTATCCTCGATTCCTCCGCAGTGGAAGCGGCCGAGAAAGCCGCAACCGAACTGAAATTACAGCATGAGCGAACAACGGTTTACCTCGCCAACGGAATCGGCGATGGCAAGAAAACGATTCCGTATTCAATCGTCGCCGCACTGAATGCCGTAGCTGCCGCACCACTCGGGCCGTTCTTGCCAAGCGGCGTAACAGCATTGAAAGACGATGAGATTGTGTTAGCCGACTGGGACGAATCCCCACTGAAAACCACTTCGATCGGAAGCCCGATTACGCTGAGTTTCTTTCAACCGGAAATTGAGTCTGGTGCCGTGGAAACTACTGCAACGTTTCACCTCGTTGGGCGTGTACCAATGACCGATGCCGCGCGCGATCCGGACCTCACCCCCCCCTTCCCCGGCATAACCGACAAGCTGCGAATGGGGGAATGGAAACCGCCGTTCCCGTACGATTCGACGCGAATTAAAACTGGCGATGCGAACGATCGTTACTGGAACAAACACAAAACCACACCGAAGGCGTATATCACACAGAACGCCGGTGAACGCTTGTTTCGCAGCCGTTTCGGCACGGTGACTTCGATCCGCATCGCGCCCTCAAGTGGCACTTCACCCGATGACACCGCACTGCAACTCAATGCCGCGATGCGAAAATACCTATCGCCAGCTAAACTCGGTTTGCAGTTCGATCCAACCCGCGAACGCTTGCTCGCCGCCAGTCGCGGTGGCACCGATTTCGGTGGGTTGTTTCTCGGGTTCAGTCTGTTTCTGATCGTCTCGGCACTCATCCTCGTCGGCCTGATGTTTCGTCTCAACATCGAACGGCGCGCGAAAGAAATCGGCAGCCTGCTCGCGGCCGGTTACCCGCAGAAAACGATACGCCGCTTGTTCCTCTTCGAGGGTCTATGTCTGTCGATCGTCGGCTCGATTCTCGGCATTGCCGTTGCCGTCGCGTATTCGCGCTGGCTAGTAAGCATACTCATCGACCTTTGGCCAGACTCCACCGTCAGGAATTACCTTAAGCCTTACGCGACAATCGAAAGTGCTGTCATCGGGATGTCACTGACGATATTGATGTCGCTGATTGCAATCGGATTGGCGATTCGTAGTCTGGTGAAAATTGCGCCGCCTGCACTTTTACGCGGCGAAACAAGCGAACCCACAGACTTTCGCCTCGAACGCGATCATCGGCGACGTTATGCATGGCTGGCAGCGATCGCGTTCGGTCTCGGTGTCATCCTGTTGTCAGTCGGTACTACGATTGCAAATCCGGATTTCCGCGCGATGAGCTTCTTCGGCGGTGGTGGCATCATCTTCCTCGCGGGGCTGGCGATCATTCACCGACAGCTGAAAAGCCCGCATCGCTCGTTTCCGCAATCGACTGGAACGTTGGGCCTGCTCGCGCTTGGGCCACGTAACGCGAGTCGCTTTTCGGGCCGCAGTTTACTCATGGTATTCCTCATCGGCTCTGCGACGTTTCTGCTCGTTGCCGTCGAGAGTTTTCGCCGTAAGCCCGACCGCGATTTCGCGAACAAGAACGGCGGCAGCGGCGGTTTTAACCTTGTGGGTGAAGTCGATATTCCGCTCTTTGAACCGTTGACGAGTAAGGCAGGTCGAGGCGAAATTCTCGATGAACTCCAGCGTAACTATCAAGAACAAGTGTCGGCAAACCCGTCGGGGCCGAGCGTCGATGCGCGTCTGAAACAAGCCGAGGCGACGCTGGCGAAGATCGCAATCGCTGTCCCGCTGCACCTGCGGGTCGGTGACGATGCGAGTTGCCTGAACTTGTATCAGGCGGGTAAGCCGCGGTTACTCGGCGTACCCGATGCACTGATCGAACGCGGCGGTTTCCAGTTCGCTCAAACCGAGGCTGTGACGCCCGAAGAAAAAGCGAACCCGTGGTTATTGCTGAAAAAACAACGTGAAGACGGTTCAGTTCCCGTGTTCGGCGAACAGAACACGGTGATGTGGATGCTGAAAACCTCCGTCGGTGGCACGGTCGAAACCACCGATGAAGCGGGTCGCACGGTGAAGTGTCGCATCGTCGGGACGTTGCAAGACAGTGCGTTTCAAAGCGAACTCGTCATGGCCGACGATTCGTTCCGACGGCTGTTCCCGCACGAAGAAGGCTTCCGCGTTCTGCTAATCGAAACTGCGGCAGATGATGAAAAAGCGGTCGCGAATTTGCTCAATCGTGGGCTGCGTGCCAACGGTTTTGCGGCCACTAGCACCCGCGAACGAGTGTCCGCTTTCCAGGCTGTCGTGGGCACATACCTCACGACATTTCAATTGCTCGGCGCGCTCGGGTTGCTCCTCGGCATCCTCGGGCTGGCGATCGTCATTTTGCGTGGCGTTTGGGAACGCCTCGGCGAACTCGCGCTCTTGCGCGCCATCGGATACACGACGTTATCGCTCAAAATCCTCGTACTCGGCGAAAACCTCGTGCTACTCGCCGCGGGCATTTTGCTCGGCCTCGTTTCGGCTGCCATTTCGGTTGCGCCGCACATTGCACTCGGTGGGCAGTTGCCTTTGGTCGGAATCTCGGTCATGATTGGCTCGGTGTTCGTCGTCGGGATCGTCACCGTGCTGCTCGCCACAAACAGCGTCGCACGAATCCCGATCCTGACTGCGTTACGAAAAGAGTAATTTACAGGAGACTTTCGATGATCCGACTTGGAATCCTAGACTTCGACACGTCGCACTGTGTCGAGTTCACCAAACGACTCAATCACATCGACATTGCAGAAGAGCAGTGGGTCGAAGGAGCGAAGGTCGTCGTCGGGTGTGCGGGCGAATCGAAGTTGTCGCCAGAGCGGATTGCAGGCTACACCGAGCAGATGAAAAAGTATGGCGTGACACTTGTAGACAAGCCCGAGGCGATGATCGGCAAAGTCGATGCGATGCTGATTGAAGCCGTCGATGGCTCGGTTCACTGGGAGCGAGCGAAGCCATTCCTTGAGGCAGGCATACCGTGTTTCATCGATAAGCCGTTCGCGTGTTCTCTGACCGACGCAAAGAAAATCGTCGACCTAGCCGACAAGAAAAAAGTGCCGTTGTTCAGTTCATCCGCACTCCGTTACGCCACAGAAGTGACAGCATATATGGCTGATGTGAAACACGGTAAAATCCTCGGTTGCACGACGTTCGGCCCTGCCTCCGAACACGAACGCAACCCCGGTTTGTTCCACTACGGCATCCATGCGGTTGAGATACTTTACACGCTCATGGGGCCGGGTTGCGAGCGAGTGACGTGTACGCACGAGAAAAATACCGATGTCGCAACAGGCACGTGGAAAGACGGTCGTATTGCATCGATTCGAGGTAACCGCACAGGTGGCAGTACATTCGGCTTTACGGCATTTGCGGAGAAAGGGCCGACCGCCGTAGCCGTCGGCACCGGTGTGATTTATCGCGAATTGCTCAAGAAAGTCGTCGAGACATTCGCGACGGGTAAGCCACCGATTGACATTGCGGTGTCAGTGGAAATCGTGGCATTCATCGAAGCCGCATTCAAGAGTGCGAACAACCACGGTTCAGTCGAGTTAGTGAAAGTGTAGGATAAATCACCGAGGGTTCGATGAAACGTCGAACCCTCGGCTTGGAAGATTTACGATTCTTTCTTTTTGTCGTTGATTAGCGCGATCAAGCGTACGGCCTTGCCCTTCATTGTGGCCTTCACGTTCAACGTTTCTCCGCCTTTTACGTTCACGCTAAGGGTATCTTTTCCTTCGGGAGACTCGTCGCCGAACGCTTCCTTGACAAGACCCTTCAATGTTTCGGGTTTGATCGTCTTCTCCGCAAGCGGCATTAAACTTGCAAAACCGATTTTCAGGTTCAGAATATCCGAAGTGGCAGGCGATGCGGTGGCAATACGCTTCGTCGACTTCGGCTTGGATTCGATACCCAGCACGAGCAATTCTTTAGCAGTCGTTAGCCAGAATGTATTCGTACCGAAATTATTTTTTGCTTCGGCATCGTCCGAAGTACCGCTGTGCAGATTGGCATCACCAATCTTTTCGAGGTCGAACTGAAAAGTGCCTTTGTTAACGGGAACGAACTGCGCGAGTTCCTTGGCCGTCTTCTCGATGAGCTTGCCTTCAGCGACCTTGAGTGCAGTCAGAAGTTCCAGCTTGCCCATTGTGCCAGTCAGTGCGGCACCCAGTTGAATGTTGCCGGACTTGAGCGTTGGAGCGAAAGCGTTCATCACTTTCTCGACAGCGGGTTTATCGTCGTCATTCGCTTTCTCGATGCTCTCCTTGACGACGAGATCGATGAGTTCGTCGACCGACTTCCGCATACTTTCGGGCACTGTCAGATTGACGGCACCGGACATGAGCGGATTTTCGACGTTGCCGGCGAGCGTTGCAACAGAGGTGCGTTTTGCGGAGGAAATCAGCGACTGTTTCAGTGCGGAGCCATCCTTCGGCACGAGTGTAAAATCGATCGATATGTCGTCTGACTTCGGTGCGACATCGATGCGAAGCGTCGCGGTTTTGCTATCGGTGAATAGTGAAACCATCGCACTCATTACGCCATCGAGAGCGATCTCTTTCAATTTCCGTTCCGAGGGCGTCTCGTTGTCTTGGCTCTTCTTTTTCTCAGCAGCCAACTGCTGTTCGATCTGCCCGAGAACCGGCTTCCGAACTGCTTCAGGGATTCGGTCGTTGTGAATCGTGATCGACATTACCGAGCCATCGTCTTTGGCGAAGAACGTCTTCGGGTCGATGAGCGTTTTCGGGTCGATTGACTTTTTGTTGAGGACCGTCGCGTAAACGTACTTGTTGGCGAACGTGAAGTACACCTTCGGGTTGAAGTTCGGCACGTCGATCGCATAAATGTCGTCGTCTCCTTTCTCCGGGCTTAGCATAAGCCGCCCCGAT
>Ga0335397_10007216_pt1 | contig 14196 bp, 13 predicted proteins | sample MAT04_FD_205740 | JGI IMG/M metagenome (GOLD analysis project Ga0335397, IMG submission 205740) | Freshwater microbial communities from Lake Fryxell liftoff mats and glacier meltwater in Antarctica - MAT-04 (spades assembly) (version 2) ...
TGTAGGTCACCGAGATGCCGAGCGCGCTGCCGTCGCCGACGGCCGCCTCGATCTCGGCGTGGGTGTCACCCACGATGATCCCAACCTCGGTCACCCCCGCGTCGCGGATCGCCTCGAGGCCGTAGAACAGCACTGGCTTGTTGGCCACGGGCACCAGCTGCTTGGCGCTCGTGTGCGTGATGGGACGCAGCCGGGTACCCGCGCCGCCGGACAGGACCAGAGCCTTCATGGGGCGAGGCTAGCCCGTCCGCCCCTCAGGTCGGCGTGCACTCGGTAGCCTGCCGATCACGGCGTGGAACGTCTTCCCGCCGTCATGCGTCATCGGGACGACGCCGGGAGCAGGAGACAGACCACCATGGGCAGCAGGGACGGGATCACGGGCGGCGACGAGCCGGCCAGGTCCTCGGACGGCTCCTCCGGGGGCGTGCCTGGCCCGTCGGCCCTGCCGCCCCACCTGGACCCCAGGCGGGCCCGGGGAGGGGTGCCGCCGCGGGCGACTCGGTCCGTGTCGGTCGTGCCCGCCAGCCGGCCGCCGCGCCGCCGCCGGACGGCGCGGGTCCTGTCGTGGATCGCCGTGGTCTCCTCGGTCGCGATCCTGGCCAGCGCCGTCGGCGGCTACCTGTTGCTCAACCACTACGACAGCAACCTCAACAAGATCGAGGGCCTGGGCCTGGGCGAGGACCGTCCGGAGGACCTCCCGCGCGACGCCAAGAACATCCTCATCGTGGGCTCGGACGGCCGGGGCGACCTCGAGGCCGGAGAGGGGCCGCAGGGCGTCGGTGAGGAGTTCGTCACCGGGCAGCGCTCCGACACGATCATCCTGGCCCACCTGTACGGCGACGCCGACCAGGCCCAGCTCATCTCCTTCCCCCGCGACTCCTGGGTCGAGATCCCGGACTACACCGACCCGACCACCGGCGAGGTGGTCCCCGCCCATGAGGGGAAGATCAACTCGGCGTTCTTCGAGGGCGGCCCGGCGCTGCTCATCGACACCGTCGAGAACCTGACCGACGTCTACGTCGACCACTACATGCAGGTCGACTTCGAGGGCTTCCAGGCGATCGTCGAGCGCCTCGACGGCGTCGAGGTGTGCCTGTCGGAGCCGGCCAAGGACTCGTTCTCCGGCATCGACCTCGACGCCGGCCGGCAGACGATCAAGGGCGACCAGGCGCTGGCCTTCGTCCGGCAGCGCATGGGCCTGCCCAACGGCGACATCGACCGGATCCGGCGTCAGCAGCAGTTCATCGGCGCGATCGTGCGCAAGGTCCTGTCGGCCGGGACGCTGCTCAACCCGCTGCGCCTGAACGGCGTCATCAGCGACGCCACCCAGTCGCTCCAGGTCGACGACAGCCTCGGCATCGGCGACCTGCAGGACCTGGCGCTGCGCTTCCGCAACTTCGACGCCGGCGGCGTCATCTTCTCCACCGTCCCGATCACCGACGCCGACGGCCGACGGGCCGGCCAGTCGGTGGTCCTGCTCGACCAGGCCGCGCTCGAGGTGCTGTTCGACGGCATCCGCCGTGACGTCCCCCCGGGGACCCCGGACGACGCCCCGACCGCCGAGCCCACCGAGACCCTGATCGTCGCCCCGAGCGCCGTCCGGGTCCGGGTCTACAACGGCGCCGGCGTCAGCGGGCTGGGCCGCCAGGCCTACGACGACCTCGAGCGCCTGGGCTTCCAGCTGGTCGGCGAGCCCGGCAACCGCGGCAGCGGCCAGACCATGACGACCGTCTTCCACAGCCCGGACCGGGCCGACTCAGCGCGCACCCTGGCCGCGGCGATCCCCGGCGCGACCACCGAGCTCGACCCGGCGCTGGACCGCACCCTCGACCTCGTCGTCGGGGAGAGCTACGACGGGGCGCAGGAGGTCACGGTCACCGGCTCGGCGCCGGTCGAGCCCGCCTCGCCGCCCGCCTCCCCGCCGGTCGTCACCGCCGCGGAGGACCCGTGCGCGGTCTGACCGCCTGGACCGCCGGCCTCGCCGGCGAGCGCGACCCCGCGCAACCGCTCCTGACGCTGTACGACGGACCCGCCCGCGTCGAGCTCTCCGGCGCCACGACCGCCAACTGGGTCGCCAAGTCGGCCAACCTGATGGTCGACGGCCTGGGCTCCCCCGCCCGCGTCGGCCTGCTCCTCCCGCTGCACTGGCAGTCGCTGTCGCTGCTGCTCGCCGGCGTGGCGGCCGGGGCGACGGTCGTCGTCGCGGCCGAGCCGTCCGAGCTGGCCGGCTGCGACGCCGCCTTCGTCACCGGACCGGCCGCCCCCGGCACGCTGGACGCCGGGGTCGACGAGGTGCTCGCGCTGAGCTGCCACCCGCTGGGCGCCCCGTTGCCCGCGGTCCCGGCGATGGTGACCGACTACGCCCGTGAGGTTCCGTCGTACGCCGACCACTGGGGCGGACCGGCCCCCGCCGGCTGGTCGGTCGAGGCCGGCGGTGCTGCCCTCGGAGCCCTGCCGCAGCTGGCCGTCGGGCCCGCGGACCGGGTGCTCATGACGGCCGACCTGGCGGATCCGAAGCAGCTGGCCGGAGTGCTCGCCGTGCTGAGCGCCGGGGCGGCAGTGGTCCTGGCCCCGGAGCCCGCCGGCCTCGACCTGGCGGCGATCACCGCGGGCGAGCGGCTGACCGCCACCCTCGGCCTCGACCTCCCCGGCCTGCCGCGCCTCTGAGGTTCTCGACGCGACAAAGCGGGATCCCCAGGAGCCTGACCCTGTGGATCCCGCGATGTCGCTGGGGGCTCGAGCTGCTGGGCTCAGCCGGCGGCGAGCCAGGTGACGTCGCCGCCCTCGCTGGAGAACCGCCCCGCCGAGTCGGGACCGTAGGGCTCCGCCAGGTCCAGCAGCAGGGTCAGCGGGACCCTGGCGTTGAGCAGCGCGGTGGTGCGGCGCACCAGCACCCCCACGTCGACGGGGTGGTGGAGCTGCGCCACGTGCTCCTCGAGCTCATCAGGTCGCAGGTGCAGGGGATCGCCCATGTCCGTGTCTCCTCAGGTCGCCGTGTCCTTCACGTCCCATCGGTCGACGAGACCACCCCGCGACAGGGCCGATCGGGTGAGAGTGAGGCGGCTCACCACCTGCCACGAGGCCACGTCGATCTAGACTGGAACCTCCTGCTCCCTGAAGCAGCACCCCGCGCCCGGGCCGTGACGGCCCGCGAGGCGCCTGGGCATGCCCGCTCCGAGCACCACCTGACGCTGAAGGAACACCCGTGACCAGCCCCACCCCGCCGCGCCGTCGTCGCCGCGCGAGCCGTCCGTCCACCGCCGACGGCGCTACGCCCACCCCGGCCGCCACGACGCAGCACGCGATCCGGGACACGATCCCGGGCACGCCCGCCGCCCCGGTGGCCACCCTGTCCCCCGCCCCCGTCCCCGCCGCGGTCCGCCCCACCGGCCCCCGCGCCGGGCTGGACACCGGCGCCAGCACCTTCACCGAGCTCGGTGTCCCGTCGGCGCTCGTGACCTCCCTGGCCCGAGAGGGCATCGCCTCGCCGTTCCCGATCCAGGTGGCGACCCTGCCGGACACGCTCGCCGGTCGCGACGTGCTCGGCCGCGGCCGCACCGGCTCCGGCAAGACGCTGGCCTTCAGCCTCCCGCTGGTCGCCCGTCTCACCGGCGGGCCGCGCCGGCCGAAGCAGGCCCGTGGGCTCGTGCTCGTCCCGACCCGGGAGCTCGCCAACCAGGTGCTCGCCGTCGTCCAGCCCCTCGCGCAGGCCGCCGGCCTCACCTGCACCGTCGTGTTCGGCGGCGTCGGCCAGAACCCGCAGGTCAAGGCGCTTGCGCCCGGCGTCGACATCCTCATCGCCTGCCCCGGCCGGCTCGAGGACCTCATCGGCCAGGGCGTCTGCGACCTGTCCGGCGTCGAGATCACCATCCTCGACGAGGCCGACCACATGGCCGACCTGGGCTTCCTGCCGGCGGTGAAGCGGCTGCTCGACCGGACCCCGAAGGTCGGTCAGCGAATGCTGTTCTCGGCCACGCTCGACAACGGCGTGGACGTGCTGGTCAAGCGCTACCTCGACCACCCGACCACCCACTCGGTCGACCCGGCGGTCTCGCCGGTCTCGACGATGACCCACCACGTCTTCTCGGTCAGCGCCGCCGACAAGCAGGCCGTCGTGCACGAGCTCGCCTCCGGCCAGGAGCGCAGCCTGCTGTTCATGCGCACCAAGCACACCGCCAAGAAGCTGGCCAAGCAGCTCACCGCCGCCGGCATCCCCGCGGTCGAGCTCCACGGCAACCTCAGCCAGGGGGCGCGGGAGCGCAACCTGCTGGCGTTCACCGACGGCAGCACCCGGGTGCTGGTCGCCACCGACATCGCCGCCCGCGGCATCCACGTCGACGACGTCGCGCTGGTCGTCCACGTCGACCCGCCGACCGAGCACAAGGCCTACCTGCACCGCTCCGGCCGCACCGCCCGCGCCGGCGCCGGGGGCACCGTCGTCACCATCGCGACGCCCGACCAGGCCGGCGAGGTCCGCACCCTGGCCAAGCAGGCCGGGATCCGCCCGACCACCGTGCCCGTACGCCCCGGCTCCACCGAGATCACCGCCCTCACCGGCCCTGTGGCGGACCACGTCGAGCCCGCCCCGGTCGTCGAGCAGCCCCGCCCGAGCGGCGGCGGCAGCGGCGGTCGACGTGGCGGCGGCGGGAGGGGCTCCTCCGGCGCGAACCCCGCCCCTGCCACGAAGAAGGCGTCCGGCGGACGCAGCTCGGGTGGCCCCGGCGGTCCGGCGCGCACCCGCGCCGAGCTGGCCGCGCGCGCCGGCCAGAGCTCCACCCGGACCAGCCGCGGCCGCGCCCGATGACCGCCTCCCCCTGATCGGCCCGCGGACCACTACCTTCGCCCGGTGGACCGCGAGGCGTACGACGAGATCGGCGACGACGACCGCTCCCGGGCGCCGTCCTCGGGCAACGCCGGGGCGTCGGTGCTGGCCCTGGCCGCCTTCGTCCTGGCGGTGTCGTCCCTGCTGGGCTTCGGTCTGCTCAACGGCTCGTCGTTCCTGCCGTTCAACGACACGGCCGACCAGGGCCGGACCGCCGTGCTGGCCGGCCTGCTGGGCGCTGCCCTGGCGCTGCTGCCGGTCGGGCTGGGCCTGCGTGCGGTGGCGGTCCTGGACGACGACGACCCCGACTGGACGGCCCTGCTCGCCCGGGCCTCCGTCGTGGTGGCCGCGGTGTCGATCGTGCTCCGCCTCGTGGTCACGCTGGTGCAGGCGACGACGGACAGCGGGGGGTTCGTCCGCTTCTAGAGGCCCGTTCAGCGAGGGCGCATGCCCTCGAAGGCCAGCGCCACCAGGGCGTCCTCGACCTCCTGACTGCGGTGGTCACCGCCCGGGCGGTACCACTCGGTGACGCTGTTGACCGTCCCGAACAGCAACCGGGTGACCAGGTGCGGGTCGAGGTCGGCCCGCACGTCGCCCTCGTCGATCGCGTCGGCGACCAGGGCCGACAGCCGGCGGTCGAACAGCCGCCGCTTGGCCAGCGCCTCCCGCTCCACGTCGGTGTTGCCGCGCACCCGCAGCAGCAGCGTCACGTAGGGCAGCTGCGCGGCGAGCACCTGGACGCTGCGCCGCACGACGTGCTCGAGCCGCGCGATCGCCGGTCCCTCCAGGCTCTCGGGCTCCTCCAGCACCGCGAACAGCGCGTCGACCGCCCGACTGACGGCCAGCGCGAGCAGCTGCTCCTTGCCGGTGACGTGGTGGTAGATCGAGGACTTCGTCCGGCCGGTCGCGCGGGCCAGGTCCTCCATGCTCGTCGCGTCGTAGCCCCGCTCGATGAAGACGCGGACGACGACGGCCAGCAGCTCCTCCAGGCTGTAGGAGTCCTTGCGGGCACGCTCGACCCTGGCTCCGGTCGGCTGCGGCCTGGTCACACCGCAGACCGTAGTGGGCGACCGGTCCCCCCGGCGCGCTTGACAGCACGGCCGGCACCGGAGACGCTGATGACCGACCGTTCGTTCGGTAACGTCTGAGGAGCCCCCGTGACCACCGCCACCGCCGCGCCCCAGCTGGAGCAGGACTTCCAGGCCTGCATCGATGCCGACGGGCGCATCGAGCCGCGGGACTGGATGCCCGAGGGCTACCGCAAGACGCTGATCCGCCAGATCGCCCAGCACGCCCACTCGGAGATCATCGGCATGCAGCCGGAGGGCAACTGGATCACCCGTGCGCCCTCGCTGCGGCGCAAGTCGATCCTCGTGGCGAAGGTGCAGGACGAGGCGGGCCACGGGCTCTACCTCTACAGCGCCGCCGAGACGCTGGGGGTCGACCGCGAGGAGCTGCTCGACCTGCTGCACGTGGGTCGGCAGAAGTACTCGACGATCTTCAACTACCCGACGACCTCCTGGGCCGACGTCGCCGCGATCGGCTGGCTCGTCGACGGCGCCGCGATCATGAACCAGGTGCCGCTCACCCGCTGCTCCTACGGTCCGTACGCCCGCGCCATGATCCGGGTCTGCAAGGAGGAGTCCTTCCACCAGCGGCAGGGCTTCGAGGCCATGACCGTGCTCGCGAACGGCACGCCGGCGCAGCGCCAGATGGCGCAGGACGCGGTCGACCGCTGGTGGTGGCCCTCGCTCATGATGTTCGGCCCGTCCGACACCGAGTCGCCCAACAGCGCCCAGTCGATGGCCTGGGGCATCAAGCGGTTCAGCAACGACGAGCTGCGCCAGCGCTTCGTCGACGCCACCGTCCCGCAGGCCGAGCACCTCGGGCTGACGATCCCGGACCCCGACCTGAGCTGGGACGACGAGACCGGTCACTACGTCTTCGGCGAGATCGACTGGACCGAGTTCTTCACGGTCATGAAGGGCGACGGGCCCTGCAACCGCGAGCGCCTGGCCCACCGCGTCGCCGCCCACGACGAGGGCGCGTGGGTCCGCGAGGCGGCACAGGCGTACGCCGAGAAGCACGCCTCCCGAAGCATCGCGGTCGCGGCATGAGCGACTACAGCGCTGAGGGCGGGCACGGCGCCATCCCGACGTCCGGCGTCCCGAGCGACGAGGGCGGCAGCAAGCGGTCCCAGCCGCTGTGGGAGGTCTTCGTCCGCAGCCGGCGCGGGCTGTCCCACACCCACGTCGGCAGCCTGCACGCGCCCGACGCGCACATGGCGCTGCGCAACGCGCGCGACCTCTACACCCGCCGCCAGGAGGGCGTGTCCCTGTGGGTGGTCGCCGCCACCGACATCGTCGCCAGCAGCCCGGATGAGAAGGACGCGTTCTTCGACCCGGCGGGTGACAAGCCCTACCGGCACCCGACCTTCTACGACGTCCCGGAGGGGTTGACCCACCTGTGACCAGTGTGGCAGTGGACACCGACGTCGCGGCCTACGCCTTGCGCCTCGGCGACGATGCGCTCGTGCTCGGCCAGCGGCTCGGGGAGTGGGCGGCCAAGAGCCCCCAGCTCGAGGAGGACGTCGCGCTGCTCAACCTGTCGCTGGACCACCTCGGCGCGGCCCGCAGCCTGCTGACCCGCGCGGGCGAGCTCGACGGCACCGGCCGCAGCGAGGACGACCTGGCGTTCCTGCGCGACGAGCCGGACTGGACCAACGCGCTGCTGATGGAGCTCGACGGCGGCGACTTCGGCCGCACGATGACCCGCCAGCTGCTCGTCGCGGCCTACCAGCTCCCGCTGTGGCAGGCGCTCTCGTCCTCCACCGACGAGGTGATCGCGGGCGTCGCGGGCAAGGCCGTCAAGGAGGTCGCCTACCACCTGGACCACGCGCGCAGCTGGGTCGTCCGCCTGGGTGACGGGACCGAGGAGTCACACCGCCGCGTGCAGGCCGGCCTGGACGAGGTCTGGCCGTACGCCGCGGAGCTGTTCGAGCGCGACGAGCTGCTCGAGCTCCTGATCGCCCGGGGGGTTGCCGCCGACCCCGCGCTGCTCGAGCCGCAGTGGCGCGAGACCGTCGAGGACGTCCTGGCCGAGGCGACGCTGACCGTCCCCGAGACCACCTGGCGCCCCACCGGCGGACGCCGAGGCGCCCACACCACCGGCTTCGGCTACCTGCTGGCCGAGCTGCAGCACCTGCACCGCTCCCACCCGGGGGCATCGTGGTGAGGGCGTCGTGGTGAGGGCGTCGTGGTGACCACCGTCGAGCGGGTCCGCGAGGTCCTGTCCACCGTGACCGACCCCGAGATCCCGGTGATCACGATCGAGGACCTCGGCATCCTGCGCGACGTGCAGGTCGACGGCGAGCACGTCACCGTCACGATCACCCCGACCTACTCCGGCTGCCCGGCCATGGACGAGATCCGGGCCGACATCCGGACCGCCCTGGCCGACCAGGGCGTCGACGACGTCGAGGTGAAGATGGTCCTGAGCCCGGCCTGGACCACGGACTGGATGAGCGACTCCGGGCGCGACAAGCTCCGGGCCTTCGGCATCGCCCCGCCCGAGCGGCGACCCGGCGGTCCGGTCCTGGTCACGCTCGGACGCCGCCCGGCCTCCCCCGCCTGCCCCCAGTGCGGCAGCCGTGACACCGAGGAGCTCACCCGCTTCGCCTCGACCTCCTGCAAGTCGCTGTGGCGGTGCCTGTCGTGCCGCGAGCCCTTCGACCACTTCAAGGACCACTGAGTGACCGCGACGACGGACCAGACAGCCCCCGACCAGGTCGCGGCCGAGGCCGGCTTCACGCGGTTGCGGGTGGCGGCGGTCGACGAGCTCACCTCCGACTCGGTCGCGGTGACGTTCGCGCTGCCACCCGAGCACGTGGAGGCCTTCCGGTTCTCCCCCGGCCAGCACCTCACGCTGCGACGGGTCGTCGACGGCCAGGACCTGCGCCGGACCTACTCGGTCTGCGCCAGCGCGGCCGGCGGTCCCCTGCGGGTCGCGGTCAAGCGGCTCGAGGGCGGGGCGTTCTCGACCTGGGTCACCGACGCGCTCCGGCCCGGCGACGAGCTCGAGGTGCTGCCGCCCGCCGGCAGGTTCGGGCCCCACCTGGACCCGGCCCGCTCCCAGCGCTACGGCCTGATCGCCGCGGGCAGCGGCATCACACCGGTCCTGTCGATCGCCGCGACCGTGCTCGACGTCGAGCCGGACAGCGAGGTCGTGCTCGTCTACGGCAACCGCACGCAGGCCGATGTGATGTTCCTCGAGGAGCTGTCGGACCTGAAGGACCGGTTCCCCGCACGGCTGCAGGTGCTGCACGTGCTGTCCCGCGAGGAGCAGGAGAGCGAGCTGCTGTCCGGCCGGATCGACGGCGAGCGGCTCGAGCGCCTGTTCGCGACGTTGCTGCCCGTCAACGACGTCGACGAGTGGTACCTGTGCGGACCGTTCGGGATGGTCACCGGCGGCAAGCAGACCCTGCTCGACGCCGGGGTCGACCCGTCCCGCGTCCACGTGGAGCTGTTCCACGCCGACGCCCCGCCGCCGCGCCCCCCGCGCGAGCACACCGGTGACGAGACCGCCTCCACCGTCACCGTCGTGCTGCACGGGCGGACCAGCACCCTCGCGGTGGACCGCGACGGCGACTGCGTGCTCGACCGGGTGCTCGCCACCCGGCCCGATGCGCCGTACGCCTGCAAGGGCGGCGTCTGCGGCACCTGCCGCGCCCGCGTGGTCGAGGGCGCCGTCGAGATGGACGTCAACTACGCGCTGGAGTCCGACGAGCTGGCCGCAGGGGTCGTGCTGACCTGCCAGTCGCACCCGACCACCGACACCGTCCGCCTCGAGTTCCTGTAGATCCTGCCGACGCTGCAGGATCAGGCGGGCTGGGCCGCCACCATGGTGAGCAGCTCGTAGGTCGCCACGAGCACGTCGTCCTGGTCGAGCACCTGGACGTCCCACCGGACCTCGCCCTGGGCGGGGGTGCGGGGGGTCTTCGAGGCGCAGGTCAGGACCGCCCGGATGCTGTCGCCGGGCTTGACCGGCTTGGTGAAGCGCAGCCGGTCCAGGCCGGTGTTGGCCAGGACCGGTCCCGGGGCCGGGTCGACGAACAGGCCGGCGGCCAGCGACAGCACGAGGTAGCCGTGCGCCACGATCCCGCCGAACAGCGGGTTCGCGGCGGCGGCCGCCTCGTCGGTGTGGGCGTAGAAGGTGTCGCCGGTGAACTCCGCGAAGTGGTCGACGTCCTCGCGCGTGACGGTGCGCGGGTCGGACGTGACGGAGTCGCCGATCCGGAGCTCGGACATCGCCTTGCGGAACGGGTGCACCCCGTCCTCGACGCGCGCGGCGCCGGCGGTGTGCACCCCGGTGATCGCGGTGAGCATGTCGGGCGAGCCCTGCACGGCCGTGCGCTGCAGGTGGTGCAGGACGCCGCGGATCCCACCGAGCTCCTCACCACCGCCGGCGCGGCCGGGCCCGCCGTGCACCAGGTGGGGCAGCGGCGAGCCGTGGCCGGTCGACTCCCCGGCGGCGTCGCGGTCGAGCACGAGGATCCGGCCGTGGTGCGCGGCTGCTCCCAGCACGACCTCGCGCACGAAGGCGGGGTCGTGGCTGACGACGGAACCCACCAGGCTGCCCTGGCCGAGCGCCATGAGGTCGACGACCTGGGAGGCGCTCTCGTACGGCAGGAGCGTGGCGACCGGGCCGAATGCCTCGACGTCGTGGGCCGCGGCGAAGGTCGGGTCCTCGTAGCGGAGCAGCACCGGGGGGAGGAACGCGCCCCGCTCGAGCCCGGCGACGCCCGCCTGCAGGTCCCCGACGACGATGTCGCCGCCTTCGGCCAGGCGCTGCACCGCAGCCCGTACGTCGTCACGCTGGGACGTGCTCACCAGCGCGCCCATGCCGGTCGCGGGGTCGCGCGGGTCGCCGACGGTGACGGTGGCAAGCGCCGCGCTCAGCGCCTCGGTCGCGGCGTCGAGGTGCTCGCGGGGTACGAACGCCCGGCGGATCGCCGTGCACTTCTGGCCTGCCTTGGCGGTCATCTCCCGCACGACCTCGGCGACGAACAGGTCGAACTCCTCGGTCCCCGGCTTGGCGTCGAGCCCCAGCACGGAGCAGTTGAGCGAGTCGGCCTCGGCGTTGAAGCGCAGGCTGCTGCGCACGACGGCGGGGTGCGTGCGCAGGACGGCCGCGGTTGCCGCGGAGCCGGTGAAGCTCAGCAGGTCCTGACCGCCGAGCTGGTCGAGCAGGCCGGCCGAGCCGCCGACGAGCAGCTGCAGCGAGCCCTCCGGCAGCAGGCCGGAGTCGATGATGCTGCGCACGACGAGCTCGGTCAGGTAGGCGGTCTGGCTGGCCGGCTTGACGACGCTCGGCACGCCCGCGAGGAAGGCGGGCGCGAGCTTCTCGAGCATCCCCCAGACCGGGAAGTTGTAGGCGTTGACCTGCACCGCGGCGCCCCGCAGCGGCGTCATCACGTGACGGGCGACGAACGAGCCCGTGCGGCCGAGCTGCTCGACGGCGCCGTCCACGTAGACGTTGCCGTCCGGCAGCTCACGACGGCCCCTGCTGGCGTAGGCGAGCAGCGTCCCGAAGCCCCCGTCGACGTCGATCGCGGAGTCGCGCCGGGTCGCGCCGGTGGCGTAGGACAGGTCGTCGAAGGCGTCCTTCTGCGCCATCAGCAGCGAGCCCAGCTGCTTGAGGAGGGCCGCGCGGTCGTGGAACGTCAGGCTCCGCAGCGCCGGTCCGCCGACCGAGCGGGCGTGCCGCAGGGCGTCCTGCGCCGGCACCGGGTCGGTCGAGACGCGGGCGACCTCCGCCCCGGTGGACGCGTCGAGCAGCGCCTTGCCCTCGTCGGCCGGCGTGCGCCAACCCCCGGCCACGTAGCTCTCGATCAGCACCGTTCGTCCTCCTCCACCGCCACCGACCGTTCGTTCGTTCGTTCGGTCGGTCGGTCGGTCGGTCGGTCGGTCGGTCGGTCGGTCGGTCGAGCCACTGTCTCCGGTCCGGCCCTGGCGGTCAAGGAGCCGGGCGGTCAAGGAGCCGGGCGGCCCGCCGCGCCGCCTGGTCGTCAAGGAAGCGGCCCATCCGCTCCCGCTTGTCCTCGCTGTCGAACAGCAGCGCCTGGGCGGTGATGTCGAAGGCCGTGGTGTCCGGGACGGCGCTGCGCAGCGAGAGCTTGGTCAGCTCGAGGGCCCGCCAGGAGCGCTCGGCGATCCTGCCGGCCGCCGCCAGCGCCGCCGCCATCACCTCGTCAGGCTCGTGGACCGCGTCGGCCAGGCCGGCGGCCAGGGCAGCAGCCGCGTCGAGCCGCTCGCCGAGGTAGAGCATGCGGCGGGCCGTCGGCAGCCCGACCAGCTGCGGAAGCCGGCCGTTGGCCCCGGCTCCCGCCAGGATCCCGAGCGCGAGCTCGGGCTGCCCGAACACCGCCCGCGTGCTGGCCCACCGCAGGTCGCAGGCCAGCGCCAGCTCGCACCCGCCGCCCAGCGCCGGGCCGTCGACGACGGCGATCGTCGGCCAGCGGTGGGCGGCGAGCCGGGCGAACAGGTCGGCGTTGATGGCCCGCAGCGCGTCGTCGGCGTCGCGCTCACGCAGCTCGGCGATGTCGGCCCCGGCGGCGAACACCCCTGGCGTCGTGGAGTGCACGACGAGCACGCAGGGCGAGCGGACGGCCTCGCGCAGCACCTCGTGCACCGCGTCGACCGTCGCCTCGTCGAGCGCGTTGTGCTTCGCGGGACGGTCCAGTCCCAGCAGCAGCACGTCACCGCGCCGTTCGGTCCGTACGCGTGCCGGCTCGTCCACGATGACCCTGTCCACCTCGACCCCCTCGACCCTTGCGGTGCGCGTCACACCGCGCTACAAAGTAGCCGGACCGAACATTCGGTCGCGTGCGGAGGGAACGGACGTGCGACCGGAGGAGCTCCCGCCCGTGGGCGTGGTCGGCGGCGGCGCCATGGGCGCCGGCATCGCCCAGGTCGCGGCCTCCGCCGGGTACCCCGTCGTGGTGCTCGAGGTGGACGCCGAGCGCGCCGCCTCCGCCGTCGAGCGGGTCACGACCGCGCTGCGCCGGTCGGTCGAGAAGGGCCGTCTCACCGCCGAGGCGGGGACGACGGCCGAGCAGGGGTTGCGCGGAACCGCCGACGTCGCGGACCTCGCCGGCTGCGCGCTCGTCATCGAGGCGGTCGCCGAGGACCTCGCCCTCAAGCGCGGCCTGCTGACCCGCCTGGAGCAGGTCGTCGGTCCCGACTGCGTCCTCGCGACCAACACCTCGTCGCTGTCGATCGAGGCGCTCGCGGCGCAGCTGTCGCACCCGTCCCGCCTGGTCGGGATGCACTTCTTCAACCCCGCCCCGGTGATGCCGCTGGTCGAGGTCGTCAGCGGGCTCGGCACGTCGCCGCGGGTCGCCGAGGACGTCGTCGCGACCGCCGCGCTCTGGGGCAAGACACCGGTCCGCTGCGCCTCCTCCCCCGGCTTCCTGGTCAACCGGGTGGCCCGGCCCTACTACTCCGAGACCCTCGCGGTCGTCGCCGAGACCGGGGTCGCCCCGGCCGCCGTCGACCGGCTGTTCCGCGAGGCCGGCGGGTTCCGCCTCGGACCGCTCGAGCTCACCGACCTCATCGGCCAGGACGTCAACGCGGCCGTCACCGAGTCGGTCTGGCGGGCCTGCGACCTCGACCCGCGCTACCGCCCGTCGGGCCTGCAGCGCCAGCTGGTCGACACCGGGTGGCTGGGTCGCAAGACCGGGCGGGGGTTCTACGTGCACCCCGTCGACGAGAGCCCGCCCGACCCGCTCCCCACCCGGCGGCTGCCCGACGGGCCGGTGCGGCTTGGTCCGCTGTCGCCGCTGCGCGCGCTGCTGGCGCGTACGGGCTGCGGGTTCGAGGACGACCCGGCCCTGGAGGGCTGGGCGCGTCTCCCGTCGGGGACGCTCGTCGGCCTGACCGACGGCGAGCTGGCGACCGCCGAGGCCGCGCGCACCGGCGCCGACGTCGTCCTGGTCGACCAGGTCCTGGAGTGGGAGTCCGCCCGTCGGGTCGGCGCCACGGTGTCCGCGGCGAGCGCCCCGACCGTCCTCGACGAGGTCGCCGCCCTGCTGGCGGCCGCCGGGGTCGCGGTCACGGCCCTGCCCGACACCCCCGGTCTGCTCCTGGCCCGCACCCTCGCCCTGCTCGTCGACGAGGCGGTCGACGTCGCCACCCGCCAGCGCGTGCCCGCCACCGACGTCGACCGCGCCGTCCGGCTCGGCCTCAGCTACCCCCGCGGGCCGCTCGAGTGGGGCGACCTGATCGGGCCGGCACGGATCGTGCAGCTGCTCGACAGCCTCGAGCGCGCCCTGCCCGGCGGTCGGTTCCGCGTCAGCACCCCGCTGCGGCGCGCCG
>Ga0335397_10007217_pt1 | contig 14196 bp, 16 predicted proteins | sample MAT04_FD_205740 | JGI IMG/M metagenome (GOLD analysis project Ga0335397, IMG submission 205740) | Freshwater microbial communities from Lake Fryxell liftoff mats and glacier meltwater in Antarctica - MAT-04 (spades assembly) (version 2) ...
GCGACCCGCCAACCCCCGGCATTCTCGCATCGCGGGCAGACGAACCCGTCTGGCCAGCGCAGCCACTCCAAGTAGTCCAAGCAGTCCGCGTCCGTGGCGAACCATGACTGGAACTCGCCCAGCGATCGCGGGTACTGCACACCACCCTGGGGACCACGGTCCTGCATCACACCAGTCTAGTCGGCTCAGATGGATAGCCCTGACGGAACAACACCGTCGACCCCACGGCGATCAGCACCTCCCCATCAACCTCGGCGCGGTGCAAGTCCAGCGGCGACGGCATACCCCCAAGCATGGCCTGCACCGCCGCCTCGATCGTCACCCCCAAACCCTACCAAGTTGACACACATTGCGCAGAGACACGCCGACGCGAAATCGCAAGTCACAGTGCTACAGCGCCACTACTTCAGGAGGTCTGAGCCTCATGCTGACGCCGGGTGAACGGTTCGATATGAAGGGGCGAACGCTCACTGTGACACCGACAGCGTTTGCATGCCTCCCTCGAGTCCGCGCCTTCCTCCTCGAGGTCGCCAGATCCGGCGAGACCGTGACGTACACGGAACTGCACGATCATCTCGACCTGCCTTATGCCGTCAATGGGATGGGTCGGCTCCTGGATCTGCTCTCAGAGGACTGCATCCGGCGTGATGAACCCTCATTGGCGGCGATCGTGGTCAACGCCAGTACGGGTGAGGTTGGCCAGGACTTCGCTGGGGATCCGGTGGCCGAGCGTTCCTTGGTGTACGCCCACCGGAAGTGGGCCTAGTCTCGCGAAACCCGCGTCTATCCGCCGCCAGAGGGGCGCCCCGTCGTACTTCGCCCCGGCTACGCACCGCGGAAGCCGTTGAGGAGGAGCCAGAACGCGAGTAGGCCGCTGAAACCTGCCAGCAGTCCCCACCCCAGGCCGGTGAGGGCACGTGTCCCCGCGGGTGCGCCACCTCGCGCCATGGCCGGGAGCGCGACGGTGATGGCGGCGCCGAACGCTGCCATGAGGAGCAGATGTCCCGGGATGATCCAGCTTTCGGTTCGGGGGCCGTCGAGAACAGCGGCGGCTAGGGGCAGTCCTACGATGCCGGTGGTCACCAAGACCACCAAGGCGAGTACGCGTTGCGGGGTTGAATTCATGATGTTGAGCCCTTCTAGAGGATGGTGGTGGAGCAATGTCGAGACCTGTGGATCGGGTTGTGGCGCGACGTGCTGATCACCCTTCTGATTCGGGGATCATGTCGTCGGGTCGTTCGACGAGGATCCCTGGCTCGAATGTGGCTCCGGCTCGCACGAGTGCGACGACGTCGTGCGCGTCGCGATGTGAGGATGGGGTGACGCTCAAGCAGGTCGCCACGAACGTCGGGATCTTTGAGTCCTGTCTGACGAACTGGATCGTGATCGCCGACCGGCAGGGCGGGGTTAGGCTCTGTCCGGCCGCGAGTGAGCCCGTCGAGTAGAGCGACGCGAAGCGTCGCGTCGCCCTGTTGGAGCAGGCGAACGAGGTGTTGCGCCGGGCGGCGGCGTACCTGCCGCAGGCAAACAGCACCCCGAATGGGGCAACACTGAGTACGAGGCCTGGCTCGACATGCCAACCCGCAGCTGTTCGAAGCGCGCATCGACCGGTGCGGGGGTCGGGGCGAGGTGCGTCGCAGCGTGGCTCACGCGCACTGCGACCACCTGGGGTCGAGCCGTCGTCCGGCCTGTCATGCGTCGTCTGCGTGCCGGCGCGAGGCGCGTTTCATCCCGACGAGAACGACGACAGCTCCCAGCCACCAGGCAGCGGCGGTGAGGATTCCCAGGCGGGTCTGGTCGATGCCCTGGAAGAGTTGGCTCGCGTAACTCCCGCCGACTGCGTTGTTGGTTGCGTGCATGATCATCGCCACGAGGACGCTTTCGCGGGCGTTGTGGAACACGGAGGCGATCACCACGCTCGCTGCCACGATCACGAGCACGTCCGTCCACAGGATCTGGCCGACCAGGAAGAGCGGTCCGTGCCAGATGACCCACAGCACGCCGAGGACCAGCGGGCCGGCCATGACGCCGAGGCGCTCCTCCAGGCGCGGGAGTGCGAAGCCGCGGAACCCGGGCTCCTCCCAGGCGCCGCCGATTCCGGGGATCAGGAGCACGAAGAGCGCGGTGGCCGGGATGGACGTCCAGATGGCGAGGTCGCTGGCTGACGGATCTGCCGCCCCGAGGGCGAGGTTGGCGAGGATGGCGCCACCGCTGAACATCAACGGCAGTCCGATCGCGAGGAGGTAGGCACGCCGGGGGACTCGCCAGTTGACCATGGACCGCAACAGCGCACCCACCCCTGCTCGGCCACGTGTTGCGCCGAGCACGATCAGGGCGGCGAGGAACGGGCCGAAGCTGGCGATCGGGAGAGGGGATGCGTCCATGGAGTAGAGCACCGCCGGCCACCACGACAGCAGGCACGAGAGCAGGAAGAAGCTGGTGAGTGGTCGGCCTCTCACCACGCCGAGTAGTCGACCGCCTGGCGTGGTGGGGCCAGGGCTGGTGATGCCGCCGGCCAGCGTTGTCGGCGGGATCTGGGCGATCGGGGTCATGCTGCCTCCTGTGAACGGGGCGCCGGAGCTCGGCGCCACCTCGACCACCGTGGCCCGCCGGCCCGCTCACGCGCGTCGGTCTGCGGACTCGACCTGAGGAGGAGGCCTCATCCTCCAGACCCGGGTCCTCAGCCGGATGCGACCGCGATGCCCTCGGCCCTACTGTCGAGACAGGCGGGCACGTCCGGTGAGCGCCAGGAAGGGCGGGCCGTGATGGCTGGAACCGTGCCACCCCGGCCCTGGGGCCTCGGCGCAGTACGCGGGGCCTCGCGCTCGACCAGGGTGTTCGACGTGCTGCTGGCCCTCGGCTGCACCGTGGTCGCCGTCGCCCTGCACCGGTCGCAGGTCGATGGGGTCGAGACGAATCGGACGTCGGATCTGGTGTCCACGGTGCTCACGGTCATCGCCGTCGCGCCGCTCGCCATCCGCCGAACCTGGCCGCTGGTGTCCCTGTTGGCGTGCGCCGCAGGGCTGGTGGGGCTGATGGCCGGGGGGTACGTCGTGGCGGTGGCTCCTGTTGGGGTGCTCATCGCGTTCTACTCGGTCGCCGCTTGGGGAACGGTTCGTGCCACCCATCAGGCCATCGGTGCGGTGGCCGCCGTTCTTGCGGCGACCGCACTGATGAGGCCGGTTGACCTCAGCCTCCAGGGAATCGCGGTCAACGGTGTCCTGCTGGTGGTGGGCTGGGTGCTCGGGACCGGTGTGCGCGAGCGCAAGGCACTGCACGACGCGCAGGTGGCCGCGGCCCGCAGAGAGCTGGATTTGGAGCGTGAGCGCGCTGACCGGGCCGCGGTCGAGGAACGGCTGCGGATCAGTCGAGAGCTGCACGACGTGCTGGGGCATGCCATGAGCGTGATGGTGGTGCAGGCGGGTGTGGCGCAGCACCTCCTGGCCACGCGACCGGACGAGGCAGCCCAAGCACTGGCACGGATCGACGAGACGGGCCGAGGCTCCCTGGAGGAGCTGCGGCGGCTCCTGTCGGTCATCCGCGACGGCGATCAGTTGGCACCCTCGAGCCAAGAGCTGGTGGGGTTGGACGCCCTTGCGGCTCTGGTGGCCGACGTGACGGCTGCTGGGCTGCCCGTGAGCCTAAGCTGCGACGCCGAGCACGGCATCCCTGCCGGTGTCCAGCTCGCGGCGTACCGGATCGTCCAGGAAGCCCTGACCAATTCCCTGCGTCACGCGGGACCAGCAACGGCGACCGTCACGGTCAGGCACCTGGGGAACGACCTACAGATCGAGGTCACCGACGACGGCCGAGGCGCGGCACCACCGCACGGCGACGCCGGCCGAGGTCTGGAAGGCATGCGAGAACGCGTGGCTGTCTACGGTGGCGCGCTCACCACTGGCAGCAGGCCCGGCGGCGGCTACCAGGTGGATGCCCGGATCCCCCTGGACGGGCGATCGGCCACCGCCGTGTCCGCCCAGGGCGCGGTGACGTCGTGATCCGCGTCGTCATCGCCGACGACCAACAGCTGGTCAGGGGCGGGTTCTCCCTGATCCTGAACTCTGCTACCGACATCGAGGTGATCGCTGAAGCGGGCGACGGGGTGGAGGCCCTCGCGGCGGTCCGCCGAGACCGCCCGGACGTTGTCCTGATGGACCTGCGGATGCCGCGCATGGACGGGGTCGAAGCGATCCGCCACCTGGCTGACGGTGCGGAGACGCGCGACCTGCCGGTGCTGGTCCTGACGACGTTCGACGACGACGACGATGTGCGCCGGGCACTTCAGGCCGGGGCGCGCGGCTACCTCTTGAAGGACATCCGGCCACATGACCTCATCGCTGCGGTTCGGACCCTCGCCGTGGGTGACGAGCTGCTGCTCGGGTCCTCGATCACCCAGCGGCTCGTCAAGAGCTTCCTCGAGGACCACACCACCCCGGCAGTTGGTCGCCTTGATCTGGAACCGGCCACAACGTGGCCCATGCTGACTCCGCGTGAACGCGACGTCCTCCTCGCCGTCGCCGACGGGCGCTCCAACCGCGAAATAGCCACTGACCTCCATCTCGGCTACTCCACCGTCAAGACCCACGTCAGCCACCTCCTCACCAAACTCAACGTGCGGGACCGCGCCCAGCTGGTCGCGTTGGCCCACCGCACGAACAGCTCCGCTGCCACCTCACCTGCCAAACGCGACGCACAGCCGGACACCTAGACCAGAACGGTTCGACGACGAGTCATCGCCCGGCGGTCAGACCAACATCTCCGCACGGCGAGCATGCGTCCACAGTTGGCGCTCCACATCGCCCACTATGTAGCAAGTCCGGTTGGGGGCGATGTCCCTGCCCGTCGGGGAGTATGGCCCGACGGTTGGCGGACTCGAAACGTGGGTTTGGCTCGCAAAGCGCTCAATCGGCCCTTCTTGATTGCTCGCGTCGACGGGGTCACCCGCCCTGAGTCTCGACTCCTTGTGGTCACAGTCCCGACCTACGAACCCCTGTCTGAACCATCCTTATGGGGCGGGCGCCAGGCCAGGAAGTGTGCTTCCGGTGTCGGGCGAATGCGGCTGATGTTGGGGGCGTGGATTGTCGCCGACAGTCGTGCCGTTGTCGCAATACTTGCGTCATGGACGGGCACCTAGGCCCTGTTACGAAAGGCGTTTGAGCCAGTGGTCGATGCTGGCGACGTGGACGGTGGCGGCGTAGCGGACGGCGAGTTTGTCGTATCGGGTGGCGAACCCGCGGTGGTGTTTGAGGTGGTTGAAGCCGCACTCGACGGCGTGTCGGTCCTTGTACCGTGCGGGATCGAAGGCTGGAGGTCGGCCGCCGGCGGGGCCGCGTCGTCGTCGGTGTCCGGCTTGGTCTGCTGGCACGGGGATGGTCGCCGCGATCTTGTGTTGTCGTAGCCAGGCGCGGCTGGCTTGCGAGGAGTAGGCCTTGTCGGCGAGGACTCGGTCGGGTCGTTGCCGCGGGCGTCCCGGTCCGGGGCGGGCGATGCGGATCTGCTCGAGCACGGCGATGAACTGTGGGCTGTCGCCGTCCTGGCCGGGGGTGAGCAGGAACGAGAGCACCCCGCGGTGTTGGTCGACCGCGGCGTGGGTCTTGGTGCCCCACCCGCCGCGGAGCGACCCAAGGCGTGGTGGTCGGGTTCTCCCACAACCCGATCAACGCTGTCTCGGCGTGCGCCGGCGACGTGGATGTGGGCCCGGGCTGTGGTGGAGTCCACGGACACCTGCCAGGACAGCTTCCCCGCGGTGTCGGCGGCTTCGCGCAACGCGGCCTCGACCCGGCCCCACACCCCGAGCAGCTGCCAGCACGCGAACAGCGCGTACACGCGCCACCACGGGCCGTACCGCGCGGGGACGTCTCGCCATGGACAACCAGCTCGAACCCGGTGACGGACCCCGTCGACCAGGGCCCGCACCGGCCACTGCCGAGGCCGGCCGAGCCGGCTGGGCGGCGGCACCAACGGTTCGAGCAGCGCCCACTGGGCGTCGGTGAGGTCGTGACGGGCAGCGGGATCTATCGTGGGCACGAGGCCTCCCTGGGCGCGCGGTGACTTGACACCACCTGCGATACCGAGGAGGCCTCACCTCATGCCAGCGACACGCTCAAACCCCATCTGTCACTTTCGTAACAGGCCTTAGAAGCGACGAGCAGGTGGCGCAGATGGGGGGGTCGAGTCGCCAAGAACGGGTGGGGCGTCGGGCTGCTGCTCAAGGTCGTGGAAGCGTCGCATCGCGCCGGCGTCGTCGAGGGCCACCAGGAGGCCCACTCTTCGTGTCTGTACCTGAAGACCGGTTGATCGACCTACTCGTCGCTCAGCCACTTGGCGTTACAAGGTCGGCCTGGAGCGGCTGGAGCCTGGCATTCATGGAGGCGGCCTCTCAAACCCTTCCGCGAGTACGCGTTCGAACACGACGAGATGGTCGTCAACCATGCGGTCGGCGCCGAACCGGCTGACGGCTTCTGCGCGGCAGGCGCGCCGATCGATGAGCGGGAGCTTCGAGAGGCAGTGACGGCCTGATCAACGTCGGCCACGAGCCAGCCGGTCTGGCCATCGCGGATGATCTCGGGCATGGATCCCAGGGGGGTTGCGATGACTGGGGTCCCGGTGGCCATGGACTCCACCACCGACAGGCCGAACGGCTCGGCGAAGCTGATCAGGTGAAGCAGGGCTCGGGCCCCACCAAGTAGTGCGTCTCGTTCCTTGGGTCCCACCGGGCCCAGGTAGGACACGTTGACTGTGTCGACAAGTGGCGCCACGGCGTCGCGGTAGTACTCCTGGTCTTGGATGATCCCCGCGATGATGAGTCGGATGCCGCAGCGTCGGGCGACTTCTATGGCGAGGTGGGTGCCTTTGTCCGGGTGGATCCGGCCCAGGAACAGCAGGTAGTCATCGGGTACCGGGGCGAAGGTGAACCGGGTGAGGTCGATGCCGTGGTGGATCGTGGCGGCGTAGTGCAGGTCGGGATGCCGGTTGGCGTCACTGATTGCGACGTAGTGGGCGATGTGGTCGTAGGCGCGGTAGACGTTGACGACCTCTGGTGAGGAGAACCCGTGGATCGTGGTGACCGTGGGGGTGGACACCAGCGCGCTGTAGGTCAGTGGCATGAAGTCGAAGTGGTTCGCGATCACGTCGAACTCTTCCGCGCGCTCGTAGGCGGCGGCGTTGTGCAGGCCCTCCCACACCTTGGCGTCGAGTCGGGGGTCCTCCTCGTATCCGGTCGGCGCCGTGGCGTGTAGCCGCGCTGACGTCACGGAGTCCGAGGTGGCGAACAGGACGACGTCGTGGCCACCTACCCACCTACCCAGTGCGGGCTTGCGACGTTCAGCTCCGCGCTCGCGCGGAGCCTGGGGTCCCCCATGGACGTCGTCGGTGTCGTCGAGGTCGTCGATGGTGTCGGTCCTACGCCGAGACGACGCGAGGTCCGCCACCAGTGGCTCCGCGGACAGCCGGGTGGGGCAGTTGCCGCCGCGGCACGGCTCAACGGTTTCGATGTCGTCGTCATCCAGCACGAGTACGGCATCTTCGGCGGCGCGGACGGCCAGGACGTCCTGGAGGTCGTGCGGCCGTGACCCGGCCGATCATCGTCGTTCTGCACACCGTGCTGACCACGCCCAGCGTGAACCAGAGGGCCATTTTGCAGGAGCTGGTGCTGCTCTCGCACGCCGTGGTGACCATGACCCAGACCGCTAAGGACCGTCTGGTCAGCGGCTACGCCACTGCCCCCGACAAGGTCCGGGTCATTCCGCATGGAGCTACAGACATCCGGCTCGAAGGCCCCGTCGACAGACGGGACGAGGACTCCGCTCCGGTCGTGCTGAGCTGGGGCCTGCTCGGTCAGGGCAAGGGAATCGAGTGGGGCATCTCCGCCATGGCGCAGCTACGGGACATCCACCCGGCTCCGAGGTACCGCATCGTCGGCCAGACCCACCCCAAGGTGCTCGAACGTGACGGTGAAGCGTATCGACACGGGCTTCAGGCCAGGGCACGCGACCTGGGCGTGGACGATGCGGTCTCGTTCGACGCGCGCTACCTCGACCAGCATGCTCAGCCGCCTGGTCCACGCAGCCGATGTGGTCCTGCTCCCGTACGACTCGCGGGATCAGGTGACGTCCGGTGTCCTCGTCGAGGCAGTGACAGCCGGCAAACCAGTGGTCTCCACCAGTTTCCCGCATGCGGTGGAGCTGTTGTCCAGCGGAGCCGGGCTGCTGGTCGAGCGCCAGAACCCGGACGCGATCGCCGCCGCCTTGAGGAGGGTGTTGACCGAGCCCGGGCTGGCGCACAGCCTGTCCGCCGAGGCGAACCGGCTCAGCCCTCAGCTGCTGTGGGGCGCCGTGGGGCAGCAGTACCGCGACCTCGCGTCGTCGGCCCTTCGCGACGAGCTGGGCAGGGCCAGTGCATGACGGCGTCGGGGGTCTCCTTCGCGCACCTGCAACGGCTCAGTGACTCAACGGGTGTCTTCGAGCACGCCGAGCTCACTGAGCGACGCCTGGAACACGGGTACTGCGTCGACGACGTGGCGCGCGCTGGTGGTCACGACCCGAGAGCCCGACCCGCAGGAGGCCACCACCGCTCTGGCGGCGACCTACCAGCGCTTCCTCGCGAACGCTCAGGGTGAGGACGGCGGCTTCCGCAACCGGCTTGGCGCCGACCTGACCTGGCAAGACGAACCAGACGTCAGCGACTGCTGGGGTCGGGCGCTGTGGGGGCTGGGCACCGCTGCCGCCCGGTCCCCGCAGCTCGCCGATGAGGCGATGGAACTGTTCTGTCTCAGCGCGGTCAGACGGTCGCCGTGGACGCGAGCGATGGGTTTCGCCGCCCTCGGAGCCGCCGAGGTCCTCACCGTCCACCCGGACCACGAAGTGGCCCGACACCTGCTGGCCGATGCCGCCGAGCTGATCGGGCCGTTGGCCACCCACGAGCAATGGGCCAGCCCCCAATGGCATTGGGCCGAGGACCGACTGCGCTACGCCAACGCTGCACTCCCCGAGGCACTGATCGCCGCCGGCCACCGACTCGGTGAACCGCGATGGCTCTCGCGCGGACTCGACATGCTCGACTGGCTCCTGGGCATCGAGACCAACGACGGCCACATCTCCGCCACACCCGCGCACGGGTGGTCCCTTGGTCAACCCCGGCCAGGTTTCGACCAGCAGCCCATCGAGGTCGCAGCCCTCGCGGACGCGTGTGCCCGAGCTCACGACCTCACCGGCGACCTGCGATGGGCTGAGGCAACCGAGCGGTGCGCCGCATGGTTCGCCGGGTCCAACGACACCGGCACCGCCATGATGGACCCCGTCAGCGGCGGTGGCTACGACGGGCTCGAAGCCCACGGCCGCAACGAGAACCAGGGCGCCGAGTCGACCTTGGCCATGATGTCGACCCTCCAGCAGGCCAGCCGGCTTCGCTCCCGCGATGCCCCCGCCGGACGTCCACTCCTCCCGACGCCATGAGCCGGGCCCCAGACATCGTCCGACGCAGCTCGATCCTGCTGCGCCCTGACGCCAGCCGCGTCGTCACGCGACCATTTGTCCCGGGCGATGAGCTGCCCAGCCAGGGGGTCTCGCGCGCCGACTCGGTCCTCGAGCGTCTCCTGGCCCTGCCCGAGCCGGACGTCGAGCGCGCCCTCGCGGCGACCTTGGCCTCCTACGCCGACCGGCATTTCGACCTGGAGGCGGCCCTCCTGGAGCACTACCAGCTCGCGGCTCACCGGATCCCTACGACGACGGTGATCTCCTCGGCGCGAGCCCACCTCATCGGCGCGTACCTGACGCACGAGTACGCCATCGAAGCAGCAGCCCTGTTCAACCCTTCCATCGCCGCGCACCCCGACCAGAACGGCCTGGCACCGGGCGAGCTGAGGTTCGTCATGACCGCCCGGGCCGTCGGCGAGGGGCACATCTCCAGCGTGGAGTTCCGCACCGGGACACTGGCTGCCCACGACGTGGTGGGACTCGACGAGCCGCGCAACGGGTTGACCGCCGGTCGGATGACGCAGAGCCGCACGTCGACCCAGTTCCTGCGCGACGCCCTCGACGAGGACGGCGAAACCGGCAAGGCACAGGGCATCCTTGGCCGGCTGAAAGAGCAGTTCAGCCCCCAGGAGCTCGAGGACGTGCTCGCCTCGACCGAGCTCGACAGCCCACGGCAAGGCGCTGACGACGAGCTTGTGGCACGCATCCGCAGAATCGCCGCCAGCAGTTACGAGCTGACCTTCCCCAGCGCGAGCGACCTGTCATCACGGGTGCTCCTCCCACGCAGCCCCGCCGAGAGCCACGGCATCGAAGACGCCCGCCTGGTGCGGTTCGTCGACGACGACGGAAGCACCCGCTACTACGCCACCTACACCGCCTACGACGGTTCGACCATCGCGCCGCACCTACTGATCACAAAGGACTTCGAAACCTTCTCGATGCGTCCCCAGGTCGGCCCTGCCGCGAAGGACAAGGGCATGGCCCTGTTTCCCCGGCACATCAATGGGCGCTTCTGGAGCCTGTCACGCTGGGACCGCGAGTCCATCAGTGTGGCCAGCTCGCACGACGCCCTGCGCTGGGCAGACCCCGTGACAGTGCTACGCCCCGGCCAGCCGTGGGAGCTCATCCAGCTCGGTGCATGCTCCTCACCGCTGGAGACACCCCAGGGATGGCTCGTCATCACCCACGCGGTGGGGCCAATGCGCACCTATGCCCTAGTACTACAGCCGCACTTATGGGGATGCGCCGCGACGGGTGTAGTGGCATCGTCGGGCTCGGGCTTGGTGTCGTCGGCGCCAGGATGACCAGTGCAGGACCTCGGCGGGGTCGGGAGTTTGGCTCCAGATCAGCTGTGCCAGGAGGTGTTTGACCTCGGGCACGGTCAGCGGGATGAGGTCTGCTGGGCTGGATCCGGGCCCCCCTTTTGAGCTGCGGTGGTGATGGTCAGGAACGCGTGGGCGAGCATGACGAGGGTGATGTGCCGGTACCAGGAGTCGTAGCGGCGGACCTGGTACTGATCCAGGCCGACCTGGCCCTTCGCGCTCTGGAAGGTCTCCTCGATGGCCCAGCGGGCCCCGGCGACCCGGACCAGCTCACGCAGCGGTGTGTCCTGGGGTCCATGGCACAGGTAGTAGGCCAGATCGGTCGGGTCCGTTAGGGAACGGCGCACCAACAGCCAGTAGCCGCCGGTCGGTTCCAGCGGCCGGATCGCGGCGCGGGCCCAGTGGTACAGGCGCGGACCTTTGGCGCCGGCCCCGGCGGAGAGCTTCTTGAACGCCCGCGCCGGCAGCGTCTTCGCGAGGGCGTCGGCGCGCAGCTCGGTGACCCGGCCGTCAAGGTGGGCGATGACGTGTTGGTTGACCGGGACCGCGAGCACGTACGGCATCTGTCGTTCCTCCAGGGTGCGCCGCAGCCCGCCGTGTTGGCCGTACACCTCGTCCCCGGTGACCCACCCGGCCGGCACGCCCGCGTCCAGGGCTCGGGTGATCATCGTGGCCGCCAGTTCCGGCTTGGTCGCGAAGGCCACCTCGTCGCCGATTCCCGCTCCACGACAGCGATCTCGGTCCTCGATCCATGCCTTGGGCAGGTACAGCTCACGGTCCAGGAACGTTCGACCGGCCGGTGTGGCATAGGCCAAGAACACCCCGATCTGGCAGTTCTCGATCCGTCCCGCGGTACCGGAGTACTGCCGGGCCACCCCGGCCGACTTGGTGCCCTTCTTCAAAAACCCCGTCTCATCGACCACCAGCACCCCGGCCGCGTCGCCCAAGTGCTCGACCACGTACTCGCGCACGTCGTCACGCACCGCGTCGGCGTCCCAATCCGCCGACGCGATCAGCCGTTGCATCCCGTCCGGGCTGGCCTCCCCGGCCCGCTCGGAGAGCGTCCACGAGTTCTTCCGCTCCACCGGCGCAAGCAAACCACGCACGTACTCGATCACCCGCCGCCGCGGCTCCGAGCGCGCGAACCGAGGCGCGACCCGGGCATGCACCTCTTCCAACCCTGCGGCCCACGCCTCAACCTCCGCCACACAAACCTCACTGGTCACACACGAAACATGGCCCCATCAGTCAGTCTGACACGCGCGACACACCGATCACCTAGAAAACAAGTGCGGCTGTAGTACTAGGCGCCGTCCTGCTGGACCTCAAGAACCCGAGCATTGTGCTGGGCACCCTGACCGAACCGCTCATGACCCCCACCCCCCAGGAACGCGAAGGCTACGTGCCCAACGTCCTGTACTCGTGCGGCGCACTCATCCATGAAGAGACCATCGCGCTGCCCTACGGCTGCGCCGACTCCACCATCCGGTTTGCCTTCATCGACCTCCCCGGGCTCCTCGCCCGGCTCCGCAGCCCGTGAACCGCCATTGCCGAACCCCAGGCGTGGCAACCGTCGCCGGACTCGGACCCCATCTCCCCTCCTACACACCACTGCCAGCAAACACCGAGCATCGGAGCACCATGACCCGTCCACGACCACCTCAGACGGCCGGGCCGCCACCGGCGAAGATCACCCGATCCGAACGCCCCTGGGGCAGCTTCGAGCAGTTCGCCCACAACGAGGCTGTCACCGTCAAGATCATCACCGTCGCCGCGCACCAACGACTCTCCCTCCAGCGCCACACCCAACGCGATGAGTTCTGGCAGGTCATCGACGGCCCCGCCGACATCGAGGTGGCAGGCCAGACGAACACCGTCGCGAAAGGCGGCCGAGCCTGGGTTCCCCGGGGGTCCACCCACCGACTGGGCAACCCAGGCACCGCCACCGTCCGCGTCCTGGAGATCGCGTTCGGCCACTTCGACGAAGACGACATCGAACGGCTCGTCGACGACTACGACCGCGCCAGCGACTCCACGCAAGACCCCGCCGCAAGCCCCGTGCCAAACCGCAATCCCTGAACGGTCCGCATTCCGCTGGGGCCGGTTCACCCGGACCAACCGGCACCGCGTCAACCTCGGGCAAAGGGAGGTAGCTGGCGCGCTGACGTTCGCCCCGACCGCACCCCTTACGTGGTGACGACAGCGTCACCCCTGCAGCCGTTGACCCGATACGAAGCCCCGGGACTGGCTCACCAGCCTCCGGCGGCTTTGCGGTCAGCCAGGAGGGCATCTACCTGTTCCGCGGCCGTGAACTCGCAGGATCCGACATGGCCGTTCCGCATGATGCACATTCTTCCGCTCGGCAGATGCACCTGCGCACAGCCCCCTAGCAGGGCTGCGGCTTCATCGACCGCTGAGTTGTGCACGCCGGGGACGGCTGCGGATCTGGGGCCTGAGCCGCCCGTACCGGGTGAGTTGGTGTCCATCAATGGGCCAACTATCTCCCCTCGCTGGCGAGAGGGCATGGGCCCCAAACTGAGGCTGTAATGACCCTACGTCCATCCCGGCCGAGAGCCTAGGTGCTCAGGGGACCCCTTTCCTTTTCAGATGCGTGACGGTCTTGCCGAGCCACCAACTGGTCGTTACCTACCCGGCCGGCGGCAGCCCCTACGGTGCAAAGGCGCCGGTTGGTGCTGCGCGCTGGCGCTGCTCGTAGCCCAGTGGCTCGCCGAGTTCTCGGGCCGACCTGAAGACACCACCGGTCCGCCCCACGGTCCACGAAACCGCTTTCACCAAGACGTTTGTCCTCCCGTGGCCGCGACGGTCACCGCCGAAGATGCGGCCATGGGATCTCGACAGACTTGCCACCCTCGATTGGCCTCGGCAGGTGGGCGCTCCACCGAATCTGGGCACCGGGCTACTGATGGGCAGCCGTGGCCGTTGGTGTGGGCCAGCCCTACCAGGCGTCTCTTCGCCGCGTGTGGATGTGGCTCGAACGGGCTGTGCGCGACCAACGTCCACTCGGCCACCAAGAGCCAAGGAGACCGTCGCCCCTCGTGGGGAACCATGGGCCGGTCGTAGGCTCCGCTCATGGAGACACTCGTGCTGACGGTGATCGGCGACGACCGGGCGGGTCTGGTATCGGCGCTATCCGGTCGCCTCAATGACCACGGAGCCTTGTGGCAACGCAGCCAGATGTCGCGCCTGGCCGGCAAGTTCGCGGGCATCGTCGAGGTCGTTGTCTCGGCAGGCAAGGTTGAAGACCTCGTGGCCGACCTAGGTGGCTGGTGCTTTTCGTGCGTGGCGGTCCCGGGCCTGGACGTGCGTTTTGGGAGAATGTCGTTATGACGCAAAGCTTCTGCTTGCTGGGTGAGTCGTGACGTTGGGGTTGGCGCCGCGGC
>Ga0335397_10007218_pt1 | contig 14193 bp, 16 predicted proteins | sample MAT04_FD_205740 | JGI IMG/M metagenome (GOLD analysis project Ga0335397, IMG submission 205740) | Freshwater microbial communities from Lake Fryxell liftoff mats and glacier meltwater in Antarctica - MAT-04 (spades assembly) (version 2) ...
ACGATCTCATCACCAAATTTTTTTGTCAAATGTTGGGCGCTGATGACCGAGTCTTTAATCTGTACCGGGGGTGATTGATCTGTATCTGTTGGGGATGCCACTGCCATAGTAACTCCTTTGGTTTCATTTCCGGCCTACTGCCATTTTCCGCCGTCACTGCACGTCATATCCATTAATCGTACATTAATTCTTGCCGGTGATATTAAATGTGAAGCTGCCCTGTTGAGCGTTATCCATCTGGACAAGTGCGTAGTAACTGGTTGTTTCGCCGTTGACTACTGTCCATGCGGCATAGTGACCACCAGCGAGTTCGCTGGTCTGTGTATGAGAGGCACCCCAACCGGAAATGGCAGCCTGTGTGTCATAATATTTGAGCGTATCCAGCCAGGCAGTATTTGCCGGGAGTTTATAAATCTCATAGGTGAAGTCAGTGAAACCGACTAATACCGCCACTTCATTGGCCGTCTTATCCAATTCTGGTTCGTGCGGAAGGAGGTCTCCCATCGGCTTGGGAGCAACAATCGGCCCAATAAGCGTGGAAGGCGCGGGGGGTTGTGTTGTCGTTGTCGCAGTCGTGCTGGTTGCGGAAACACCGGGCTGCATCGCTGCAATGGTCTCTTGTACTTTATTCATAAGGGCATTGACCGCGGTATCACTGATTTTCTTGCCCTGCTGGGCTTGAACCTGGTTGATAAAAGCCCCCAATTCATTTACCGCTGCATCCACTTGACCATCCGTCACCTTTTGCTTGATGGTGGCAAGTTTTGCGAGCAAACCATTTTCAACATTGCCAGTAATGTCGCCGCTGGTAACAAATTGGTTAACCATCGCAACGAGGGCATCGATATTGGGGGTTGAAATCGAAGCGGCTACTGCCGTATTGGTCGTGCTATCAGGAGTAATTGCCAGAGGTGTTGAACCACAAGCTGCCAGGATGCCGACAATCATACACATGGTCAGGATAATTCCCATTTTTTTTATCATCTAAAACACATCCTTCCATTATAGAGTTGTTCCCGAAAAGTGAAATTACTTCGTGTCAGGCCGATTCGCCTCATGGAAGATGTCATCGTCAAGCGATTATTCAGGAACGGTTCTTATAACCACGGGCACCATGTACACATGGTGCCCGTGGTTATACTTTTTTGAAATTTTTCCCGTCGGAGATCACCTAACTGTCTTGAGGCTGCACCTTCGGGTTAGACCCGGCGCGGTACTAAATGATTCCGAGCAGGTTCAGTACAATCAGAATGACGGCAATAACGAGCAGAGTATGGATCCAGCCGCCTGTTTGCGGGAAGCTCGGGAAGATGTTCCGGCCGAAAAAGCCCAGCAGCCACAGGATAAACAGGATTACGATGATAGTCCAGATCATTAGATTTCTCCTTTTGATTGATTCACCCATCAGGGTGAAAACGGCTGGCGGCTTGATGGATGCCCTCCAGTTATCGATTTTGTGGTCCAATGAACACACATTTTTAAGCCTTAACTCATCTTACCTTAGGCGCTTCCCTGTCACATCCATCGACTGGAGAGTGTTTATATCCGCCATTTGGGGGATGTAGAAGTGTGCTTATAACATGGCAGTAAAATCAGGTTCAGGCAGGGACGGGTCGGTCCTATGCAGCTCTTGGTCGTGCAGTCGTTCGAGTGTGCTTTCGATCAAATTGGCCAACTTATCCGAAGCGCCCTCAACGGCCTGGTCCAGAGTGGTGGATTGATGAGTGACTGCAATGGGTTGGCGGCCCTTAATATGGGCTTCCATCATGCAGCGCATATCGTTAGTGCCGTCTTTTTTGCTGCTGTTCTCGTCGCTCAGGTGAACATCCACTCGTGTGATATGTTCGCTGAAGCGGGTCAGAGCATTTTCCACCACACCACTGAACTGTTCGGTCAGCGCCTGGTGGCCTTCGATATTGTGGTCGGTGTTGATTTGGATCTGCATGTGTTCTCCTTTGTGAATGGTAAGCTGGTAATAAAAATTTCACACGCTGGTCTTATCGCTTGTAGCCCGATCATGCTGAACCGGGATGGCGGGCAATTTTTCGATATCTTCTTTGTTAAGCTTCAAATAAACGGCATTCTCCTCAAATCGTTCGATCTGGCTCATTGGAATGGTGACATCCTTCTGACCCCAAAAATGTCCTTCACGCATCACCAGGTGGGTAATATGGTCATTTAACGGGTTGATCAGGAACTCATCAACGCGACCAACGTGCCCATCCAAAGCTTCCACACTGGCACCGCGCCGGATGGCGAGTTCATCAGCGGGAATCTGTTCGTTTTCCAGAGTGATATAGGTGGCCGCGGGAAAGAAATAGGGCCACATCATATACGGTCCACCGGCAGAGCCTGCGAAAGAAGATGGTATGAATTCGATCTTGTCAAAAACTGGCAGCGTGGACAGTTCCTGAATGCTGCAGTTTAATCGGATCTCTTCAGGTGTGCTTTCTGCAATTTGAACGATGGGCACAAGATATTGGACTTGCGGGAATGACTCATTGCTTACTACCAGGTGGGTAATTTCTTCGCTGGTTGGGCGGATAATTAATTGTGTGGTGCGACCGAACAAACCATCGGAACAGATTACTTTTGCATCGATTGAGATATCCATTTGAATTTCCTCTTTTGAATGTGGTCAAAATTTTTCATGTTATTCCTGGTAATTTTCACTCAAAATTGACTTGCAGCCCAGCGCACTGCTTCTGCCATAGTGGGGTATGGCAGCATTGTCTGCGCGAGCATCTTGACAGTCAATCCATAGCGCATCGCGTACACCACTGGTGCGATAAGCTCGCCTGCGTTGGCGCTCAGGATATGACCGCCCAGTATTTTGCCTTTCAGATCTACCAGCAGTTTCACAGTGCCAAAAGTCTGGTCAGCAGCAATCGCGCGATCGAGTTTGTCGAAATTGACGCGCCCAACACGATACTCGACCCCGGCCTCTTGCAGTTCTGCTTCCGTTCTGCCGACATGCGCAAACTCCGGGTCGGTGAAGGTCACCCAGGGAATGAGGCGATCATCGAAGGTTCGCGGCCTTTTGGCAAACACGTTATGCGCCACCAGCTCTCCTTGATCGGCCGCGACATGCGTAAATTGATATTTACTGGTAATGTCACCTGCCGCCCAGATATGCGGCACATTCGTGCGCAGACTCGCGTTGGTAGGTATGCCGGTTTCTGTAAAATGAACACCTGCCGCTTCAAGATTGAGAGTTTCCAACGCTGGCTTCCGTCCGGCAGCAACCAGCAATTGATCGGAGATCAACTCGTCTTCCCTGCCATGCGTGTCGCGGAAATGGATGTGTTTGCCATGCTTATCGGTTTCGCCGCAGCGCATCTCGGTGCCAAATTCGAGCCGGATGCCTTCAGCAGCGAGCTTTGAACACAGCGCTAAGGCTAATTCTCGATCTTCACGCGGCAAAGGCTGTTCACTACGCTCCAGCACCGCCACCTGCACACCGAAGCGGCTGAACATCTGGGCAAACTCCAGGCCGATAGGCCCCCCGCCGATCACCACCAGACGCTCGGGTAATTGCGGAAGTGATACGGCTTCTTCGTTGGTGATGTAGCCGGTTTCAGATAAACCTTCCACATGGGGGATGGCTGGAACTGTGCCAGTGGCAATGATGAAACGTTTGCCATGTAATGATATGTGATTAACTTGTATCTCATGCGCCGAGCTGAACCGTGCTTCACCCATGAACAAGTCAATGCCCTGCTGTTTGATTCCCGCGCGTGCTTGTGCAAGTGTGCCGCCACGAATGGTTTCCTGCACCTGGCGCACATGCGCCTGTACCTTTGCCCAATCCACCACGGCTTGCGGAAAGGTCAGCCCCAGGTTGGAAGCGTGTTGTGCCCGGTGAAGCAATTGGGCTGTATGCAGCAATGTCTTGGTCGGGTCACAGCCATAATTCAAACAGGTGCCTCCGAGCTTGTCGCGTTCGATCAATGCGACATGCTTGCCCATACTAGCAGCGCTGCTGGCTGCAGTGCTGCCAGCACCACCTGCGCCAATAACGATCAGGTCATACTCATCTTTGGCCATACTCTGCTCCAATCTTTTGCCTTCTTCACTGTTTGCGATTCTGGAGAAATTCCCGGGAGGAACCCTGTACCTTCTAACTTCTTTCTATTTGATTATTGGTCGGCATGACGCTCAATGGAATAATAATTTTCTTTGTGGGAGCTCTGCTTCTGTAATAAAGAGTTCTTTGAATAGAGACCCGTAATCGCAAATCTGTATAAGCCAATTTTATCTACGGTTTTGGGGTAGCCAGCGGATTTTGAACAGGCTGACCGGCATTTCCGCCCTGGTAATACGGAAACGTCACAGGCAGATCAAAACCAAAATATGCCGAGACACGCGCCACAATCTCGCCCTTAATCTGGGCCCGGCGAGTGTTGTAAGCTTTAACAGCATCATTCCAATCTGTACCAGCCAACTGAATGGTGTTCATGGCTTCATCAACTGTGTCCCCAAGCGCCAGCGTGACTTCGGCATCCGGCACAGGTGGCGGAGCCTGGGTGATAGCGTTGACATACAGGGAGAAGCCTTGGCCCAGGCCGCTGGGTAGCGCGCCTTTGCCTTGCAGATCGTTCAAGTTCAGTTTGGTTGGGTCCAATGGCTGCCCATTTGCATCCCGATAGTTCTTAAGCAGGCTGGTCAACGCATCTGCCTGAGAACGGAAATTCCCGGTCCAGACCTCACCGCTGCTGTTGACCGCCTCGTAATAATCCTTGGTGATCTGTGTTTTGGCTTGAATTTTGGCATATTGGGTATCCACCACCAACTGAAAGTTGGCCGCAGCAGACTGCACGCCCTGAACCAACGCAACCAATTCGTTGTATTCTGTTGTACCAGAATCAACAATTCCGCAGCCTGTCAGTCCGACAAAGAAAGTCAGCATTACCATTATGAGAATAATCTGTTTTGAAAGGGTTCGCATATCATCAGCTCCTTAATATATTAATTTCCACGCCCCGACCGACCGCTTCCACTGCCGCCGCGCGATGAAGAACCACCGCCGCCCCCACCAAGAGGAAACCCGATCCTGCCGGAACCAAAACCGGACGGATTAAAACGAATGCCTCTGCGCGCTCCCCACAGCATGAAAAGAAGCAGGAGAATGCCGAAACACAATTGACCGCAGATGGTTAGAATTCCCAGCGGCGTGGAAGGTAACTGCGGTGAATTATTTGTGCCTGGTAGGGATGTAGGCGAAATAAGTGGCTCGTAATTGTTGCGAGCTACAGTGTCAAATCCTTGCACCAGGGTCAATAATGCCTGATCCAGATTGGAAGTCGACTGGTACAGGTTCTCTGCCGAGCGATTCAGGTTAGTCAATTCTGTTGCGGTCAATGCTGGCAGACCAAGGCCTACGCCATAATGCACATCAATACGATCAGGCTCAACAACGATCAAAAAGACAAAACCGTTATCTTTGCGTTCACCAGTTGGCTCGCCAAGTTTCATATATCTTAAGAAATGTACAGCGCAGTTTACCCGGTTCCCAACCTGGTACTGGGGCAATATCAGGATCATGGTCTGCACAATTGCATCCTCATTCAGGCGGTCGAGGATGGAATCCACTTTTATCATGGTCTGTTCCGAAACATAATTCTGATCTTGCACGGTCCAATGTGTCTGCCGAAGATTGTAAGTAAGACCGTAATCCGGTGAGGTGCCATCGCCGCACAAAGTAGCAGCGGAAGCAGATGTTAAATAAGCCGAAAAGCTGAACACCAGGACGATAATCGATGCCAGGCCAATAACGATCGGCAGAAAACAAGGTTGGTGTGTGTTTCGTTTGGTCACGTTACCTTCATTTTTTTTGGAAAGAAACCCAACGGCTGCCGCCGGTAAACCGACTTGCGGAATTTTGGCCGGCAGGAGCTTCGGGCTGAACCAGGCAGCCTTAAATGATATTCAAAAAGGTCAACACAACGAGTATGAGAGCGATAACGATCAAAATATGAATCCAACCGCCTGTTTGCGGAAAACTCGGGCTGATGTTCCGGCCGAAAAAGCCCAGCGCCCACAAAATAATTAGAATTACGATGATGGTCCACAACATGAGATTTCTCCTTTTTGAATAGGTGCTTTGATACGTGTGGCTGGTGACCGCCACTAACTCCACCTGTTGCACATCAGAAATTGAATGCCATCCGATCAAAATGGATCCTTATTCATCTTAAGATGAATACGCTCATGGCACATCCATCGACTGGGGGGTGTTAATATCCACCAGTCAGGGGAGATATCGAATTCCGTTTAAAGGAATCCTTATCAATTGTATTGAACAGGAATAAATGTCAGCTTCGCGACCTATTGCTTATTCAGCGTCATATAAACAATAAATCAACAGACAGGTGGCGCTCCCGGCAATTGCCAAAAATTTCCACACATGCTGACGCGACGAGGCGGCAACCACACACCGGACAGCCAATTTGACTTGCTGTGATTCCAGGGTGGTCTCGAGCCCGCTGAGGTTTCTGCCCTTTGGCGCGCCATAGTATTCAGCAAATCCGTTAGGACTGATGAATCCCCTTGTTTTTGATTTGCCAGGCCTGGAATAAATACTGACCGATGCCTTGCACACCAGCCCCATTTTCCTGGCGCGCTCAATTTGCAGCCGTTCATTCTCAGGTAGATAGTCGGCTACCAACCTGGAGCAGACTTGTTTGACCGGGTCTTCAATTTCGCCAAAGGTTATGGCATCCAGAATATCGTACTGTTCGCCCATTTTTGACTTGACGCATTCCACAAAATGTTTCACGTTCACACCGGTCTTGGAGATGGGCGCACGCACAAAAGCGCGCCGCTTATATTCATCTTGAAACCTGCGCGTCACCTTCTGTCCGAGAGTGCTCACCACCATTACCGGCTTGCCGGTGGGCAGGTCATTCTCTCCGGTATCAATGGTTACATGTGAATAACCGTAACCACCGGACATTGCGTCGATCAAGTCACTGTCAAGGCCACGTGGCACCCAGAGCAGCAAATCGCCTAATTGATCTTTACGGGTGGTTGCAAATGGTCCGGTTGGCAAGCTAGAGGCATCATTTGTGGCATTTTCTTCCTGGAACTGGTGGTTATGCCACTTCAGGCGATGAATATTAAGCGGCAAATGTCGCAGCCATTTCAGTTGCATCGGGAGTAAATTCCCAATCAGCCCGAAGAACCTGTGTTCATCCTTCGTTATTGCGTGCCTGTCTGGCCTGTACCGTTGAATTTGTTTGAAAATCATGGGATATCTTCTTCTATTGCTGGCAGGATGCAGCAATTTTGCTTTATCCCATTCCGCCAGGATATTCAGCACCTATCAAAATTCACCTGAAGATAGCTTTGCTGCCGCGTTTGGAGCGGTAACGGCGGTAAAGCTCAAGGCTGGTGAAAACGAGCGCACCCCAGGCCAGGCCAAAAGCGTAGCCCGCCAGCACATCCGTGGGGTAATGCTCACCCATATATAACCGACTGAAGCCCACCATCAGAATGATCAGCAGCGCATCCAGACTGGCCAGCACACGCCAATTCCTGGATGGTAAATGGGGTAGAAGTTGATACAGAATTAATCCATAGAAAAGCACCGAGAATATGGAGTGCCCGCTGGGAAAACCGGGGCCCGGCAGCGGTACTTCGATCGGGTCAAGGAAGATCGGCCGGTGACGTCCAACCAGGTTGGAAAGCAGCAGGAACCACAGACTGCCGCCGCCCACACCGATCGCCAGCATACTGAGCTCATGCCAATGCCGCTTCCAAAGCCAGTACATTGATAATGGTATGGCGATGGCCAGGGCGGCAAATTTTCCCAGCTCACCGCTGAAGCGCATCAGGTCAATCACCAACCAGGGGTCTTGGGTGGCGCGTGTATGCAGGGACTGGTCGACCGGCAAGTCCCAGACCAGCAAGGGACCGTTGGTGCGAACACTGAATGCCAGAATCGCGAAAACCAGGCCGCCTAGCAGAAATAAACCCAGCCCCAGCGCTGGATGATGTGCCAGAAATCCTGCAGAACCTGTGCGACTGCTCATTCTTTCCTGGGCCAATTTGAGAGGTTATGAACGTCAGACCAAGCCATAAATCCGATTCTCCTTATTGCAGCCAGTCAGGTTGGTTCACAGATGAACCTATTCGCAGTCGAAACTGCAGCAATCCAATTGAAAGCTGACCAGCCTGAGCGCAGGCACACGAAACAAGACCCAACCGGGAAATGTTTTAGGAAGCCCGATGGGTGGAGAGGGTTTTAATCCATTTCGCGCAAAGTGCGGAATAGGCCCCAAACAAGATCAGCCCAATGGCGATCGCTGCCAATAAAAATTCGCCGTAGGGTGCATGGGCCAGAGCTGCCAGGGCGCCATCAAAACCTTGCGAGTGCCTGGCGCCAACTGCAAAAGCTGTTTGCAGGATGATCCCACCAATCAGAACGAATACGATACCACGCGCGGCATAACCAATTCTGCCCAGCGAGGTCAGCGCCTTTATTTCTTTTGCAGTCATCACACTTGTTTTGATGTCACGCATAAAACGGCCTTTATATGCGACCACACATTGTGAAATTCCTGCGGCGATCCAGAAGACCCCAAACGCAATCACCAACCACTTGCCCAAAGGTCCGGCCATCAAAGCTGACGGCACTCCTGAGGTACTGCCCTGGGATGATCCACCTGATTTGCCGATAAGTGTTAGAACGGTCGGGATCAACATCAGGCCATAGGATACACCGCTGAACAAAAAGCCAGCGCGCGCGAATAAGCCTTTGGCGTCACTGCCGCGTCCCAACGGATCCAAGATCGCGCGCACAAAGCCCCACAAGGCATACCCGAGCAGACCGATGGCAACGAGGATAAGTAAAAACTTTCCAAATGGTTGTTTCCCGATCAACTCAATCGCACTGGTGGGACTGGTGGCGGCCCCACCTGCGCCAACTGCCAAAAACAGCGCCAAAATACCGATGAGAGCGTAAATGGCGCCTCGCGTGATATATCCAAATCGCTCAAGCCGCTCAACCCACAGGTTGTTGGCCTTTTGTTTGGCTTCGTCCAGGACAGCTTTTCCGGTTTCTTTCGCGGTATTTACAGTGACATGATCCATTTTATACTCCTAACAACCCAATATCTAACCTTGATTGACTCTCGCTGCTATGACAGGCTCAGCAACTCAGAATTTAACATACATTGTTCATATTCTTTGCTGTTATGCAGGTACTTGCGCCGGTTGAATGCTCTTATCTAGCGGTTTTTCCACGCCAGGGCCGGGTTCAGGAGCAATCACACACAAAACACCGGGAAGCAGCCTGATGCGGGCTGTACCCTTACCCAGGATGATCCCTTCCGCTGCAACATCCAGTTTCGGGGAGGTTTTTATCTTTATTTTTCGCGCCTGGTAGCGTTGGATATTGCCGTCCGGAGTTTTATGTTCGTGGGCTGATTTGGCGAAATAGGCAAGCAGCTCGGCCTTATTAAATTCAGGATATACGGCGATATCTAACAGCCCATCTTCCATGGAAGCATCCGGGGCCACCAAGTTTTTTGCCCCAGTAATGGGCGTGTTCGCCACAGTCACCATCATGGTTTCAACTTCAATTTTACTTTCGCCATCCAACGTGAGAAATATCTTCGGATTGGATTTATATTTTAAAAGAGTGCTGACAGCATCCTTGATGCCCGACAATTTTCCTTCGGGCACTTCTTTTATATATGGGAAGATGCTGGCGGTCAGCCCAATGGCTGCAATATTAAAGAAGTAGAAATTCTTGTTTTTCTTTGTGCTGATCCGGCCAAGATCCAGCTTGCGCGTATGACCAGAGATGATCAATGCACAGGCTGCCTGGATGTCTTCAGGGATACCCAGGCTGGCAGCCATGTCATTTTCGGTTCCCGCCGCGATAATTCCCAGGCGCACTTTTGAGCCGGCGATCCCGCGAATCACTGCGCCGATCGTGCCATCCCCGCCCATGGCGATGATTGTGCGATAACCATCCTTAATGGCTTTTCTGGCGATCGGAATGGCTTCATCTTTGGGTTTGGCCAGAGCCACATCGAGCTTAACACCGCCTTCCCACAAATAGCGTTTTACCTGTTCGAGCTTGGAAGCTGCTTGCGAAACATCGCCCGCAAACGGGTTGGCAATCAATTTAACACGATCAGAATTATCTTTTTTAGACATACCACTCCTTCTTTTTTTGGAAATAGAGCACAAGCATTGGTTGGTCGCACCGTTCCTGGGTTTACAGGCATCCTGGCGACCAGAATTTTCGTCTGGCAACGACTGCCGGCGAAGAACGGGCTGGAACCGAAAAACGATACACAAGAACCCAGCCTCATGCACCATCTTACAATTTAAATACCCCGCCGACATCCATCGACTGGGGTGTTTTTATCTCCGTCACTTGGGGGAGGGGGCCAACCCACAGCAAAAGAGCAGGGTTTTCCTAACTATTTGAATAAAGAAATTCCAGGTTGAGAATTGTTCCAATAAATAATTCAGCAATTCTACTTATGAACAAAATTCCTTATTTACCAGAATGGCATATCGCTGCTTGGTAGATGAATTTCATACGCGAGCAGCGATCATTGATGTAAATGAGGAGTGGCAGCCGTGATTATCTGGGAAAAAATATACCTTCCAGGATATTGATAGACAGCCGTTTTGATAAGCGTGGGATGCCCCTCGAAATATAATGCGCCTTTGTTGACACGAATACTATGGAAACCATCCAGTCACCTTTCTGGGCTTCCAATCTATTTCCTGATGAAGAGCGCAGATCGTCGAGTTTATGTGCTATGTTGAGTACATCCAGTTTACGGAGCGCCGCACTGACAAAGCTCTTCGGAAACCACCGTACGCGGGTGGTATTTCTGCCATGATACAGATCAGCGGTGCCGGGGTCACCAAGACAGATGACCCGCCACCGCCGCTGGTTTGACCACCAGGCATTGATCTGTCATGGAGTTGATCAGTCATCCGCTTGTATAGGGGATGGGCGGAAAACATCTGCAACGAGAGAAAGTCGAATTCCGAATCAACTCTACCGTCTTTTCCCACCAAGGAGACCATTTTTAGACTAAAACGCGCCGACACTGGCGCGTTTTAGTCTCCAACGATGGATTATGGCTGTACTGCAAAATCCACCAGCTTACAATCCGAGGTATGAACAGCCAGAATGTTGAAGATTCTGGCACAGACGATCCAGCCGTGCAACTCGATTACATTTTCATTTTCCGATGCATAACATCCAAGAACGCCTTCGTTAAACTTTTAGATAAACCCAAATGGTTATGGCGTTTTATGCGGTCAAACGTGCTGTTGAGCTGCCTCTGAACAAGAAGGTCAGCAAAAAGCCAGCGACAAATCCGCCAATGTGGGCCATGAAAGCCACGCCGCCTGTATCTGAAGTATTGGCGATGGAGCCGATACCACTAAAGAGTTGCAAAACGAACCACAGCCCGATCACGATCAAGGCCGGGACGGGGATCACTCGCTGTCCTTGTAATACTCTGACGCTTCCTTTTGGAAACAATAAGATGTAAGAACCAAGCACGCCTGCGATCGCTCCAGATGCACCCAGGTTGGGGATATTCGAGGTCAGGCTGAAGACCAGTTGAGCAGCGGTAGCCGCGAGTCCGCAAACTAAATAGAAGATCAGGAATTTGACCGGCCCGAAGCGGTCTTCCACATTATCGCCAAAGATCCATAGGTAGAGCATGTTGCCTCCCAGATGGAGCCACCCGGCGTGCATGAACATGGAAGTGAACAACGTCAGGAAGTCAGCAGCAGGGTTGGCCAAGAAACGACTGGGAACAAAGGCCCATTTCATGATGAAAGCATCACCACCACTGAGTTCCACAAGAAAAAATAACACATTCAGCACGATCAAAATGTATGTCACTATCGGTGTCGTTCTTCGACCGCTATCATCATCACCAATTGGAAACATAGTGTTCTCCTTTTTACTTCTTGCCGATGATATTGAGGGTAATGCTACCTTCTTGGGCATTATCCATCTGGACCACTACAAAGTAATTTGTTACTTCGCCAGTGGCAACCGTCCACACAGCATAGGACCCACCGGGGACCTCATTGGTCTGCGTGTGGGTGGCTCCCCAACCGGAAAGAGCAGCCTGGGCATCATAGTAGACGAGCGTGTCTTTCAAGGCAGTCTGCGCCGGGAGTTTATAGGCGTCATATGTGAAGTTTGTGAAGCCGATGGTTCCTGCCATCTGACTGACCATGTTGTCCCATTGGGATTGGTGCTCAAGCCTGGTTCCCACAGGGATGGGGGCTGTTAACCCAACCAGCGTGGAAGAGGCGGTGGGCTGCGGAGTGATCGCAGCGATTGTCGCAGGAAGACTTGACACCATGCCTACGATGACCTCTTGTACTTTTGCAATCAGCTCATTGGCTGCGGCAGCGCTGATGTTCATTCCCTGTTGGGCTTGAACCTCGTTGATAAATGCATTCAATTCATTGACGGCCGCATCAATTTGACCGGCTGTGATTTTTGGCTGGATGGCATTAAGTTTTGCCAGCAACCCATTCTCGGCATTGCCAGTGATATCGCCGCTAGCAACATATTGTTTGACCAAGGCGATGAGAGCACTGATGCTGGCATTGGAAATTGACGCAGTTGCGACAACCGAATTAATATCAACAACGGGTGTGGCGGTGAATTGTGTTGGGCCGCAGGCTGCTAAGAAACTGATTAGCGCCAGCATGGCCAAGGTCGTACAAAATTTTTTGATCATTGGTTATTTCCTCTTTATGAAATGCGGTGCCCAGACTTTCAAGCCCGGGCACCGCAGGTTGTTACGTTATGCCGTTGGCTGCGAAATTTCCTTGACCATCTCGGCAATTTCATCCGGTCGGTCGGCGCGTGTCGCCACATCAGCCTGGGAGATAATCCCAACGATCTTGTGATCGTTGTCGACCACAGGTATTCGTCGCAACTGATGCTCCGACATCGCATCCACGGCCTTCTGGATATCTTCATCGGTGCGGCAGGTGATGACCTTGTGGGTCATTACATCCGCAACTTTGGTCAATTTGGCGTCGAGCCCTTTGGCAACAACTTGCACAGCCAAGTCGCGGTCAGTCACGATACCGAGCAGTTTTTTGGTTTGTTCGTTTTCAATGACGGGGATTGAACCAACGTTCTCTTTTTTCATCAGCTGTGCCGCATTTGAAACCGAATCAGTAGGCAAACAACAAGCAGGTGTTTTTGTCATCACTTCGTTACATTTTTTCATGCGATTTTCCTCTTTGGGGTGGAACAAACACTTTTTGCATTCTGCATTGATGGGCAGCTTTATCTAGCCATCCCAGCGATATCTGCTGAAGGGCAGATCGTTTTCTATAAGATGCCCAGCAATCTCAAAATGATGAGAATGAAGGCAATGACGATCAGGGGGTGAATCCACCACCGGCTTTTGGGAAACTTGTACTTATGTTCCGACCGAAAAAGCCGAGCAGCCACATTATGACTAGATGATAATCCACAACATGAGATTTCTCCTTTTTTAACGATTTGTTCCGTTCCGTAAATGAAGTCAGCTCATCTTTATAAAATGGAGCAGGGGTATATAAAATACCCCTGCTTATTCCATGCTTCGGATTTTTAAGCTACCTTATCTTTCTTCAGGTTAGCTTCGTAAGCCGTTACGCGCTTGTCGACTTCATCTTCGGCCTGCTGGCGGGTATAGCCATATTTTTCCTGCAACACACCAGTGAGAACGTCAAACTTGCCTGCCGCCCGATCGAGATCATCGTCGGTGAGTTTTCCCCACCAGGCTTTAACCTCGCCTCGCATCTGCTTCCATTTGCCTTCGAGAATATCTCTGTTCATGGTTTGATCCTCCTTGGATCATGTGTGCAACAATCATTCAAGTGTTTCTCTTTCATTGCGTTGGCTCAGTCACATGGAAAGTCAAGTCTGTTCAGACAAGCTGTTTTGCGATCTGTGTAAAACACGCACGTAATTTGTTCTACTATATAAGTTACTCCAAATCTTCCCCTGCGACATCCGCCCATTGGGGAAGGTCTGTCTCCGTCACTTGGGGGAGAACTCAAACTGCGTTCATGGCGTCTCCCTGTGAAGAGAATAAACGCGCGAAAAGCAAAACGCCCACCGCAAATAGATTGCGATGGGCGTGTGCTGGCAAAACAAAAGGCCAAGCCTTACAGCTTAGTAATGCG
>Ga0335397_10007221_pt1 | contig 14191 bp, 9 predicted proteins | sample MAT04_FD_205740 | JGI IMG/M metagenome (GOLD analysis project Ga0335397, IMG submission 205740) | Freshwater microbial communities from Lake Fryxell liftoff mats and glacier meltwater in Antarctica - MAT-04 (spades assembly) (version 2) ...
GTGACCTCGGCATTGCCGTAGCAGTGATCGCCGTTGGCGTGGGTGTTCACGACCGTGTCGAGCGGGGCAGTTGCAGTGGCACCGGCCATTGCGTCGAGCATCGCTGCGGTCAGGTCGAGGTCGAACAAGGTGTCGACCAACAGCGATTGGCCGTCGCCGACGATCAGACCCGCATTGCTCCATCCCCACCCGCCGTCGGGCTGCAGATAGGCGAAACACCCATCGTCGAGTTCGTGGAGTCCGTGCGTGTACCCGGCCGTCGACATGTGGTCATCTTGGCATGACCGGTCGCACGTTGCGCCCGTCAGCCACTGGGTCGGGAGATCTCTCGGAGCCAGCGTGCGCTCAAGCGCTCGGCGAGCATCGTGGTCGGCAGATGGGTGTTGACGTCAGGGATCGTGGGGAACACCGAGGCGTCACAGACGTAGACACCGTCGTAGCCGATCAGACAGCCTTCGTCGTCGACCACCGTGCCCATCGCGCAGCTGCTCGATGCGTGCACGTAGTCGCCGACTGCACCGCGCACCCACTGCTCGATCGACCGGTCGTCGCGCAGGTTGGCAGCCGTGGTGCCGAACGCATCGACGTACACCTCCTCCACGATCTTTTGGAACGCCGGGGCCGCGAGCAGATCGAGTGCCATCCGCACGCCTTCGACGAGCGCGGCCACGTCGACAGGATCGTCGAGCAGGGCAAAGTCGACGATCGGGTCGACAGTCGGTTCATCGGACGCCAACCGCACCGTTCCCGCCCGACCCCTCGGACGCATCAAGGCCGTCATCAGTAGCCCCAGACCTGGTGCGCTCGGGCCGAGGTGGTTCATCGGCAGGAACTGCAGCGGACCTCGCCGCAGCAGCGAACCGATCGCGAGGCCGCCGGGGACACCGGCGTGACCGTCGCCGAGGAGCAGCGTGAACGGTGCCGACGGGTGGTCCTGGAGCCCCGTCCCGACACCGGGCGTGTCGACCTGCGAGCGCAGCAGGATCGCCGGCGAGTGGATCGCGCCGGCGGCCAGAACGACCCGATCGGCGGGGAGTACGTCGCCATCGGCCAGGCGCAGCCCGACGGCGTGACGGCCGTCGAACACCACCCGGTCGACGAGCGTGTCGGCACGGACCTCGAGGTTGTCACGATCGAGCACCGGCCACAACGATGCCTCGGCCGAGGTCACGCGGCGGCCGTCACGACGGGTCAGCCGGGCTCGTTCGGCGTCGGGTGACGCTGCCAGCAGCGCATGATCGACCACACCGAGTTCAGCTGGATCGACCTCGTCCTCGGGGAGGGCCATGGCGTCCCAGGCGGCATCGGTGTCATGCCACCCCCACGAGCGATACAGCTCGCCGTCACCTCGGAGTGCGACCATCGCGTTGACGGTCGACGATCCCCCGATCCCCCGACCTCGTCGATAGGGACTCGGCGGTCCGCCGGTGGACCGGTTGGCCTCCAGCGCCGGGTACGTGCGACCGGGCACGTCGAGTGCGGCCAGGAAGTCGGGTCCACCGAGTGGGCCGTCGAGGTCGTCGCTACTCAGGTCGGGTCCGGCTTCGAGCAACGTCACCGACAGCTCGGGATGCTCCGACAGCCGGCCAGCGAGCACACACCCTGCAGAACCGGCGCCGACCACCACCCACGCCTGGCGCCGGGATGGATCGATTGGTGCCACGGTCGGAGAGTACGACAGATCATTCAAGATTTCGTCTGTCGCGCCGATACGAATGTCGGTATGGATGACGCGACCGACACCTTGACGAGGCCGGAGACGGGATCAGTGGGATTGCTCCCCCCTCCCGCGAACCCGTCACCACCGTCCGTGGAGCAGTCCCTGGCGCCGTCCGTGAAAGCGTGGCCGGGCCAGATCAGCCAGGCGGGCCCGATGCTGCCAGGGGTCGCACCGCAGGTGCCTCGGCCCACCTCGGTCCAGGGGAATCCGTTCGGTACGTCGCTCTACTCGTCGGATGCGCCGCGACCGCGCAAGACTTCGCGTGCCAACAACGGGGTGCGGCGGGCGATGAGCTGGCTGCTCCTGCTCGCCATGCTCGGTGGGATCGGGTTCGCAGGTGCGGTCTACGGCCCCGAGTTCGTCGAGTCGTTCGACTCCGACGCGACGAACGGACCCGACGCTCCGCTCGTCTACCCGATGCCGGTCTCGGCAGCGCCCGCCGTACGCACCGCCACGTTCACGGTGAGCGAGCCCGACCCGTTCGGCGGCACGCAGAACTACGAGGTGACCGCAGATTTCGAATCGGGCGTCGCCCGCGTCGTGATCCCCCGCACCGACAGCCCCAACATCGAGATGCTCACCCTCTGGGACCAGGCGTTCATCCGGCGTATCGACGAACCCACCTGGTACGCGCTGCCCCGCGGCGACTTCCCGATCGACTTCTCGCTCGGACGTGGACGCTGGGTGCACACGCTCGACGAACTGCTCCCCCCGGCGGTCCGTCAGTTCAGCACCATCACCGAAGCAACCGATTCGTCGGTGGGCGCGGTGCCTGCACGCCGTCTCGTCGTCTCCGTCGACCCCGCTCGCCTCCTGCAGGCGCAGACAGCAGCTACGACCCCGACCCTCGACGGCTCGCCGCCGGCATCACTTCCGCTCCCGCCGGGCATCACGGTGCAAGCCGGGCTCAATGGCGTCGAGGTCCTCGCGATGGAGATCTGGGTCGACGACACCGGCATCGTCCGCAAAGCGGTCCTCCCGCCCGAACTCGGTGGCGAAACGATCACCGTGACGTCGGTGTCGCCCGACGCCTGGGACACCATGTTCCCCACCCCCGCTGAGGTGCAGCCGCTGACGGCCGAGGTGCTGTTCCGCCTGGGACTCTGAGCTCACGACGAGACATTTTGTACAAACGCCCGGGGCACGTCGCACGCGATCCGTAGGGTCGTCGCAGTGGCCGACCGGCATCGACTGACCATCCGTTCCATCGATCCGGACCCGCGCGGGGCCTCGATCACCACGGCTGCTGCACACCTCGGTATCAGGCTGGCTGAGCTCGTCGAGGTCGCCGACGTCATCCACGTCTCGGGAACGCTCGACGACGACCAACGCTCCCGGCTGGCCGCAGCACTGGCCGACCCGTTGCTGCAGCACGCCACCTGGGACGCGCCCACCTCGAACGGCATCGAAGTGACGTTGCTGCCAGGGGTGACCGACACGTCCGCCGACGCCGTGCTGCACGCCGCACGGCAACTCCACATCGGCCTGGCCAGTGCCGCCACCGCACGACGCATCGAATTCGGGGCGAGCGTGGACACCGCTCTGGCCGACGAGGTCGTTCGACGGGTGGTCGCCAACCCGGTGATCGAGCGGTGGGGCCACGGGTTGGTCGATCCGCCGGTGCTCGACGACGCTCCCGGCCACGCCGACGCCGAACTGATCGTCATCAGGGGCCTCGACGACGACACACTGCTGGCGTTGAACGCCGAGCGCTCGCTGTACCTCGACCTCGAGGAACTCCGGGTGATCCGCGACGAATTCGAACGCCTCGGTCGCGACATCACCGACGTCGAGATCGAGACGTTCGCGCAGACGTGGAGCGAGCACTGCGCCCACAAGACGTTCCGCGCGGTCATCCACACCACGGGCGGCCCCGACGGCCCCGCCGAGATCACCCCGCTGATGGCGCAGCTTCGAACCTGCACCGAGTCCATCGATGCGCCGTTCGTACGTTCTGCCTTCGTCGGCAACGCCGGCGTCATCGAGTTCACCGAGGGCACCACGATCGCCCTCAAGGCCGAGACCCACAATCACCCGTCGGCGGTCGAACCGTTCGGCGGGGCGAACACCGGTGTCGGTGGCGTGATCCGCGACGTGCTCGGCATTGCCCACCGACCGATCGCGATCACCGACATCTTGTGCTTCGGCCCGGCCGATCTGCCTCTGGCCGATCTCCCCGAAGGCGCGCTCCACCCGCGCCGCATCCGCGACGGCGTGATCGACGGCGTCGCCGACTACGGCAACAAGATCGGCCTGCCGACCGTGGCGGGCGCCGTGTTGTACGACCCCGCGTACACGACCAATCCGCTGGTGTTCGCCGGATGCATCGGTACGGCACCCAGCAGGCCGCTCCACGATGGCCCGTTCCCCGGTGATCGCGTGGTGGTGCTCGGCGGGGCCACCGGTCGTGACGGCATCCGAGGTGCCACGTTCTCGTCGGCCACCATGGATGCCACCACCGGCGAGGTGGCCGGCGCCAGTGTGCAGATCGGTGACCCGATCGTCGAGAAGCTGCTGATCGATGCACTGATCGGCGCCGAAGACCTGTACTCGGCGATCACCGACTGCGGCGCTGGCGGGTTGTCGTCGGCGATCGGCGAGATGGCCGACGGCGTCGGCGCCGACGTCGACCTCGACCTCGTGCCGCGCAAGTACAGCGGACTCGACCCCTGGGAGGTGTGGCTCTCGGAAGCGCAAGAGCGCATGGTGATCGCCGTGCCACCCGAACATCTCGCATCGATGCAGGCGCGATGCGACCGTGTCGGGGTGCGCCTCGCCGACGTCGGAGTGTTCACCGGTGACGGTCGGCTGCTGGTGCGCCATCAGGGTCATCTGGTGGTCGATCTCGACACGATGTTCCTCCACGATGGGCGGCCACAGCGGCGCATGCCGGCGGAATTGCCGACGCCGAACCGCCACGAACCGAGCGGTCGTAGCGTCAATGATCCGGCAGCGACGATTCTCGCCCTCCTCGCCCACCCGAACATCGCCTCCAAAGCCGACACGATCCACCGTTACGACCACGAGATCCTCGGCGCCACCGTGGTGCGTCCGTTGATCGGCGCAGCTGCTGACGGTCCGGCCGACGGCGTGGTGCTCGCCGACCCCGGCGCACGCGAGGGCATCGCCATCGGCATCGGAGTCAACCCGTGGTACGGCCTGCACGACCCCGAGGCAATGGCATTCGCTGTGATCGACGAGGCGATCCGCAACGTGGTGGCCGTGGGCGCCGACCCCGACAGGGTGGCGCTGCTCGACAACTTCTCGTGGGGCGACCCACGCCGACCGTCCACGCTCGGCGAACTCGTTGCCGCCGTCGAAGGGTGCTGCGCTGCTGCCCGGATGTACAACGCTCCATTCGTGTCCGGCAAGGACTCGCTGAACAACGAATACGTCGGCACCGACGGGCAACGCCATGCAGTGCCTCCCACACTGGTGATCACGGCGATTGCCCATGTTCCCGATGCCGACCACTGCGTCACCCCCGACCTCGCCGAGCCCGGCAGTGCACTGATCCTGATCGGTCACACCGAGACCGAGTTCGCGGGCTCGCACCTCGACCTGCTCCAGGGGGCACCACGAAACGCCGGTGTCGTTCCGGCACCGGATCCCGACGCACCCGAGACGTACCGTCACCTGCACGCCGCCATGCGGGCCGGGCTCGTGGTCTCCTGTCACGACGTCAGCGAAGGCGGCCTTGCCGTGTCGCTCGCCGAGATGTGCATCGCCGGACGACTCGGCGCGCAGATCGACACGCTCCCCCACGACGACCTCGCCACGTCGCTTTTCAGCGAGTCGTCGGGACGATTGGTGGTCGAGGTGCACCCGCGCAGCGTCGATGCGTTCATGAAGATCATGGGTCGGTCGGCGTCCCGACTCGGAGCAGTCACCGACGACTCGCTGCTCTCGATCCCCGGTGTCGAGCCGATCCCCGTCGAATATCTGGCCGACGCGTTCAACAGCGCAGGTGCTCGATGAGCAGGGTCCGTGCACTCGTGATCGCCGGCCCCGGCACCAACCGCGACAACGACGTGCGCCAGGCACTCGAACTCGCCGGAGCCGACACCCGGATCGTGTTGGCCTCCGAGCTCGTCGCCCAGCCCACACTGCTCGGCGACGCCGGGCTGGCGGTCGTCGCCGGAGGATTCAGCTACGCCGACTCGCTCGGCGCCGGCCGCATGCTGGCGCTCGACCTGGTGCTCGGCGTCGGTGACGCGCTGCGCAGCTTCGTCGCCGACGGTCGGCCGCTGCTCGGGATCTGCAACGGCTTCCAGGTGCTCACTGCCGCCGGCCTGCTCCCCGGCGCACTCGGCCACAATGCCCAGGGTCGCTTCGACTGCCGCTGGGTGGTACTCGATCCGGTGCCGAACAGCGTGTCGATCTGGACCACTTCGACCTGGACCACTTCGATCGGAACGGGGGACATCACCGATCCGATCCACTGCCCGATCGCACACGGCGAGGGTCGCTATGTACATCCCGACCCTGACGCCCTCGCCGCTGCCGGACAGGTGGCACTGCGCTACGGCAGCACCAACCCGAACGGATCGGTCGCCGACATCGCCGGTGTGTGCGACCCGACGGGCGTGGTGCTCGGGCTGATGCCGCACCCGGAGAACCACATCGTGCGCCGCCAGCACCCTCGACACTCGCGTGGCGGTGGCGGCGACGCCCACCTCGGCCTGCGGCTGTTCGACAACGGTGTCCGACACGCGAAGCAGCTCTGATCCTCATGCCGACCGCACTGCCCACACCGCTCCCCGAGCCGCTGCTCGACATCGACGTGCCGCTCACCGATCGACGCGTCGGTAAGGTGCGCGTGTCCTATGCACTGCCGGGCCGACGTCGGTTGCTGGTGACGACCGACCGGCTGTCGGCGTTCGACCGGATCATCGCCGGTGTGCCCTACAAGGGCCAGGTGTTGAACCAGCTCTCGTGGTGGTGGTTCGAGCACACCCGCGACATCGTGGCCAACCACGCGATCTCCACGCCCGACCCGAACGTGCTGATCGCCACGGCAGCCACACCGTTGACGGTCGAGGTGATCGTGCGCGGCTACATCACCGGGGTCACCGATACCGCCCTGTGGACTCGGTACGCCGCAGGTGAACGGACGATCTACGGGCACCGATTCGCGGACGGGCTGCGCAAGAACACGCCGCTCGACGAGCCGATCGTGACGCCCACCACCAAGGGGGCGCACGGCGCGCACGACGAGCCGCTGTCGTCGGCCGACGTCGTCGCCGAGGGTCACGTGCCCGCCGAACTCTGGAGTCGGGTCGAGGCTGCTGCGCTCGGGTTGTTCGAGCGTGGATCCGAGCGCGGGCTGCACGCCGGGCTGATCCTGGCCGACACCAAGTTCGAGTTCGGTGTCGACGCCAACGGCGACCTGCTGTTGATCGACGAGGCCCTCACCCCCGATTCGTCCCGATGGTGGATCGAGGCGAGCTACGAGGAGCGTCTTGCGGCCCGTGAGGAACCCGAGAGCCTCGACAAAGAGGTGGTGCGTCGGGCGCTCGCCGCCGCGGGTTACACGGGCGACGGTCCCATTCCCGAACTGGATGACGACGTCTGGGCGACCACCGCACAGCGGTACGTCGACGCCTTCGAACGCCTCACGGGCCTCACGTTCGTGCCGGGCTCCTACCCTGCAGGACCACGGATCTACGCCGCTTCAGCGGGACTGGACATCGACTGACATGCGCACCCCGATCGCTTGCACACCGGTTCACGAGTCTGGCACCGGCATCGCCGACGACACCCCGAAAGACGAATGTGGCGTACTCGGCGTGTCGACACCGCACGGCGAGGGTGTCGCGCAGTTGGCGTTCTTCGGGTTGTTCGCCCTCCAGCATCGCGGCCAGGAAGCCGCCGGCATCGCGGTCAGCGATGGCAAGCGGGCTCGCGTCCACAAGGAGGCCGGACTGGTCGCCAACGTGTTCACGCCCGAGGCGCTTGCGCCACTCACCGGCTACCACGCGATCGGTCACACCCGCTACTCCACCACCGGCTCGAACGCCGAGCGCAACATCCAGCCGTTCCTGGTGGAAACCATGCACGGCCCGCTCGCACTCGCCCACAACGGCAACGTCGTCAACGCTCCGGCACTGCGCGAGGAACTCCTGAACCGAGGGTTCGGCCTCACCGCCACCAGCGACTCCGAGGTGATGACGCTGATGCTCGCCGCCGCCGGCGGCCAGACCTGGGAAGAACGGATCGAGCGCACGCTGCCCGCATGGAAGGGAGCGTTCTCGCTGGTGCTCCTCGCTGCCGATCACGTGATCGCCGTGCGCGACCCCTGGGGCTTCCGGCCGCTGTCGGTCGGGCGACTCCCCCATGGAGGCCACGCCGTGGCATCGGAGACATGCGCACTGTCCACCCTCGGCTGCGTCGACATCGACGAGGTCGAGCCGGGCGAGATGGTCACGCTGAGCGGTGCCGAACTCCACCGCTCGCAGGTGTTGGCACCGCAACCGCGCAGCGCCCGGTGCACATTCGAGTTCGTCTACTTCTCACGGCCCGACTCGGTGTGGGACGGCAACAACGTCCACCACGTTCGCCAACGGCTCGGGCTCCGACTCGCCCAGGAGGCACCGGCCGACGCCGACGTCGTGATCCCGGTGCCCGACTCGTCGATCCCCGCGGCCATCGGATATTCGAACGAGAGCGGCATCCCGTTCAACGACGGACTCATCAAGAACCGCTACATCGGTCGTACATTCATCGAGCCCACCCAGGACATCCGCGAGCGAGGTGTGGCACTGAAGTTCAACGCGCTGCGCGAGAACCTCGACGGCAAGCGGGTGGTGATGATCGACGACTCGCTCGTGCGCGGCACCACCGCCGGGCCCCTGGTGAAGCTGGTGCGTGACGCCGGTGCCACCGAGGTGCACGTGCGCATCACCTGCCCGCCGATCACGCACGCCTGCCACTTCGGTGTCGACATGGGCCACGACGGCGACCTCATCGCCGGACGCATGACCATCGAGGAGATGCGCGAACACATCGGCGCCGACAGCCTCGCGTTCTTGTCGCTCGACGGGATGATGCTCGCCGTTGCCGACCGGGAGGCCAGTGACGACGACGGCTACTGCAACGGCTGCTTCACCGGCAGGTACCCGATCCCCGTCGTCGACGCCCAGCCCAAACTGTCGTTCGAAGGCGTCCTCGCATGACCCGCCACCCGCATCTCGTGAACGATCTCACCGCTGACAGGTGGAGTTGTTCACGAGATCACCGGCGAGGTGTGTGCTGATGCGTGTGCTCGTGGTCGGCGGCGGCGGGCGAGAGCAGGCGATTGCCTGGGCGTGTCGCCACCATGGCCACGACGTCCGGCTCGCACCCGATCTCGGTGATGCGTCAGCGGGCGACACCGACCTGGTGATCCCGGGACCCGAGGCAGCATTGGTGGAAGGGGTCGCCGACGAGTGCGCAGCCCGCAACATCCCGTGTTTCGGACCGACGGCCGAGCTCGCCCGGCTCGAGTCGTCGAAGACCTACGCCCGCGAGCTGGCCACCACGCTCGGGATCCCCGGGCCACGGTTCGCGTCGTTCGACGCTGCCGACGCGGCGATCGCCTGGTGGCGCGAACTCGGTTGCCCCGTGGTGATCAAGCTCGACGGACTCGCGGGCGGCAAGGGCGTCACGATTCCCGATGGCGATGCCGCAACCATCGAGGCCATCCGGGCCGCATCGTCATCCGGGCCTGGTCCGTTCCTGCTCGAAGAACGTCTGCGGGGGCCCGAGTGCTCGCTGTTGGCGCTGTGCGACGGCGTGCGAGCGGTCGCACTGCCGCTGGCGCAGGATCACAAGCGGTTGGGTGAGGGCGACACCGGTCCGAACACCGGTGGCATGGGCGCCTTCGCGCCGGCGCCCGTCCCGTACGACGCGGACGACCTGGTGGCCGAGTTCGTGCAACCCGTGCTCGACCACTTCTGTACCGCCGGGACGCCATATGTCGGCGTGATCTTCGCCGGGTTGATGCTCACCGCCGATGGACCACGACTGATCGAGTACAACGTCCGCTTCGGCGATCCCGAGGCCCAGGCCGTGCTCCCGCTCGTCGAGACCGACATCGCCGAACTCGCGCTGCTCGCAACCCATGGCGATCTCGATCAGCTGCCGGTCGTCGTGCGATCACAGGCAGCGCTCACCGTGGTGGCTGCCGCCGCGGGCTACCCCGATGCGCCGGTCGCAGGCGCAACGATCACCGACGACGTGGTGAGCGGCGCGATCGGTGTCGATGGCACCACCACGCTGCGCTTCGACGCCGGCGTCGACGCCGAGGGGCGAGTCGCTGCCGGGCGGGTACTCGCCGTCACGGGAATCGGATTCGACCTCGCCGAAGCGCGCCGGGCCGCGTACGACCACATCGAACGCATCCAGTTCGATGGCATGCAGGTGCGCCGAGACATCGGGTGGCGGGCGCTCGGTGCCGAACTGACCTCGTATGCAGCCGCTGGCGTCGACATCGACGAAGGCACGCGCGCTGTCAGCGAGATGAAGGCGGCCGTCGAGGCCACCCACGACAACGGCGTCCTCAAGGGTGTCGGATCGTTCGGCGGGGTGTTCTCGGCGAAGGCGATCCTCGAACTCGACGACCCGGTGCTGGTGGCGTCCACCGATGGCGTGGGTACGAAGGTCGAGCTGGCCGCACGCCTGGGAAGGGCGCGCGGCGTCGGCATGGACATCGTCAATCACTGCATCGACGACGTGCTGGTGCAATCAGCACGGCCGCTGTTCTTCCTCGACTACATCGCTGCCTCGGTGCTCGACGCCGACATGGTCGCCGACGTGGTGCGAGGCATGGCCGACGCCTGCAAGGCCGCTGGCTGCGCGCTGCTCGGCGGCGAGACCGCCGAGATGCCGGGCGTGTACCTGCCGGGGGCCTTCGACATCGCCGGCACGCTGATCGGCGTCGCCGAGCGCTCTGAGCTCCTCCCCCGCGCCGACGTGGCCGCTGGCGACGTGTTGATCGGCGTCGGATCGAGCGGGCCGCACACCAACGGCTACTCGTTGCTGCGCAAGGTGTTCGACTGGATCCCGCTGGACGTCGTGCCCGACGGCTTCGACCGCACGCTCGGCGAGACACTGCTGGAGCCGCACCGCTCGTACCTCGACGTGCTACGCGCCGCGCTCGCCGCCGGCAACGTGAAGGCGCTGGCCCACATCACGGGCGGCGGTCTTCCCGAGAACCTCCCCCGGGTGCTTCCCGACGATGTCGACGCCCGGATCGAACTCGGGTCGTGGCCGGTGTCGCCGCTGTTCCGTCTCGTGCGCGAACTCACGCCACAGATGACAACCGACGAGCTGTACCGCACCCTCAACATGGGCATCGGCATGGTGATCGTCTGCGGTCCCGACGACGCAGCCGCCGTCCAGGCCACCATCGACGAACCCACCTGGATCATCGGCGAACTGGTCCCCGGCTCCGGCCACGTCCACCTCCACTGACATGGGCTCGCGGTGTGACTTTTCGTTCAGGTGACGGGGGTGCTGCGAGGCCGATCGGTAGGTTCGATGCATGGGAACCACCGCCGCCCGCCGCAAGCGACTGGTGGTATTGGTTTCCGGTTCCGGGTCGAACCTGCAGGCGATCATCGACGCCTGCGCCGACGAGCGACTTCCCGCCGAGGTCGTTGCCGTCGTGTCGAACAAGCCGGACGTGTTCGCGCTCCAGCGAGCCGATGCCGCTGGCGTGCCGGCCGTCCACGTGGGAGTGCATCCGGGCGAGGAACGCTCCGACTACGACGCCCGCCTCGCCGACGTGGTGGCGGGGTTCGATCCCGACCTCGTGGTGCTCGCCGGGTGGATGCGCATCCTCACGTTGAGCTTCCTCGGCTGGTTCCCGCAGCGCGTGGTCAACCTGCATCCGGCGTTGCCCGGCGAACTGCCCGGCACCGGCGCCATCGGAAGAGCGTGGGACCAAGCCGTCGCCGGCGCCCGCACCCAGACCGGCGTGATGGTCCACCTCGTTCCCGACGAAGGTGTCGACGACGGGCCCGTGCTCGGCACCGCGATCGTGCCGATAGACGTCAGCGCCGGGTTCGACGCCTATGCCGCACTCGTCCAACGAGCCGAACACCGCCTACTCGTCGACACCGTCAGCGCACTCTGTTCCACCGCCGCCCATCCCTCGGAGGTCTCCGCATGACCCGCACGAACCCCAACGACGACTTCTTCGATCGTTTCGAGGCGCTCACCTTCGACGACGTCGTCGTCATTCCCGGCTACTCCGACACGCTCCCCGATGCCGTCGACACCTCGGCGACGTTCGCCCGCGACATCGAACTCGCCGTGCCGTTGGTGTCGGCAGCGATGGACAAGGTCACCGAAGGACGCATGGCCGTCGCCATGGCCCGCCACGGCGGCCTCGGCGTGATCCACCGAAACATGTCGATCACCGACCAGGCCGCCGAGGTGCAGAAGGTGAAGCGCTCGCAGTCGGGGATGATCACCGACCCGGTCACCTTGCCGCCGACATCGCTGCTGCAGGACGCCGAGGACCTGATGGCCAAGTTCAAATTCTCGGGCGTGCCGATCACCGACCCCGACGGCCGCCTCGTGGGCATCCTCACCAACCGCGACATCCGCTTCTGCGAGGGCTCCGACTTCGAACGCCCGATCACCGAGTTCATGACCGCCGACGGCCTCGTCACCGCCGAAGTCGGCACGTCGCTCGATCAGGCCAAGGCCATCCTCCAGCAGCACCGCATCGAGAAACTGCCGCTCGTCGACGCCGACGGCCGACTCGCAGGGCTCATCACGGTCAAGGACATCCAGAAACGCCTCGACTTCCCGAATGCATCGCGCGATGTGCGTGGCCGCTTGCGTTGCGCTGCCGCTGTCGGCGTCGGCGACGACCTCGAGGATCGGGTGGAGGCGTTGGTGGCGATGGGCGTCGATGCCATCTCGATCGACACCGCCCACGGCCACTCCGCCAACGTCGTCAAGGCCATCCAGCGCATCAAGGGCTCGTGGCCGGACCTCGCCGTCACCGCTGGCAACGTCGTCACCGCCGAAGGCGTCGAGACACTCGCCAACGCAGGCGCCGATGCGATCAAGGTCGGCGTCGGAGCGGGGTCGATCTGCACGACTCGTGTGGTGTCAGGTGCCGGGATGCCGCAGCTGTCCGCGATCTGGTTCAGCGCCGAGCGGGGACGCGAACTCGGCGTGCCGATCATTGCCGACGGTGGCATCACGTTCTCGGGCGACATCGTCAAGGCGATCGTCGCCGGCGCATCGACGGTGATGCTCGGCTCGTTGCTGGCCGGCACCGAGGAGAGCCCCGGCGAACAGGAGCTGTTCGAGGGCCGCCGGTACAAGAGCTACCGCGGGATGGGCTCGATGGGCGCCATGACCGGCGACAGCCAAGATCGCTATGCCACCGGCCAGTCGTCCGGCCCCAAGACGGCCGTCGGCGCCGGGTCGAACAAGCTGGTTCCCGAAGGCATCGAGGGTCGGGTGCCGTACTCGGGCCCGCTCGGCGATGTCGCCTACCAGCTCGTCGGCGGCCTTCGTTCGGGCATGGGTTACGCCGGCGCCGCCACGCTCGAGGCGCTCCGTGGCGCCCGCCTGATGCGAGTCACCACCGCCGGCCGCGACGAGAGCCACCCCCACGACGTCACCATCACCAAGGAAGCACCCAACTACCAACGCTCCTGACGGCTCGTAACGGTCACCCCACCCGAAAAAGTCCGGTGTCGTTGCGCTGAGCGCAACGACACTGCGCCATTTCGGATTCGGTTCAACCGCGTAGGGCGCTGAGGAGCTCCCAGAGGCCGACGTCGAAGGGCGACCGTGCCGCCTTCGACGACGGCACTGCTCGGCCTCCGAGTCGGGCGACCACCAGGCGGTGTTCGGGCACGATGTAGAGCTTCTGGTCGTCCTTTCCCAACGCTGCCACCAGGCTCGCCGGGGCGGTCGGCACGACCATGCCGGGGAACTGCACGTCGCGGCCCGGCAACATGAAGCTCGCTTGGCCGTTGAGCCACCACAGCAAGCCGTACGAACGGTTGAACGCCTGGCTCGCAGCGAACGACTGGTCGAGCCATCCAGCGGCGAGGCCTGGCGGACCCCCGTCGAGCACGAGTTGCCCGATGCCGAGTAGATCGGGCACCGTCGATCGCAGTCCGACCGGGGCCGCGAGGCCGGCTGGGCGATCGTAGAAGACCGAGTTCGACGCACCGGCCGGACCGAAGAGCCACTCCTGCGCGACCTCGTTCAGCTCGCGTCCGGTGATGGTGGTCAACACGTCGAACAGTGCGTCGAACGCGCCGCTGTAGATCCAACTCTCGCCCGGCGGGGCCACCACCTCGCGTCGATCGTCGAGTCCGCTACTCATCGCGAGCAGGTGCTCGACGGTGATGCCGGAGCTCTGCCCGCTCGGCGTCCATCGCCCTCCGAGCACGTCGTCGATCGGTGTGTCGAGCGAGACGAGTCCATCGCCGACCGCTCGGCCGACGAGCAGCG
>Ga0335397_10007225_pt1 | contig 14187 bp, 13 predicted proteins | sample MAT04_FD_205740 | JGI IMG/M metagenome (GOLD analysis project Ga0335397, IMG submission 205740) | Freshwater microbial communities from Lake Fryxell liftoff mats and glacier meltwater in Antarctica - MAT-04 (spades assembly) (version 2) ...
GCGGATCGAGTCATCGTCGCTCTCGAGATAGCGCGAGGCGATGGCGTACGCGTCACCGGGTGCCTCGTCCCACAGCAGGACCAGCGCCAGGGTGGCCGGGAGCGCCTCGGAGCTGGGAAAGGTGGCGATCCCGAGCAGCAGCCGGGGAATCGCGGCGCCGGTCTGCGCGCTCGCGGGCGCGCCGGGGCACGCGAAGAGCAGGGCCTCGTCGGTCAGCACCCCGCGCGCCAGCTCTCGCTCGATGGCCCCGCACGCCAGGACCATGGGATTGCCTGAGTCGAGCCCTCGCAGCGACGAGATCGCGGCGCGGAGCTCCGGGAGATCGCCTGTCTGCGCGGCGTCCATCGCGCGCTGCTCGAGGAGCGCGACGCCGCCAGCGCCACAGCTCCGTAGATCCTCGATCGACACGGCACTCGAACCCAGCGGCGCGCGGTGCACCCAGTCGGCTTGGGCCCGACCTCGGCTGTCCAGACGGGCCCACACCTCGCGGGTCAACGGCACGCCGTCGTGGTGGGCCTCGAGCGCCCGCAAGAGCACGTCACTCCCCGCGCCATCGATGGTGCTCTCCGCCAGCGCGAGCACCGCGCGCGAGTCTCCCAGGCGATCGAAGAGCGCGAGCGCATACCGCTCGACGCGCGCTCTCCGCTCCGTCGTGGCGCTGGAGGGATGCGCGAGTGCATGACCCTGCGCGAGCCGGACCAGGGCGACGGTCGCCGCGATCGCGTCGCCGTGCTGCTCGAGCCGCTCTGCGAGCACCGAGAGCGCATGGAGGCGCTCGATCTCGGCCGCTGGGTCGGCGCCCGCCCGCACGCTGGTGGAGCCCAGCGCCAGGCGCGCGTCGGCGTCCACCCGGGTGATGGGCGGTGCGCTGCTTCGGATCGCCATCCGGATGCCACCGCCGCAGGCCGAGAGGGAGGCGAGCGCTATGAGCGCAGAGAGAGTGTGCAGAAGAGCGCGGCGTCCCATGGTGGTTCCTGTCCCCGCCGCAAGGAGGCTGCGGCGCGCCCGCATGGTGCCGACCGAGGGCCCACCAGATCGAGCAAAAACGACGTCTTCGGATCCCGCGGGGGCGGCGCGCGACGGAACGACAAGTGGAGGCGGGCGAGGGCTGACAGCGAGTCATCCGAAGGACCGTCTCACGATGCGCTCTCGTGTGGATGTCGGCGTTGAGGGTGCGCAAATCGGGACGCGTGCGCGTTGGCACGCGCGCTGCTGAGGGCTCCAGGAGCGCGCAGCCAATCTCGGCGGCGTCGCATCGAAGGGTCCAACACGTGAGAATCAGGAATCGTGGTGTCCGCGCCATGGTGGTGTCGGCGATCGTCATCGGGACGCTCGTCCCCGAGTGGGCAGAAGCACAAGACCTGACGATGCCCGAGGCGACCGAGCGCAGCCCCGAGCCGGACCGATTCGAGCTCTCCGCGGGGATGAGCCTGCATCGGCGTGCTCGCCACCGTCTCCGAGTATTCCTTCGCCCGAGATGACACGGGCGGACTGGGGGCCTTCGGCCAGATCGGCATGGGCGCGCTCGCGCGGGGCGGCCTCACGTGGTTCGTCGTCGAGTCCATCGGCGTCCGCGCCGAGATCGGCGCCGACGCGCGCGTGAACCTCGGCGACGGCGTCACCTCGTTCGGCGTGGGCCTCGACGCGGCTGCGTCCCTGGTCATGCGAATCTGAGCGCGACTGGCCCGGTCAATCAGCGGAACTGCGGCAGACCGCGAATGCGGGCCCTCGCGTCCGCGGGTGCGTCGCTCGGCAACGGGGCCGACGAGCGCTCCAGGCGCTCGAGCCAACGCCGGTCCAGGGGGCGCTCCAGATCCTCGATGCGCAGCGCTGCGATCGTGCTCCGCTTGCCCTTCTTGTTCGGTGCTTCACCAGCGGGGTCAGAAGTGATGAGCGGACCTTCGCCCACCACGAAGCCAGCCAGCAAGAGCGCGGCGCGGCTCGAGGTGGCGCCTCCATAGGTGTGCACGGTGACTCCGGATCGAACGCAGGGGCGCAGCGCGGCGAAGGCTGCCGCGGTCCAGAGGGTGGGATTCGCGCCGGGGGAGAAGGGATCCCAAAACACGATGTCTGCCTTTTCGCACGGCTGCGCAGCCAAGGTCGAGAAGAGATCGCCCACCACGATCTCCCATCGCGTCCACTCGGTCCGGTGAATGCCATGCTCGAGGACCGCGCGTGCGACGATCCCCGCATCACCTCCGAAACCGAACGCTTCCGCGTGCTCCGGCGAGAGCGCCATCCGCATGGCCTCCAGACTCACATCGAAGCTCACGATGTGCAGCGGAGCCCCGGTGTTACGTCCTTCGGACGCGTGCCACGCGGCAATGGCGTTCGATCCGGCCCCTAGACCCACATCGAAGAGCACGAGCGGCTCGCGCGCGGTCGCCAAGCGCGTAAGCAGGTTCGACGGCTCGAGGTAGAGCCGGGCCGCCTCGACCTGAGGCCCTACGACGGGGTGCATGAGCTCGCCACAGAGCTTGTCGCGGATAGCCTTCGCGCCCGATCGGGTAATCACCACCTCGGGGTCGAGGCTCATGTGGCCACCTTCGAGCCTCGGTGTCCCAGGCGCTCGCTGCTGCCCTCGTGGCGATCGCTGCGCTCCAGCGTCTCCTCGGCGAAGGTCGCGTACGTTCCGGCGGCGATCGCGGCGCGTGCGTCGGCCATGAGGGCGTAGTAGTGGCTGAGGTTGTGAATCGAGAGCAAGCGGTACCCCAGCGGCTCCTTGCACTGAAAGAGATGGCGCAGGTACGCCCGGCTGAATCGCGCGCACGTCGAGCAGGCGCAGCGCTCGTCCAGGGGACCATTCATGTGCTCGTGCATCGCTTTGGTCACCCGCACTCGACCGGTGGAGGTGAACGCCGTGCCTTGCCAGGCGAAGTGGGTGGGGATCACGCAGTCGAACATGTCGATCCCCGCGAGCATCGCCTGCAAGAGATCCGCGGGCGTCCCGACGCCCATCAAGTAGCGCGGACGCGACGCGGGCAAGAGGTCGGTGGCGAACTGGGTAATCGCCTCGCGCTCGGCGCGGGTGTCGCCGACGGCGAGGCCCCCCAACGCGAACCCATCGAAGGGCTGTTCCGTCAGGAAGGCGGCGGACTCGACGCGTAGCGCGGGCACCACGCCCCCTTGCACGATCGCGAACAGCGCTTGGTCCGGGTTCGTGCGTGCTGCGAGCGATCGCATCGCCCAGCGGTGGGTGCGCTCCATGGCTTGGCGGGTGGCGGCCTCGTCGGAGGTCGAGTCGATGCACTCGTCGAGCACCATCATGATGTCCGAGTCGATCGCCGTCTGGATCTCGATAGAGCGCTCGGGCGACAGCATATGCATTCGGGAGTCGACGTAGCTTCGAAAGCGGGCGCCCTTCTCCGAGAGGGTGCGGTCCTTCGCGAGCGAGAAGATCTGGTATCCGCCGGAGTCGGTGAGCACCGGCCCGTCCCAGTTCATGAATCGGTGGATCCCACCGACCCGCTGAAAGAGCTCGGGGCCGGGACGCAGCATCAGGTGGTAGGTGTTCGCGAGGAGCACGCCCGCACCCATCGCCTTCAGGTCCGCGGGATCCAAGCCCGTCACGGTGGCCCGGGTGCCGACCGTCATGAACGTGGGTGTCTCGATGACGCCGTGCGCCGTCACCAGCGTCCCTCTGCGCGCGCGCGATTGCTGATCGGTCGCGTGCACCGTGAACGAGAGCGCCATCAGTGCACCGTCACTACGAATAGCTGCTCGGTGTTCCGTAGATGACTCACCTTGCCGACCTTGTCGCCGGACGGATTGAAGATCCCGATCTGCGCGCCGACGTAGCGCTTGTAGTCGTGCTCGATCACCCGCACCGAGCCTCGACTGCCCAGGATGCGGTCCGCGTCCGCCCGCTTCAGAAATCCCTCGTTGCTGAAGGACACGACGAGATAGCGCGCGCGCACCGCCGCGATGAGTGCTTCGAACGCACTCACGAAGTCCACCCGTGAGTTGAAGGCGCTCTTGCGTACCTTGGCGTCGATGCGCTTCTGCGCGATGCCGTAGGCCTCCGGGCGGTCCCAACGGACCAGGGTCTCCCAGATGTGGTAGTTGCCCAGGTACTTGTGCTGGTTGTAGGGCGGGTCGAGGTACGCGACGTCGACCTGGTGGGCACTGGCGACATCGATCGCGTCGCGCTCTTCAGCTAGGCCTGGTCCGGCCGCCGCGCGCGGGAGCACGTCGGGCATGCGCAGTCGGAGCTCGTTGTGCGCGCGAGCGGCCCACTGTTTGAGATAGGCCATCTGAACCCCTGTCGTGGAGTCGACCCGGTCGGCCGCCTCCATCAGCGAGGTCAACACCACGGCCTTCAGCTCGGGTGGGAGTGATTTGGCTTCGATGGCGTCCCGGATGGCGTCGACGCGCTCGCCGTTCCTGGGCTGAAAGAAGCGCGCCTTCTCGCAGAAGGTCTCGGTGAAATACCCGGCTCGCCCCGGCAGCGCCGCGAACTCCTCGATGAGCCGTCGCGCGTCGTGCTCGACCGCCTCGCGATCCGCCTGCACGTAGCAGCGCGCCAGCGTCGCCGCGTAGGCGTTGTGGTCGTTGGCAATCACCCGGTATCCCTCGCGCTTGAGCGCGTGACCCACCCGTGAGGTCCCGCTGAACACATCCAGCACGCTCTCGATGGGCCCGGGGAGGCTGCGGAGTTGTTCGAGGATGGACGGGATCAGGAGTCGCTTGGAGCCTAGGTATTTGATCAAGGTTCGGGCCTCGGGGCGCCGTCGCGGCGGATGGCGCTCTTCACGGCGTCGTCCAGCGCCCGGCTCGCGCGTGCCAGATCACCCTTGCTCGACATGGGGCGCTCGCCTATCCGGACGACCTCGCGCACCGACGCGGCGGCGTCTTTACGGCCTCGGTCCTCGAGCGCCTTGGCCAGCACGTGAGGCTCGTCGCCCGTCACCCGGTGGGCCTCGCCGATGCTGCGGAGCGCCGCGCGGGCCAAGATCGCGAGGGTGCCGCTGCGATCCTTGCTCGCGGAGAAGAGCCCCGCGAGGCCTCCCACGAAGGCGCTGGTCGAGCTGAGCGGCGCTCGCGCGGGCTCGCGCACGGCACCGAAGCGGCGCGAGCGCAGGATCAGCAAGAGCCCGACCCCGAAGAGGATCTGCAGGATCAGCGGGACGACTCCGACCTGGGTGAAGTAGCGCGCCATCGAGCGGCGCTCGCCCGAGCCCACGTGGTACTCGTCGAAGCGCACCACCCGCCGGGACGCAGGCAGGGAGTCGGGGAGATAGTGACGGATCAGGCGGCTCATCAAGAGTGCTCCGCCGTGCTCGCTCAGATCTCGATTCTGAAAGAGGCTCGCGGACGCGATGACGATCACCCGGCCTTCGCCTCGTCGAATCTCCACCACGCCGAGCTTGCCCCCGCTCGAGGCCAACACCCGTGCATCCGCGCCCGGCGCGAGCTCGATGGCGCCCCCGTTGCGCATTCCCAGGAGCGGCAGGCCCGACAGTGGGGGCAGTGCAGGTATTCCCCAGATGGGCTCAGCCAGCGCGAGGGAGCCGTCGAGCGCGTCCAGGGTGGCGTCGGGGTCGGGTATCAAGAACTCGGGCTTGTCGAGCTCCGCGCCGGGATCGGTTTCGATGCCCGGTGGGGTCATCGGAGGGGGGAGCTCGGCCGGGACGAGATCGTCATCGACCTCCTCGGCAGCGCGAGCCAGCGACACCAAGCCTGGATCCTCCAGACACTGGGTGAAGCTCCGCATGTGCAGGGTCGCCCCGAGATCGTCGTTCACGTAGCCGCCCGCGCCGGCGACGATGAACACCCCGCCTGCCTCGATCCACTGGATCAGTCGCTCACGCTCGGGACGCGACATCGATCGGGTGCCCACGTGATCGCAGCCACCGAGGATCACCAGGGCTCCACCGGGCGGCAGGCGTCCCACATCCTCGGTCCAGGGGACCGCGTCGATGCCCTCCTGGCGGAGCAGGGTCATCACAGCGCGGGTGCCGTCGGGGCCAGCGCTCACCGTCGAGTAGGGGAGGGCGAAGCGGCCGCGCTCCGTGACCCGCATGGCGATGGCCCCGACCGCAGCGAGCGCGACGACGCTCATCAGCGCCCATCCGATCCAGCGAGTGCGCGATGCGCCCATGTCGCGGGCCACGGGGCCACCCTTGATGTCGCCGGAGAGGTCGCCGGCGAGGTCAGCGCTGGGCGCGCTGGGTCCCGAGAGGTCGCGATCCTCACCGGGACTCGTGGGACCGATGCTCACGCGGTCTCCCCTTGGCGCTGCTCTGCGGCGTGGAGCATCCGCTCGGCGAGCGCGCGACAAGTGAGGTAGTCGGCTTCGGCCGTGTCCTCGCGCCCATACCACTTGTGATCGAAGAGGCGCGTCAGCTCCCGGAAGTCCGAACGAAGGGCCGCGCCACGCAGCTGCCTCAGGTACTGCCAATTGGTGAGGGTGGGATCGAACGTGAGGAGCTGCCGCCGATCGAGCGCGACCAGGGTGGCGAGGTAGAGCGCGCGCAAGGCCTCCCGGTACTTGCCCTCCGCTGCCAGCCGGGCGGCGCTGTCGAGCCACTCCGCGGGCGCCCGATCGCGGGGGTCCTCGATCTTCGGTGCGCTGTTCACGCTCGCTTGCTCTGCGGGCAGCGGGCGCTCGCGGGTGCCGATCAGATACACGGCGATCAGCAGAACGAAGAGGACGCCTATCACCAGGAAGAACGCGGGGCCCGGCATGGGCAACGCGAAGCCGCCCGGCTCGGCGAGGATCGGGTCCGCTTCGTCGTCATCGAAGAGGCCGTCTATGAAGCGCGCGATGAGCTCACGGAGGCCCTGGCCGCGCCGGTCGTCGAACTCGCGGTACTCCGGGCCACCGAGGATCCGCTCGGCGCGCGCGCGCACCTCGGCGTCGCGCGCGAGGTCCGCGTCGGTCGTGGCGGGGGCGAGCTCGTTTGCCGCCGCTTCCGCCGGGGGATCCGGCGTCGGCTCGTCGGCTCGGGCCGGGCTCGTCATCGCGAGCGCGCCGAGCAACGCGAGCGCCGCCGCCGCCGCGCCCGTCCTGGCGCGATGTCGTCGCTGTCCCGCGTGCTCGGTGGCCGCGTCGATGGCCGCACGCACGTCCAGGCCTTCGCGGCGCACCCGGAAATTCACGAAGACGATCGCCGAGAGCGCAGCGCGCAGCGGCTCGAGCAGGACGGCGGTCGTCAGGCCCATCCCCAGCATCGCGAAGGTGTTTCGCATCGAGAGGAACTGGTCCAGAAGGGCGAGCTCGAGGCCGATGAAGGCGCGCAGCAAGAGCAGCACGAACACGGTGGTGGCCAAGAGGTTGATGGTGATCCCCAGCGCCGCGAGCGAAAGGAGGAACTCGACCACGAAGCCCTCGCCTCGTTGGTGCGCGTTGTCGCTGAAGGCCTCGCGCAGCGCGCGCAGCCCCGAGCTGGGCGAGCAGGCGACGCGCGCGAGCCAGCCTGGTGCGTGCAGTCCTCGCATCGCGAGCAGCGGGACAGCGAACGCCACCCCGAAGGGGCCGAGCAGCGTTGCCACCAACAACAACCCCACCCAAATCGAGAGCGGCACGCTGACCATGAACGCGGTCCGAGCGATGGCGAGCGGCTGACCCGCGTCGCTCGGGATGTCGACGGCTTCCCACATGCCTCGCACGTAGTGTCGCGCCACCCGCGAGAGCAGGATCGATCGGGCCGCGAACGCCGCGACGAGCATCGCGGCCATCCCCAGCCTCAGCTCGAACACGCCCTCGACCCGTTCCAACCAGTAGCCCGCGAGCACCACCAGCGCGGGGACGCTGCCGGCGATCCACGCGCGCACCACCGCCTCGCCGCCGCCGTGACGGATGAGCGAGAACGCCCGATCGATGCGTGCCACTGGGCCCTCGGGCATCAAGTCCAGGCGCCGCATCAGCCGCGGCCCGGCAAGAGCAGCTCGAGCACGCCCCAGGCCAAGAGCACCGCGAATCCGAAGCCCATCGCGCCGGCGATCGTCCGTCCCCAGGGCCCATCCATGTGGATCGTGCGGGCGGGCTGCGCGTGCTCTTTGGCCAGCTCGGCGAAGCAGCCCACGCAGTGGTTGATGCCATCGATCTTGGTCGTGCACTCACTGCACACCCGACGGCGGCAACGCACACAGACCCCGATGGCCTCTCGGGACTCGTGGTTCGCGCAAGCGACGATGGCGAGCGACGCGCTCATTCAGGCCGGGATCTAACACGCTGGCGCGCCGACGCGGCGTCCAAGACCTCTCCCCCCTGCTCTGAGCATCCGCTACAGTGCCCCGCCATGGACCTTGCCGACCTCACCACGGACGAAGAAGCAGTGCTGCTCGGTTGGATGCGAGAGATCATCCAGACCGACGGCGAGTACACCGCCGAAGAGCGCGCGGAGGTCATTCACCTGCGCACGCACCTGGGCGCCGAGCGCTTCGATCGGGCCATCGTCACCGCCAACGAGCGCTTCGAGAACCGCGCAGCCCTCAAGGAGGGCGCCAAGGGAATCAAGCGGCAAGAGGCGCGGCAGGCGATCTACGATTTCCTGAAGCAGCTCGTGGGGACCGACGAGCTCACCGCCGATGAGGAGAAGCCGCTCAAGTGGCTCGCCTCGTGGTGGTCCATCCAGGGCTGAGACCTCGGCAGACGGCTGAGAGACTCCGCCTCGTGCGCTTGGCCTCGACGGCCACATGCACGAGCCTCCGTCATGCTCGAAACACCGCGCAGCCAGCGCGGGCCGTGGGCTCAGAACGGTTCTAGCCCAGCCTTCAGCTTCTTCTTCGTCGGCTGGTCCATCGGCCCGCCGAAGCCGCCCGCGAGGACATACGCGCGTAGGTGATCGACGAGCCAACCGCGCTTGCGCTCTTCGTCCTCGACCTGCACATCGAAGCCCGCGTCCGCCAACACCGCGTGCCAGCTCACCATCCCGTCGTAGTCGCCCCCGGCATCGTACTTGCCGCCATCGACCGGCGTGAGCCCGACGCAGAACGGCTCGCGAAGGGAGGCAGCCTGCTGCCTGCGGATGAACGCCTGCTGCTTGGCTTCGACGGAGACGCTCTTCACCGAGAGCACCACGAGCGGGTCGTGGCGCCCCAGCTCTTCCTCGAGGGTGTAGGTGTCGACGAGCGCATCGGGGTGCTGAAGCTCGATCTCATCTTGGACACCGTGTCTGCGGCGCACGACTACGGCGCCTACCTTCGCCTGCTGCGCCCTCGCGGGGTGATGGTGATCGTCGGTGTCCCCACCCAGCCGACGCCGCTCCACGCGGGCTCGCTCATCGGCGGCAACAAGCGCCTGGTGGGCTCCATGATCGGCGGCATCGCCGAGACCCAGGCGATGCTCGATCACTGCGCGGCGCACGGGGTGGTCTCGGACATCGAGATCATTCCGATTCAAGAGATCAACGAAGCGTACGAGCGGGTATTGAATAGCGATGTCCGCTACCGCTTCGTGATCGATCTGGCGAGCCTCACCGCCTGACCGTCACTCGGACTCGCGTACCCCTTCGAGATTGACGCCGTGGCGCTCGGCCCAGCGGTAGATCTGCTTGCGCTCTTTGCCGAAGAAGTCGGCTACCTTGGACACGTTGCCGGCAAAGTGGGCGAGCACCGTCCGAAGCTCCGTCTCGTTGGGTGTCGCATCGGGCCGAACATCGAGGATGGCGAGCGTCGGTGGGGGCGCGGGGGCGGAGTGGGAGCGGCCAGCGAGCGGCGCGCGCATCGATTTCGGCAGATGTCCGAGCTTGATGCGGTCGGTCCCCGAGGGCAGCGCGCGCATCACCTGCACCAGCTCGCGCACGTTCCACGGATACCCATGTACCAAGAGCGCCTCGGCGGCGTCCGGCGTGAGGCTCGAAGCGACCGCCGCGGCCGATGCCAGCTGATCCGGTGAGGGCCTCGTCGAGTACGCGACGGCGAGCGGGATGACGTCCTCGCGTCTTGCACGGAGCGGCGGGACATGAAGGACGTGTCCTCGCAAGCGCGCCAACAGATCGCCCCGAAAGCGCCCTGCCTCGACGGCGAGATCCAGATCCACGTTGGTCGCGGCGAGCACCCGGACCTCGCGCTTCTTGGCCTGCTGCTCACCGACGCGACGCACTTCGCCGTCCGCGAGCGCTCGAAGGAGCCGCGCTTGGGTCGCCGTCGAGGTCTCTCCGATCTCGTCGAGGAACAGTGTCCCGCCATCGGCCGCGCCGAAGAGCCCGTCACTCGCGCTCAGGGCACCGGAGAACGCACCGCGCGCGTGCCCGAAGAGCTCACTCTCGGCGAGCTCATCCGGAATCGCTGCACAGTTGACCGGCACGAACGCGCCGCGCCGCCCCGACAGGCGATGCAGCTCGGCTGCCACGAGCTCCTTGCCCGACCCGCTCTCGCCGAGGACCAACACGGGCGAGCTGCCTGGCGCCGCGATCGCCGTCCTGGTGCGCAACGCGCGCATCGCGACGCTCTCGCCCAATAGCGCGCTCTTGCGATCGGTCGGGACCAAGAGCTGCTCGACGTCGTTCGCGGTCAGCGCCTGCACCACGAAGCAGTGATCACCCACCCGAAACACATCCCCGTGCGCGAGCTCCGCCGTCTCCAGCCGTGCGCCCATCACGAAGACCCCGTTGCGGCTCTTCAGATCGCGCAGCCGCACCCGCACGCCGTCGGTGTCGAGCGTGACGTGCTCCCGCGACGCAGTGGGATCGGGGATGGATAGCCCGGCCGCTTCCCTCCCTATCACCAGGCCTTCGGCGCCGATGACCCTCGGCAGCCCGATCACTGTTGGGTCGGGTGAGTACGCGACGATCACCCGGAACGCGTGCAACGAGCCGTCGAGACCCAACGCGCTGGGCGCCGTCCCGTGGGGTGCGGTGTCGGCGTGCGGAGGGCTGGGCACGGCGCGACGCTACCACGGCCCGCCGGATACCTGCCGCGTGCCGGTGAGACGCGAACGCCAGGTGGTGGAACCCACGCGCGAGCGGGATGGGGCGGGGTGAGGACTCAGTCGCGGAGCCGCGCGCGTGTGCCCCCAATCCGCGGAGCGCCCGTGGTAGCGTCCGTCGCGTGGCAAGGGTCGCGTCTGTTCGGGGTCGCGCGGGTGGGTCGGTGTCGGGGATCGACGGCGCGCGTCCGCTGGGGGAGTCGGGGGAACGGCCCGTGGCGGATGGCGTGATCGGGTTCCGGGAGGTCGACATCGACGAGGTCGGACGGGTGGAAGCGGCGCACTACTACCGGGCCAAGGCGTTCGTCGTTTGGGTGGGTGATCCCTCCGTCGCGGGGGTCTTCTCGACCGCACCCCAGCAGGTCGAAGATCTTCAGCCAGCCAAGGTGCTGTACGCCCGGCTCTATGCGCGCCCCAGCACTCGCCTCCTCTACACGGATCTCCGGGGGTTCGGCGGCGAGCGCTTGGTCTTCGATGCGCTCCTTACTGGAGCGGCCGCCCAGGCCTCGGTGGCCATGTCCGTCCGGACGGCCGCGGTGCTCCCCGCCGACTGGTCGCGGGCCTGGTGGCTCGGTGCGCTCGCGATGGGGGTGATCGTGGACACGCCGATTCGCGCGTTCGTCGACGGCGCGTCCGCTTGGGAGTGGCTCGGCGCGCCCGCGGAGATTTTCCCCGCCGTCCAGCAGCTGACCGCCACCTTCGCGACCGACGCCGGCCTCACTCAGGCCTTGTCCTCGCACCTGCAGGCCGACCCCACCCTCACCCTCGAGAGCGCCGCCCGTCTCCTCGGTTCATCGACCCGCTCGCTTCAGCGGGTCTTGCAGACCAGCGGTGAGAGCTTCGCGCAGCTCCGCGACCGGGCTCGCAGGGAGATCGCGGCCGCACGTCTCGCGCATTCGGACGACAAGATCGACGCCGTCGCATCCGACACCGGCTTTCGGTCGCGCTCCCACTTCGTCACTTGGTTCCGCCGCCTGACCGGGTTCAGTCCCGCCGCATTCCGCGCCCAGCACCGCCGCCGCTGAAGCCGTCACGGCGCTTGGCGCCAGAACGCACGACACGGGCGCCCGTTCGCACAGCGCTCCGGGCGAGCATCGGGGGAGCAGCGGACCTCTCTGCGATGCCGACGGAACATACGAACCCAACCCACGCGGCAAGCCCAACGGGCTGCCCCACGACCTCGCCCGCCCCTGGGTGGGACATCGGCACCGATCTGCGTGACAGTCGTCCGGCGGGCCACGCGAACCGGAGTCAGGTGATTTGGCAGGCCCTGTGCTCGACGCGGCCCATGCCTTCCCAACCCGGGGACCCCATCTCACGCCATGCTCGAACGGTCGACCGCGCCAAGCGGGTGAGCGCGCTGGCAGCCCTGGGACTGAGCAACAAGGAGATCGCGATGGAGTTCGGGGTCGCAGAGTCGACGATCTCGCGCATCGCCAGGCCGCTCGGTCTCCCGTCGTACACCGCCGCCGCCCGAGCGCTCGAGCGCATCCGCGCCCTCACGACCGGCGAGCGCGACGTGTTGGCCCGAGCCGCCGCCGGCGAATCGGACGAGCAGATAGCGAACGCCCGCGGCACCGCCCGCCGCACCATCGCCAACCAGCTGCGCAGTGCCTACGACAAGCTCGGAATCGGCTCGAGGCGCGAACTCAGGGCCCTGATTGGGAGCCTCCGTGAACGAAAGAAATGACCATACCAATTCGCCGCTAACCCGCGCACAGTCGCGGCCGATGCTCCCCAGCGACTCCGTCTCGAGGCGTGCCCACGATCAACTCCTTGTTGGTGCTCGTGCGTCGGAAAGGGATCCAATGAATTCGCTCAGAAGCCTCAGCTCAAGGTGGATGTGTGCTCGTCTCGTCTTCCTAGCGATGGGCATCGTTGGCTGCGAGGCGTCGGTCCCTACGGACACCGACCCGCCGTGCGAGGCGGACGCCGACTGCCGGTCGGATGCCGCCATCCACGAACTCGACGCCGCCGAACGATGCTCCACGGACGCTGCTTGCGACGACCACATCTTCTGCGACGGGCCCGAGCAATGCGAGTCGGCCCGCTGCGTGCCAGGCATACCCCCGTGCGTGGCGGCCGTATGCGACGAGTCGTCCGACCGCTGTAATACGACGGGAGCAGATGCCGATGGGGATGGCGAGCCTGCGACGACGGACTGTGACGACGCGAACCCGACCCGCTTCCACGGCAACATTGCCGAGACCAATCGCTGCGACGACGTCGACAACGACTGCGATCCCGCGACGCTCGGTCCGGACGCGGACCATGATGGTTTCGCGATGCTGGGGTGCTGCAACCCACAGAGTGATGGGACAGACCTCTGCGGCACGGACTGCGACGACACCCGCAACACGATAAACCAGGACGCGGTCGAGTCGTGCAACCACGTTGATGACGACTGCGATGGCATGGTCGACGACGGAGTGCTGGTGGTCTTCTATCGCGACTTTGACGGCGACGGCTTCGGCGACCGCGAAATCACAATCATGGATTGCTCCGCGCCCGTAGGATACGTTCCACTCAACACGGACTGCCGCGACACGATCAGCGCGATCAATCCTGGTCAGCCCGAGATTTGCGCGAATGGCGTGGATGACAACTGCGACATGCTCCAAGACGCGGATCCCACGATGCCGACCTTCATGTGCATGTGCACGACTGCCGGGGAAACACGCGTTTGCGGCGGCGGCCTTGTAAACGAGGGCATGTCTCGATGTCGTGCCGGCGCGCAGTATTGTCGCGTCGGCGGGACGTGGTCGGACTGCGTCGGGGATGTCCCCCCTTCCTCCGAGATCTGCGACGCCACGCGGTCCGACGAGGACTGCGATGGTCTCGTCGACGAGGCTCTGACCGTCGACTGTTACGATGACGCGGATGACGACGGCTACGCGGCCCTCTCGACGCCGCGAGGTGCGCAATGTCGCGACGATTCTCGTGCGGCGTTCGGGTACTGTCCCCGCTTGACGACGAATCGTGAACCGTCGGTGTCTATTCCGGGCTCGTTCGATTGTGGCCCGTTGGACCAGATGGTCTCGCCGGCGGCGCGAGACCTGTGCAATGGCCGCGACGAGAATTGCTCTGGTGCCGCGGACGAGAGTTTCGCCTGCGTCATGGGGACCACCAGCTACGAGCCCTACCGGAACACGTGTGGCGGGCCTGCCTACTGCACATGCTCGTCTTCGTGCCTGCCCTCGTGCTCGCCCACCACCAGCTTTACGGTCGCTTCATCGCCGGGGACGTGGCTCGCACATCCGTTCGGAGGACGATTCCTCCGTGACCCGCTCGGCACCGGCGATGTATCGGACTGG
>Ga0335397_10007226_pt1 | contig 14187 bp, 7 predicted proteins | sample MAT04_FD_205740 | JGI IMG/M metagenome (GOLD analysis project Ga0335397, IMG submission 205740) | Freshwater microbial communities from Lake Fryxell liftoff mats and glacier meltwater in Antarctica - MAT-04 (spades assembly) (version 2) ...
TATGTCCACCACCGCGCGTGCCAGCTGCCGAACACGCGTGTGCTGCTGCGATATCGTTTCCAGTGGCGTGAGCAATCCCAACTCCTCCACCAACTCCGTCGCATAACACGCCCACCCCTCGGCCATTGAACCGCCCAGGAACATCCCAATGCGACTGGCGCAGTCAACGGCGGCCACGGCGCCAAGGCGTGATAACGAGCGATGCGTCGCGTTCCAGTTTTGCACATGATGACCCACGCCGCCGTGATGCACGACATGGTTGAGCGTGATGGCGCTGTGGTTCCAGGCCGAGAGCCGCTTCGCCTGTTCCTCCATCGGCATCGTGGTGTCGATGGGCGTCACCACGTAGTCGTAAGTGCCGTAGGGGTCGAACGGTGCGGGGGAGCGATAGAACAACCAGTACAGCTGGGGGGCAGCCGTTTGCGCCCACTCCGGAATTGGCACGTAGCGAATTGGCCAATGCGGCCAGCTGACGGCGTCGTGTGCAACCACGGCCTCGTGAATTTCGCGCCAGCGGCGCGCAAAACTTTCGTAGTAGTCGGGGGTCGTTGGGTGATCGGCGGCAATTTCGGCTTGAGCGCGCGGCCAGTCTTGTAACGGGTCGCGCAGCGGACCCACGTCAAGCGAATCAATGTTCCGCGAATCAGCGCCGCCCAAATCAGCGTCCCGTGAAGCGGCGTCACGCGGATCGGCGCCCCCCCCCGAATCGGCGGTCGGTGCTTCGCGGCCGTTCAGCAACTGGCCCAGTCGTTCGCGCTCATGTTTCAGTGCGGCCTCTGCCCTTTGTAGCAGTGTGCGCGAGGCTTCGTCGCAAAAGTGTCCATGTTTGAGAATCTCGCCGAACAGTGCGTCTCCCACGGCGTACGCGCGCTCGTCAGCAACCGCGCGTGAGCGCAGCCACTCGCCAGCCGCCGCGAATGCGGCACAAGCTGCGCGCGCGGCGTCTCGAGCACGCGCGAAATCGCTCTTGGGATCGTTCTGGTCGTCAACAGAAAAGTGTTCGACCATCCACGCGTCCAACCCAGCTCCGAACAGTTCCGCCGCCGCGCTGCACTCACGCAGCGCACGGTCGCGCCAACGCTCGGGAACCGCCAACGTCAACCGCTCGCGCATCGTCTGTAGAAACTCGGGCACCGCATTCAAGCGCGCTATGATTGCGGGCAGTCGTTCCGCTGGCGACGCGAAGTCGCGGATCATCAACGACACGACTCCGAAGATCGCTTCGCCAGTCCACAGCGCCGGGTTTCGACTCTGAAAGTGTTCACTGGAGAGTTCAAGCAGGCGCAGGCGGATGTTGGCCAGTGCCAGCACGGCATCCAACGCGCCGCCGTTGTCGCTGAGTGCGCGGTAGTCTTCGCTTGTGGCTGACAGCCCCGTCTGCAAACGCACACGGAGGGCTTCGAGTTCTGCCGCCTCGCGCGGTACCTGCGCATTAGACCAGTCAGGCAACCGTTCATCGTACGTGTGCACGCCAGTGAACGTCGCGTTGACTGGATGAGCGGCGTAATACTGTTCGAAGAACGCGTCTATCGCATCCTGCTCGCTGTTTTTGTCGAGGTTGTTCAGGGCCGGTGCTCCTCAAGCGGAATTGAAATCCACTTCCGCTCGCGAAATGAAAGCTCAACAGCGTTGATCAGCTCTTGCACGTGGGCGCCATCCTCAAAATTGCCCTCGTTCGCATCATCATCCGATAGAATCTCGGTGATGAATGATCGCACGAGATTTGCATAAAACGATGAGCGCCACGATTCCGTTCTCGAACCGCCCGGCGGATAAAACAGCTCCGGAATTTCCAGTTCACGAAACTCCACCTGGTTTTCTGTCGCCGCTTTCAGCGACTCCGCCACCCCATTCTCTTCTACCAATCGACAAATGAGTGCGCCTTTGCTGCCGTACACGCGCGCCTCAAGTCCGGGATAGTTGCCCACGGTAACAAAGCTGGTCTGGATGGAGCCAATAGCGCCGTTCTCGAACTCTCCAATGAAAATGTCGCCGTCATCGATATTCATACGCATCATGGTACCAGTCGCGCGCACCATACGTTCGGGCACAAAGTTTTTCATCGTTCCCACAACACTCTTGAAGCGACTGCCCATGAACTGATGCGCGAGGTCCATGATGGGCGCGCCGTATCCTTCCAGCGACGACACGTGAATACGTGACTGATCGGCCTCGTGATTCACCTGGCGTAGCGGCGTTTGGGGATTCAGCCACTGCGAGTTTTGCTCATACCCGTTGAAGATGTACGGCGTGCCCACAAAGCCCTGGTCGATCAACTCCTTCATGTATCGCATGGCTGGACTGTAACGAAATGTGAATCCGAGTTTCGTCTTGAGTCCTCTTTCGCGAGCGAAGGCGGCGGCGCGGCGCGTGTCGTGAAAGTTGTACGCGACAGGTTTCTCACACAGCACGTGTTTCCCGGATTCCAACGCGGCCCACGCCAGATCAAAGTGCGTGGCGCTCGGCGTGCAGACATCGACCAGATGTATATCGGTGCGCGCAATCAGCGCTTCGTGCGAATCATAGACGTGCGGAATGTTGAACAGTTCCGCAAATTCCCGGGCGCGTTCGACAACCGGATCGGCAATGGCCACCAGCTCGCAGCGTTCATCACGGACATAGCCGGGCAAATGCGCAAACTTGGCCCACGCGCCTGCGCCGAGTACTCCCACGCGCACTTTCTCGCCAGTTTTCATGCGCGATATCAGTGAATGACCGACATTGTATCACCGGGCAACATCAGTTGCCGATGCGCCCAGATGGGGGCAATGCCGTTGGTCATGAAACGCTCGTGAAACGCACGCAAGTTGAACGACGCGCCTTCGCGCTTCTCGACGTCACGACGCAGCGTCAACAATCCCATCTTGCCGAGGAAGTATCCGCCGTAGGTGGGATCATACGTGGCGCGCTCGGCTTCACGACGCGCGGCCGGCGCGGCCACATACGCTTCCTTCTCGAAGCACTGCTGCGCCTCCGCCAGCGTCCACTGTCGGCTGTGCACTTTGATGCCCGACAACAAGCGACAGATGCGCGTCAAGGCGTCACTGATCTGTGCCAGCTGATACGTCGGGTCGCCATTCGCGTAACCCTGATCAACCACGAGCTGCTCGGCGTAATGCGCCCACCCGTCCTGCCCGGACGACGGCTGTGGAAACGGATTCAAACCAATCCAGATTCGTCGCACCTTTCCGGGTGTCTTGCGCATGTACGTGGAGTGCAACCAGTGACCCGGCATCGCTTCGTGCGCCGATGTATTCACCAACCCTGCATAACTGAAACGTTCCAGCCACAACTCTGCCTCCGCCTCCGTCATGTCGGCCCGTGCATCCGTGATGTAGTAAATGCTCTTGACCGGCGTACGTTCGAGCGGCGGTGATGCATGCATCGAAGCAAATCCCAGGTCGAACGGAGGGGCCGCCGCGACGGTCACGCGTTCGCCAACCGGAATCATCGCGAGACCCTTGGTGCGCACGAACGCGGTGAGCGAATCGACAGCGCGCTGCGCCGCCGCAACTACCTCGCCACGTTTCGGGTGGTTGCGGCGAACCGCCAACCATACGTCTTGCGCGTTCTTGCCTGGAGACAACCGCGCCGCCGCCGCGCGAAACGCCTGTTGTTTTGCAATCAGCTCCTTCTCGCCAAGTTGCACCATGGCATCGAGCGGCAACGACGTGAGCTCTTCCGACGCATATCGACGGGCGACCGCTGCGGCGCCGACGACAAAGTCGCCACTCGCCTTCGGCACAACATCACGCTCGAGATACGCGGCGTAGGCATCGACCAACGGTTTCGCCGTTGCCAGTGCGCGCGCCAGCGAATCGCCAAGCGGCGTGGTGCGCTGCGATGAAAAAGCCAAGGCCACATCATTCGTGAGCATCCCGGACGCGCCTTTCATCATCACGACTCCACGTTCCGCAAACAGCCGCGGTGGATTGACGATGTTGGTGCGCGCGGATTCCAGAAACGCGGGAAGGCCGCGCAACTTGCTGATGATCTGGCGCATGCGATCAGGCGCCGGCGCCGTTTCCATCGTCATGAGATTGTGCACGCCATCCGAGAGCGCGGACGCGTACACCATGGGATTGCGCTTCCAGTTTTGCAGCGTTTCCTGCTCCAGAAGCCAGCCATCGATCACACCGTCAAGAATGCGCTGGTCAACGCGCTCGTCGGGCGTGAGTGATGCTGCCGAAAATGCACGCAGCCGTGTGCGCGTAGCTTTGAGCTCGGTGATTTCGCGAGCAATCGCGCTGGCCGAAAAATCGTCAAGCGTGCCATCGAACATGTGCAGGCCGTTACCGGCCGCGATCGACGGGTGACGCCTCGCGAAGTCGTTCAGGTATTGATCAACAAAGGTGCTGAAGGCAGCGGACTGTGGTGTGCTGGTGATGGCCTCGCCTGGGCGTAGGACGAGCACGCCAAGGGCCAGTGCGATGGTGCGAAGTGGTCGACGGATCATGTGCGGGAAGGTGCGTGCAAAATCGTGGGGAGGCAATGCTTGACACAGCTGTGTCGGGATCGGAAGGCGGTAATTACGAGCCCGTTGGCAGAAGGTCCACCGCCTGTGTTATCGGACCCATAGATGGCGCCGCAGCGTCTGAATATCGTTGTCGTCCTTACGGCTGATGTACAACGAGGTCGCACTGAATCCCGCGATGTCTTCTTTCGCTCCAAGTACGAACTCCCCATCAATCGTGCCTTGTCGATTAATGACGACCCAACGATTAGCCGGTGATGATTTTGAGGGCGTGCGCTTGATCGCGACACGTCCATCCGGGGTGGTATACAAGTTTCGGTACGACGAGAAAACCGTCAGATCCTTTTCTGGCTTCAACGGAAGCGGAAGCCCCTTTGTCCACTGTCCTGTGGGAGAGCGCCAATCGATACGCAATGGTTCGAGTCGAATCACTGCGATCCAGCCATCAGGTGCGAGTACGGCTTCCTCAGCCTGTGGGTTTGGTTCGGTCAACTCGGAAGATGAACTGTGAATTCGCCCTTCGTTGTCCATGTTGATGTGTCGCTCTCGTGGACTCTCGCGCAATTTCGCTACCGTGTCGCGTCGGCCGGTCGCTCGATCCACGAGCATCAGCGCCATCGAATCCTTGCGCGTGATTTGCGTAACGCCATTGCGCTCAGGTGTCATCGAGCTGTGAATCATCACATGGCCAAGTCTGTCAGTGCCATGGATGCTTGACCCCGTCGCCTTGATCGCCGGATGATCTGGCGGGACGGTCGACACGATTTTCGCGCCATTAAATAAAAGCCAGCGCAGGTTGTACAGATCGCCCATGATGCTGGAGTCGCCGCTGAGTTCGCGAATAAATCCAACCATCGAGTATTCCCCGGGACCCTTTCCCTTACTCCCCAACACCACCGCACTGTTGGCGTGAAAGTCGGTCAGGTACAGCGTCTGGTCACGCCCGTCGGTCACGAGCACGCGCCCGTCAGCAATCTCGCGCACGGAAGTGATACCAACAAATTCCGCGCTCAGTCTGGCATCCGACGGTGACAAAACGAGCCGCTTGACCGACTGCCCGTACACGTCGAGGCCAGCCAGAAATGCAACGACGGCCAGCAGTTGTGTGCGCATTCAGTTCTCCGGAAGTACGTGTACTCCGAAAGTGGCGGATGGCTCGCATTGACCGCAAGGCGCTGTCAGCCACGTTCGCCTGCGATTTCCCCGCCGAATTCGCTGGACAAGTTGCCGCTCCCCCCACCTATTCTGCGCATGAACAATCCCGACCCATCACGTCGCCAGTTTCTGGCCTTTGTTGCCGCGAGCCCACTGGCCGCCGCTGCCGGATTCAAGGCGGGCACCCTCGAGCAACTCGCCGGCGAATCACCACGTGGCGCCGAGCACACGCTCGCTCTGGCGCAACAACTCGCGCAACCATCCGCGCAGCCAGCGCTGATCACCGCCGCCAAAGAAGCGCTCGACGTGTTCGACTTCGAGCCGGTCGCGCAACAGAAAATTCCGATTGCCCACTGGGGCTATCTCGCGACCGGCTCCGACGACGACGGAACCATTCGCGCCAACCGGGAAGGGTTTTCGCATTGGGCGCTGCGCCCACGACGCCTTATCAATGTCAGCAAAATCGACGCCAGCGTGTCGTTGTACGGTACGCGATATCCAACACCGATCGTGATCAACCCGGTGGGTAGTCAGAAAGCGTTTCATGCCGAGGGCGAAATTGCGGTTGCGCGCGCCGCGAAAGCGCGCGATCATCTGCAGGTACTTTCGACCGTCGCTACGACGTCTATCGAAGATTGCATTGCGGCACGCGGTGCGCCGGTATGGTTTCAGTTATACCACCAGCAGGATTGGGCCCGCACGAAACAGATCGTGCAGCGTGCCGAGCGCGCCGGTGCACCGGCCGTTGTTTTCACCGTCGATCTCCTGGGTGGCAGCAATCGCGAAACAATGATTCGCGAATCGCGTCGCGATACGCGCGAGTGCGTCAAGTGTCATTTTGGTGGCGCGCCACTTCCGGGTATCAGTGGTCGCGTTGACGATCGCGACAATCGTCGCAAGCCCAATCTCGTCGGCTACGACTCACTTCCGCCGATACCAGAAGTTGGAACGCCGTCGTGGGAATTCATCGATCGTCTGAAGAACAGCACGAGGATGAAGGTACTCATCAAGGGCATTGTGACGCGCGAAGATGCGGAGCTCGCCGTATCACGCGGCGTTGATGGATTGTTTGTGTCCAACCACGGCGGGCGCGCCGAGAATTCGACGCGGGCCACCATCGATTCACTACCAGAAGTGGTCGCCGGTGCTCACGGAAAAATTCCCGTCATCTGTGATGGTGGGTTCCGTCGCGGAACCGACATCTTCAAGGCGCTGGCGCTGGGGGCCACCGCCGTCGGCATCGGTCGCCCGTATATCTGGGGACTGGGTGCGTTCGGGCAGGAGGGAGTGGAGACCGTGCTGGCGCTGCTGCGCACGGAACTCGAAGTGGTGATGAAACAGAGTGGCACGACGAGCCTCGCGAAGATTACGCGCGCGCACATCGATCGGAATCTTCCGTACGGCGTGCGTTAACATGCGACTTCTATCAAATTTGCCTCGCATGGTGGGCGGTAGCATGAGACCGAAAGCGAATCTTTCCCGCGTCGTTTGCGTTGCGGCAACACTTTTCAGTGCGCCGCTCGCGACGCAAGTACCGTCACGCACTGCGACGCCGGTGTCGCAAAAATCACCACTCACGGCACTCCGCTTCGGCACGGTCGTTGACGCACTGGGCCGCTCCACACGGGATGTTGTCATCCTGGTGCAGGGCGACACCATCCTGCGCGTGGTTTCTGGCGGCATCGCAATTCCCGCGGGAGCACGTGTAATCGATTTACGGCGTTACACGGCGATTCCCGGGCTCATCGACGTGCATACGCACATGACCTACTGGCGTGACAAGTCGAAGCCCACCGTCAACGGGCCGCGCGCGAAAGACTCCGTCGTTATGGTCGCGGCTGAAAATGCGCGACATACACTGGAAACCGGCGTTACCACCGTGCGCGATCTTGGCGCGTCGAATTACACCGACATCGCGATGCGTGATTCCATCAACAAGGGCGTTATGATCGGCCCGCGTATGCTTGTGGCCGGATACGGACTCAGCAAAGTGACCACGGCTCCGCGGGCTGGTGCACCCTCAGGCGCCGCACGCGGCCGCGTGATGGACACGCTGGAAATCAAGGAAGCCATCAAGGCACAGGTGGACGCCGGCGCCGACTGGATCAAGATGTACGGCTCCACCGGCAGTTTTCAGAACGTCACCGGTGAACAGACATTCAGCGACGTTGAAATGCGTGTTGCGACCGAAACAGCGCACAAATACGGCAAGCCGATTGCCATCCATTCCTATGGTGTCACGGGCGCGAGGGCCGCGATGCGAGCGGGTGCCGAATCCGTTGAACATCCGGCAGGACTCGACGACGCAACGATTGCCGAGTGGGCGAAGCGTGGCGCCGTGTACGTGCCGACGATCGACCACAACCGGTTTTACGCAGAGAACGCCGCGCTTCTTGGTTACTCGCCTGCGCAAGTGGCCGAGCTCGATTCGTTCCGCGTCTTGAATCTCGAAACAGCGCGACGCGCACACAAGGCGGGCGTGAAGTTCGCGATGGGCTCCGACGCGGTGTACTGGATGTTTGGCGAAAACACGCGTGAGCTGGCGTGGTTTGTTCAGGCGGGAATGACGCCTGCGCAGTCGCTCGCGACAGCCACAGTCAACGCGGCAGCGTTACTGCGCATGTCCTCCAGGCTTGGCAAAATAGCGCCGGGGTATTTTGCCGACATTGTCGCGGTCGAGGGAAATCCGGTCAACGACATCAACGTTGTCATCAACCATGTTGTATGGGTCATGAAAGCCGGCGCAGTTGTTGTCGACAAGCGGGTGCAATAGCCATGAATCTGCTGACCATATTTCGTACAGTCCCCACCACCCTGGGAGCGGTGGCGACACTTCTCACAGCGACGCGACTCTGCGTACGGCCCGCCGCAGCGCAAAATCAACCGGTCACGGCGGGCAGCGCATCGGTGCGTCCCGCCATCACCGCGTGGCGACGCACACACGAACGCGAAATTCTCGATGACGCATTCGCGTTGTTATCGCTTCCCAATGTGGCCAGTGACACGGTTGGCATTCGTCGCAATGTCGATGCACTCACGGCGGCCTTCGCGAAACGTGGCGTTCCCCTGAAACCGCTGTCTGCTCCATCTGGCGGCAACCCCGCGCTGGTTGGCGAGCGAAAGGCTCCGGGTGCAACGCGCACAGTGGTGTTCTACGCACACTACGATGGACAGCCTGTCTCTGGAGGTGGTTGGGATGGCGCGCCGTTCACGCCGGAACTTCGCCGTTACGCCAATAGCGTGGCCGGAGATTCCGCATCGCTCCCTGTTCGAGGCGGCACAGTCGATCCGGAACTCCGCATTCGCGCACGTTCGGCGAGTGATGACAAAGGGCCAATCATCGCCATGCTCGCTGCGCTCGACGCCATGCAGGCGCAGCAGCTCGCGTCCTCCGTCAACGTGAAGTTCTTTCTCGATGGCGAAGAAGAAGCCGGCGACATGCACCTGGGCGAACTCTTACGCGCGCACAAGGAAGCGCTGCGTGCGGACGCGTGGATTTTCTTTGACGGGCCGATGCACGTGACTGGTGCACCGCAAATTGTGCTGGGCGTACGAGGCGTGACGGGTGTAGATGTAACGTTCTACGGTCCCAACCGAGCGTTGCACAGCGGACACTATGGGAACTGGGCGCCGAACCCCGCTGTCGCGGTTGCGCTGTTCGTCGCGTCGGTGCGTGATGCGAATGGCCGCGTGCGGATCGCAAACTTCTACGACGATGTCCCGGTGCTGAGTCCGCAAGACGTTACCCTGGCGCGCGCGCTGTCACGCTCCGACGATTCGGTGCGCACGTCTCTCGGCCTTGCGCACACCGAAGCAAACAACGCCGCACTTGGCGAACGCATCATGCTGCCGGCGCTGAACATTCGCGGAATTCGTGCAGGAAATGTCGGTGCGGGCGCAAGCAACGCCGTGCCAACTTCGGCCTCCGTTTCAATCGATTTTCGCCTGGTGCCAAATCAACAGCCCGCGCGCTTGCGTCAATTACTGAAGGCGCACCTCACTTCGCTCGGGTACACGGTGGTGGCCAGTGCCGACTCCGCTGCCCGCAGCAAAGACCGGTCGCGCATTGCGTACGTCAATTGGGATAGCGGCTACACCAGCGTGCGCGTGCCAGCCAGCACACCGGCAGTTGCAGCGGTGCGACGGTTGATGGCAAAGAGTTATGGACGTGAGCCGTTTGTGCTGCCAACACTTGGTGGTTCACTTCCGCTGTTTCACTTCGTGGACGCACTGGGCGCGACCGTAATAACGGTGCCAATGGTGAACGCGGACAACAGTCAGCACGCTCCCAACGAGAACCTGCGCATTCAGAACCTGTGGGACGGTATCGTGCTGATCGCCGATCTCATGGTCGGACTTGGCCGGGAGTGGCCCGCAACACCCAGGAGCATTGTGCCGTAACAGTGCCCACCAGCGAATGTTTCGTTGAGCAACTCTTCAACTCACTCCGGCACCAACCACGTACCCGACACACGCTCTGCCAAACCGCGGGACGGCGTGCGCACGCACAACCAGACCGCCACAACCCAGGCCACGCCATACACTACGGCACTCGCAATCAGCATTGATGCCAACGCACTAATCGAAAGGTGAGGAGCGAGTATCACGGAGGGTATCGGCACTAAACACACCGACCAAATGATGACGTTGCGCACGAGCAACCGAATGCGACCGGCTTGCGCGCCCGATGCCGTCATGAGGTCAAGTTGAAAGAAGCGCAGCAGTGGCCCACGCCGCGCGAACAATCCGGCAACAATGGATACCGCTGCGCCAAAAACAATGATGCTCGCCACCAGTACGTACGGCAGGAATTTGATCAGGGTGCCGAGATCGTTGCCAGGAGCGACGCCTTTCCAAACGGTATCCACGAGTCGGCGAGCCGCGCGAGCCTCCGCAGAATCGATCACGGGATGACGCTGCAGTATCGCAAGCCTCTCCCGCACTTCTTTCGCTGATCTACCAAAGCTGCTGACGGTAACAGTGTCGCGCACGCGCGCAGCCAACACGGACGACAAATACACCTCGGCCAACTGTCGCTGCTGTCGCAATGTATCCGGCGAGGTAATTGTATCGGGAACGGAGACGGGCAGGATCCCCATGAACTCCATGGCGCGCGCAATTCGTCCCGACACACGCGGATTTTCCGCGGCGGCGGCCGCGCGTTTCTTCACGCTGTCGGGATTGGCGCGCGCGCTATCGGTGACGAACGACACCAGACCGCTCATCGTGGCTCCCGCGGTGTCGCGCCGCATCGCCATTGACGTGCTGAACCAGGCAATTGCCGAATACAGCAGCATAGGAGCGACTGTTGCGGCGAGCATGCCAACGCGACGCGCGCGCGTCACGATAACCGGTCGTCCCAGCGTTTGCTGCACCAGTGTTCGCACCTGCTCGGCGTCTGCCGAGGTGCGCGCCGCTGCAATTACTCGCGCGGCATAACCAGGCAGCGGCGTATCAGGTTTGCGCGCCGCCTCTACGCGATCAAAGACTTGCGCTGCAAGTGACAACGTCGTCGTGCCGCTGGTTGCGGACAGTCTGTTGCCAGCTGCGTGGACGTCACCATCGCCTTCCGGAAAGACAATGCGATCCGTTGGCGTGATCCAGATTTCATCGGCAGAAAGCCCGTGCAACTGCGTGCCATCGGCCTGCGCGGCTATCAGCTCGTTGCTGATGTCAAGCAACCAGTTTCGCTGCACGATCCACGGAACGGGCCGCGCAAGTCGTGCCGTCAATGGTTCGCCAATAGGTGCTTCGTAGGCATCCCATGAATCGTTGAGTGCACGACGTCCACCAACCCAGCGCAATCGCGTCAGACGCGACAGCGTACGCCGCGCCGCTGTTGCCTCGGGAGTGCTTTCCGCCTGCGGCACAATCCACACCGCGCGACGCATGGACACATCCCAACCGCTAATCACCGCGCCATCGCCACGCACGGGGCCGAGTACCACGTACGGACCAATGCGGCGTTCGTGCCCAGTCAAAGTCGGTGCAATGGCACGGTGCGCTTCGCTGCGACGCTGTTCACTGGCTGTGCGCGAACGCGACACACGTGTGCCGGTCGCGATGTCGTGCAGCATGCGCCACCCATTGCTGCGTCGTACCGATATCAACAGCACTCCGCGACAAACCAGGGTTACAAGTAACGCGATGTTGGTCTTGTTGTTGACGCTCATCGCGTACAGTTGTACCGCCAGCGTTGCGACGTCGGACACAGCGAGAATGGCGATGCGGCCGTACTCGCGCAGAAAACCGGGAGGCGCGCCGTCTGGCCCGGTGACGCGAATACCAATGAGCCATTTGCCGATGGACACGCCGCGCATCGCTTCGGGGATGCCGACAATGAGCAACGTGATAACGACGCTCGCCAACACTTGCCGCCAGTCGGCCGCGCGTCCGTTGCTGGACGCAAACGCGCCCGGCAGAAAGATCAATGTCACGATCGCAGTCAGTGCAAAATTCACCACCCAGTCCACAATCGATGCGCGTGCGCGATCCCACAGGGTGGCGGGAACGAGCGCTTCCACACGCAACGTCGCAACCGCTTTATGAAACTCGGCATAAGTCTGATAGCGATCGCTGGCTTTCCGCGACATCGCCTTCATGACCACGTCGATCACCGGCTGCGGCACATCCTTGCGAAAGTTTGCAATTGGCGCTGGTACGCCGTTTAACACTGCGGCAACGGCCTGCATCATCGAGCCGCTTTGATACGGAAGCTTTCCCGTGAGTAGCGAATAGAAAGTCACCCCAACCGCGTAAATATCGCTCCTGACGTCAAGCGATTCGCCAAGCAATTGTTCGGGCGACGAAAATACCGGTGTTCCCAGAAACAATCCGGATTGTGTGAGCTTCAGCTGGTCGCCGGCGTCAACCGGTTTCGACAATCCAAAGTCGCCGATCTTCACGATGCCGCCCGGACCCACGAAACAGTTGGACGGTTTCACATCGCGATGCAGAATGCCCGCTGCATACGCTGCATCGAGTCCGTCGATGACCTGCAGCATGTCCTCTACCGCTTCTTCCAGCGGGAGCATGCCGCGTTCCTTGATCTTCTCATCGAGCGTACCGCCCGGCACCAGTTCCATTGTAATTGCGGGCGTCCCGTCAATTTCTTCCGTGCCGTAGATGTACACGGCGTTTGGATGATTGATGGCCGCGGCGGCCAGACCCTCGCGCAAAAAACGCTCGCGCGCGTCCAGCTTGTCGAGATCAACCGTGAGCAGTTTCAGCGCCACCACTCGACCATCGGCCAGATGTTCGGCCTCGTACACAACCCCCATACCGCCGCGCCCAAGTACGCGCTTGATGCGGTAGGGGCCAAAAGTCGAACCGGGACTGAGATCATGGAGGGCCGCCGATTCACGTTCACCGCGCGCGTTCACGACAGTCCCTCGCGCGCTCGGTCAATATCGGCCACATGCCCGCCGAGTTCGAAGAACTGCGTCATGCCTCGAACGGCGTGATACTTGCTGCGATGGTCAAGGCTGGTGGACATGAAGGCGCGTGGAGACGAAGGTATCGATAAATGCCAAACGCGACACGCGACGAATCTACCGTAAAACTCGCAAAAACGCCGACCCATACCGCTCCAACTTCGCTTCGCCCACACCTGGTACCTGTAACAGCTCGCGCTCGTTCGACGGCCGTCGCGACACCATTTCCAGCAACACCTTGTCGCCGAACACGATGTAGGCTGGCACCCCCGCTACATCCGCCAGCGAGCGCCGCAAAACGCGCAGCTGTTCAAACAGCTCCGCGTCGTCATCGCTCAACGCTGCAACGTCAAGACCGCGCGACGTGCGTCCGCTTACACTTGAACTCACGCGTGCACGTTGCGTGCGACCCGTCTCGGCTTGCGCCTGCGCCAACTCCGCAATGCGGGTTTCAATGCGTTGCCCCGTACACACGTCGCACGCACTCACGCACGGCGCAATGCCTTCGTCGAAATGCGACACGAGCGCCTGGTGTCGGCAGCGCGTCCGTTCAACCAAATCGAACAGTGCAACCGTGGCCGCGCGCGTTCGTGCGCGCACGTCATCGTCTTCGAGCCCGTCAAGAAAACGTTCGTGCATCTTCACATCCGCCCACGAATAAAACATCACACAATCACTCGGCAACCCGTCACGTCCCGCTCGACCAATTTCCTGATACCACGACTCGATGTCCTTCGGCATGTCGCGATGAATCACGAATCGGACGTTCGATTTGTCGATGCCCATTCCAAACGCGACCGTCGCGACAATCACGTCGATGTCGTCACGCTGAAACGCCTCCTGATTGCGCGCGCGCTCATCGGGTTCGAGACCCGCATGATACGGCAGCGCCCGAATGCCGTGCGCTGACAGGAATTCCGCGGTTTGGTCGACGCCTTTGCGGCTCTGGCAATACACAATGCCGCTCTCGCCCGCGTGCGCGCGAATCAGCGCGAGAATTTCCAGGCGCGTGTTTCCGCCCAGCCCTTTCTTGCGCGTCGCGATTTGCAGATTCGGACGAAAGAACGATCCTTTGAATCCGGCGGGCTTGCGCATACCGAGCTGTCGCAGAATGTCTTGCGCAAC
>Ga0335397_10007227_pt1 | contig 14185 bp, 9 predicted proteins | sample MAT04_FD_205740 | JGI IMG/M metagenome (GOLD analysis project Ga0335397, IMG submission 205740) | Freshwater microbial communities from Lake Fryxell liftoff mats and glacier meltwater in Antarctica - MAT-04 (spades assembly) (version 2) ...
CGGGAAGGCCACCTTGCTGGTGAGGCCGGCCAGGTTCACGCGGGGACGGGGCGGGCGCTGGTACGCCGGTCCCGGAACGGCGGTCGTGGTGGTCTCCGGGACGAGCGTAGTGGTGGTTTCCGGCGGCGGCGGTGGCTCGGGTTCGGTGGTGGAGGTGGTGGTCGACGTGCCCGGAGGCTCGGTGTAGCTCAGCTCGGCCACCGCACCAGCCTCGACCAGCCCGAAGGTGCGTCCGGAGGGACGAAACGCCAAACCCACGATCACGGCGAGGATGGCGCCGACCGCCACGAACGCAAGGATGCGTCGGGCGTGGTGCTCCGGTGGAAGGTCGGCGTTCGGGAGTTCTTCGACGGGACCGCCGTGGACCGAGCCGGGACCGCCGTCGACCGGGCCGCCGTGGACCGAGTCGGGACCGCCGTCGACGGGGTCGGGATCGCTGTCGACGGGGTCGGGACCGCTGTCGACCGGGAGGGGATCGCTGTCGACCGGGTCGGGACCGACGGGGCCGCTGTCGGGACCGACGGGGCCGCTGTCGACCGGGCCGGGATCGCCGTCGACCGGGAGGGGATCGCTGTCGACGGGGTCGGGACCGACGGGGCCGCTGTCGACCGGGCCGGGATCGACGGAGTCGGGATCGCCGTCGACCCGGTCGGGATCGGCGTGGGGTGTGGGGCCGACCACGGGAACGTCAGTTGTGGTTTCGGGTTCGAGAGCCACGGGTCCCCCGACCAGCTCGATGTCGACGCGAGTGCGTCGACGGGGGGAAGGCTACCGGCCCTTGGCGTCGGCCGCAGCGCGCAGTTCCCGGACGGCGTCGCCGAAGCCGTCGGCGATCTGCCACACGTCTTTCACGGCGTCGCCGCAGGCGATCACGCCGAAGTCCATGTTGCCCATGTTCGACAGCACCGTGATGTTGATCCCCGATCCTTCGATCAGCGGGCCGAAGGGATACACGCCTTTCACTTCTGCCCCGGCGATGTAGAGGGGGATGGGTGGTCCAGGCACGTTCGAGATCACCACGTTCTGCACGGGCGGCAGCGCGCCCGCCACCACGGGCTGGGCGTACAGGCGCAACGCCAGGTTGTAGATCCCGGGCGGTGTCATGGCGGCCATGTCTTGGATGAGGTCGGCGCCCATCGCGTTGTGCACGGCTTTGGCGTCTTGGGTTTCTTCGTTGATGGCCCGGAGCTGGGCGACGGGATCGTCGATCGTGATGGGAAGCCGCACGAACATGTTCGAAACCTGGTTGGTGCCAACGCCGCCCGGTTGACCGTGCACCGAAACCGGCACGGCAGCGATCAACGCCCGGTCGGGAAGGTCGTCGTGCGCGAGCAGGTACCGCCGGAGAGCGAGCGCCGATGCCGCCAACACCACGTCGTTCACGGTGGTGCCGTAGGTGTTCTTGACCACCTTGAGATCATCGAGGGATGCCTGCCCGAAGGCCACCACCCGGTTGGCGGTGATGGGGGCGTTGAGCACCGTGCGTGGGCCCGTGAACGGCAGGGCCGGATTGAGCTTGGCGTCGCCGCCGACCCCGAGCATCCCTCGCCCCATATCGAACACGCTTCTCCCGATGCGCCCCATCGCGCTTACCGTTCGGAACGGATCAGAAGCCCTCGACACGATCGCATCCCGGGTGACTTCGAGGTCCGACGGCACCTCCTCGGGTACCCACGGTTCGGTGGGAGCCGGTGGGTCGGCGGCGACCGGTTCGAGATCGAGCAGGTGGGCCATCATGTCGGCGCCGGTGATGCCGTCGATGCAGGCGTGGTGCATCTTTGACACGAGGGCCACACAGCCGTCGTCGAGTCCCTCCACCATCGTCATCTCCCAGAGTGGGCGATGACGGTCGAGGGGAACGCTCGCCACATGGCCCACCACCTCGGCCAACTCCTTCCGGGTGCCGGGCTTCGGAGCCGCTACTCGATGGATGTGCTGATCGAGGTTGAAGTCGGGGTCTTCGATCCACAACGGATGGTCGATCCCGAGGGGAACCTCCACCAGCCGGCGTCGCAGCATGGGCATGAGGTGGATCCGAGTTGCAATGAGATGCCGAATGTGGTCGGCGCCGTACGGCTCGCTCATCCCCGCCGGGTCAAGAATGAGCGTGCCCACCACGTGCATGTGGTGTGTGGGCGTCTCCATGTAGAGAAACGATGCGTCCATCCCGCTGAGCCGCTGCATGCCCGCACCCTACGCGCCCCTGCCCACCCGCGTTGCCCGCGCCCGGCCCTTGGCCCGGCCCCTTGGCCCCGCCCCGCCGCTCCTTGGCCCGCCCCGCCCCTTGGCCCGCCCGGCCCCGCTCCGCTCCACCGCTCCGCTCCGCGCCCGGCCGCTTTGCCCCGCCCCGCCGCTCCTTGGCCCTGGCCTTTGTGGCGTGGGGCGCCGTTGGCGCCAACCATGCTGCGTGCGTCCCCCCTATGGGGGCACGGTTGCAGCATCGTTGGCCCGCCCCGCCCGCCGCCTCGCCCCGCCCGCGCCTTGGCCCTGGCCTTTGTGGCGTGGGGCGCCGTTGGCGCCAACCATGCTGCGTGCGTCCCCCGTATTGGGGCACCGTTGCAGCATCGTTGGCCCGCCCCGCCGCCCCGCCGCCCCGCCCCACCGCGGGCGGGCCGCGGGCGCGTTGTTGTCATACCCCTTGGGCATGATGTGGGTGGGGTCCGCGGTTCCCCCGGGTTGGGCCTGAACCGCCGCGTCGTCCTCGACGGTGCCCCGCAGTTCATCAGCCCTGCCACAAGGAGCAATCATGTCCCTCCTGCCCGCGCGCCGCGCCGAGCAACGCCTTCTCGAACCACTCATTCATCGTCGGGCATCCGAGCTCGCCGAGTCGGTCAAGTTGTGGGTTCCCACGCCCGCGGAGCCCCCCGGGCCCACGGGCGGACGGCTTGTGCTCCCGTCCCGAGAGCCCGATTTGGAAACGAATGGAGTCATCGTTCCCGGAGCCATCGAAGCCGCCGAACCCATCGACGCCAGACCAGCCGATCAACAGCAGCCGGGGCGTCGAAAGGCTGCGGTCTCCGGACCACAGCTCGACATGCTCATCATGGCGCTGGCCTGCCGTCAGTTCGGCGTGTTTCACCGTCGGCAGGCCGTCGACGTCGGCGCAACGCGCAAGCAGATCGAGTCACGGCTCACCAGTGGGCGGTGGGTCAAATGGGGGCCAGCTCTTTATGTGCTCGACGGATTCCCGAACTCATGGGACCGGGCGATGTGGCGGGTGCTTCTCACCAATCCGTTGGCAGTCGTGTCGGGTCGCTCGGCCGCGTGGGTGTATCGGTACACCGGTTTCAACCAGAGCCGCCTCGAGGTGACAGTCCCCCGAGGCGCGAACACCCGACTTCCGATGGCGAGGGTGCACGAATCGAATTTGTCGATCACGACGTTTGCCCATGGATTCCCCATCGTGACGCCGGCACAGGTTTTCGTCGACCTCGCCGGCGAGGTGTCCGTCGCGAAGTTGACCGCTGCGCTTGAAGATGCGATGGCCGCCAAGATCCTCGATATCAGCGAGCTCGCGGGGCTTGTGATGATGCTCGACGGCACGCGCAAAAAGGGCCTGCCAGTGTTGCGTCGCCTCCTCGACATCTACGGGGAAGAGGGCTTCGTGCCGCCCGCCAACGAGATGGAACGAGCGCTCTACGGTGTCACCACCCGACCTGACACCCCGCACTTCCTCTGGCAGGCGGTAGCGCCCTGGTGGTCGCCAGCCGACAACGACACCGTAGACGCTCATGCCCCGGTCCCGTCGATCATCTTGGAAGGAGATGGCCGGCGTTGGCACACCCGTCAGGCCGACTTCGTCAACGACCGACGACGGGACAGCCGCGCCGCCGAACACGGACACCGGGTGCTTCGCCAGACCTACTTTGACCTTGTGAATCGTCCCGACGACTGCGCACGCGCCATCCAGCTCACGGCTCGCTTTCGGGTCGTCCCCGTCGACCCAGACATCCCATCTGATCCCGCGTCCCCAACCGATCCCGCGTCCCCAACCGATCCCGTCGGCGCGTAGCGGCGGCCCGGGTGGTTGGGGGGTTCTGGCGGAACCGTGCTGCGTTGGTGCCCCTATAGGGGGGACGGTTGCAGCATCGTTCGGCCCGAAAGCCGTTCGGCCCGTTCGGCCCGTTCGGCCCGTTCGGCCCGTTCGGCCCGGTGGGTGGTGTCAGGAGTCGGTGGGGGCGCAGGCGGCGGCGCGGGAGGACAACCCGATACGCCGTCGTCCTTCGCGGATGACGTGTTGGTCGATGCCGTTCGTGAGATAGCAGAACGACAAACCGGAGTCCGGGTCGACCCAGGCGATCTGGCCGGCGGCCCCGTCGTGACCGAACGACCGGGGGGACTGGCCGTAGCCGAACCCTCGCATCTGGGCATCGGGCGGGGAGCCCGCCACCTGCAACCCGAGCGAACGATGGGCTGGGTTCCCTCGAATCGGGTCGGGCAGGTCGCACCGAACCTCGGTGGCCCACGCCAGCCGATCGGCCGGCCACATGCCAAGCGGGTCGTGCAACAGCCCTTGGTAGTAGAGGGCCAGATCGGCGGCCGATGCCACACCGCCGCCGCCGGGCACACCAAGGGCGCGCAGGCCAGGGTCGTTGAATTCCATCAAGGCGTCCGAGGTGACTTGACCGACCAACGCTTCGAGGTCGAGTGGCACGCCGATGATCGCTTCGATTTCCTCGGGCGTGGGCACCGTACCTCGGATCGCCAAGTCGGCGATGTTCGACTGCTGCTCGACCGGAACGCCGAGTTGCAGCCGGGAGAGCCCAAGCGGATCGAGCACCCGCTTGCGGAGCACGTCGCGATAGTCGGTGCCCGTCACGCGCTCGATCAGTTCGGCGAGCACCCAGTGCCCCGACGTCGGGTGATACTCGTACCTCGTGCCCGGCTCCCAGTTGCATCGCCAGCTCGCGAAACGGCGGATCCTCGCCGCTCGGTCGGCGGCTTCACCGTTGAGCAACCCCAGCGGTGCCGAAGGAAACCCGCCCATGTGGAGCAGCACCATCTCGACCGTGATCACGTCCTTGTCGTTCGAACCGAACTCGGGGATCACGTCGGCCACCCGCTGATCGAGCTTCAGCGATCCGTCGCCCAGCAGTTGGTAGATCAGCCCGGCGATGAGGCCCTTCGTGCAGGAGAAGATCGTGTAGCGCGTGTCGTCAGTGGCATCGCCGAGCGTGGCGAACAATCCCACCTTGCCTTCTCGGGCCACCGCCAGTTGGCAGGAAGGCAACAGACCGTCGTCGACCTCACGCCGGGCCCGATCCACGAGGGCGGCGCAGGCATCCTCATCGAGACCGATCGATGCCGGCTCCACTACGTCGTACGCGCTCATGGTCGTGCCTCGCTCATCGTCGTCCCCCTGGTCGGCGTGTTGAAGGGTCGTACTGTAGGAGCGATGGAACGGCTGACGGGTCTCGACGCCGGATTCCTCTACATGGAGACGCCGGAGCTCCACATGCACACGCTCAAGGTGGCTGTGCTCGACCCTGCTCCCGGGGTCACCGACTTTCCGCTCGATTGGGTGACCGAACGAATCGCCGAACGTCTCCACCTGCTCCCGCCGTTCACGCGACGCATCGTCGAGGTGCCGGGACGACTACATCATCCGGTATGGATCGAAGATCCCGACTTCGACATCACCCGCCACGTTCGGATGTGGCCCGTCGACTCGCCGGGTGGCTCCGTCCAGCGCGACGAGGCCATCGCGCGCATTGCTTCCCGTCCCCTCGATCGTCGCCGTCCCCTCTGGGAGCTGTGGCTACTCCACGGGCTGGCGGAGGGCCAGGTGGGAGTGCTGGTGAAGATCCACCATGCCGCGGCCGACGGGGTGGCGGCGGCGCAGCTTCTGGCCAACGTGATGTCCACCGTCAACACGGACTCCCACACCATCGCACCCGAGCGCCATCCCCGCCGCGTCGACGAAATCCCGTCACATCGTCGCCTGCTGACGGATGCTTTTGCCGACCACCTTGGTCAACTCGCACGGCTTCCTCTGCTCATCGTTCGAACGATCCGCAATCTCGTAGCGGTGTTTCGTTGGCGCCATGCTGATCATCCTGACCTTCCTCGTCCGGTGATCGACACCCCTCGCACCTCGTTCAACGGGGCCCTCACCTCGGAGCGGTCGTTCGCCACCACGTCGCTGCCTCTCGCCGATCTCAAGCGGGTCAGGCGGTCGTTCGACGTGAGCCTCAACGATGTGGTGTTGGCCGTGGTGGGTGGCGCCCTCCGAAACTATCTGACCGATCGCGGGGAGCTGCCCACTCGCCCCCTTGTGGCCGGCGTCCCTGTGTCGACCGACCGACCCGACGACGTCGCCCGGCTCGGCGGCAATCGGGTGTCGAACCTCTTCACCACCTTGGCAACCGACCTCGCCGATCCCCTCGAGCGTCTCGCGGTCATCCATCGAGTGACGGCGGCAGCGAAGATCCAGCAGAATCTCCTTGGTGCCGAGATGATGGCCGACTGGGTTGCGTACACCCCGCCGGGCCCCTACGCGTTCGCCGTCCGTCACTACGCCCGACTGAAGCTCGCCAACGCGCTCCCCCCGCCACTCAACGTGGTGGTCTCGAACGTCCCGGGGCCCCGTGAGCCGTTGTTTGTCAGTGGCGCCACCCTTCGTCACATCTTCTCGGTGGGCCCCGTGCTTGAAGGAATCGGGCTCAACATCACCTGTTGGAGCTACCTCGACCAGCTCGACGTGGGCCTCATTGCCTGTGCCGCCGCGATACCCGAGCCGATCCTGATCGCCGACGGTCTCCGCGCGTCGCTGCGTGAACTGCTGGACCTGGCGGAACGTTCAGGAGGATTCGAACCGCCGGACAGCACAATGTGACCGGATCGCACCGACCAAGCCGTTCCCCAACATGGCGTCGACCCGACAGATGCATGAATAGAAGGTGAACGGAGTGCTACGGTCGCCGCTTCGTCGGGTACTCGTGGCTCGCCTCGCCCGTCGCCGAACCTGGCGTCTGAAACCGTCGTCTGAAACCGTCGCGAGTGCAGTCACCACTGCATCCGCATTCACCGAAGCACCCATCCCGAAGCACCCATCCCGGGGAGTCCGCCGTGTCGCATCGCCGTGTCCAACATCCGTTTCGCGCCCGAGGCGCCCGAGGCGCCCGAGGCGCCCGAGGCGCCCGGCGGGCCGTTGCTGCCGTCCTGGCCGGGGCGGCGCTTGCGGCACCGATCGTGGCCACGACCACCACGGGGTCGGCGGCGGCGTCGAACGTGCGCCTGAACGAGATGCAAGTGATCGGGACGCACAACAGCTACCACATTGAACCGCCGCCCGGTCTGCTCGACCTTCTTATCGGCGCCGATCCCAGTGCAATCCAACTCGCCTACAGCCACCCGCCTCTCCCGGAACAATTCTCCTTTGAGGGTGTGCGTCAGATCGAGATCGATGTCTACGCCGACCCCACCGGTGACCTCTGGAGCCCTACCGGAGTTCCCGGTTTCAAGGTCTTCCACATCGAGGGGATCGATGAGGGCGCTACGTGCGAGGTGTTCGTGGAGTGCCTGCAACTCGTGAAGGGTTGGAGCGACGCCCGGCTCCAGCACATGCCGATCGCCATCCTCGTGGAGATCAAAGACACCTGCGATATCTGTGGCCCCCCGGATCCCATCACCGTCGGACCGGCCGAGTTCGATGCGCTCGACGCCGAGATCCGCAGCGTCTTTCCGGAGGACCGTCTGCTCACCCCGGATGATGTGCGAGGCGCCCACCCCACGCTGGAGGGAGCCATCCTCACCGACGGTTGGCCCCGAATAGACGACGTGCGCGGCCAGACCATGTTCATGCTCGACAACAAACGCGACACCTACGTGATCGGCCACCCCACACTCGAAGGTCGCGTGGCGTTCACGCCGTCGAGTCCGGGGCAACCCGACGCCGCCTTCATCAAGGAGAACAATCCCCTCGGTGCCAACACCGCGTTGATCCAGGGGTACGTCACCGCCGGCTACATGGTGCGCACCCGGGCCGATGGTCCGCACACCCAGTCTGCTGCCAACGACACCACCCAACGTGATGCCGCGCTGGCATCGGGCGCGCAATGGGTGAGCACCGACTACCCCCTCGCGAGTTATAGCCAGCGGTGGGGCACGAACTACGAGGCGTCGATCCCCGGTGGCCGTCCCGCTCGTTGCAACCCCGTGAACGGTCCCGGCGGCTGCGTGAACACCGACATCGAGAATCTCGCGGCGGAGGTTCGTCCGGTGAGCACCACTACCTCGACGACCACGATACCGGTGGTCACCCCCACCTTCACCGGCTGACCCCCGCCACTGGATTCGCGGCTCCGTCGAGCCCCTCCCGTAATCTCGCGGGCGCTGTGGCCCCCCGTCGAGACCGTGATCAGAGCACCGTTGCGTGGGTGGTGGCCAAGTGCCTCCTCCTCGGTGCGGCGATCGCGCTCGGCGTGTCGGCCTACCTGGCCTTCTCGCCGCTCCGGAACCCGGAGGTGCAGGAGTGCGGCTCAGCGTTCTCCTACATCGTGGGCAACAAACGTGATCTCCCTGTGGACTTCGCTCGCTACAGCCAGAGCGATGCCCTCCGGTTGGCCCAGCAGCCCACTTGCCGTGAACGGGCCTTACCTCGCCTGCAAGAGGCGATGATCGGGTTCGGGGCGTTCGTCCTTCTCAGCATCCTCGGCGCCAGCGTCGGCCTCATCGATGATCGAGTGGCCTACTGGCGATCTCCCCGGTTCGAGACCCTCCTCGCCGAACGACCCACCGCCGCCACTGGCCGGTTACGTCCGGCCCCGCAACTGAAGCGTGAAACCATCGGTCGTGCCCTTCCGCCGATCGACACCTGGGACGTCGGCATTCTCGCCATCCTCGGCATCGGCGGTGCCGGCGCTCTCGTGGCATTCACGGGACCGGGGCCCGCATCCGATGTGCTGGCACAAGTGGACTGGCGTGGAATTCTCGGTGCGGCCGTCCTTGTCGTCGCTGGCTTCCTGGTGGCGGCCGGACAGCTCGTGGCCGCATCCCGCCGACCGATCCCGCCGTTGGAAGCCGTCGAGGTGGGCTCGGCGTCCGCCTTCCTCGGCCCACTGCAACCTTCACTCGGTCCGCTCGGCATCGACGCGCACTACCTCACCAAGGTCACCCGCAATCGGGGGCACGCCATCGCCGACCTGCGGGCCCGCCAGAGTTTCGGGATCGTCGCCTCGGTCGCCATCGGGGCGTTCGTGCTGTTCCAGGCCCAGATCGCGTCACTGCCGACGCCAGTTTGGCCGTCGTTCTGGTACGTGCCGCTCGGTTGGTGTGCCCTTCTCCTGATGATCGGCGGCGTCCGCGCTCCCGACCGGCTCGGCCGCCTCGCCGTGCGTCCCGGGTGGCAGGCCCTCAAGGACTCCGTGCAACTCGCTCGCGACCTGCCCCGGTTCGGCGTGGCGGTAGTGGCCGCCATCGCGCTTCCCCTCGTGGAGATTGCCACCTTCGTTTCGATCGGGGTTGCCGTGCATGTCGGGGTGGAGTTCGCCCGTCTCGGCGCCGTGTGGGTCGGGGTTCGCGCGCTGAGTGTGCTCAGTCCGCTGAACAAAGGCGTCGGTTTCGTCGAGCCCCTTGCCACCTTGGGCCTGCTGGCCGCCGGTGTTCCCGTTCCGTATGCCGTGGTCACGGTGCTCCTCCATCGGGCGCTGACCCTCTGGTTACCGATGGTTCCGGGGGTCACTGCGTTCCGTCACTTGCGAAAGGCCGAGCGGTTGTAACACCACGAAGGCCCAGGTCGGGCGGGCACGACGCTTTGTGTGGTCACCCATTTAGGTCGTTCGGCCCTTCAGATCGCCGGGTGGGGTGCCGATGGTTTCGCGGGGCCGGAATCCGGCACTACCGGCACGACGAGGGGGTCTGCAGGTGCGTGACAATCCATGGAAGCGGTCTACGGGAATCAAACGGGCGACGGCGGTGAAGGTGGCGATTCCGGCGATGGTCTTCGCGCTCGCTGGCGCAGGGTGTTCGTCCACGGGTTCCACCGGCGGGGGAGACCAGGCCAACCCCACGACCTCTGTTGGCGCGTCAGCCAAGGCGTCGCTCAAAGGCAGCGTCTTCGGCGTCGATGCGGCCGGACCACCTCGCGAAGGTGGTCAGCTCGTGTTCGGAATGGAAGGCGAGCCCGAAGGCGTCGACCCCACCCGTTACGCGTTCTCGCAGTCCGGCCACATGGTTGCATCGTCGGTGTTCGATCCAATCGTGACGCTCGACGAGGATGGCAACGCCAAGCCATTCCTGGCCAAGTCATTCGAGCCCAACGCCGACGCCAAGGAGTGGACGTTTACGATCGAACCCGGCGTGATCTTCCACGACGGAACAAAACTCACTCCTGAAGTTGTGAAGCAGAACCTCGACGCCTACAAGGCATCCCTCATCACCGGCGCCGCCTTGGAGCCAGTCACCTCCGTCACTACTTCCGGGGACGACAAGGTCATCGTGAAGCTCAGCCGCTCGGTACGCACGTTTCCCGCACTGCTCACGGCGCAGGCCGGCTACATGCTCCATCCGTCGATGCTCACCAACGCCGACTACGTCCGGAAGCCGCTCGGCACCGGGCCGTTCGTGTTCGACAGTGAGGTGAAGGGCTCCTACTGGAAGCTGAAGAAGAATCAGAGCTACTGGCGCAAGGGCTTGCCCCATCTCGAGGCGATCGAGTTCCGTCCGATCCCCGATAGTTCGGAGCGGGTCGACAAGCTGGTGCAGGGCGAGATCGACATGATCCACGTCGCCCGCCCCGAACAGGTCGCCGACCTTCGCACGAAGGAAGCCAAACGCATCGAGTTCAACGGCGGCGACGAAGCCATGCTCGACCTCAACACCTCGAAGCCGCCGTTCGACAATCGCAACGCCCGCTTGGCTGTCGCCTCCGCCACCGACGCGGAAAGTTGGCGACGCGACCAAGGCGGAAACGTCTACGGCCCCGCCAACAGTCCGTTCGCCCCCGGTCAGCTCGGGTACCTCGAGGACAACGGCTACCCCAAGTTCGATCTGAACAAGGCCAAGGAACTGGTCGCCGCCTACGAGAAGGAGGCCGGCAAGAAGCTGGCGTTCACCTTTCTTACGCAGCAGGAGGTGGACTCCACGGCTGAGGCGCAGTATCTCGTGAAGCTCTATAAGGACGCGGGGATGGACGTGACCGTGGAGACGAAGCCGCAGATCAACCTCATCGCCGCGGTCGCCACCGGCACCTTCGAGATGGCGCGATTCCGGGTCTTCAATCAGACCAACCCCGACATCGATGCCCACTTCTGGCTTGGGCGCAGCGTGAAGGACCCCATCTCGCTGAACTTCCCCCGGTTCAAGAACCAGGAGATCGATGATGCGATCGACAAGGCCCGAGCCACCGACGATCCGACCGTTCGCGACGAGTCCTACCAGACCGTGAACAAGGTGCTCGGCCGAGACGTTCCGTACATCTGGCTAGGCCGTACCGCATGGGTGCTGGCCATGAGCCCCAAGGTCAACGGCGCCGGTGGCGCCGGGAACGGGTCGTTCCAGACCGTGGGCGTGAAGAGCTGGGTCGGCGAGCTTTGGAAGCTCCCCTGACCCGGTAACGGCCCACCAGCCCAGCGGCGGCGAAGCGCCGCAGCGAGTCAACCGTCAGTCGGCGGAGCGGTTCTTCCGACTCGCCGTGGGAGCGTTCGGCACGAACACCGGTTGCCCGTCTCCCGCCGGGGCGGGCGGGGCCCACACGGCGTGACTGTCGTCTTCCGGCGTCACGTAGTACTGGCTGTACCACTTCCGGAACTTCATGAACGGGGGATCGGTGTCGGCAAGGGCGGGGCGTCGAACGTGGGCCTTGTTCTCCCAGATCGGTCGGTCCTCTTCGAACTGTTTGCACACTTCGCTCACGAACGCGTCGCCCACCGACGAGGTTGCCGCGGCGTCGCCGAGGCTGCGGGTCTTGAAGGAGAATCGCACCTCGCAGCGGTTTACATCCACGGGGATCGCTGCGCCCACGAGGAACGTGTCGACGATGCCGGAGAACCGGGTGATCCCGAACCCTGGCCCTTGGTTGTCGACGTCGATGCGGCCGTCCACCACACCACGAGGGGTGGGGAACTTCTGGATCGACCGCATGCGGGCCTTGAGCCCATCGGTCTCGTAGCTTTCGATCTCGGGCATGATCTCGGTGTTGTGGACGAACCGGAAGTGGGGCCCGTCCACCGAGTTCTCCGCGAGTTCTTGGCACGCGGCGTTCACGGAGAACTGCCGGAAGGTCCACTCGGAGTAGTCGGGATCGTCCACCTCGGTGGGAATGTCGATCTCGTACTTGGGCGGCTCGTCGTTGGGGTGGTACCACGCCACCACGAGGTTGTTGCCGATCTCGCGTATGGGGTAGCTGCGGACGGTGGCCTTGGTGTTCACCCGCTCGCTGTAGGGGATCTTCACATTGGTGCCGGCGGCATCGAACTCCCAGCCATGGAACGGGCACTGGAGGTTGCACCCGTTCACCTTGCCGCCGTAACCGAAGTGTCCGCCGAGGTGCGGACAGAACGCGTCGTTGAGATGCACCTGTCCTTGCTCGTCGCGCCACAGGGCGAGGTGGCGGCCGAAGTAGAAGCGGGGAAGCACCTCGCCGGCATTCACTTCGTGGGCCCATGCCACCTGGAACCAGCCCCACGGCATCTGGAACGGGTAGCGCTCACCGTCGGCTTCGGGGACGAACTGCGGCAGCACGTTGCCGGCGCCACCAGGGGAGCCCGACGTCGGGGAACCCGCCGTTGCGGAGCCCGGCGTTGCGGAGCCCGGCGTTGCGGAGCCGGGAGTGGGAAGGACGTCAGTCATCGAGCTTCAGCACCTTTCGGGCGTTGTGTCGGAGGAACTTGGGCCACACGTCGTCTTTGAATCCGACACCTGGTAGTTCGGTCATGATCCGGTCGAGGCTCAGGCCCATCGGGAAGTAGCCGGCGTAGATCACCTTGTCGGCGCCGCGCGTGTTGGCGTAGTCGACGATGGCCTTGGGGTAGTAACGAGGGGCGAAGGCGCTCGTGGAGTAGTAGAGGTTCGGCCACTTGATCATCAGCTTCACGGCGAGGTCGGTCCACGGTTCGGCGCCGTGGCGCATCACGAACTTGAGCTCGGGGAAGAACCAGCACACTTCGTCGATGAGCTCCACGTGTTGGCACGCCATCGGTACTCGTGGCCCGGGCACGCCGGCACACACAAAGATCGGGATGTCGAGCTCCACGCACGCGGCGTAGATCGGGTAGGCCTTCTTGTCGTTGATCGGCACCTGCGGGTTGCTGCCGGCGGGGAACCATTGCGCCGCTTTGCAGCCGTGCTCGAGCACGGCGGTCTTGAGGTCTCGAACCGCGTCCATGCCGCGGTTGGGATCGACCGCGGCGCAGCCGATGAATCGATCGGCATGGTCGGCCAGTGCCCGGCTGTGGGCGCCGCTTGTGCCGATCAACGCCTGGGCGATGCCCCAACGGTCCATCTGTTCAAGCACCCAAGCCACCGGATCATCGGTGTCGGGATCTTCCGGCACCTCCTTGAACATGTATTGCGCCGGGAACTCGAACTCGTGCTGGCTTTCCTTGTCGCGCAACTGTGGCTTCAGGAACTGGTACCACTCCTCCCGGTTCCCGTCGGGGATGCCGAGCATCGTGTCGACGATGCCGAGATCCGCGGGGATCGGGTTGGTGGGCGTGAGATCGGTGGGGTCCCCCATGGGACCCACTATAGAACAGGTTCTAGTTTTTTGGAACCCGCCGCGCCCACAAACCTGCTGAGGGTGCGACACTGCCTGCATGCGCGTACACCCTCCCCGATCTCGTGCGTTGTTCGTCGGCTTCGCGCTCATGGTCGTGGCGTTCGTGGCTATCCCGGCATCGCTGTCCGTTGCCTACGTCGAACAGGCATCCCCACCGCCGTCTGCGCCGCCGATCGTGGAACGAGACGTGGCGTACGGCACGAGTGGCGGAGCCCCGTTGCTGCTCGACGTCTACCGCCCGTCCGGCGTGCCGGCCGATACCCCGCTTCCCGCCGTGCTCCTCGTTCACGGCGGCGGGTGGCTCGCCGGCTCCAAGGCCGCGGTGGAACGGGAGGGCGTGGCCCTCGCCGCCCGGGGCTTCGTTGCGTTTGGCATCGAGTACGACATGGTGACGCTGCCGCACTGGCCCACCGAACTCGAGAACATCCAACTCTCCCTCCGTTGGGTGCAGGACAACGCAACGACCTA
>Ga0335397_10007228_pt1 | contig 14185 bp, 14 predicted proteins | sample MAT04_FD_205740 | JGI IMG/M metagenome (GOLD analysis project Ga0335397, IMG submission 205740) | Freshwater microbial communities from Lake Fryxell liftoff mats and glacier meltwater in Antarctica - MAT-04 (spades assembly) (version 2) ...
TCGTCAACGTGGTTGCCAATCGTTGAAGGCTTTGTTGCAGAAACGTCGAGGAATACCCTGGCGGATGCTGCCGTGCGCATCAGTTGCGGAGTTGCGACTGGCGCAGATTCTGTGTTTCTGATGGCCACACACCAGGTACCGCACGAGCTTAACAAATTCGCGCGCCCGACCATCTCCGGTCGGCAAATCACTCCGCGGCGGTTTCTTGATCAACAGTCAAGTTTGCTAGTCCCCTACGACAACTCGGGTCAGCTCCTTCATGAGTCAGAGCTCGGCGCCCTGGGCCGATTTCTCAGGGAACCGGGCCGCATGGCGCAATTAAAAGCGCGAACCTGCGTATCACGCAAACCATGGTATGCGTATCACGACAGCTTTCCAATTGCTGAGATGGGACGCCCCAAGCTGTTGTGCAAGGACATCACGGAATCGCCTTTCTTCGTAGTGGATCGTGAAGGCCGCATCATACCGCGACACTCCGTTTATTACGTTGTCCCGCAGAATCCTGATCATCTTGAGCCGCTCGCCGAGTATTTGAACTCACCGATCGTGGCACACTGGTTGCGTGCACATTGCCAGCGGGCGGCGGGCGGGTTCCTGCGATTACAGAGCCATGTACTGAAGCGCATTCCACTTCCTGCGGCGTTTGTCTCCACTTCAGCATTCATGGAAAGCGTCGAGCACGAACTGCAGCCGGCGTGAGCACACCCTTTGATGCGGCGATCGCAGCGATCGCAACAGCACGCTACCACAATCATCGACTTGAGGGGCATTCCGATATCGTATCGGATGGAATTGTCGCGGATTTGCGTGAGCAGTGCGCTACCTTTCGGCACGATCTCGAGAGTGGAACACTGCGCATCTGGAAAAATGTCGCTTCACCCGGAGACCGGGAACGACGAGTCGATCTCTTTGTGGGTGAACCAGACGCAGCTGGCAAGCCAGACATTGCGAAGGTACGAATTGCAGTAGAGCACAAATCTGTCATTACTGCACATCGGAACAGCACCAATCGTTTCGACGATCTGTAAAAAGTTCTCGCTGCAGTGCAAGGAGCACGCCCCGAAGCGCTGCTGATTGCCACCGTGCTTATCGGGCTCGCCGATCGAGTGCTGAACATTCCCGATCAGGTCCACAAGTTTTACCGGGACCGGCAGGATGAGTTTGATCGCGACGTGCGACCGCGCCTCTCGTCTGGTGACGACAAGCTCTTCTCTGATTTCTCCTGGGCGGTTAGCAAGAATCGTGGTTCGGACGCTGAAAAGACGCTGGCCCTTTTTCGCACACTCCCAACGCGCGGATCAGCGCAGACGCATCTGATCGCGTACGATTCGGTGCTTCTCGTGCCGGTGCGTATCGACAATGTGCATCCGCCGGAGTTGCCGCGCCCAAATTCGCTGGGGATTGATGTGGATGCGGATTATCGGGAGTTTATTGTACGCACATGCAAGGCGTATACGGCGAGGTGGCATATGTAGGGAGGCAGGTGTGCGTTCAGGGTAGCTCGCCTTTACTTTGCGGCCGTCAGTTTTACGACGACGGAACGGCGCTTCGATGCTGCAATTGGCAAAATGGCTCTTCGGGATTTTGTGTGGGTGATTGGTGTTGATTTTGAGGTTCGTGGAATCGGTGCGAGTGTGGACGTGAGGATCTTGAGATGCAGATGATCTTCGTCACGAATCCTGTAGCAGCGGCGTTAAATGATGCGAATTTTGTTCTTGAGCCTCTGGTACTGACAGAGCTGCGCGAATTGTTGTTTCAGCAGGTGGGCCGTGTTGAGGCGCCCGTTCGCCACGAGCAGGGTCTGGAGCGCGTGTTGCTTGGCGGGTGAGAGATCTTCTTCAGGCTGCTCGGCGCCCCCGTGTGAGTCCGGTGGGACGCGCATCTCGTCTACATCTCCATGGAGAAATGCTCGGCGCGATCCATCGGATCGTGAGCGCCGGGGTCCGACCACCGCGTCCGTGCACCGACTTGTAGCCAACCGCCCCATCACGCCGCGCCGCTCGCCTACTTATCCCGGGCCGTACCACGCGTAGTTTCTCCGGTGTCGGGCGCCGACTACCGGGCGCCCATGCTTCTTCATCCACTGGATGCCCCCGCATGAACATTGGCGTACCGAACGAGCAATTGTCCGGCGAAACGCGCGTTGCGCTCGTACCTGACAGCGTCAGTCGGCTGGCCAAGGCCGGTGTGACAGTAACGGTTGAGCATGGCGCGGGCGTGCGCGCGGGATTTACCGATGCGTCGTATGAAAAGGCAGGGGCATCGCTGGCGTCGGCCGCCGACGTTTTTGGCACGGCAGACTTGCTGTGCAAAGTACAAAAGCCAACAAGTCAGGAGATCGCCCTCATGCAGCGGGGCAGTCACCTGGTGTCACTGCTGCAACCCGCAACCAGCGCCGACGAAATTGCCGCGCTCGAAGCGCAAGGCGTCACTGCATTCGCGCTTGAGCTCGTGCCGCGTATTACCCGAGCACAGTCGATGGATGTTCTATCATCGCAGGCAACGGTGTCCGGTTACAAAGCGGTGCTGGTTGGTGCCTCGGCCATGATGAAGTTTCTTCCCATGCTGACAACCGCCGCCGGTACCATTGTCCCGTCAAAGTGCTGCATACTGGGTGCTGGCGTAGCCGGCCTGCAGGCCATCGCCACCGCCCGGCGACTCGGCGCGGTGGTTTCCGGATTTGACATCAGAGCCGCTGCGGCCGAGCAGATTCGATCACTGGGAGCGACGGTAGTTGCGCAAAACCTGATAGCGACCGATTCAGAAACTTCGGGCGGATACGCCAAAGAACAGAGTGCCGAGCAACAGGCCGCTATTCAGTTGGCATTGCGCGAGCATCTGGCGGGAATGGACCTTGTTATCACAACCGCGCAGGTACCCGGGCGAACCGCTCCACGACTCATTTCGTCTGCGACAATCAGCACGATGTCGCCGGGATCGGTGATTGTCGACCTCGCCGCCGAAACCGGTGGCAATTGTGAAGGTACGCGCGCCGGTGAAACTGTGGATATAAACGGCGTCAAACTCATCGGCCCGATAAACCTGCCGGCCTCCATGCCGCAACATGCATCGCAAATGCTGAGTCGCAACATTCTCACGTTTGCGCAACATCTGCTCAAAGACGGACAACTGCACGTGGATCGCGCTGATGAAATTACAGGAGCCATGATGGTAACGGGGAGGAACGCATCATGAGTGAATCACTCATTGGCGGCATCGTTGTGTTCGTGCTGGCCACCTACCTTGGAGCCGCGCTGATAGGTCGCGTGCCTTCGACGCTGCATACGCCGCTCATGTCCGGTGCCAACGCTGTTTCCGGCATCACGATTGTCGGCGCTATGCTGGTTGCAGGAGCAGGGTTTGGCTGGTTGTCATCAGTGCTCGGCTTTCTCGCAATCGTGCTGGCCATGATGAATGTGGTCGGTGGTTATGCGGTCACTGATCGCATGTTGCAGATGTTCAAAAAGAGCCCCACGGATGGCGCCAAATGATCAGCGCGGGCTGGGAACCGATTCTCTACCTGATCGCAGCGGTGCTGTTTATCACGGGACTCAAGCGATTGCAGAGTCCCGAAACTGCGCGGCAAGGCAACCGCATTTCGGCAGTGGGAATGCTCATCGCCATCGTAGTGACGCTCTTTGAAACGCAAATCATTTCCTACTCGGTAATTCTCGCTGGTGCCCTCGTTGGCAGCGCGCTGGGACTGTTGCTGGCCTATCGCATACGCATGACCGCCATGCCGCAAATGGTGGCGTTGCTCAATGGTCTGGGTGGCGGCGCATCACTTCTGGTTGCCGCAGCCGAGTACCTGAATACGAGCAATCGAGGTGCGGTTGCGTCGGTTGATGTGGCCGTCTCCACGCAACTGGGAGTGTTGATTGGCGCCGTCACGCTCACTGGTTCAATGGTGGCGTGGGCCAAACTGCAGGAAGTGATGACGGGCAAGCCCATCACGTTTCCGGCGCAGAAAGTTGTCAACGCGCTGCTGTTTCTGATTATTGTCGCGCTGGGCGTGTGGTTGGTCGTGGACGCGAATGCACCGCAGGCTGCGTTTTTTGCCATGGTCGCGATTTCGCTGTTGTTGGGCGTGTTGCTGGTGATTCCCATTGGCGGCGCCGACATGCCAGTCGTGATCTCGCTTCTTAATTCCTATTCGGGAATTGCCGGCGCCATGACCGGCTTCATCATCCAGAACGAAGTACTCATTATCTCGGGGGCGTTGGTTGGCTCTTCCGGCATCATTCTGAGCCAGGTGATGTGCAAGGCCATGAATCGTTCATTGGCCAACGTGATTTTCGGTGCATTTGGCGGAGGCAGCGCATCAAGCGGCAAATTGGCCGAAGGACTCACGGTACAAACAACGAATATTGAAGAAGCGGCGCTGCAACTGGCGTATGCGCAAAGTGTGATTGTGGTACCGGGATACGGTTTAGCGGTGGCACAGGCACAGCATCAGGTGCGCGAGCTGATGGATCTCATAGAAAAGCGCGGTGGCGCCGTGCGGTTTGCGATTCATCCAGTGGCCGGACGCATGCCGGGACACATGAACGTGCTGTTGGCCGAAGCCAACGTGCCGTATGACAAGCTGATCGATATGGAGGACATCAACTCCGATTTCGAACGTGCCGACGTGGTTCTGGTGATCGGCGCCAACGACGTCGTGAATCCTGCCGCCCGAACCGATCCCGGAAGTCCGATTTTTGGCATGCCCATTCTCAATGCTGACCAGGCCCGGCGCATCATTGTGCTGAAGCGGGGCATGAGTGCGGGTTTTGCGGGCATTGAAAACGAACTTTTTTACAATCCCAAAACGCAGATGCTTTTTGGTGATGCGAAGGGCACGCTGTCACAGCTGCTCGCAGAGGTCAAGCAGGCGTAGGAAACTACTACTAGCCGATGCGTGAGCCAGACGTATTTTGGCTTGAGCACGGCCACGCATTCGAAAATACGTCCCACGTCGCAGGTTCGTCCCCGCCCCCGTCCCCGCCCCATTCCCGGGAGAACTCCCATGCCGAATGTTCGCGATGTGGTTTCTCGCAAAGGTCAGAAGGTCGTTACCGTCGCGCCCGATTGCACGGTGCTCGAAACCGCCAGAATAATGGTGCAGGACCGTATTGGCGGCGTGCTGGTGTGTCATAACGACGTGATTGTTGGCATTTTTACTGAGCGCGACGTTCTGCGTCGAGTGGTCGCGGAGCAGCGCATCCCGGCGGAGACACTGGTTTCCGAAGTGATGTCGCGCGAATTGGTTACCGTAACGTCAATGACCACGCTGGATGACTGCAGCGCGCTCATGACCCAACGACGAATTCGCCATTTGCCAGTGGTCGACGAAAAGGCTCTTCAAGGGATCATCACGCCGGGAGATTTGCTGGCATTTCGCTGTTCGGAGCAGGAATCAGTAATCGAGAGCCTCCATCACTACGTCCACGATCTGCGGTAGAACGTCTACTATACGCGACAACGTTCGGAAATCATCGTTTTTGCAACGGGACCTGCACCAGCGGTTTTCCGGTGCGTCCGCAGGTTCCATCTTCCGGTTTGGTACCGGCACGCGCGCATTCACAGGCGTTGCCAACGCCACCACAGGAGCCTTTGAGCGGTCGCTTGGTCACGGCCACACCAATGGCCATGGCTGCCATGACGATGGCAATGACAGCGATAGTGAGAAGCAGTTCGGGCATCAGGGAACTCCGCGTTTTGGCGCGTCGGAACGGCGCGTAGAATGGTCAACCGGCCGAAGTTCGTCGCCAGTGAGTACGATGGAACTGAACCCGTTGGTCATGCGTTCCTGAACTTCACCGTTTGGTCCAGCCGTGAGCAACAGTACCTCAAGGTTGTTGGCTGCGGCCAGATCCCATGCGCGGTCTGGGCCAACCACAAACAGGGCTGTCGCCCACGCATCGGCCAAGGCACAGCTCTCATGTAGTACCGTAACCGACAACAGATTGTGCCGCACCGGCACACCGGTGGACGGATCGAGGATGTGGGAATAACGCACCCCGTTGAGATCCTGAAAGTCGCGATAATTACCTGAGGTGGCCATCGACCGGTTGGAAAGTCCAACCACGCTGCGCACGCGTCGCACTTCGGGAATGGGTTCCTCAATACCAACACGAAACGGCTCGTCACGTGCATTTCTTCCTCGAGCCCGTACCTCACCTCCCAATTCCACAAAATGATTCGGTTCGCCACGGGCCGTCAGCAATTCGGAAATGAGATCCACCGTGTATCCCGGCGCGATGGCTGAAAGATCGATCTCGAGCGCAGGGTGCACCTTCGAAACAGTGTGAGTATTGAGATGCAATTTCTTCCACCCCACGCGCGCGCGTAACGCCCACAACAGTGTGTCGGGGGGAATACGACCTGTTGTGCCACCCGTGCCAAAACCCCATGCTGCAACAAGCGGTCCGACGCTGACGTCAAAAGCGCCGCCTGATGCTTCAGACACGACCAGCGATTGACGAATGACTTCTTCAAGTTGCGGCGATACACTCACGGGCGCAGTGGATGTATTCCGGTTGAAGCGCATGAGTTCCGATTCCGGATCATAGCTGGACATTTTCCGATCGATGTCGACAATGACCGAATCCACCGCTGATTGCAAAGTCTGCATGTATGCGGCCGTGCGCGCGCCGCCGTTGCCGAGCACTACCGAGTAGGTAGTTCCTTGCGCCGGGCCGCCGAACTGTGCAGTGGACGGTGCGATGCGGTTGCGCCCGGCGTACACATACGCGCTGGCACCGAACAGAACGAACAAGGTCACCCACCAGCGGCGCGAGGCCTGTGTCAGGCCGAAAGTCGCGCGTGTCCCACTCATGCGGGGTGGGCTGTCAGCCGAAGTCGTCGAACGCGATGTTCTCGCGCTCCACGCCAAGGTTCTCCAGCATTCCCATGCAGGCCTTGAGCATCAACGGTGGGCCGCAGAGGTAATACTCCACGTCTTCCGGCGACGGATGATTCGCGAGATAATCACGCAACAACACCTGGTGAATGAAGCCTGTTGCGCCCTTCCAGTTGTCTTCCGGTTTTGGCTCGGACAGCGCGAGATGCCATTCGAAATTCGGATTCTCACGTTGAATGCTGTCGAAGTCTTCCACGTAAAATGCTTCCCGCAATGATCGCGCACCGTACCAGAACGTGACTTTGCGTTCCGTACCTAACCGCCGGAACAGATCATAGATGTGCGAACGCATGGGAGCCATGCCAGCGCCGCCGGCGATGAAACACATTTCGTTGCGCGTCTCCTTCGCAAAAAACTCGCCGTAGGGTCCCGATATCGTGACCTCGTCCCCAGGCTTGAGACTGAAAATGTACGACGACATGATGCCCGGTGGCATGCCGGTGGTGCGCGGCGGCGGCGTTGCCACCCGTACATTCAACATAATGATGCCGCGCTCGTCCGGATAATTGGCCATGGAGTACGCGCGTTGCACACGTTCATCGACGCGCGATGAATGATCCCACAGTTTAAACGTGTCCCAGTCGTCACGATACTGCGGGTCAATATCGAAATCCTTGTAGTGAATCAAGTGCGGCGGACATTCGATTTGCACATACCCACCAGCACGGAACGGCACCTCCTCTCCGGCCGGCAATTCCAGCACCAGTTCCTTGATGAACGTTGCGACATTGTCATTCGAACGCACGCGACAACGCCACTGCTGGACACCGAAAATGTCTTCGTCCAGGTGAATTTTCATGTCCTGCTTCACTTTCACCTGGCACGAAAGGCGCACACCGGCGCGCGCTTCACCGCGACTCACATGTCCGGTTTCCGTCGGCAGCAACGTGCCGCCCCCTTCGATCACTTCAACCTTGCACACACCACACGTGCCTTTGCCACCGCACGCGGACGGAATGAAAATTTTCTGCTCGGCGAGCGTGCTGAGCAGCGTGCCGCCCGCTTTCGCGTGCAATGTCTTGGCGGGATCATCATTCACGAACACCAACACATCACCGCTCTTGACCAGTTTGGCGCGTGCGCCCATGAGCACGGACACCATGAGCAATACGAGCACAACAAACGCGGTAACTCCGACAAAGATGGTAAGCATCAGAGCTGGATACCGGCGAAGGCCATGAAACACACCGCGAGTAATCCGCACACCATGAAGGTGAGTCCGAGACCGCGCAGGGCGACCGGTGGATTTGAGTAACGCATTTTTTCGCGCACCGACGCCAGTGCCACGATGGCGAGAAACCACCCGATTCCCGAGCCCAAACCAAACACGGTGCTTTCGGCCAGACTGTAGTCACGCTGATCCATGAACAGGCTGCCAGCGAGAATGGCACAGTTTACCGCAATCAGCGGAAGGAACACGCCCAACGCGCCATACAACGCCGGCGCAAAACGCTCGATGGCCATTTCGACGATTTGCGTGAGCGCGGCAATGGTTCCGATAAACGTGAGAAACACCAGGAATGACAAATCCACGGTTGCCAGCGCCGGATGTAGCCAGGCGAGTTTGCCCTCGCGCAACACACCATTCAGGATCAGGTTGTTGAGTGGAACGGTTATTCCCAACACAAACGTTACGGCTAGCCCAAGCCCAATAGCGTTACTGACTTTCTTTGACACCACGAGAAATGAGCACATGCCGAGAAAGAACGACAACGCCATGTTCTCGACAAAGATGCTCTTGACGAGCAGGCTGAGATAATGAGTGGCCACGTGTTTGTCTCCTCAGGCGGCCTGTTTGCGCGGTGTACCAATAGCCGGCACCGGCAAGTCGTGTTCGGGTGATTCAATGTGTACCGTTGCTTCCTGCTCGGCCTGCGCAGGCTTCCAGGTGCGCAGCGCCCAGATCAACCCACCAATCAGAAAGAATGCCGCCGGCGACAACACCATGAGCCCATTGGGCTGATACCAACCACCGTCGGTCACCAACGGAAAAATGGTTACGCCGAATAGTCGCCCCGATCCGAACAATTCACGAACGGTCGCCACCAACAGCAACACGATGCTGTATCCCACGCCATTACCCACCGCATCATAGAAGCTCGCCTTGGGTCCTTTCTGCATGGCAAACGCTTCCGCACGCCCCATGATAATGCAGTTCGTGATAATCAGTCCCACGAATACCGACAACTGCTTGGAGATGTTGAAGGCGTAGGCCTTGAGCAGCTGATCGCACACAATCACCAGCGCGGAAATGATGGTGAGCTGCACGATGATGCGCACACTTGACGGAATCCAATTCCGAATGAGGCTGATGGAGACATTGCTCGCAATGAGAACCGCCGTGACCGCAAGACACATCACCAGCGATGTGGACAGCATAGTGGTCACCGCCAGCGCCGAGCAGATGCCCAGGACTTGCCGGCCTATCGGGTTCTGCTCGAAAAATGGGTCGACGAGGGTCGGGTTTGCTTTCATGCCGAACATCACGATGCCTTTTCTTTGAGGGTGCGGCGATACCGATCGAGAAACGGACCAAATCCATCGGGGCCGAGCCAGAACTGCAGGGTGTTGGAAACCCCGCGCGAGGTAATGGTGGCGCCAGCCAATCCATCCACGTGGTAAGGATCGGACGCTGGCGGCCCTGCCGCTCCCTTGATCACTTGCACGACTACCTGATTACTGTCGTTGAATGCGAGGCGCCCCTGCCACCGGGCTTGCCACCGGGGATTTTCGATTTCTCCACCCAGGCCGGGCGTCTCACCGTGTTCATAGAACGTAATGCCCGAAATGGTTCGCGCATCCGCTTCCAACGCGATGTAGCCGTACATCGTTGACCAAAGTCCGTATCCCTGAATTGGCAGAATCAGGGCTTTCACTTCTCCGGCATTGAGCTGCTCATACACGACAAGAAACCGCGGCATGCGCAACACTTTTGCAGCATTCGCGGGAGCAGCCGCGCTTTGGGCAGGGTCGCGCGAAGCGGCGCGCTGGTCGTAGTTCGCCGCGTCTATGCTGTCCGTATATGCGCCGGTTTTGGCATCGATGACACGCGGTGTGATGTTGTCCGCAAATCGCTTGACAACCTCGTCGCGCCCCAGTTTTTCAGTTGGCGAAACCAGGCCCGCCACGCCCAGCACTTTGCTCAAACGGTCGACGCGCTGATTCTCCGCTTGACGGGGACGCAGCATCACGGCCGCACCGGCAATGGGAATGGCGCAGACGAGGCACACGATCGTGGAGAACCCCACGATGTAACCCACGGAATCACGTCGAAGAGCGGACATAGCGAGCGGCCCTCCGTTTGATGTTCGCCTGCACCACAGCATGATCGATGAGCGGCGCAAACATGTTCATGAACAGAATGGCCAACATCATGCCTTCAGGATAGGCAGGGTTGACGCACCGAATGAGCACGCAGAGCACGCCAATCAAGAATCCGTACACCAATTTGCCCCTGGCAGTAAAGGCAGACGAGACCGGATCGGTGGCCATGAACACAGTACCGAATGCCCATCCTCCGATAACGAAATGCCAGTACCATGGAATGTTGAACATTGGATTGGTAGCGGACCCGATCGACGACAGTGCCAGAGCTGTCACAGCAGTTCCCACTACCACACCAAACATGGTTCGCCAGGATGCAATACGCGTGAGCAACAACAACGCAGCGCCCAGCAAAATAGCGAGCTTGGAGGTCTCGCCCATCGAGCCGGGAATGAGTCCGAGAAAGGCATCGAGATACGAAACACCCGGCAGTGGTCCGGCCCCTTCGGCGAACGACGCCAGGAAGGTTGCACCCGAGCGACCATCGGCCGGCGTGGCGGCCACCCATATGTTCCCGGATATCTGCGCCGGGTACGCAAAGAAAAGAAACGCGCGGGCAACCAGCGCCGGATTGAGAAAGTTCATCCCGGTGCCACCGAAAATTTCCTTGCCGATCACGATACCGAATGCGGTTCCCATTCCCACCTGCCACAAGGGAATCGTGGCCGGAAGCGTGAGCGGAATGAGCATGCCAGTCACGAGCAGCCCTTCGTTCACTTCATGACCGCGCACAACGGCGAACAGCACTTCGAGCATTCCGCCCACGGCGTACGTCACAACGAGTATTGGCAGAAAATGCAACGCGCCGTACACCAGGCAGGCAACAATCGAAGCGCTGCTCACTTTCAGTCCGAGCGCGTTGTACGCACTGGCCTGCCAGGTATCCAGCAGCTTGCCCCCTTGTTCCACCGTCAGAAACGCCTGATAGCCCGTGTTGAACATGGCCATCGCGACGCACGGCAACAGCGCGACGACCACCATCATCATCATGCGCTTCTGATCGAGCGCGTCGCGTACGTGCGGGCCACCACTGGTCGTATAGGGAGGCGTATACAGAAACGTGTCCGCTGCATCGTATAGCGTGTGCAGTTTCTCGAGTTTTCCCCCTTTGGCAAACGAGGGGCCCACGCGATCCAGAAGCCGGCGTAATGCGGACATCTCAGTGCTCCGCAGAAATGCTGGTCAGCACGCGACGTAACGCGGCCCCATGCTCGTATTTGCCGGGGCACACAAACGAACAGAGTGCGAGATCTTCCTCGTCAAGCTCCAGCGCACCGAGTTCCTCGGCCCATTCCACATCGCCAACCGTCAATGCACGAAGCAAATGCGTTGGCATGAGGTCCATAGGCATCACTTCTTCGTACGCGCCAATGGGTACCATGGCGCGCCGCGACCCGTGCAGACTTGTGTCGAGGTTAAATCGCTTGGCGGGCATCAACGCGGAAATGAAAGTTGGGAGCGCTGAGTAAGCATTGGCGCCCGGTGCCATCCATCCGAGGAATTCGCGCGCTCCGCCTTCTGCAATAACCGTGAGCTGTTGATGAAAGCGCCCAAGAAATCCGAGCACGTCATTCTGCGCGACGTCGCCGGTGAGCACCGATCCGCTGATCACGCGTGATGTACCATCATGCAATTCACCGTGAGTCAGTTGCCGGGTGGACGCACCAATTCGCGTGCGCAGCAGTCGCGGGGCTTTCACCTGCGGACCGGCCAGCGCAATAACCTGAGTGGTATCCAGCGTACCTGTCGCAAGCAAACCACCGAATCGCGCAACATCCTGCGCACCAATGTGCCAAACGGACTTGTCGCGGTTGACGGGGTCGAGCACATGAATGTGGTAGCCGACAGTGCCTGCAGGGTGCTTGCCACTGAATTCCTCAACGCGCACACCTTGGCGCTGGGTCACGGAATTGCCAAGTGACGAACCAGGTGAGCGACAGAGAAACAGCGGCCCGTCGGTCAAGTGTTTGAGTGCAGCCAGCCCCCGCGCGAAGTCCTCCTCGCGCCCCTGCAATGCGACCGTGATGTCTGGAGCAAGCGGGTGCGTGTCGATGGCTGTGACGAACAAGGAGTGCGGGCGACTATCCGGCGCGGGAACACGGCTGAACGGTCGCGTGCGCAACGCAGTCCAGAGTCCCGACTCGAGCAACAGTGCGCGCACTTCCGAGTCACTATTGGCGGCCGTTGATGAATACGATGCGAATTCGACGCACGGCGCTTCGATGGGATCGACCGCAATCACAACGGAAAGTAGCGCGCGTTTGTCACCACGATGTACGGCCTGCACGCGCCCACTGGCCGGCGAAACAAACCGCACGGACGGGTACGAACGATGCTCAAGCAACGGCTGGCCGAGGCGCACGTTGTCTCCGGGTTCAACCAGAACACGCGCCTTCAGGCCATGATAGTCGCGATTCAGCACCGCGACTTCGGAAACCCGAGGGGCGTCGGAGACTGTTTGAGCGGGAGCGCCGGAAATCGGAATGTCCAGCCCTTGCTTGACGTGGTGAACAGACATCAGGGTTGCGATGACAGAGGCGGCAGGGGGAGGGAAGATACAGGCGCCCGAAAACGCTACGCCAATAATAAACGGTGGGGCAGCACACTTGTCGCGCATCTCCGCGCACCACTTCATATTGTGCGCGACTGGAAGCAGTGATGGGAGCGCCTATACCTTTACCCGGACGAACCGTCTATGGCGGAGCAGAAAGAAGAGTGGGGCTCTAAACTCGGCGTAATCCTTGCCGTGGCCGGATCAGCCGTTGGACTTGGCAATTTTCTTCGTTTTCCGGGCCAGGCCGCGGCGAATGGTGGGGGTGCATTCCTCATTCCCTATTTCTGTGCACTTTTTCTGCTTGGCCTTCCCATAGGATGGGCTGAGTGGACAATGGGGCGTTACGGGGGCAAAAAGGGCCTTCATTCGGCACCAATGATCATGGGAGCAGTTGGAAAAGGTGGCATGGCGCGTTACCTGGGCGTCATCGGAGTGCTGATCCCGCTTGGTGTCTCTACGTACTACATGTTCATCGAAACGTGGACGTTAGGCTATTTCCTGAAATACATCACCGGCGGCATTGGTGTCGACCCGGCCGCGCCAATTGCGGCGCAAACTGCTGCCGCCCAAGCGTTTTATAACTCGTTTACGGGCACGGGTGGAGACGGTGTGCTCTTTACGGGCGACACGCTGTTTACCGTTTTCACCTGGGCTGCTGTTTTCGCGATCAACATTTTCTTCATATTCCGCGGACTGTCCAAAGGCATCGAAAAATTCGTGTCCTTTGCCATGCCCGTCATGGCGGTTTGCGCGCTCGTTGTTCTCATTCGCGTGCTCACGCTTGGCACGCCCGATCCTGCCCAGCCCGAACAGAGTGTGGCGAACGGTTTGGGTTACATGTGGAACCCCAATTATTCCAAGCTCCTGGACTTCAAGACGTGGCTCGCAGCCGCCGGTCAGATTTTCTTTTCGCTGTCCGTCGGATTTGGAGTGATCATCAACTACGCATCGTACATGAAGCGGAAGGACGACATTGCGCTTTCCGGACTGACGGCGAGCGCCACCAACGAATTGTTTGAAGTGGGATTTGGCGGCATGATCACGCTTACCGCTGCGTTTGTTTTCCTTGGGTTGAGCGGTACGACGGCCGCCGTTGCGGGTGGTTCCTTCAGTCTTGGTTTCGCCACGCTGCCCGTGGTGTTTGCGCACATGGGAGCGTTTGGCAACATCGTTGGTGCGCTCTGGTTCCTGATGTTGTTTCTGGCGGCCATCACCAGTTCGCTGTCCATGTACCAGCCGGCCGTTGCGCACATCAAGGAATCGCTCAACTTCTCGCACGTTAAATCCACCACGATCATTGCTGTGATTGGAACGGCCGGAGCGTTTCTCACGCTTTGGTTTACCGCGGGAGGTTCGTTCTGGAATACCGTGGATTTCTGGGTGGGTACCTATCTGATTTTCGT
>Ga0335397_10007232_pt1 | contig 14183 bp, 12 predicted proteins | sample MAT04_FD_205740 | JGI IMG/M metagenome (GOLD analysis project Ga0335397, IMG submission 205740) | Freshwater microbial communities from Lake Fryxell liftoff mats and glacier meltwater in Antarctica - MAT-04 (spades assembly) (version 2) ...
TGCCATCGGGGCATGTGCCGCTCGATCAGCGAAGTCCGACTCGGGTTGGGTTTGCAGACGTGCTGGGCGACCGGTTCTTCGTGCACCTCCTGGTGACGGATGTGGCGATTGCGCTCGGGTTCGGCTTCCTCTTCGCCTTCATGCCGGCGCACGCATCGTTGCTCGGCATCAGCAAACCCACGATCGGCATTCTCTTCATGTTCGGCGCAGTAAGCGTGGTCTTCACGCAGATCCCGACATTGCGGTGGGTTCGCGGTCGCCGCCGGATGGTGTCGTTGGCGGTGATGAACCTCTGGTTCGTCGCTGCCTTCGCCCTGATGAACATCACCCTATATACGCCCGTCGCAGTTGCGATCGTGGCGATCGGCGTTGCCCAGGTGCCGGGTGGTTTCGGGAAGGCGGTGTTGGGCGCGGTGCGACAACCGCTCACGTCCGACCTTGCACCAGCGGAGCTGGTGGGTCGCTACTTCGGACTGGCCACCATGGTCTTCCAAGGGTCGATGGGCTTGGCCAATACGCTGGGGGGGCATCGTGATGCAGCACTCGCTGAAGCTGGTGTGGCTGGTGCCGCTCATTGGCTCGATTGCTGGTGTCGTTGGTTCGTTGGCACTTCGGCGTCGTATCCCTCCTCACCTCGCGATCAGTGCCTAGTGCCGTCGGTGCGCTGATGCGTAGAGCCGACACTCGCCGGATACCCACGACTACGCTCGTGGCACTGGTGGCCGCTGTGGGCGGTGGTCGTCGAGCGCGCAGGATGGGTCCACGTCGATGACTTCACATGAGATGGGCGAGCAGACCGCCACGTCGTCAGTAGCGCGCACGCCTGAGGAGTTGCTGGCCGATGACATGCCCATCGGTTTCCGTCGCGACATCGAAGGTCTGCGAGCGATAGCGGTCCTCGCAGTGCTGCTCTATCACGCGCGTCTTGGTCCAACGAGCGGGGGTTTTCTCGGCGTCGATGTGTTCTTCGTTGTCTCGGGCTACCTGATCACCTCGCTGTTGATGAAGGATCTTCTGCTGCGCGGTGGTCGAGCGCTGCCCCGGTTCTGGGGCCGCAGGGCCCGGCGCTTGCTGCCTGCGTCGCTCTTGGTCGTCATCGTCACGTTGCTTGCCGGTCGCTTCATGTTGGACCCGCTGTCGCAGGCCGACCTTGCCGATGACGCGCTGTGGGCCAGTGGTTTCGTGATCAACATCAAGTTCGCGATGGGCGACGGATACGTCGTCAGCCAGTCGATGCCGACACCCCTGCTGCACTTCTGGTCGCTGGCCGTCGAGGAGCAGTTCTACATGCTGTGGCCGCTGCTGCTGTATGCGTTGACTCGCGTTCGGTGGCACACGCGTCGGTACGCACTCGCGATCTTGGCGGGATTCTTCCTGCAGTCGCTGCTGGCGTTCGTGTGGTTCTCCGAGTGGGCGCGCACGCCGACGTTCTTCCTGCTGCCCACCCGCGCGTGGGAGCTCATCGCCGGCGCGATGCTGGCGCTGACGGGCGGCACGGTACTGCGCCTGTCGCCGACCGTGAGAGCGTCTGTCGCCTGGTTCGGATTGTTCATCATCGGCTATTGCGTGGTCACCTACGACGACACCATGAACCTCGGTTACGCCGCGCTACTTCCGGTGTTGGCCACGGTGGCCATCATCGCCGCCGCGGGTAGCGGCCACCTCAACGAGCCAGCCGCCTATCTCGGCATGCGGCCGTTGGTGTGGGTCGGTCAGCGCTCGTATGGCATCTACCTCTGGCATTGGCCGATGCTGGTGCTGATCGACGCCAAGTTCGGCCCTCTGTCGGCGCCGGCTCGCATCGCGGTGCTGCTTGCCTCTGTCGGCGCTGCCGCCTTGTCGTTCAACTATCTGGAAAATCCGGTGCGGCAGTCGGTGTGGCTGGCAGCTGTCCCGCGTCGCAGCCTTGTGCTCGGAGCCTCGCTGGTCACGGTTGGCGCACTCGCCGCGGTGGTCATGATCAACCTTCCCAACGACATCGAAGGGGGTGGGGTAGCCGCGGCGCCAACGTTGCCACAGGCGGTCGCCGACACAGCGGTCACCTCTATCTCTGCAGTGACGCGAAGCACGGCTGCGGGAAGCACCACCGTTCCGGGGCCAACCACGACCTTTGAGCCACCGCCACCATTGGTGCCGTTGGACGAGTTGTTGGCGGCCCAACTGATTGCGCTCGACGACGGTGCACAGGTCACGGAAGTACCGTCGAACGTCGACCCCTCCGTCCAGGGAGTCCGCTCAGACAAACCGAGGGTCTACAGCGATGGCTGCATGCTCAAGGACGGCACGGTCGAACCCAAGGTGTGCGAGTACGGTGACCTGACGTCATCGACCGTGATTGCACTGTTCGGCGACTCACATGCGGCGCAATGGTTCCCAGCGCTGGAAGAGCTGTCCAACACACGCCGATGGAAGCTCATCGTGTTCGCCAAGAGCGGCTGCCCAACCGCCGACGTGCGCATTCGCAGGACGTTTCTGGACCCAGAATGCATCGCCTGGCGCGCCAAAGTGGTCGAGCAGCTTGCGCTCGCCAAGCCCACCATGGTCGTCATGTCCTCGGCGCCGTACGACCCGGGCGGCTCCGATGTCGGGCTCGACTCCGACGAAGTGTGGCGAAGGGGGCTCACCGCCACGCTCGACCAGGTTCGCCCCAACACCGAGAAGTTGCTGATCATCGGCGACACCCCCCTCCCGATTCACCAGATCCCCAACTGCCTGTCCAAGCAGCCACGCAACGTGCGTGGGTGTCTCGCTCCGCGGATGGATTCCGTCGATGTCTCGCGTGTGCAGCTCGAACGCCAGGTGGCTGGCGAGCACGATGCCAGCTTTGTGTCGGTCAGCGACTGGCTGTGCGGCACCTCGGAGTGCCCGGTGATCATCGGCAACATGATCCTGTATCGCGACAACAACCACATCTCAGCCACGGCTTCCAGGTACTTTGCGCCGTTCCTGGCTGCAGTGGTGGTGCCGTTGCTGCCGTGAAGTGCCCTGTCCGACGTCTTCGATGCAGAGAAGAATGCACGACTCGCAATACAACTGTCACATTGGTAGTCTTTCCGTCATGATTCAAACCCGCCGGTTGACGGCTCGCGTCCTGGTGACCGCCATAGCGGTCACCAGCATGTTCGCTGGCGTGCCCACCGCCAGGGCCGACGGGGTGAGCGACCAGAAGCAGGTCGTCGAGCAGTTGGCGGCGGAACTGGATTCGCTCAACGCGCGCATCGCCACACTGGATGAGGAGTACGGCGCAGCGCAGGACAAGCAGGTCGAACTGCAGAGCGAGATCGCCGAGAGCACGGCCAAGGTCGATGCCGAGAACGCAAAACTGGCCGAGCTGCAGGCCGCAATGACCGAGATTGCCGTCAACCGGTTCGTTGGCGGCGATTCCTTGGGGCTCAGCCCGCTGTTCTCCTCAGCGACGAGTTACAACGATGCACAGCAACTCGATGCACTCTCGTCGATTGCTCTCGATACCGGCGCAGGCACGGCCGACGAGCTCGATTCGCTCGTACGCCAGATGGACGCCGACGTTGCCAAGTTGCAACGTCAGGAAAAAGATGCAGCAGATCTGGTCACGTACCTCGACGCGAAACTCGCCGAGGGTCAGAAGTTGATCGCCGAGTACACCACGAAGTCCGCCGAGGCGAAGGCGAAGTACGGCGAGCTCGTCCAGCAAGAGGCCGATCGGCAGATGACGCTGCGGGCCGAAGCGGCCGCGAAAGCTGTCGAGGACGAACAAGCACGCGCAGCCAGTGCGGCAGCAGCGAGTGCCGCCGCTGCCACCGCGGCAGCCCCCCGTGGCGGCGGCAACACGGGTGTTGCCACCACCGGCGGAGGCGTCACTTCTGCACCAGCGTCGTCCACCCCCGTCGCTGCGCCAAAGCCCGCGATTCCGCAACCGCCGCCCGTGTCCGGCGCTGCGGGTGCGGCCGTCTCCGCTGCGTACAGCCAGCTCGGCGTTCCCTACGTTGCGTTCAAAGCGTCGCCCAGCGACGGGTTCGACTGCTCTGGGCTGACGAGTTGGGCGTGGGCGCAGGCGGGCGTGTCGATTCCACACCAGTCGGGACAGCAGTTCAGGTCCAACCCGCAGGTGCCCAAGAACGAGGCGCAGCCGGGTGACCTGGTCTTCTTCTACTCACCGATCAGCCACGTCGGCATGTACGTCGGCGACGGGATGATGATCGACTCCCCGCACACCGGCGCCTTCGTGCGACTCAGATCGGTGAACTGGAACGCGGTCGTTGGCGTCAGCCGCCCCGGCTGAAATGGCAGGGGCGACGAGGCGCGCGTGGCCCGATCAGTCGGACCTGTTGATCTCGCGTACGAGCTTGAGCATGAGTTTGAATGAGCGTGATGGCTGTTCCAGGTCGTTGACGGTCCCAGCGAAGTAGGTGCCTGAGACGACATCGACGAACGCGAATGCTCCCGAGAGCCCAGAGTGATCGCAGAGGTCTGGCGGCGTGCCACTCAACCACATCGCGCGTGGCAACCTGAACTGCAAGTGCCCGAGCCCCGCCTGAAGGGGGAAGAACACTCGGCGGTATTCACCGCCGAATGGGTCATTCTCGAACAGTTCGCCCGTGTGAAATGCGCGGAGGAACCGCATCAGGTCCGCCGACGTTGCGACGATACCGCCGTCGGGCCCGAAGCTCGCCATGGCGTTCGGAATGCTGAGTTGGCGTCGACCGCTGTGAAGGGAGAGCGGTCGCCGGTCGGCCGGATCGACGTACAACCAGGTGTCCGTCAATCCGAGCGGTTCGAACACCTCGTTCGCGAGGACCTCGTTGTAGCTGGTCGATGTCGCGTGTTCGATCACTCGGCCGAGGAGTTGGTAGTTGGTGTCGCTGTAGAGCGCTCGACGGCCTTGGCCGGGTGCGAACGACGCACCGCTGTCGCGTGCCCAACGTACGACGTCATGGATGTTCCAGGACACGTCCAAGTTGGTTCTCAGTTGCTTTTCGAGTGATGGTTCGCTCTTGCGTCGGTTGCGCCCGGAGAAGTAGTCGCGAAGACCTGACGTGTGTTCGAGGAGGCCGCAACGTGATCGAGGGTGTGTGATCGACGCCGCGATGTACGTGGAGCTGATCCACTTCTCCCGGCTCGACTCGGTCGATGAGCCGGTCATCCATCGACAGTACCGAGCGCTCTGCGAGCCGGAGGATGATGGCGGTGGTGTACAGCTTGGTCGTGCTGGCCACGAAGAATGGCATTGCTGCCGTGATACTTCCGCATCCCGTTGTCCACGAGATCTCTCGACTCGGCTGTTCGATCCGCACGACGACACCGTCGACACCAGCAGAGGCTTGCTCGACGACACGTTGGAGTCGTCGGAAGAGTTCAGCGGTCATGATCGGACTCGATGCGGTCGAGTTCCCGGAGCGACTCCTCGACCCACGACATGGTCGCACGGGCCGTATGTTCCCCTGCAGATACCGTGATCAGGAAGAAGGGGTGATCGTCGCTCGGTCCTTCGGACTGGATCTCCCGGCGGATCGTGTCGAATTCATGGAGCTGCTGGACGGCAGCACTCCTTGCATCTTCGAGCAGCAGACGACACCCGTCAACGCCGAGACGACGACCGAAGAAGAGACGCAGCAGTGTCCCGTTGCGAGGCTGTGCGGACTGCGCCGGCTCGGACAGCCGAGTCTGTAGGCGCACTAGCCCCCGGGCGGTGATCGTGAACTTCGACTTCGAATCGGGGCCCTCACGCGCGCGCTCGACGAATCCGTCAGCGCGCAACTGGGCGAGCGTCGGGTAGATCTGGCCGAAGCTCTCACTCCAGAAGTGGCCCAGCACGCCGCGGATTGCGTGTCGCAGCGCATACCCACTCATCGGCTCGACGCTCAGCGCTCCGAGCACCGCCACGTCTGTCTGCTGCTTGAACACCATCGGGAGAGTATATCTGTCAGATATAGTCGCCGCGGCGTGCCTGAACCGTGCGAAAGCCCGCCCAAGCGGTTCGATGATGCGGACGCATCCGCTGTGAACGTGCGAAGATCCATCAGGTCGGAGTCCCTGCCGGCGACATGCTTACCGAAGGAACGATCAATATGACCGACACATCGATCTCAACACCGGATAGCAAAGTGCTGATCTGCCTCACCCACGGCGCCGAAGAGCCCGAGAACGTGCTGATCGCATACCTGCTCGGCGTCGAAGCACTTCGGGCCGGCAAGGAGGCGCTGATGTTCCTCACCAAGGACGCCATCCACCTCGCCACAGTGGGCTTCGCGGCAACCATCGACGTACCCGGAGCACCCTCGCTCGCAGCGTTGCATGACGAGTTCGTAGCCAGTGGCGGCCGCATGTACGCCTGTCCCGTGTGCGTCAAAATTCGCAGCATGCAAGACGCCGAATGGATCGCCAGCTCCAAGGTCGCCGGCGTCCCTGCCGTGTTCGAGTACACCACAGGCGGCGCCTTGGTCTTCAACTACTGACGTCTGCAGCGTCGAGTTCCGTCGTCGGCTCGTACAGAACCGTAACGAGGAGGTGATCGGTCACCCGTTTGCCGGCGGCTTCGGGACACTTCGTTTCGGCAGTACCCGTCAAGGGACGTCGAGGTCGAAGACGAACACGCCGGCGATGCCACCTTCGGCCGCTGCGACGATCCGCGCGCCGACTCGCTGGTGCTCGGCATCGGCGAGGTAGTCGTCACGAGCCTTTGGGTCGATGAGGTCGATTATGAATCCCTCTGCAAACCCCTGGTCCATTCCGACCTCGGGACTCACGTTCGTGCCCGTGAGAACAGTAAGGATGCCTGGCAGGTGGCGTCGCAGACCGACGATCTCACCGAAGATCTCGTCGCGTTCGTCCCTGCTGACGTTCGCATGGAACCGGATGAAGACGCAGTGACGGATCATGTGGGCACATCGTGTCACGTCGCCTGGTGTCGACGGGGAACCCGGACGACTCATATCCCTCGAGGAGGGCCAGTTCTAGCGGTCACTGCACGGTGATGGCAGTGTAGAGGGCTGTGGGGTTTTGGTTGTTGAGTGAGCGGCGGCGTTGTGCGTTGACGATGGTGGCGGCGTGAGCGGCGTCTACGGGGGAGACGACGGCGAGGTCGGTGCCGCGTGGGAACCACCAGCGGAACTGGCGGTTGAGGTTCTCGATCTGACCTCGCTGCCACGGGGAGTGCGGCTCACAGAACCAGCAATCGATGTTGTAGCTGACGGCGATGGTTTCCCATTCGGCCCATTCGGAACCTTGATCAAACGACATCGAGCGCAGCAGATGAGACGGGATCTGTTCGCAGGCTTCGACCAGGCCAGCGAGTACCGCTTCGGCGGTGTAGCCGCAGGGCATGGTGATCGGGATCGAGTAGCGGGTGACGCGTTCGGTGAGCCAGATCATCGACGAACGGTTGTTGGCGCCGATGATCTGATCGACCTCCCAATGACCGACTTCGGTGCGGTCGTTCACGGTGTTGGGGCGCTCGGTGATGTTCGGCAAAGCCGGGCGGTTGCTGGGGTTGCGTGTGGTGCGAGAGCGCCGGCGAGGCCGACGCATGCGCAGACACTCACGGGCTTTCACGCCGAGTGTGCCGTCGTGGACAGCGGTGTAGATGGTCTGTGCGCACGGTCGGCCCACGACACCATCAGCATCGAGGTCGAGCACGATCGCGTCCGGGGAACGGCCGAGCTGCAGCTCGGCACGGATCCGCTCGCGCAGTACGCCTGGCGTCGCCAGAGCTCCGTCGCGAGCGCGGCGCCGGCAGTGGCCAGCGCGCCGATCCGCGGCAGCGGGCCGATACTCGTTTCGGCCGCCATTGGCCATGACCTCACGCATGATCGTCGTTGGGTGACGGCCGACCCTGCGGCTCAGCGCCGCCCACGAAACCTCGCCGTCATCGGTCAATGCGGCATGAATCTCATCGCGTTCGCGCGACGACAACGGTGTTCCTGGCATCCTGTGATCTCCAACGGTCGGGGTGTGGTTACAGCCCCGGCATCATGCCGGGAACCGTGCACCGACCGTTGGAACTGGCCGACCCGTTGTCGGCGGCGATGAATGCACGTGCGAGAACATCGAGTTCTTCCGCAGGAACGATCGCTGTCTCGGCAATCTTGGCAATCAACGGTCCCGCGGTTGTTCGGAAGCGAGGATCCGTCGCCAACAACATCGCCGTCACGACTGCGCCATCTTCACGTCTTTCGTGAACATTTCGAAAGTAGACAACAGGAAGCATTGGCTCCCGCTCGAATGCGCCCGGCGGGTACAGAACGAGAACTCGATGCAACTCCTCGGGATCCCGGGCATCCAGCAGCAGTTGTAGGTCTGCGAGGCGAGCCTCGTTGTTGACGCTCTTTATCACGCCACCAATTCTTAATGATGTCGCCTTTCGCCGCCGAATCCCGACAGGAGAGAACGACTTGGCCGCAAGCAAGCGTGCTCCCACCCGTCGACGGGCTCATTGCGCTGTCAACCTCAGAGAGCGATCGGCGGACTCTCGCAAGATCCGAAAGGGCACGGTCGGTGTCCCAGCCACGATCCGCGGCATGATCGGCGACCTGGACATTGGTGTCCTAGCAGGGCAAACAGTGGAGCGGGTGACGGGAATCGAACCCGCATGGCCAGCTTGGAAGGCTGGAACTCTAGCCATTGAGCTACACCCGCAAGGTGTGCGGCGGGGAGCCTACCAACGAAGCCGTTGGGCTCAGTAGACGTTTACCGTCGACTGAAACTTCTGCATCAGGTGCGGGCCGGCCGCGATCGGCGCGTACTTCGGCTGCGCGCCGGCGGGCAGGCAGGTGGGAAGGCACTCGATGCTGGCATCCCAGTTGGCGTTGTGGAAGAACGCGATCGATTGCCGGCGACCCTTTGGTACCTGCACACGATGCATCGTCGAGCGCCAGCGGTCGTTGGTCCAGCGCGCCATCGCGTCGCCAAGGTTGACAACGAACGACCCCGGCTCGGCATCCACGTCGTGCCAGTTGCCGTTGTCGTCAGTGACCTGCAGGCCACCCTGCACCGGGTCGGCCAGCAAGATGGTGAGCGTGCCGTAGTCAGTATGGGCACTGGCTCCGAATTGTCCGGGGGCAACGTCGGTCTGCGGTGGGTAGTTCAGGGCCCGCATTGCACTGGTGTGCCGGTTGACCATCGGGTCGAAGTGGTGTTCGGGCATTTCGAGGCTGAGCGCCATCAGGCGCAGTAGTCGTGCAGCCAGTTCGCTGAGTGAACGGAAGTACTGCTGCCACGCTGGCTGGAAGGTCGGCACACTCTCGGGCCATAGGTTCTGCGACCACGCGAATTGTTCATCCGGGTCGGTGATGGTGTGCGTTGGTGGGTCGACCGGGCCGATCGCAAAGCTCTCCTTGAGATCGGGAGCGCCAGCGTTGCCCAGCGATTTCGCCAATGTCTCGCCCGCAATGGGGGAGTAGCCGTATGGGTAGCCGGGGCGTGGCATCGCGACGCGCATTTTTTCGGCGACGGGCAGATCAAAGAATGTGCGGGCGGTGTTCCACGCGCCCTCGACGACACTGTTTGCAACACCATGACCGACGATGGTGACGAACCCGACGCGCTCGCAGGCTGCGTTGATCTGCGCGGCAGCATCAGGCCCACTGACGTCGATGATTGGCACCCAGTTGACCACGATGCGGCTCCGTCTCCGGCGCGATCCATTCACCCCGCCGTGTCAGCAACTGTAGTGAGCACGGACTGCGCGGGCGCTGGTCCAGACCCGTGCGTCAAGAGTCGTCGCGCAGCCACCGTCGTCGGCCACCCTTGGCCACCCTTGGCCAGATCCGCTTCAACTCTCTTCTCGTCGCACGCACCTCGGCGCGTTGCGCATCGTGCAGCATTCCGAGCGCGAAGCCGGCACGACCGCCGACCCCCTTGCGCGCCGCGAGTACTGCGGCTGCCTCGGCTGCGACGGCCGCGTCTTGATGTCTGCCGAGCAACTCGGTCACCAGCTCCAGCTGCGTGGCCAGCTTCTTGGCCGGTCGTCCGAAGACGGGCACGAGTGCGTCTGCTGCGTAACGGGCTTGCTTGGCCCGAATGCGCGCAGCGTGCCACGCCTCGTCCGTGCCGTTCTGGTGCAGTGCCCGCACCGTCCGAGCCAAACGCCGCCAAGTGGAGCGCATCAGCGGTGGCAGTGCTTCGCCCGCAATCTCCGACGCGGCAGCAGAGAGCCGAGGCGCCCTTGCCGCGTCGACCAACGCGTCCAGGAGGGCCAGGTAGCGAGCCGACTGCATGGCAGCGGTTACACCGAGCGCAGCAGCGTGCTCGTCGCGGCCCAGTTCGCGCAGCACCACGGCCGCGGCCCGACCCGTGCCCTTCTCGTCGATCTTGGCGAGACCGGCCAGCAGCCGAACTTCCAATACTTCGTTGTCGCGGGCGGCTCCTAGCTCGCCGGCAATCCAGGCCACTTCCTCGCGAAGGTCCGCCGCCCATTCGGCATCGAGCAGTGATTCGAAGACCTTCAACGCGCTGCGCAATCGGCGCGCTGTCACGCGCAACTGGTGAACGGCATCAGGATGGCCGCGACGCACTCCAAGGTCGTGCTTGAAGAGCGCAGTGACGTGTCGCGCGAGAAGGTTCTGAATCGCATCGCCAGCAGTGTCCTGAGGGCGAACTTTCCGTTGCATGGGCACGTCGGGTGGCTCGATCGCTTGTGGTCCGAGCGCACGGACCACCTTCGAGGCGAAGCCGCTTTCAGTTGCCCCGGCGGCAACAAGCGCGGCGACGATGGAATCGAGGTCGGCGGCGGTCCGTCCCTCCGCAGCCTCCACTTCCAACTCGCGGAAGCGACTGACAACCTTGCCGCCGATGGTGACCGAGACGCGGTCGTCCGTCAGTTCTGCCAACGCCACACCGTGCTCGTCGTACACGAGCGAGGGTCGACGCTCTGTGCGCAGTGTTGCCACTTTCACCAGCTCAGCGCCGCGAGTCATACCCAGCGCGATGCTGGTCAGTGCGGCTGGCGGTTGGCCGACAGATGCGAGTGGAAGTTGCACCTCGTCGCGCGTGGCCTCGTCGGCATGCGGCAGCTTGAGGTGCCACCCGTCGTCGCCACCTCCGGTGCGCCGACGCATTGTGATGCGATTGCGTGCCAGCTGCAGGTCGGTGGTGTCGTAGTAGTCGGCCGTGAGGCGTAGTGTGGGCTGCGGCACCACGTCGCCGATGTCGTCACTCGCACCACTGAGTACTGGAAGGCGGAATCGTGCCGGCACTTCCAACTTGCGCTCTATCTCCTGATGCACATCCGGTTCCGTCACGACCTGACCGTACCCCTGCAGGTCGCATACCAAACTCCGACTCCGCTGTGCTCGAGCTCTCGCTGCAGCATTGGCACAATGGTCCATGTGAAACGATGCACAGGTGTTGGCCGGTGGCTGCCACTGTTTCGTCGCCTCGTCTGGAGAAGTAGCACAATGTCAGCTGCGCCCAGCCACTTCCCCGGCGTCGTCGTTCCATTGGTGACCCCGTTTCGTGACGACGGTTCACTGGCGCTGGAAGTGCTGCCGCAGCTGATCGACTTCGTATTGGATGCGGGGGTGACCGGTCTCGTGGTGGCGGGCACCACGGGCGAGGGCTATGCGTTGAGCATGGCCGACCGGGAACTGCTGCTGCAGACCGCGATGGATGAGATCGGGGGGCGTGTTCCTGTGCTGGCCGGCGTTGGTGGCACCGCGACACGTGAGGCCCTGGCGCAGGCACAGATGGCGCTCGAGGCAGGGGTGCACGGCCTGATGGTGGCCGCGCCTGCGTACTGCTTGCCCACCGGCCCGGAGTTGGGCGAGCACGTGTTGCAGGTGCTACGTGCAGCACAACTGCCGACCGTGCTCTACGACTATCCGGCGCGTACTGGCGTGCAGTTCAGCATCGACTCGCTCGACATGCTTGCTGGTCACCCCCTGGTGGTGGGTATCAAGGAGGCAAGTGGTGATCTGTCTCGCATCGCAATGCTGGATGAGCGCTACGGCGACGACCTGGCCATCATCTCGGGTAGCGACACCCTGGCGATGCACTACTTCGAAAGCGGCAGTGACTGCTGGATTGCGGGCTTCGCCAACGCCCTACCAGCGGAGCACGTCGCGATACTGGCTGCGGCGCATCGCGGTGACATGGCGGCGGGTTGGGAAATGCAGCATGCTCTGCGACCCATCCTCACCGACGTCGAGAACGACCACTACATCGCCCGCACTCGCTTCGCCTTGGTCACCCGCGGCATCCCCGTCGGACCGCCGCGTGCGCCGTTGCAGGAACTCGGGGCCGACGACAGCTCCGTCATGCGCGCTCACCTGGTCGCGCTCGGCCACCTCGCTGCCCCGTGAGCTCGACCCGCACAACCGATGTGGTCGTGGTCGGAGGTGGCATCGTTGGCCGCTCGGTCGCTTCGTCGGCGGCGCGGAGGGGAATGTCGGTGATCGTGATCGAACCATTGTCGGCGACCTTCGGAACCTCCTCAGCGAACGCCGGGCACCTCGTGCCGAGTCATCGTGTTCCCTTCGCCGCGCCCGGGATGGTGCGTGCTGGACTGCGCAGTCTGGCTGTGCGCGACGGGGCGTTTGCGATCGCTCCGCGGGCGACGCTCGGGTTGGTGCCATGGCTCTGGCGCTTCGCTCGCTCCAGCACGCCCGCCAACGTTGTTCGTGGCGTTCCGGTGCTGCGTCATCTGCTGGAGTCAACGGTTGACGAGCTTCGTCGTCTGCGGGAGGCCGGGACAGATCTCGATGCGGCGGACGGTGGAATTCTGCAGGTGTGTTCATCGGCCAAAGGTCTGGAGGGACTCCACCATGAGGCGGAGATGTGGGCCAGGTGGGGTGTGCGTACCGAGGCACTCGGGTCGACGGCGTTGCGCGCCGAGGAACCGATGCTGAATCACTCGGTCGTGGGAGCGGTGCGCCTGGCTGACGATGGTCGTTTCGACCCGGCGCTGTTGTTGGCGACAGTGACCGGGGAGGGCGACCTGCATGGTGTCGAGACGTTGACGGCTCGCGTTGCGCGCATCGAACCGCGCAGCGATCGGTTGGCTCGTGTCCACACGTCTGATGGTGTGATCGATGCTCGGCGAGTTGTGGTGGCCGCGGGTGTGTGGACGCCGTCGCTCTGTCGCCCGCTTGGAGCGACGCTACCGATCGTTGCTGCCCGCGGCGACAGCGTCACGCTGCCCGACACTGCGCGACCGAACAGCCCGATGTTGCTGGTCGAGCAACGGATGGCCCTCAGCCCGCTGAACCGAGGCCTGCGGCTCACTGGCGGCTTCCGGTTGACTCTTCCGAGCGATCGTGATGTCAACCCGCTTCGGTCTGTCGAGCTTGTGGAACGCGCCGCGCAGGTGCTGACCATCCTCGCCGACACGCCGCCCGCCGGGGAGTGGACCGGCCTGCGTCCGGCTACGACCGACGGCCTGCCGATCATCGGCGCGCTGGCGTGCGCGCCGGCGGTGATCGTCGCTGCTGGTCACGGCATGCTTGGCTCCACCACAGGCCCGGGCACCGGCGAGGCCGTCGCAGCGCTGCTAGCGGGCGAGGCGTTGCCGTTCGATGCGGCGGCAGTGTCACCAGATCGATTCGCCCGAACAGGCGCACGAAGAAATGTACGAGCAAGCGCACGAGCAAGCGCACGAGCAAGCGCACGACAGGGGAGTGGCCGATGAGGAGCAAACGAGTGCTGCACTGCGTGGAGTCGCACACCGAAGGGATGCCCACGCGAGTGGTCGTGGGCGGGGTCGCCCCGATTCCCGGCGCCACGATGGAGGCCCGTCGGCAGTGGTTCATGGCCAACAACGACTCGCTTCGCACGTTGCTGATGCACGAGCCCCGTGGCCACGCCGCGATGAGCGGGGCGATCCTCCAGCCCCCGACCCGCGTCGACGCGGACTGGGGCGTGTTGTACATCGAAGTCACCGGCTGTTTGCCAATGTGTGGGCACGGCACCATCGGCGTTGCCACCGTGCTGGTCGAGACAGGGATGGTGGCAGTGACCGAGCCGGTGACCACCATCCGTCTCGACACACCGGCCGGGTTGGTGGTCGCCGAGGTCGCGGTCGATGATGGGTGCGCGATGGCGGTCACGATTCGCAATGTGTCGTCGTTCGTGACAGCGCTGGACTGCACGGTCAGCGTGCCCGGCCTGGGCGAGGTTCGCTACGACATGGCATTCGGTGGCAACTTCTACGCCATCGTCGAGTTGTCCGAGATCGGCGTGCCGTATGGCAAGGAGCACGCCCGCCCACTGCT
>Ga0335397_10007240_pt1 | contig 14173 bp, 10 predicted proteins | sample MAT04_FD_205740 | JGI IMG/M metagenome (GOLD analysis project Ga0335397, IMG submission 205740) | Freshwater microbial communities from Lake Fryxell liftoff mats and glacier meltwater in Antarctica - MAT-04 (spades assembly) (version 2) ...
AAAACTTTGAGTTGGATCACCTGTTTGAGCAGATCGGGCAGAAAACTATGCTGCTGAATGGTTGTAAACTTGAACGTGAAGACAAAGCTTTAATGATTCTGTTGTCGATCGAGGATATCACGGAGCGATCGCAGTTTGAGGCCGAGCGATCGCAGTTATTGGAGCAGGAACAGTTAGCCCGCGAACAGGCAGAAACCGCTAACCGTACTAAGGATGAATTTCTGGCGAATCTCTCCCACGAGCTCCGCAATCCCCTGACTCCGATCTTGGGGTGGGCACAACTGATGCAATCGGGAAAGTTGAATCCAGCAGCCGTTACTCGCGCGATCGAGGTGATCTATCGGAGTGCGAGGGCGCAATCTCAGTTAATCGAAGATATGCTGGATATTTCGCGGATTACGAGCGGCAAGCTGACTCTCGATAGCAGTCCGATGGATCTGCTGGTAGTGGTGCAAGCTGCGATCGAGGGGGTTCAATTATCGGCGGATGCCAAAAACATTCAAATTGTTTCGCAGTTGAGTTCTGCGGCTATTTTAGGCGATGCTGCTCGCTTGCAACAAGTTGTGTGGAATCTCCTATCTAATGCGATTAAGTTTACTCCTGCGGGGGGGCGAGTCGAAATTGTGTTGGAGTCGATCGACGATCGCGCCGGGCTTCGATTCAGCGACACGGGGAAAGGCATTCGGGCAGACTTTTTGCCGCATATTTTCGATCGTTTCCACCAAGGCGATTCTACTAGCACCAAGACTAATCAAGGGCTGGGATTGGGTTTGTCGATCGTGCGCCATCTGGTAGAATCGCACGGGGGAACGGTGCAAGCGGATAGTCCGGGTGAGGGACAAGGAACTACAATAACGGTGAGATTGCCTTTGCGACGATCGACTCTTGAGTTGACACCGGCGATCGATTTTGAGCCAACTGTACTCGCTGGGTATTTAAAGGCCTCTAGCGATAGTGTCCCGTCTCTCGAAGGCTTGCAGGTTTTAGCTGTAGACGATCAAATGGATACGCGGGAGCTCGTGCAATTTGTGCTCGAAAGCTACGGGGCGGAGGTTGTGACTGTGGCGACAGCCAGAAGTGCGCTATCGGTTTTGCAGGAAAATCCCGATCGATATGACGTGCTAATCTCGGATATCGCCATGCCGGAGGAAGATGGGTATTTCTTAATTCGAGAAGTGCGAAGCCTTGCTGCGTCAGCCGGAGGGGAAATCCCAGCGGTGGCGCTGACTGCGTATGCTGGCGATAAAGAACGCGAAAGGGCGATCGCAGCGGGTTTTCAAAAGCATATTCCCAAGCCTGTGAAACCCGTTGAACTAGCATTAATTGTTGCTAATTTAGCAGGACGATTTTAACTCAATACGGTTCACTTAACACTATTTATTGCCCGGAGATCCCTTGCAGCATCCCCCTTAAGAAGGTTCGTAGTGCGGACTTCAGTCCGCTCTTAATATCTAAAACTTAATAATACCATGCGTGCAAAATAAGTGCTAAGAACCCCCCCAACCCCCCCCTTAGTAAGGGGTGGCTCAGACTTCATATAGAACCCATTTGACATCTTTGAGTTTTTGGGTTGGGTGACGAGAAATACCGAGATCAACCCGGTTTCTGAAATTTACGCAAGGGGCGAGAAACCGGGTTTCTACGAGTTTTTGGGTTGGGTGACGAGAAATACCGAGATCAACCCGGTTTCTGAGATTTACGCAGAATAGATCTCAAATGGGTTCTATATAGCAAGTATTTATTAAATTGGTATAACTTAAGCACCTCCTACAGTAAAAAGGTTCGTAGTGCGGACGACCGTCCGCTCCTAATATCTAAAACTTAATAATACCATGCGTGCAAAATAAGTATTAAGAACCCCCCCAACCCCCCCGCGAGTAAGGGGGGGCTAAGACTTCATATATAGCAAGTATTTATTAAATTGGTATAACTTAAGCACCTCCTACAGTCCTCTTTCCTGTAAGTTGCGAGATAAATTGGTTCGTAGTGCGGACTTTAGTCCGCAATCCCGGAGCGGACTAAAGTCCGCACTACGAACCTTCTAATCCGGTTAATAGGTTCCCACCAAAAGCTGGAAGACCAATATATTGCTTCCTTCATAAATTAGTTTTTTTCCGCGATTAGTTCAGCAGAAAGAGCGATAACAGATTCCATATTAATCCTCGCCGTATAAGCGATTTGTGCGCCTTGTATTCCCTTTAAATCTTCAACACGTTTGTGAATTTCCGACACACCTGTAGCTTTTAAGGCTGTCAAAAAAGCTTGGTCGTGATAAACTTCTTCTGAAAATGAAACTTCGTCACTTTTAGAAAGATTTTGAATGCGAGCGGCTTTGTTGACTGTAGAGCCGAAATAGTCGATCGCATTATTGAGATTTACCAGCAAAGCAGTCCCTCGGTGAATGCCAATTCTGACACGAATCCATTCTGCGGGCGGGCGAGTAGAATTGTACTTTTTGAAACTGGCTACAGCAGCCGCCGCAGCCATCATTGCTTCTTGGTTGCTGATCAAAGAAGCCATAACAGCATCGCCGATGGTTTTAATGACTTTACCGCCAAATTGCTCTACCGACTCAAAGAAAATTTCAAAATGATCGCGCACAATATTGTAAGCTTTAGTATCTCCAAGGGTTTCGTACATTCTGGTAGAACCGGTAATATCGGTAAACATAATAGTAATTGCGCGAATCTTGACTCGCTCTCTTTCCGATATCGCTTCTTCGCCGAACAAACGCTTGTAATCTGGGTGGTGAAGCAGTTGCATTCCTGACAGTCGCAGGGGCATTTGTTCTAATGTCAGTTCTTCGGGCAATTCATCGGGATGCAAAATTAGCCCGGACAAATTGTGTTCGGTATTAGTTAGTTCGATCTTAACTTTTCCCGGACGCACAGTTAGCTTTTTTTTGTCAAAATCTTTCCCCGCTAACTGCTTGATTTTAATTTCTTGTATCTCTTCTGTTGCTTCGCCTTCAACTTTTAAAATCCCTTTAGCTAAAGTGAGGGGACAGCAGTACCGATATTGACCGCTTTCTAAGATAATTATCTCGGATGCGGTGCAGCATAAAGGTGTGATCAGTTGCAGTTTGTTCTGAAGTACGGGAGGGGGAGCGCAGACGGGGCGCAGTTTCGGGTCTTCGATTTCTTTGTTGAGGGAAAAAGTAACTTCGACGCGATCGAGCAAATCAATTTTAAACTCGCGATCGCACATCGGGCAAAAAGACATTTCCGATGCGTCTGCCAAATCCTTGAATTCGTCTGCTATCATGTTACAATGCGGGCAGTGAATGTCCCAATGCAGGTCAAAAGTGCCGGCTTTTACTCCTTGTAGAAATTCTGAAGTAATTCTTTTAACATTCTTGACAGTATCGCCTGCTATGTAGTAAGGATTAATCCGCAATCTCTGCAAAATGTGGGAACCGATTAACCAGTTTTCGATTTGGTCGATCGTTCCTTTGCTAGAATTCGGACGTTGTTTAAGTTGTTCTACTTTTTCGGTTAATAATTCGATATTCACGATTTGCTTGTCTTTGAGCGTCATGGCAAGAAAATTTTAAGCATTTTCTGGGATAATTTGTTGGCCTGCTTTGTTCTTCCCTGACAATTGTGATAAATTTGCACCTGTGCCGCTGTCCCTGATCTGTATAAATCTTAACAAATTACTCAGCTAAAGGCGATGTTTCTTTAGGTAGAACGATCGGCGAGTTGTTACACAAGAGCGATCGCTGCATCTGTCTACAGGAATATATTATAAAATGTCCGGCGAATTAATTATAATTAATCATCTTAGTTTGAAACAACAATGCAGCCCCAGAGGCTCCCGATTGAAACCAAACTAAAATAGAAAATATCCCACCCATCCCTATACCACAAATGCTAAACAAAATTTGGCAATTCCTCAAACAATTAATTCAGCGCCTATTGGGCACCACACCCCCACCAGAGCCCCAAAATACCCCCATCCGCCCCACCCTGACAGACGCGGAATACGAATCGAAATTTATGGAAATTCTGGAAGGGGTAAATGCTGGCTGGAGTCGAGGGGATGTGGCGGGATTTTTAATCGCAAAAGGCCTTAAAGATGGTGAATTGGCTGGTTGGTTGCGACGGTTTGGGACTGGATTGTTTGAGGGCGAACATGATGACACGGCTGCTGCGGATGCGGTGGCTTCGCTTCAGGAATTGGCGCGCAGGCTGGTTTTGTTGGGTAGAATTGGTAGCGGGGAATTGTCGCAGGTGGCGGGGAATATTGGGCGGGAGATTTTGACGCGATTTCCGCTACCGGTGGTTGAGGAGGATGCTGGATATGGGAATGTGATTGAGGCGGTGTTTGTTGGGGATGGTTTGGGTTTTTCTGGGGATGGGAATCGTGGAGGTGGAGAGGGTGAATCTGATGTAGATGCTGAGGCGAAAGCTTGGTAGAATTGAGAGCGCGATCGCATCTTATACCAATTTCATAAAGTAGTGCTAGATATTACCCCCCCAACCCCCCCGCGAGTTCGGGGGGGCTAAGACTTCATCACCACATTTTTATAAAAATGGTATTACCACCAAGCAATTGCTCTCCAACAAAACTACGGTTAGTTAGAACAAATTGAATGGCCAAACTCGCCTATATCTAGCGTTTTGGTGGAGTTTGGCGATCGGCATGATATTCTTAGCAATTAAGCGCCGCTTCCGTCGGTAATTTTTACACTCAAATCGTAATGACACAAGTAATCGGCATCGACTTAGGCGGCACCGCAATCAAACTCGGCAGATTTAGCGAAGATGGTGTTTGTCACCAATCCTTAACAGTTCCCACTCCTCAACCCGCAACTCCAGAAGCCGTGTTAGCTGCGATCGCCGATGCTATTTTACAACTTCAAACTCCCCCCTTTGTTAAGGGGGGGCTGGGGGGGGTGCGAATAAGTGCGATCGGCATTGGCACACCAGGCCCAGCAGACGCAGCCGGCAGAATAGCCAGAGTCGCAATTAACCTCAAAAACTGGCATAACGTCCCCCTAGCTGACTGGTTGGAAGCCCAAACCGGACTGCCAACAATATTAGCAAATGATGCCAACTGTGCCGGATTAGGAGAAGCTTGGTTAGGTGCAGGAAAGCACTTTAAAAACCTCATATTGCTAACATTAGGAACAGGAGTCGGCGGTGCAATTATCTTAGATGGTAAACTATTTACAGGTCATCTAGGCGCGGCCGGAGAGTTAGGATTAATTGCCATCAATCCCGACGGCCCGGAGTGCAACAGCGGCAATAGCGGTTCTTTAGAACAATACGTTTCCGTGCAAGCAATTCGCCGCGAAACTGGTTTCGAGCCCCTAGAATTAGCAAATTTAGCCCAGTCTGGAGATGCGAAAGCTTTAGAATATTGGCAAAATTACGGGCGCTATCTCGGTATCGGTTTAGCAAGTCTGATTTATGTTTTAACACCAGAAGCTATTATTATCGGCGGTGGAATTAGTGCCGGTGCAGAGTTTTTCTTGCCTGCAGTTCGAGCCGAAATTGAGCGGCGGGTGCTACCTAGTTCTCGCGAAGATTTGCAGTTATTGCTTGCCAAATTGGGCAATCAAGCAGGTATGGCAGGTGCAGCAAAATTAGCTTGGCAGCTAGCTTTAATGACTAATAACTGATGACTGATGACTGATGACCAATGACTGATGACTGTTGACTGTTGACTGTTGACTGTTGACTAATGACTGTTGACTAATGACTGTTGACTAATGACTGTTGACTGTTGACTGTTGACTAATGACTAATGACCAATGACTAATGACTAATGACCAATGACTAATGACTTCTTCATGGCAAAGATAGCCCAGTCGTATTTTTAATGTATTCCTGAATTTTTAGATAATCGTCTGAGTTGCCTTCGCGCATGAGAATAATATTAGTAGCACTGTCAGGCAGGCAAAAGCTGATTAGCCGACCGTTATGTTCGCAAGCAAAAGAGCTAATTCGACTCAGATCGATCGCAAATTCCTTGCGGTCATACTTAATTTTAATCCACGAACCTTTAGAATTGCGATCGATCGTTTTTTTGATGTATTCGAGAATTTGCTTGTAAGCCTCATGATTCCCTTGGGGATTGAGGATAATCGGCAGACTGCTATTCGGCAGCCAAAATGTGATACGCTTGTTATCCAGTTCACTAGAAAAAGCACTAATAGTGTCAAGGTCAATTATGTATGTATTTGTCTCATAAGTAATTTTGCTCCAGTAAGCCACAACACAAAACCTCCTCAAACCTGCGTTTCTTGGTATTTTAGGATAGTTTGACAACTCATACCATTTTAGATTTTAGATTTTAGACTTAGGCTAACGCTCAGTCGAACGATTTTAGATTGAGAATGACAGATGATTGTGGGGGTTGACATCTTGCCTGCAGTTGTATTGTTTTTTGAGATTGGTATGACCCTTGAAATCATAGCTAAAAAGTTCAGTAAAAATATCAGCATTTTTACTTTTTACCTTGTGCCTTCTCCCTTCTGCCTTGGGGTACTAGCCCCCCAACCCCTATGCTAGGGCGGGGGTGAGGTTTTTCTGTCGTTGAGAATGCTGCCCGATATCATGTCCGGTAGATGAGACCTCTATCAAATTCTATTGTTGGGTTGGGCGGGTGAGAGTACGATCGACTATTGGCCCTATGTGAATATTGTCTGCACTCACCCGCCCCTACAGACATTTAATATATCAAAACTAATCGATCGCACATTTAGGGCAGATTAACTTCCTGCAACCTTCCCCGCTACCAAGTCGCGAGGCTCAGCTTCTACAAAATCCTGCTTTCCCTGGGTGCTCGCCGCCTGGATAAACCCCTGAAACAAGGGGTGGGGGGCGCTAGGTCGAGATTGGAATTCGGGGTGAAATTGACTGGCGATGAAAAAAGGATGATTGGGCAATTCGATCATTTCTACTAATCGGCCGTCGGGAGATGTCCCGGAGACTACATAACCTGATTCTAAGAAAAGATTGCGGTAGGCGTTGTTGAATTCGTAGCGGTGGCGATGCCGCTCGTAAATCACTTCTTTTTGATAAAGTTTGAAAGCGAGGGTGTCTGGGTTGACGCGACACGGATACAAACCCAGTCGCATTGTACCGCCCAAATCGACTACATCTTGCTGTTCTGGCAATAAATTAATTACCGGATTTGCCGTATTTGGGTCAAATTCAGCACTGTTGGCATCTTTTAGTTGGGCGGTGTTGCGCGCCCATTCAATCACAGCACACTGCATCCCCAAACACAATCCCAAAAAAGGTATTTTGTGCTGTTTAGCATATTCGATCGCCGCTATTTTGCCATCAACTCCCCGAATTCCAAAACCTCCGGGCACAACAATGCCGTTCATATCTTTGAGATAGTTTTCGAGGCTTCCCGATTCTAAATCTTCTGAGTTAATCCAGTGCAAATTTAGGTCGCAGCCGATCGAGATTGCTGCGTGTCGCAAAGCTTCCACCACGGAAAGATAAGCATCGTTCAACCGCACGTATTTCCCAACCAAAGCAATATCAACTTTGTGGTTAGGACTATACAGCCGTTTGACTAAGGTTTGCCACTGAGTCAAATCGGGTGGCCGCTGTTCGAGTTGCAGCAAATTGATGGTTTGTTCCGCTAAACCTTCCTGTTCCATCATCAGCGGCACTTCGTAGATACTTTTGGCGTCTTGGGCGGTGATGACGCATTCTTCGGGTACGTTGCAGAATTCCGACAATTTTTGTTTCAGGCCCAAAGGTAAAGGTCGATCGCACCTACAGACTAGAATATCTGGTTGAATGCCGATCGACCGCAACTCCTTCACCGAGTGCTGAGTCGGTTTAGTTTTCATCTCCCCAGCCGAAGGAATCCAAGGTATCAGCGTGACGTGCATATACACAACATTTTGCCGCCCGACAGCCTTGCGAAACTGGCGAATTGCTTCCAAAAACGGCAAAGATTCAATATCTCCCACCGTGCCACCGATTTCCGTAATTACCACATCGGGATTGGTATTTTTTGCTACACGAAAAATACGCTCTTTAATCTCGTTAGTGATGTGGGGGATCACCTGCACCGTACTCCCTTGATATTCGCCGCGACGTTCCTTATTAATCACGGCTTGATAAATGGAACCCGTGGTGACGCTATTGAGGCGAGACATCGAAGTATCGGTAAAACGCTCGTAATGCCCCAAATCCAGGTCAGTTTCCGCACCATCTTCCGTGACGAAGACTTCTCCGTGCTGAAACGGGCTGAGAGTGCCGGGGTCAACGTTAATATAGGGGTCTAGCTTCAAAATCGAGACAGAGTAGTCCCGCGACTTCAATAGACGGCCCAGGGAAGCACCGACAATTCCCTTGCCGATACTGGAAACCACGCCGCCGGTCACAAACACAAATTTGGTCATAGATTTTCAACTTTAGATGTTTCTAGTTAAGAGGGTAACACTCAACTCTAAGAGCTAAAATCGAAAATTGTCCAGCAGTATTTGAGTATTTTTCAAATATGGGTGCGGAAATGAAGAGTTGGAGATTAGCTGAATTGGGCGGTTGGTATGGGTTTGGAGTGCGATCGCCCATTTCACAACTCTTGCTTGTTCAATACTTCGCTTTTGGAGGAGACGAAGGGCACGCCAGAGACCAACCCTTTTTTACCTTCAGGAAAAATATGCCTGCAAGCGATCGGTCAAATCTGACATACTCGCCAAATCTAAAACTGCCTCTCCTAAATTCTCTAATTGCTCAGCGGATAACTGACTGATGCGAGCTTGAATCTCCGACGACAGCGGCCCGATACGGCGCTCCAATAAACGAACAACTAATTGCAACTGTCCTCGTTTGATCCCTTGTTCGATGCCTTGTTCGATGCCTTGTTCGATGCCTTGTTCGATGCCTTGTTCGATACCTTGTTCGATACCTTGTTCGATACCTTGTTCGATACCTTGTTCGATACCTTGTTCGATACCTTCTGCCAGGGCTATTTTGGTAGCTAGACTAATGGAGCCACGCTGGTCTTGAATGAAGATTTCTCGCTTATCTAACTCGTCTAGTTCCTGAGCATTTAGATTTGCTGTACTGGCAATTTTAAAAGCCTGTTTCAGTTCCTCTACATTTCCCAATTCTTCTGGAACAGCCTGTAAAGATTGAGCTGTTTTCATGAAGTATATCCACTTATCTGTCAAGGTTTCTAATTCATCTAGTTCCTTGTTGAATTTTGGTAACTCCACAAACACCATCTCAAATTGATCTGCTAGATAATCTACTAAAAATGTCTTTTCTTTGAAGATAAAATGCGAAATCACTGTGTCCATGTTCTCAAACATTTTAAAATCTGTAATCGTCAGAGCAATCACAGGGTTTAACTTGCTGTAGCCACTTCCTGTGCTTAGCTGCATTGAATATGTTTTAGTTGCATTATACAAAACCCGCTGCTGAAAGTATTCTACATTCAAAACCTGCATTTCAATAATCACAGTTTTGTCACCATTAATCTTGGCTTTTACATCCAGGTAAGTGTCTTTGATACCTTTAATGTTTGGAGCTAAATAGGGGTCGATAATTTCTAAATCTTCGATGACTGGCTGTGCTTCGTAGAGGAGAGCATTTAAGAAACTAATTAAAATGTCTTTACTGTCATCCGAGCCGAAGATTTTTTTAAAGGCAAAGTCGGTTTTGGGGTTGATAAAATTCATGGCTTTTTCAATTTATTAGAGGTTGAGAGGTTGAGGTGAGAATTATTTAAGCTATCTAACTATCATACAATATTCAGCATTGGCTTCGCGGTCGATCGCCCAAACCGACCTCAATACAAATGCCAGTCCCCAGCCCGCGCCTTGGGAGTCAATTCTTTAATCTTTAATCTAAAATCCACCCACGTCTGCTTGTCATGTTTCCCAAACAGCTAACTCAGGAACGTTTCGCGAATGGTAAAGTCATGGTAAACGGAGCACCTCAAGTCTGCTAAAAAAATAACTATGAAGTTTGTCTGCGTTCTATCCCCTCAACGGTTGCTTTCTGCTGGTATCGCATTATTCGCGGCGATCCTCTTCGAGGGCTTCGCTAACGAGTGCGGGGCGTTGCTCGCTCCCAACGGGGCCCGGGCCAACACCAGGGAGCAAAATTACTCCTCTCTGTCGCCGAAAATCCTCGCTAGTAACGATGTTCGTTGCAACGTGGAAGCCCGATCGCCCGAAACTCGCTGTCATGTAGGCGGTTTGTTCGTCAAAACTCAAAATACAGCCACAGAGCAAGTCTTTCCTCTCAAACGAACTGAAGTTAAAGCCAAAATTGCCGGCAACATCTCCCGCGTCGAAGTTGTTCAGAAGTTTGAAAATCCTTTTCCCGAATCTTTAGAAGCTGTTTATGTATTTCCTTTGCCCGATGAAGCGGCGGTGGATGACATGGAAATTAAAATAGGCGATCGCATTATTAAAGGTGATATCAAACGGCGCGATGAAGCTTTAGAAATTTACCAAAAAGCTCGCCAACAAGGCCGGACTGCGGGTTTGTTGGAACAAGAACGCGATAATATTTTTACTCAGTCTCTCGCTAATATCAAACCGGGAGAAAAAATTGAAGTTACGATTCGCTACACCGAAAGTCTCAAGTTTGCCGGCGGCGATTACGAATTTGTGTTTCCCACAGTGGTTGGGCCGCGCTACGTTTCGCGAAATACGACTGATGCCGATCGCATTAACCCGCCTGTTTTGCCTCCAAACACGCGATCGGGTCACGATATCGCTGTGGAGGTAGAAATAGATGCCGGAGTGGCGATCGGCAATGTCCGCTCTACTTCCCATCAAATTACAACCAATCGCAGCGGCAATATTGTTCGCGTCAAATTAGCTGAATCTGACACAATTCCCAATAAAGATTTAATTCTGCGTTATCGAGTAGCAGGCGAAAATACTCAAGCAACAGTCCTGACTCAATCCGACCAGCGGGGCGGTCATTTTGCTACTTATTTGATTCCCGCCTTAAACTACAAAACTAATGAAATTGTACCGAAAGATGTCGTATTTTTGATGGATACTTCCGGTTCTCAACAGGGCGAACCGCTGGTAAAATCTAAGGAGTTGATGCGCCGCTTCATTCAAGGGCTCAATCCCAAGGATACTTTTACTATTATTGATTTTGCCAACACTGCGAAAGCGCTTTCAACAACTCCTTTAGCGAATACAGAAGCTAATCGACAAAGGGCAATTAAGTATATCGACGATTTGCAGGCTAACGGCGGCACAGAACTGCTCAACGGCATTCAAACTGTGATGAAGTTTCCGGCGACAAAAACAGGAACGCTGCGGAGTATTGTACTGATTACTGACGGTTATATTGGTAATGAAAATGAAGTGCTGGCCCTGGTGCAGCAGAGTCTGAAACCGGGAAATCGACTTTATAGTTTTGGTGTGGGAAGTTCGGTGAATCGGTTTTTGCTCAACCGTTTGGCAGAAGTGGGAAGAGGTACGTCTCAAGTAATTCGTCAAGATGAACCGTCAGCAGAAGCGGCAGAAAAGTTTTTCCGCCAAATTAACAATCCGGTATTGACTAATATTCAAGTTAGTTGGGAAGGAATGGGGGAAAAACCGGAGATTTATCCGATCGCGCCACCGGATTTGTTTGCAAGCGCGCCGCTGGTTTTGTTTGGCAAAAAGAGCGATCGGGCTAACGGCCAACTTCGCATCCGCGGCACTCAAGCGGGCGGCAAAGTTTACGAGCAAGTTTTACCTGTGATTTTTGCTCGCGAATCGGGGCGGCAGCGGGAGTCAACTTCAGTCGCAGCAACTGTTACAGATTTTGGCAATCCGGCGGTGGCTCAACTTTGGGGGCGATCGCGCATTAAAAGTTTAATGAATCAAATGTTTGGCGGCGAGACTAAATCTCTGGTGGAAGCTGTGACTAATACTGCTCTGACTTATCACTTGCTGTCGGAATACACGGCTTTGGTGGCGGTGAGCTCAGAAGTGCGAGTCGATCCAGATGGATCGCGCCGTCGCGTGCAAGTGCCTGTAGAATTGCCGCAGGGTGTCAGCTATGAAGGTATTTTTGATGCGGAGAAGGGCGAGCAAACTAGGGGCAGAGTTCGCAATATGACCCCGACTCGCGGCCCGGTACCGGTGAGTCCTGCTCCTACTGTCACGGAGCAAGCCCCTTACAGCGAACCACGAGCGCAGAAACCAAAGGCTTCTCGTTTGCAAGTAATTAGTGCCGAAGGCTTGGATGCGGCGACTCGCGCTGCTCTGACTCAATACTTGCAATCTGTTAATCTCCCGGCGGGGGTTAGCGGTGAGACGGTGTGGGAGTTGTCGGTACAAAACGGCCGCGTACAGAAAGTGGCGATCCTCTTCGAGGGCTTCGCTAACGACTCTGGAAGCTCGACGCTGCAAGCAACAGATGCCCTAGAGACTCTCAAGAAAGCCTTGATGTCCTGGCAACCGCCGGCAGGGTTCCAGGGTACGGTGCGCCTGAATTTGCGGATTAATCCCGATCGTTAAGGAATGACTATCTATGTCAAGAAACATTAACTTTTAATTCAAACATACCGAAAGGGCGATCGCTACTGTGAGAACAATATAAAATCTTTATTAAGAGATCATGTTTTAACAAAAACTGATGTTAATAGAAGTTATAAAGTTTGAGGCAAACGCTGAAACAGCCTAATTTCTCACGCGATCGCTCTGCTTACCGCAGATGTAAGGCAGATTTACGCAGATTTACGCAGATAATTAAGCAGTGCTGTTTCCCGACTGGGAATGCGATCGAGCTTTTCTATTCAAATTAATCTAAAATCTTTATGACCGTTAATTTCGGGTTGGTGCTGGTAACTGCTGCATCGGAGGCGGAAGCGGAGAATCTCGCTAAATCTCTCGTCGAAAACAAGCTGGCTGCTTGTGTGAGTTTGTCGCCAATTCGCTCTGTTTATAGTTGGCAAGGCGAGATTCATTCCGAGTCGGAGTGGCAGTTGCTGATTAAAACAGATTTAGCTAAATTTGAAGCTTTAAAAACAAAAATACAGGAACTCCATTCCTATGAAGTTCCCGAAATTATTGCTATTCCCATTATCGCTGGTAGCGAGGCTTATCTGAATTGGATCGGACAATCTTTAGGTTCGTAGTGAGGACTTCAGTCCTAAATTCTCCCACAAATAGGGACTCAAATCCCTACTCAAAACGGTCGGAAACCTACATATTTTGACTGGTAGGGCCGATGACACCGACTTTGTGGCGAAAACTTAGTTCGCCGCCGAACCAGCCTGTAACGCCCAGCAAGGAAGCAACGACGACCGACAAGGCTAAACCTGTAAAGACGATCGCATCAGCCGGATTTCCCTGTCGCAACAGCAGGTTAATCAGCGAAAGTACCAAAGCCGCCACATTGCCGCCCATGTGCAACCAACCGGCACTGCGATCGCGCACTCTTTTAATTCTGGCAAAATCTAAAAAGCCCGTGATCCCAGCCAAAATCCCCGCACCAAAACCGCAACCGATCAGCCAAACCGAAGCTCTCGCCCAAAACGGATCGCTTGTCAGCCAATAACCGATATCCGTGCCGGCGGCTCCGACTAGAAAGGCGATCGGAAACACGATCAGCACTGGGTGGAGGGGATGGCCGGCAACTGAAACTGTACTTGTAATCCCAGCATCGCGATACTCTTTGTCGTCACTTTCGAGAATCGGCGGAATATTGGGATAGGGCGTATTATTTATTGGATTTGTTTCCATGATTTCTAGCGATTAGTGTTCTACCTACAAAGCCCGTTTTTATTGACTTGAAGTTAATCCCAAATCCGATCGCCATTTTCGTCAACGCGCATCTGCCGAACTACGTCAGAAATTTCTTCCGCATCTTTGACGTGGTGCAGGGCTTTCTTTTCCCCGTCTGGTTCTTCTACGATCACATAAGTTGGAACTGTAACAGTCTCTCCCGTGATGTCTGGTACGTGGTCTACTGCCAGTTGCTGGGCTTTTTCTTCGATGGTTTGCGGTTTGTCGGAAATGCGATCGCCTGGATTGACAGTGCGTTCCATATCTCTGCCCGGTTTGTCGATACTCATAAAACCTCTGTGGTATTTCTAAATTTTTGATTGCTGTAATTTCTAATATTGAACAAAAAATGTGCCTGCGTTAACATCTCCCAAGGGGTGTAAATTGCAGTTATGCCGATCGCACCTTGCCTCTTTCTGTAGGTATAGACTTTGGGCCTGTTCC